>Ga0209341_10004028_pt1 | contig 13608 bp, 9 predicted proteins | sample RifCSP13_2_FD_184020 | JGI IMG/M metagenome (GOLD analysis project Ga0209341, IMG submission 184020) | Soil microbial communities from Rifle, Colorado - Rifle CSP2_sed 13_2 (SPAdes) (version 2) | ecosystem: Environmental > Terrestrial > Deep subsurface > Rock core/Sediment | place: Rifle...
GGGCGGCGTTGAATACAAGGGACGTGAATACGGCTACGGCACGCATCCCGGGATCCTTACGCAACTGCAATTCGAGGATTTCCTAACCAACCAACCAGCTAAGATCAGCGACCTCCAATCTCTGGTCATGATCCAATGTGTTGGCCCAGGCGAGAAGTATTGCAGCCGCCTGTGCTGCACCACCGCCCTAAAGAACGCCCTCAAACTCAAGGAACTCAACCCGCAAGCCCAGATCACGCTGCTCTACCGTGATATCCGCACCTATGGATTCAAGGAGCGCCTGTACACTGAGGCGCGGCGGGCGGGGGTCAGGTTCATCCACTTTGATTTTGATCGCAAGCCGGTAGTAAGAGTCAGTGAACAGCAAGATGCAAGCCGCAATCTGGGATCGATTACTGTCGAGGTGTGGGAGCCGCTGCTTGACAGGGAGATCACGCTGGAACCGGATCTGCTCGTGTTGAGCACACCTGTCGTCCCACCAAGCGGGGCGCGCGAGCTGGCTAGCCGGCTCAAGCTGCCGGTAGACATGGACGGTTTCTTCCTGGAGGCGCACGTCAAGTTGCGTCCGGTAGACTTCTCTGCAGACGGTGTCTTTATGGCCGGCCTGGCGCATTATCCCAAGTTCCTCGACGAAACGATCGCCCAGGCCCAGGCAGCAGCCTCGCGGGCTGCCAATATTCTTTCACAGGAATTCATGCTGACAAACGCCCGCGTGGCGGTGGTAGACCCGCTAAAATGCGTCGGTTGTTTGACCTGTGTCCGGATTTGCCCTTACGATGTGCCGCGCGTGCGCGCTGACTTTGCCGGTGTTGGCAGTATCAGCGGCGCAGCGTATGTCGAGCCAGCCATCTGCCATGGATGTGGTACATGCGCCGCGGAGTGCCCAGCGCAAGCCATTCAGCTGATGCACTACACCGACGCACAGACCCTGATGAAGCTGGATGCGCTTTTCAGACGCCAACCGGAAAAGGCAGGTTTTGTGCCCGTGACAAGCATAGAGGTACGCTGATGGCCGATCAAGACTTCCAACCCGAGATTATCGCCTTCTGCTGTCACTATTGCGCCTATGCAGCCGCCGACCTGGCTGGTTCCATGCGGCTGGAATACCCAACCTCGATCAAGGTGATCGAACTACCCTGCTCCGGCAAACTCGACGTGCTGTATGTCCTGCGCGCCTTCGAGGACGGTGCTGACGGGGTAATGGTGGCTGGCTGACTGGAGGGCGACTGTCATTACCTGGAAGGTAATCTCAACGCCCGGCGGCGAGTTGAATACGCCCAGAAGTTGCTGAAGGAGATCGGCCTGGAAAGCCAGCGGATCCAGATGATCAATATCTCCTCAGCGATGGGCGGCCAGTTCGCTTGGTCAGCCGCCGAAATGACGGCCGAGATCAAGCGTATCGGAGCCAACCCGCTGAGGCAGAATGGAACTGAGGATCATTTGACCCAGGAAACCCCACCGGCTGAGGCCAGCCTGGGAAGCGAAGGATTGTAGGAGGCTACGACATGGCAGAGATGGAGAAAAGATCCTATATCCTGATCGTCGACGATGACCCGGACATCCTGGAGGGCATCGTCACTATCCTGGAGTCACAACCCTATCGCCTGGCCACGGCGCGGGATGGGAAAAAATGCATGGAGATGATCACACAGGAAATCCCGGATCTCTTGATCCTGGACCTGCTCATGCCGCGCATGGACGGTTGGGGCGTGATTCGCGAGATGCGCAGCGAACCACGCTACACCCACGTTCCGATCATGGTGCTGACCACGGTCATTGAGGATGCCAGCCGGCGGCGCTATGAACTCGAGACCGGGATGGCGATGGACATTCAGGACTTCGTCCAAAAACCGGCTAACCCGGCAGATTTACTACAACGGGTAGAGAAACTGCTAAAAATCCATGTTTGAAGTGTCTGCGCGCTCTCTCACGGTAACTGCAGAGCGGTTGCGCCGCTCAGAAATCTTCAGCGAACTATGCGATGAGGATTTAATCGCCATCGCCGAATTTTGTCGTGAGCAAACTTTCCACGAAGGTGAATTTGTGCTGGTGGAGGGCGCGCCCGCCGAGACCATGTTCATCGTAGAGCGCGGCAAACTGGCCCTGGAAAAGAAAATCCAGATCGGGCGGCACTCGACGCCGCGCAACGCGACCATCGGATACGTTGAACCAGGTAAGATCGCCGGCTTCTCTACCCTGACGATGCCCGATGAATATTCCACCTCTGCCGTGTGCCTCGAACCCACCCGCGTCATTGCAGTCGATGGGAAAGCCTTGCGCGCCTTCCTGGAAACCCACCCGGCAGCCGGTCTCAAGGTGATGAGGATTCTGGCAATGCTGGTCGGCGGTCGCTATCGCAACGCAACCAACACCCTTACTTACTTCCTTTCCATTGTCTCGCACGAACTGCGTGGGCCTCTGGCAGCCATTGAGAACTATTTACAAACGATGCTCGGAGGCTTCGCCGGGGAGCTCAACCCAAAACAAAAACGCATGATAGAACGCAGCATCCTGCGCGTGGTCGACCTGCGCACCCTGATCGGCGACGTGGTCGACCTGGCGCGCATGCGCCCGGAACAGATCCAGGCCGATTTCGAATGGTGCAACCCAGGCGAAATAGGTACCGAATCGGTCGAGGATGCGCGCCTGGCAGCAGCCGAGAAAGGCATTCGCTTGATCATCGAACCGCCGCCCAAGTTCGAACCTATCGTTGGAGCGCGGCGACGATTACGGCAGGTTTTCACCAACCTGCTAAACAACGCCATAAAATTCTCACCCCCGGACAGCCGAGTGTTTTTTCGCGCCTGGTATGAACAAGAAGCGGTCGTCTTAGAAGTCGAGGACGAAGGCCCGGGCATCCCCGAAGAAGACCTGCCCCATATCTTCAAAGATTTCTTCCGCGCCAGCAACGTCGAACAGACTCAAGGCGCGGGACTCGGCCTTTCGATCGCCATGAAAATCATTGAAGCTCACAATGGAAGAATCCTGGTCAGGAACTTGACTGGCGAGGCCGGCAAAACCGGCACCCGCTTTACTGTCTACATCCCGCGCGATCTGCTGACGCCTGAGATGCGTCGCAGGGAGTGGATAGCGACGGAAAGCGACCAGCTCAAAGGGTAGCTTCAGGTGAACTGAGAACGATGAATAAGAGTGATTCGGCCATGATTAAATTAAACACAGCCGCACAAGTCGGCCCGGTCGGCGCCGTCCTGGTGGTCGGCGGCGGCATCGCTGGGATGCAAGCGGCGTTAGACCTGGCCGATCAGGGCTTCAAGGTATATCTCGTCGAGGAGAAATCGGCCATTGGCGGGCACATGGCCCAGCTCGACAAGACCTTCCCCACCAATGACTGCGCCATGTGCAACATCAGCCCCAAGCTGGTGGACACCGGGCGGCACACCAATATCGACATCCTCACCAATAGCGACGTGTTGAGCGTCGAGGGGCAAGCTGGCAATTTCACCGTGACCCTGCGTCGCAGGCCGCGCTACATCGATGTCGACAAGTGCGTGGGGTGTGGAGATTGTGCCGAGGTTTGCCCGGTTTCTATCCAGGACCTCTATGAAGAAGGATTGAAGGAGCGGAAAGCCGCTTATCGCCTCTACACCCAGGCAGTCCCCGCAGCTTACGCCATCGAGAAGCTCGGGATCGCTCCCTGCCGGGGGAGCTGCCCGGCCGGGCAACGCGCCCAGGGGTATATCGCCCTGATCGCCGAAGGCAGGTATCGCGAGGCACTGCGCGTCATCAAGGAGGATAACCCCTTCCCGAGCGTCTGTGGGCGAACCTGTCACCATCCATGCGAGGGCAGCTGCTCACGTGCCCTGGTCGACCAGGCAGTGGGTATCATGTCGCTGAAGCGCTTCGTCGTCGACTACGCCCTGGCGTATGGACGGGAAAAGGTGGAACCAGTTCCCCGCACCCGTGCGGAATGGATTGCCGTGGTCGGTGCCGGGCCAGCCGGGTTGACCGCGGCGCATGACCTGGTGAAGCTCGGCTACGGGGTGACCGTCTACGAGGCGCTGCCGGTGGCCGGCGGCATGATGCGCGTCGGCATCCCGGCTCACCGCCTGCCTAAAGGCGTCCTTCAACAAGATATCGACGACATCCTTGCCCTGGGAGTGATGCTCAAGACAAACACCCCGGTTAAAGACCCGACGGCGCTGCTCAAGCAGGGATATGACGCAGTCTGCCTGGCGACCGGCATATCCTCCCCTGACCATTCCCTCGGCATCGACGGCGAGGAAGCGGACGGCGTTCTTTCAGCGGCCACCTTCTTACGTAAAATCAACCTCGGCGAGAAAATCACCATCGGAGAGCGTGTAGCCGTGGTGGGTGGTGGGATCACCGCCTTGGACACCGCGGCGGTTGCCAGGAGGTTGGGAGCGCAGGCGGTCTATCTGGTTCTCGACCGCCCACGCGGTGAGCTGCCCGCTTACCATTGGGAGATGGCAGCAATTGAAGCGGAAGGCATCCATTTACACGAGCGCACCACTGCCATCCGCGTCCTGTCAGCCGGTGGTAAAGTAGTTGGCATTGAGCTCGCCCAAGCCAGCCAGGGTATAGAAGTGGATGCCAGCGGGCGGCGGCGTCCAAAGGTCAAAACTGGCTCGGAATTCATCCTGGATGTCGACACGATCATCGGAACGGTGAGCCAGTTTTCAGATTTGAACTACCTGGATTCCCGCTTCGACGATCTGGCCGGCGATCCCCAGACCCTGGCTAGCAAGGTCCCCGGCCTGTTCGTGGTCGGCGGCCGCAAGACCGGCGCCAGTTATATTATTGAAGCAGTGGCTCTCGGGCACCGGGTGGCCCGCTCTATCCACCAATTCCTGCAAAAACAACCGCTGGACCAGCCTGATCCACCGGCGCCACCCGTCGTGAAGTTCACCCGCCAGGAACTGGCCGAAAAAGTGGCAGCGGGTGAGATTCAACCGCAGGCGAGGATTGAACCCGCGCTGCTGCCAATGGAAGAGCGGGTGACCAGTTACCGCGAGGTTGTCCTCGGGCTGACTGAACACCAGGCGCGGGCGGAAGCCCAACGCTGTCTGCAATGTGGCATCTGCTCAGAATGCCTGGCGTGCGTTTATGCTTGCGGAGTGAATGCCATCGACCACAACATGGTGACGCGCCAGGAGCAGCTCAACGTGGGCGCAGTCATCCTGGCCCCTGGCTACCAGGTTTACCACGCCGAACTTTCAGAGGAATTTGGGTTTGGACGCTTCCCGAACGTAGTCACTGCCCTGCAGTTCGAACGCCTGTTATCAGCTTCCGGCCCGACGATGGGCCATATCAGCCGGCCTTCTGACCACAAAGCCCCCAGCCAGATCGCTTTCCTGCAGTGCGTGGGTTCCCGTGACCAGAGCCATGACTACTGCTCGGCGGTGTGTTGCATGTACGCCACCAAAGAAGCGGTGATCGCCAAAGAACACCTGCCCGGCCTGGATGTGCATGTCTTTATGATGGATATGCGCGCTTTCTCCAAGGGATATTGGAGCTACTTCGAGCGAGCCCGCGACCGCTATGGCGTCCACTACCACCGCAGCCGGATCAGCAGCTTATGGGAAGATGCTGAATCCCATGACCTGCTCCTGAATTATCTGGACGAGGGCGGGGTACTGCACTCCGAACGCTTCGATATGGTTGTTCTTTCAGTGGGCATGGAGATCTCGGAATCCGTGCGCCAGATGGGACTTCGCCTGGGAATAGAGCTGGATGAATATGGCTTCTGTCACACAACCCAATTCAACCCGTTAGAGACCAGCCGCCCCGGCATTTTCGCAGTTGGCCCATTTCGCGAGCCAAAGGATATCCCCGAATCTGTCGTCGAGGCTAGCGGAGCAGCCGCCACCAGCGCAGCCTTACTCGCTGGTGCACGTGGGTCGCTGACCCACATGCGTGAATACCCCGTTGAACGGGACGTTTCCGCAGAGCCACCGCGCATCGGGGTTTTCGTCTGTCATTGCGGTTCGAACATCGCCGGCTTTCTCGATGTGCCTGGCGTGGCCGGGTACGCGCGCCGGCTTCCCGATGTCGTTCACGCAGAAAATACGCTCTACGCCTGCTCTCAAGATTCGATTAAGTTAATTTCTCAGCGCATACAAGAGCTCAGCCTGAACCGGGTCGTCGTGGCCAGTTGCTCGCCGCTCACTCACCAACCCCTATTCCAGGACAGCCTCCGGGCAGCAGGTTTGAACCCCTACCTGGTGGAAATGGCCAATATCCGCAACCAGTGCTCTTGGGTACACTCTGATGATTGGGAAGTAGCCACAGACAAGGCAAAAGAGCTGGTGCGTATGGCGGTAGCGCGGGCGGCCTTGCTCGCGCCGCAAACGACCATGACCGTCCCGGTGCAACGGGCCGCGTTGGTGGTCGGCGGTGGCGCAGCCGGAATGACCGCTGCCCTGGCGCTGGCCGAGCAGGGGTTCCCGGTACACCTGGTGGAAAAAGAGGCCGAATTGGGCGGTAACCTGCGGCAAATATTTACTTCGCTGCCACCTTCCGGAGTGAAGCAGCCCCAAGACCCGCAAGCCACCTTGCAACGCCTGGAAAGGTTAGTCCTTTCCCACCCAACTATTTCCTTGCACTTGAAGAGTAAAGTAGTTGCCACTTCCGGCTTCATGGGGAACTTCACCACCACGATCCTCCACGCCGATGGAGAGCGGGTTGCAGTAACCCATGGAGCGACGATCCTGGCAACCGGTGGCCAGGAATACCGCGGTCCTGAGTATGCCTACGGCACGCATCCGAAGGTCATCACGCAACAGAAGTTCGAGGCATTCCTTGCCAATCAGCCATCAGGGATCAAAAACATTAAATCCATCGCCATGATCCTGTGCGTTGGGCCTGCGGAAAAATACTGTAGCCGCATCTGTTGCTCGGTCAGTCTCAAGAACGCCTTGCGGCTGAAGGAGATAAATCCGCAGGCGGAAGTCGTGCTCCTTTATAAGGACATTCGCACCTACGGCTTTAAAGAAAGACTATATACAGAGGCCCGCAAACACAACATCCTTTTCGCCCGCTACGACGACGCCCACCCTCCGCAAGTAGCGGCAGGGCAAGATGATATCTTGCCCTACGACGGTCTGACTGTTCGTGCTTGGGATGCCTCCCTGGACAATTGGTTCACTTTGCAGCCGGATATCCTGGTGTTAAGCATGCCTATCGTCCCACGGCCTGAAACCGCTGATGTATCCAGGCTGTTCAAAGTCCCTACGGACAGGGATGGCTTCTTCCTCGAAGCCCACGTCAAGCTCCGCCCGGTGGATTTCTCCTCGGATGGGGTCTTCATGGCCGGCATGGCGCATTACCCAAAGCTGTTGGACGAAACCCTGATCCAGGCCCAGGCAGCCGCGGCGCGAGCGGGGCGTGTACTCAGCCGGGAGGCATTGACCGCCGGTGGACGGGTAGCCGTGGTGGATCCAAAATTGTGCACCGGCTGCCTGACTTGCGTGCGCATTTGCCCTTATGGCGTGCCAAAGATCCAGGCAGACCTGACTGGGGTAGGCGGCATCGTGGGTGCAGCCTTTATCGAAGCCGCCGTGTGCCTTGGCTGCGGCTCGTGTGTAGCCGAATGCCCGGCGCGCGCCATCCAGCTGATGCATTACACCGACGCGCAAATGAAGGCCAAGGTGGCGGCGTTATTCGTATCGTTGCCGGTTAATACGACCGAGGGTTGAAGGAATTAGCAGATCATGAACAGGTCCATATGAATGCGCCAAAGTTGCAGATCATCAGCTATTGCTGTGAACACTGCGCCTACGCAGCTGCGGACCTGGCTGGGGGGCTCCGCCTGCAGTACCCGCCAGTCATCAAGATCGTCCTGCTGCCCTGCACTGGCAAGCTAGATTCATTGATGGTGCTCCAGGCCCTGGAAGACGGCGCGGACGGTGTGATGGTGGCAGGCTGACTGCCTGGCGACTGTCATTACCAGTTAGGTAATGCCAACGCCAGACGCCGGATAAAGCGACTTAAAACATTGCTGGCCGAAATTGGCCTTGAGCCAGGGCGGGTGCGCATGTTCAACCTGTCGTCGGCCATGGCGGGCGAGTTTGTTGCGGCGGCAAAAGACATGACGGAAACTATCGAAGATCTGGGGTCAAACCCCTTAAGGAAAGTATGAAGGCTGAAGGCTGAAGGATGAAGGATGATAGCTGAAATTAAATGAATGAGCAAGATTTGAAAGTGAGGACCAAGAGCTTCGCGTTGATGGTGATCAAGCTTTACAGTATGTTACCCAAAACAACAGTGGCACAAGTTCTTGGCAAGCAAGTCTTGCGATCCGGCACATCGGTTGGAGCTCAATATCGAGAAGCACAACGGGCGAAGTCTGATGCCGATTTCATAAACAAGATCGAAGGGAGCTTACAAGAACTAGAAGAAACAGCTTACTGGTTAGAACTTATTGAAGAAGCCGGTATCATATCAGAAGACAAGTTGGCGTTACTACTAAAGGAAACTAATGAACTTACGGCTATATTCGTCTCAATCGTTAGAAAAGTTAAGACTAAAAGAAGGTAACCGCATCCTTTATCCTTCATCCCTCATCCTTCCTTCGGAGGTGGATCATGATTGTTGCTGAACAAAAGACTTTAGAAGAGATTAAATCCCTGGTCGGGAGTGCCAAGAACGTACTGGTTATGGGCTGTGGCACGTGCGTGACGGTGTGCTTTGCTGGCGGTTCGCGCGAGGCCGCCATCCTGTCCTCATCCCTGCGCATGACGTCCAAGCTCGACGGCGCCCCGAAAAATGTCACTGACGTGACCGTCCAACGCCAGTGTGAATGGGAATACCTGGATGCGGTCGCCGAGCAGGTAAAAGAAGCGGACGTCGTGCTTTCGTTAGGCTGTGGGATCGGGGTGCAGGCGATCGCCGAACACTTTCCCAACACCTGGGTGGTGCCAGGATTGAATACCAAGTTCCTGGGGCTGCCCCTCGAGCAAGGGATATGGGCAGAGCGCTGCGCAGCGTGCGGTGACTGCATCCTCGGCCTGACCGGAGGTATCTGCCCGATCGCCCGCTGCTCCAAATCGCTGCTGAACGGCCCGTGCGGTGGCTCGGAGGACGGCCATTGCGAGATCAGTCCGGAAACCCCCTGCGCCTGGCAGTTGATTTATGACCGGTTGAGCAGTCTGGGCAAGCTGGAAGTCCTGATGGACTTACAACCCCCTAAAAACTGGCGCACCTCGCGCGATGGCGGGCCGCGCAAGATCGTGCGCGAAGACCTGCGCCTGACAATAGAGGAGGATTGAATCATGGCTACAAATGGAAACGGTTACCTTGCCGGATCTAACCTAGAGAAAGTCTTGCGCGCCGGTCACTTCGCCGTCACAGGCGAGCTTGGCCCGCCCCAAAGTGCAGACCCGGAAGTGATTCGCAAGAAGGCAGCCTTGCTGAGAGGCTACTGCGACGCGGTGAACATCACCGACAACCAGACGGCCATCGTGCGCATGTCTAGCATCGGAGCCGGGGCGATCGTCGTCCAGGAGGGCCTGGAGCCGGTGATCCAAATGACCTGCCGCGACCGCAACCGCCTGGCGATCCAGAGCGATCTGCTCGGCGCGTATGCCTTGGGCATGCGCAACCTGCTATGCCTGACGGGCGACCACCAAACCTTCGGAAACCATCCCAACGCCAAGAACGTTTTCGACATGGATTCGATCCAGCTGGTGCAGACAGTAACAGCCATGCGCGACTTGAAGGTCTTTCAATGCGGTGATGCCTTCAAAGGTCCCGAGCCGCGCTTTTTTGTCGGCGCAGCCGCGGCCCCTTTCGCCGATCCGCTTGAATTTCGCCCTTATCGCCTGGCTAAGAAAGTCAAAGCGGGCGCCAACTTCATCCAAACCCAGCTGATTTATGACATCGAAGCTTTCCAGGCATTTATGGAAAAGGTGCGCAAACTCGGCGTCCACGAGCAGACCTTCATCCTGGCCGGCGTCGGCCCGCTCAAGGGTCCAGCCATGGCGAAATACATGAAAGACAACGTCCCGGGGATCTTGATTCCTGACGAACTGATCGAACGCATGAACCGGGTCGGCGCGCCATGGGCTGGGAAAAGTAAGGACGAATTGACGAAGGAAGACAAGAAGGCGCGCAGCGAGGCCTGGCAGGCAGAAGGCATCCAAATCACGATCGAGTTGATCCAGCAACTGCGTCAGATCGAGGGCGTGGCTGGCGTGCACATCATGGCGATCGAGTGGGAAGAGGCGGTAAAGCCGATCGTTGAAGGCGCTGGCCTGTACCCACGACCGGTTGTCACCGCTCCCGTTCCGCAACCGGTTTGATATGAACCCCTCGATCTGCATCCAACACTTGAAGGAGGTGGGCAGTGAATAAAAAAAGTCAGCCTGCCAATGAAGACATCCGCATCAACCCCAACCTGGCCCAACGCATCCAGAACGAACTTGGGGAGAACGTCTATTTATGCTACCAGTGCGTTAAATGCACCAGTGGCTGCCCGGTAGGCCAGTACTTCGATTGGCAACCCAATCAGATCATGCGCGCCCTGCAACTCGGCCAGGAAGACATCGCCCTGGAGTCGGACACGCCCTGGCTGTGCGCCTCCTGCCAGACCTGCTCCACCCGCTGTCCGCAAGGACTGGACATCACTGCCATTATGGAGTTCTTGACCCGTGAGGCGCTGGCCCGCGGGCTGAAACCGCCCGTCCGAGAGGTTGACAACTTCAACAAGGCGTTCATGCGCGAAGTGCGCCTGTGGGGCAGGTCGTACGAACTGGGACTGATGGCGGAGATGAAATTGCGCAATCTGCGCACCCACCCCATCACCGAAGACCTGGACCTGGGCCTAAAGATCATCCGTAAGAACAAGTTACCCTTCTTCCCATCTACAGGACGCCCTCCCCGCCAGGTCAAACCCGTCCCAGGGGCTACCAAAGCCGTAGCTTATTACCCTGGTTGCTCGCTCCACTCCACCGGCAAGGAGTATAACGTTTCAACGCAAGCCGTCTGCCAGGAATTAGGGCTGACCCTGATCGAACCTCAGGGTTGGGTGTGCTGCGGCAGTTCGGCCGCCCACCGCGCCGACCCGCAGGCTGCGCTGCGCCTGCCGCTCGAAAACCTGGCGATCATCGAACAGAGCGGTTTCGAGGAAGTTACCATGCCTTGCGCGGCATGTTTTAACCGCCACAAGGCTGCCCAGTACGAGATTCGCCACGCCGAAGAGCATAAAGCTGCCATGGATGCGGCGCTCGGCTACACTTTCCAGGATACGGTGCGGGTCAGCTCGCTGGGCGAGACGATCTTCCGCCGGATTGGTCCGCAGCAGGTCGCCGCTAAGGTCAAACACCGGTTGGCCGGGTTGCGGGTAGTGTGTTATTACGGCTGCCTCCTGACGCGCCCCCCTCAGGTCACAGAAGCCGCCCACCCCGAGAACCCCACCGAACTGGACGCCTTGATGGCTGCCATGGGCGCGGAGGTCATCGATTGGTCGTACAAAACCACCTGTTGCGGCGCGGCGCACTCCCTCACCCGGCCCGATATCGTGCTCGATCTGAGCAGTAAACTGATCGCCCACGCCCGCCAGTCGGGCGCGGAGGCGATCGTCGTCGCCTGCCCGCTGTGCCACACCAACCTGGACGCTCGCCAGTTCCAAATGAAACTGGAAGAACCCATGCCGGTGCTCTATTTCACCCAGCTCATGGCTTTAGCCCTGGGACTCCCTGAAAAAACCGCCGCGCTCGGCAAGAATCTGGTGGACCCCAGGCCGCTATTACGCACTAAAGGACTCTTGTAGAGATAATGGTGACTAATTAGCCCAAGAATGTCTTAATTATCTTAAATTGGGTCTTGACATTAAAGAAATTTCATATATAATTCATTTAGAATTTAATAGTACTTTTGTCCTGGTGTAGTAACGGATCTGGATGCAGTGATCCGGGGGTGTTCAGTGGTCACTATTGCCCCCGAGGAGCAAATTGTGAAACCGGCCAGATGGGAGGTCGGTTTTTAATGTTAATTTTTCAAGTTTATAATCTTTGGGAGGATATGCTCGGTGGGGAAATGTATCTACAAAGCTGCACGTGTATACGTAAATCGGCTCGTGGCTGCCTTTATAGGGCGAAAGATTTAACCTTGTAGTAGTCCACGTAAAGTAAGCCTTGGTTTTAATGCAGCATGTGTCAAGTTAGCTTTCTCGCTTGGTAAGTGGGGGGCAACAAAATGTTGTCCCTTATATATCGGTTCGATCCACTTTAAAAAGCTGTATCTGGACGTACATCCATTATGACGGCCGGAGCAGCCAGATTCTAGATGATGACCGTGAGAGGAGGTTTGCAGCTATGATACGTGGGATTATCAGGACAAGCTTGCAATTTCGATTCCTGGCGATCGTGATCGCCTTGGCGTTGATCGCATTTGGCGCCAACCAACTGCGCCAAATGCCGATAGACGTCCTGCCCGAGTTCTCGCCGCCGTTTGTCGAGATTCAGACCGAAGCCCTCGGGCTTTCGGCGGAGGAAGTGGAACAGATGATCACTGTTCCGATGGAGCAGGACCTGCTCGCCGGGGTAGCGTGGCTCGACACTATTCGCTCCGAGTCCGTCCCCGGGCTGTCGTCTGTGGTGGTCTTCTTCGAGCCCGGGACTGACCTGTACCGTGCGCGGCAGATGGTGGCAGAGCGGATTGCACAGTCGGCGGTCGGTTTGCCGCACGTGTCAAAGCCACCGACCATGATCCAGCCCCTATCCTCGGCCAGCCGGTTTATGATCGTCGGGCTTTCCTCGCAGGAGCTATCCTTGATCGAGATGTCGGTGCTCGCCCGGTGGACAATCGGTCCGCGCTTAATGGGCGTTCCCGGCGTAGCCCATGTAGCCATCTGGGGCAACCGGGATCGGCAATTGCAGGTGCAGGTCGATCCGGAACACCTGCAAGAAATGGGGGTAACGCTCGAGCAAATCGTTGAAACCACCGGGAACGCACTCTGGGTGTCGAGCTTGACCTTCCTGGAGGCCTCGTCGCCTGGCTCCGGAGGGTTCATCGATACCCCCAATCAACGGCTCGGGGTGTGGCACGTCTTGCCGATCAAATCTCCTGACGACTTGGCCCAGGTGCCCGTCCAGGGGACGGCGCTGCAGCTGCGTGACGTGGCCACGGTGGTAGAAGATCACCAGCCGCTGATCGGGGATGCCCTGGTTAACGACACTCCTAACCTGCTGCTCGTCATCGAAAAATTACCCGGGATCAACACCCTGCAGGTGACGCGCGGGATAGAGGATGCGCTGGATGCGCTGCGGCCAGGTTTTGCCAGCATCGATTTTGACGCCACGCTCTTCCGCCCGGCGACCTTCATCGAGATGGCGATCACCAATCTCTCCCGGACAGTGGTCATCGCTGCGCTGCTCGTGGTTCTGGTTCTCGGCTTCTTTTTCTATGGCTTTCGGACAGCGTTGATCAGCCTGGTGGCGATCCTGTTGTCTCTGTTGGCTGCCCTGTACATGCTCTACCTGCGGGGAGCAACGCTCAATGTGATGGTTCTGGCGGGTCTGGTAATCGCCCTCGGCGTTATCATCGATGACGCCATCATTGGCGTCGAACACATTATGCAGCGCTTGCGCCAAAATCACATGGAGGGTAATCCCAAATCGGCCGAGAGTG
>Ga0209341_10004030_pt1 | contig 13608 bp, 10 predicted proteins | sample RifCSP13_2_FD_184020 | JGI IMG/M metagenome (GOLD analysis project Ga0209341, IMG submission 184020) | Soil microbial communities from Rifle, Colorado - Rifle CSP2_sed 13_2 (SPAdes) (version 2) | ecosystem: Environmental > Terrestrial > Deep subsurface > Rock core/Sediment | place: Rifle...
TATTGATAGAGAAAAGCGCATCCTTGCGGAGTCTCTCAGGGTTACAAGAGAAAGGGTCAATAAATTGGCAAAAAACCTTGCTGTTGACATTGATAAACTCATGCGGGGAGAGGTGAAACATACAGCGTCAAATGATATGCAGCTTTTGGAGCTTGAAGGAGAAATAGAGATTTTAAGGCATCTTGAAACGGAAATTAAGGAGTTAGAATCGGTTGAGATATGCGGATAAAGGATTATCTTGATGAAATCCTGAACACAATTGCAAAACATCCTTTCGTAGTTTCGCAAAGCATTTCCTTAGAAGAACGTCCTCCGAATACTGCATTTATAACAGGCTCAATCACCTTTACTATACAGAGCGTCATAACTTCGCATACCTGCGTTGCTCCTCGGCTCGTCGTTGCGGCGTATGCTAAAAATACGCCTCACTCCTCGCCTTCGTCGCGCCTTGGTCTGCTTTGTTCTGACGCTCTGTATGTGGATTTATTTATGTTGCTGTGTATAATGGTTCAAAACTGCATTTCAAAGAATTTGTAGTCTTTGAGACGGCAGGTTTTAAAATCTTAAAATATGGTTATAACTATTTGGCACAGGATGGGGCTATGATATTTCGTTATGATAACGCCCTTGACCCGCAAGCTAAAAACTTACCCACCTATCCTGAACATAAGCACACACCAAAAAAATTGTTGTCTGCCAAAAGACCCTCTTTTGAAGAAGTCCTGAAAGAAATATCTGGCCTGATAGAGGTTAAGAAGTAGTATGGATGCGCATTGGCCTTACAAGTAGAAGATTTGAGGCTGTTGACTATTAGTCTTTCTGTGTCGGTTAATGGAAGAGAATATTGCAATTGTGGATGGGAAAGGGTAAAGTTGCATCATGATTCAACAAGAGGCCAAAAAACTTATAACCGATGCAATTGCATCAGGCAGGAAATCGCTACTTGAGCCTGAGGCAAAGGAAATCATTAAGGCATGGGGAATACCGGTGCCGCCATTTTTTGTTGCAAAGGACAGAAACCTGGCAATGGGCGCTGGAAATAATATCGGCTACCCTGTTGTGCTTAAAGTTATATCAGGCGATATCTTGCACAAGACAGAGGCAGGTGGGGTGCGCATGGGTCTTAAGAATGAGCAGGAGGTTGAAGAGGCATTCAATGAGATGATATTTGAGATATCAGACCACATGCCAACAGCGAGGATAGAGGGCTTCTTAATAGAAAAGATGGCAGCGAAGGGGGTTGAGGTAATTGTTGGAGGAATAAGAGATGCGCAGTTTGGTCCAGCAGTAATGTTCGGTCTTGGCGGCATGACAGTAGAATTATTAAAAGATGTCTCTTTCAGGCTTGCGCCTGTTACAAGAGAGGAGTGTCTCGATATGATAAGCGAGATAAAGGCGCATCCGTTACTTACAGGATATCGTGGGGCAGAGCCGTCTGATATTGATGTGATTGTGGATTGCATAATAAAGGTAGGCAATATTATGGATGCGGTAGATGAAATAAAAGAAATGGAAGTAAATCCGCTTATTGTGTATGAAAAAGGGGCTATGGCGGTAGATGCGAGGGTGGTGTTATGGAGCGAGCCAACCGTGTTGGCGTAGAAACGGCGACATGGTCGCCTTGGTCCAAAATTATGAATAAGACCCATGGTGGAAATATCTGGAAGATTGCAAAGGAAAATGGTCTGAGGCCAGCGGATATTATTGATTTCAGCGCCAGCATAAATCCCCTTGGCCCATCACCAAGGGCTATGGATGCCATAAAAACCCTGAACCGCTCTGGTTCAGGGAAAAGCTCTGCAACGCTCCTATGTCATTATCCTGAGCCTCAGGCAGAGTCAATGAAATCAGAATTAGCCCTTTTTCATAAACTGCCAGAGGAAAATATCCTTGCAGGAAATGGCTCCACACAATTTATCTACTTAATCCCTCAGGTTCTGAAACCAAAGTCAGCGCTTATCATAGAACCTGCCTTCAGTGAATACAGAAACTCCCTTATTGCCAATCATTGCACAGTCGATGAGATTGTCTTGCGAGAGGAAGATGATTTTTGCCTTGATAGAGATAGACTTTTTGATGCGCTGAAGAAAGGCTATGATGCCGAAGGGTCGGCATATGATATCCTCTATCTGGGAAATCCTGCAAATCCCACAGGTGTTATGACTGATAAAAGGGCAATTATTGATATAGCTACAGAATGTAAAAAATACGGGACATTTCTTGTTGTTGATGAGGCATTTATAGATTTTGTGGAGGAATACTCAGTTAAGGCAGAGGCAGTTTTAATGGATAATCTTATTGTCTTAAGGTCAATGACTAAGTTCTTTGCAATGCCCGGGTTAAGATTAGGTTATATTATAGCGCATAAAAATATTATAAAGCAGTTTGAAAAATTTGTACCGCCATGGTCTGTTAATACCCTTGCCATTGTTGCTGGCATTGAGAGCCTTAGGGACAAGGATTATATTAGAATGACCAGGGAGCGGCTTATGTCTGAAGCTGCATCTTTTAAGGAAGGTTTTAGAACCATGCCTTACTTTAAGGCATATCCATCACCTGTTAATTATTTTTTGGTCAAGATACTGCTGGAAGGTGTTACAGCAAGTGCTCTGCGCGAAGAATTATTGAACGAAGGCGTTATTATAAGAGATTGCAGCACATTCATAGGTCTTGGCAGCACCTTTTTTAGGGCTGCTATAAGAAATGAAAAAGAGAATCAATATTTGATTTACTGTATAAATAAGATGCTAATAAATCTGAAGAAATAAGTTCAGGGGGGCAACGTGAAAAAGTATTGCCGAACTCTCTTACTTCAATACAAAGGCAGATGAATAACAAAAAGAGGCAAACCAGTTCTGTATAGCCTTGATATATCTGAGGGTGGCAGTAGAAATGGCTTGCCAATGAATGAGTCAAAGACGATGTTGCGTGGCAAATGTGGCCATTTGGTTTTTAGTCTATTACAGGGTATCTGTTTTTTAAAGCAAAGCCGATAACTTAATAAAGATTTAGATTGCAGAAGGTGAATCTATGAAAAAACTTATCTTTACTGTTCTTTTTATGCTTTTTGCAGCAAATCTATATGCAGGGGAGATAGCAGTGATAGTTAATGGAGCAGGGCCGCTTACACAAATTTCAGAGGCTGATATAAGAGAGATATATCTCGGCAATATAAGGTTTATAAAGGGGGTGGCTGTTACGCCGGTTCATTATACGGAGAGTTCTATTAAGGACACATTCCTCTCATTAATAATAGATATGAACTCCAGAGAATACAGGATTTACTGGACAAAGAAGATCTTTCAGGAAGGGGGCTCTATACCTGTATCGCAGAACGGTTTTGAAATGATTATATTGTCAGTTAAAAAGGACATAGCCGTCATAGGATATGTGCCGATGTCAGAATTGAAAGAGACAGGAGGTATAAAGATAATAAAGAAGATAGCTGCTAAATAACCCAATGAAGATAAGTATAAATAGAAAGATACTAGGTCTGTTTTTAACACTGGTTGTTATAGTCGCTATTTTTGTTAGCGGCACCTACTATGTCACGAGATATATGCAGAAGGCTTTGCATAAATCAGATATTATATCAAGAGGGGTTAATCTTACAGGAAACCTCCAGTTTCAGATTAACAAGCTTCTTTTTCCCGTAAGTCGTTACCTGATTACCGGTGATATCGAGGAAAGAGACAACTTTGACATCATTATTAGTGAGATATCCAGACTCTTGTCTGAAATTAAAAGCCTTGGAGGGGATTGGGAATGGAATGAGGTTTCTGAAAAGGTTGAAAAGGATGCTGCAGCTTTTGGGGAAAAGGCAATTAACATCCTTTATATAGATAAACCTGTTGGAAATAATGTTGCTTTGAAGCTTATGGCTGAATTAAGCTCCAGCAGCGACCTTCTTGTGCAGGAGGTAGATAAGTTTCACAGATTTGCAGAGAATGAGGTAAGCAGGATGGGTGTGCAGGTAAACAAGGTTGCAGTAGAGAGTAACATATATGCTGTAACTGTTCTTGTGATGTTGATATTATCTACAGTGCTACTTTATTATTATTTGAAAAAATTTGTTACTATTCCCATTTATAAGCTTCATGAGGGGGCAAATATAATTGCGAAGGGAGACCTCGATCATAATCTTAATATAAGAACAGGCGATGAACTGGAAGAACTATCATCCGCATTTAATAAAATGGCATTTGCCCTGAAGCAGGACAGAGCAAAATTAATGAAGGAACTTGATGTTTTTAATGCACTTTTAAAGATTCTTGGTTTACTTATTTCAATTCCGAAAATGCAAGATGTGCTTCACCGGATTGTTGATGCAATAAGAAATCTAATATTGTGCGATACCTGCTCCATAATGCTTCTGGATGTGAAAAGAGAGTTTTTGACAGTGCAGGCTTCATATGGGCTTGATGAAAGGTATGTGCAGGGAGCGATACAAAGAATGGGTGATGGTATTGCAGGTTGGGTAGCTCTGCATCGTAAGCCCCTGCTCCTTAACGGGCCGATTCAAGAAGGGCAGTTTAATAACTATATGGAACATGAAAAAAATATTGTATCATCCATTGCTATACCTATAGAGACGAAAGACGGAATAATTGGGGTTGTTTGCATATCGATGAAAAGCGAATATGAATATACAAAAGATGATGAAAGAAGGCTGTTGTTGATTGTTAGAAATCTTGCAATAGCTATGGAAAATGCCCATTTATTTGAAGAGTTAGAGAAGACAAACCTTGAGACTATAATGGCGCTGGCCCAGGCGCTGGAGACAAGGGATGCCTATACCAGAGGCCATACTGAGAGAACGGCTAGATTAGCCTTGGCAATTGCAGAAAGACTCGAGCTACCGGAAAAGACTAAAGAACGGCTGAAATATGCTGCTATTTTGCATGACATAGGTAAGATAGGGATACCAGATAATATATTGAACAAGCCAGGCAAGCTTACAGATGAAGAATATACATTTATAAAACAACACAGCATACGGGGAGCGGAGATAGTCAAGCAGGTTGATGCATTGAAACTGGTTGCTACTATAATTCTCCATCATCACGAAAGGTGGGATGGCAGCGGTTATCCGGATGGGCTTAAGGGAGAAAAAATTCCAATAGAAGCAAGGATTGTTTCCGTGCTGGATGCTTTTGATGCAATGACATCCGACAGGCCGTACCGCCGGGCATTGACCGTGGAAGTAGCAATAGCAGAACTTAAAAGATGCTCAGGAACTCAGTTTGACCCGAAGGTTATTGACGCCTTTATGGCAGAAATTCAGCCAAAATAGAGTTACTGACAACAAGGTTGCTGCGGTTTATAGTTTAAGCAGACTTCCGGGCAGATGAAATACTGATATAAAACACTAATTACAGGAGTAAATTAAACAAATTTGGTAAAAAGATTAGTTTTTAAACCTGAGGAGTAATTTTAAAAATTTGTGCATTCAATTCATGGGAGGTAGTATGCAAAAATATCAAATAAGTTATGTTATAGTTTTATTTTTCATTATTTTTTCCCCCCCATATTTAAAGGCCGATGAACTCTCTGACCTCAAGACAAAGATAGACGAACAGCAAAAGGAGATAAACGAGCTCCGTTATAGCCTTGATAGACTGAAGGGTGGCGGTGTAAATGGTGAACAAATGGATGAGTTGAAGCCGATGTTCGGGGTAAATGGGCATATTCGGTGATGCAAATTTTACAACCAACAGCAGAGAAAAGGCTAAAAATAGTTTTTATCTGGGAGAGGTTGACCTTTATTCTACAGGGAATTATGGCAGCAGAATGAGATTTCTCTCAGAAATAGTGATTGAAGGTGAAGACCAAGCGTTTGAAGTAGATCTTGAAAGGGTCTGGGTAGAATATGCCTTCAGCGACCTTATTAAACTAAAGGCAGGCAAACAGCATACTGCTCTTGGTTACTGGAATAAGACATACCATCATGGCAAGCAGCTATTTTTAACTGTTGATCGACCATTTTTTCTGGCCTTTGAGCATGACAACGGTGTGATTCCTGTGCATATTACAGGGTTGGAGTTTGAAGGTAGTTGGAGCTATAATTTTGCGATTTTTAAATACGAATTTCAGATAGGTAATGGTCCGGGCATCGACAATTCTCATGGAATACTGGTGCCTAACAATATATTAGATGACAATAATTCAAAGCAGATTATCCTGCGCATAACTGGCAGGCCTTTGAGTGTTCCTGACCTAAGCATAGGACTTTTCGGCACTGTATTTACTATAGATACTGCAACAAGGGCAGGTGTTGACGAAAAGATATATGGGGTAGATATTGCGTATGGTCGTGACAGGTTTGAGGTTTTGGCAGAATATTTCCGCTTAGAGAATTCAGATGCTTCAGGCAATGCATTTTATGTCCAGCTTAACTATGGTATTATTGAAAATATTACACCTTATGCAAGGATTGAGACATTAGATGCAGACAAAGATGATCCATATCTTAATAGTTTGTCTTATGGTTTTGACAGGAGGCAGGTTGTTGCAGGTATAAAATATGATATAGATGCTGCAAGGAGCAGCATAAAAGCCCAGTATCGTTATGATGACACGCATAATGGCAATGACTATAATGTATTTGAGATGCAGTGGTCATTTGGCTTTTAGTCTATTACAGATTATCTGTTTTTTAAAGCAAAGCCGATAACTTAACAAAAAAAATAGCTCGCAGAAGGTGAATCTATGAAAAAGCTTATCTTTACTGTTATTTTTATGTTTTTTGCTGCCAATCTATACGCGGGAGAAATAGCAGTGATAGTTAATGAATCAGGGCCGCTTACACAGATTTCAGAGGCTGATATAAGAGAGATATATCTCGGCAACATAAGGTTTATAAAGGGGGTGGCTGTTACGCCGCTACACTATAGGGAGGGTTCTATTAAGGATACATTTCTTTCATCAATAATAGATATGAACTCCAGAGAATACAGGGTTTACTGGACAAAGAAGATCTTTCAGGAAGGGGGCTCTATACCTGTATCGCAGAACAGTTTTGGAATGATTATATTAACAGTTAAAAAGGATATGGCTGTCATAGGCTATGTGCCGATATCAGAATTGAAAGAAACAGAAGGTATAAAGATAATAAAGAAGATAGCTGCTAAATAACTCAATGAAGATAAGTATAAATAGAAAGATACTAGGTCTGTTTTTAACTGGGGTTGTTATATTTGCCATTTTTGCGAGCAGCACATTTTTGGTCATAAAAGATAACCAGAAGGCCGTATATAAAGCAAATACTATATCCAAGAAGGTTAATCTTACCGGCGACCTCCAAGTTCAGGTCAATAGACTCCTGCTTCCTGTGAATTATTATCTCATTGCCGGGGATATTAAGGAGAGAGATAATTTTGACAGCATTATTGGCGAGATGTCTAAGAGCTTTGCCGAACTCAAAATATTTAGCGGAGATAAAAGGTGGCAGACAGTAGCTGAAAGGGTGGAAAAGGATGTTATAGATTTTGGAGAAAAGACAATTAATATACTCTATATAGATAATCCCGTCGGGAATAAAAAGGCCCAGGAACTTATGGCTGAGTTGACTCTTTTGAGCGAGGTGCTGGTAAAAGAGGTGGACGGGTTTCACGCAATTGTAGAGGATGAGGTAAAAAAGATGGAAGAAGATGTGGATAGGGATACCAGGAGGAGCAACATCTATGCGGTGATTATTTTAAGTGCATTAATATTCTTTGCATTGCTGCTCTATTATTATTTAAGAATATCTGTAACTACACCTATCCGCCGGTTGCATGAAGGGGCAGGCATCATTGCAAAGGGAGACCTTGCTCACCGGCTTAATATCAATACCGGCGATGAGCTGGAAGACCTTGCCGGCGCATTTAATGACATGGCCTCCTCTCTTGGAGAGGCGAGAACGGAGCTTGACAGGAGGATATTTGAGCTTTATACACTCTACAATATAAGCAAGGTGTTGTCCACTACCTTTGAGACAGAAGAATTGTTGAAGGAGATTGTGAAAAAGGTAAGCTCGGATTTCAGCATAGAAGATGTCCTTGTTATGCTCGTGGATGATAAGACTCAGGAGCTTTTTGTAGCGTCAAGCGCAGGGTGTTTATCAGAGGATGTTTGCGAATATATGGGCGGCAGGAAATATAAGGTTGGCGAGGGGCTGTATGGCTGGGCAGCTATGTCAGGCAAGGCAAGGCTTATAAGGGATGTTCATACAGAGAAAGATATTCTTCCGGATGAGATACCGTATTCTGATATACAGAGCATCATTATTGTTCCCTTTGGGGTGAGGGAAAAGATTTTAGGATTATTATGCGGATATAAAAAGGGGCCTAAGTTTTTTGAACGAGGAGATTTGTCACTTTTTATGGCAGTTGCGGAACAGGTTGCCCTTGCCCTTGAGAATGCGCGGCTCTACAAAGAAACAAAGATGATGGCCATTACTGATGGCCTGACAGGGCTCTATAATCACCGGTATTTTGTAGGGCGGTTAAAAGATGAGATAAAAAGAGCGGAGAGGTATGAACGCCCTTTGTCTCTTATAATAATGGATATAGACTATTTTAAGCACTATAATGATACGCATGGGCATCAGGCCGGAGACGAGATTTTAAGGATGTTGGCTGAGCTAATTACAAAAACAATAAGGACTTCTGATATTGCTGCAAGATACGGTGGTGAGGAATTTGTTATCATATCATCTGAGACAAGCAAAGAGCGGGTTGTTCAGATGGCCGAGAGGGTTAAAAAGGCAATAGAGGATTATCCATTTCCGAAGAAGGAGACCCAGCCTGGCGGCACATTGACTGTAAGCTTCGGGGTTGCCACATTCAAAGTTGATGCGACCATTGCCGATGAGCTTATAAAAAAGGCAGACAGCGCTCTCTATAAAGCGAAGGAGAGCGGAAGAAACAGGGTAGTGGCAGCATGATAAATAAGATTAAGATTAAGGTCAAGGCTAAGGTCAAGGTTAAGAGAAAAGAAAAACGCATTTCTTAACCTCATCCTTAACCTCAACCTCTTTGGATTTTGAGACGGAGGTATACCATGAAAGAAAGAGAGAGAGAACTTCGCAGAAGACGGCATAGAAGAGAGAAGGCAAGAAAGGAGCGGATTAAAGCCTTGATAGGCCAAGCCCGAGCAGAGGCAAAACCTGCAAAAAAACTTACAGAGGCAGCGCATGAGGAGGCGAAGACAATTCAGAAAAAGCCGCCAGTAAAAATCGTTAGACCTTCAAAAAGCGCAAAAAAGAAAACTGAGCCAGAAAAAGTGGAGTGAAACAGATTGATTAAAGGATTGAATAAAAAAGTTATGTTCGCATATTTTATCCTTTTGTTGCTATTCCCTATATTCTATATAACAAACTCGAGTGCTGTTCCTTTGAATCGAGGTGTGGGGTCGTATACTGTCACTACTATTGCAGGTAGCGGCATGAAAGGCTTGCTGGATGGTTATCAGGACAGGGCACAGTTCAACTGGCCGACAGGTGTGGCTATTGACAGAAAAGGCAATTTCTATATTGCAGATTTTGCCAATAATGTTATTAGAAGGATTAATAGTAATGGCGAAGTTACAACCTTTGTGGGGAGCGGTCATGCAGCCTTTGGTGACGGTAAAGGCAGGAAAGCTCATCTGAAAGGCCCTGATAATATTGCGATAGGAAGCGATGGAAGTTTGTATGTTGCAGATGCGGATAATTTCAGGATACGCAAGGTTGTATCTGATGGCAGCATTAATACAATAGCAGGTAGCGGTATAAAGGGCTACAAAGATGGCAGCGCTAAGACAGCAAGATTTGCGTATCCTACAGGCGTAGCTGTAGATAAGGATGACAATGTATATGTGGCTGACAGGGGAAGCCATACTATAAGAAAAATAATGCCTGATGGCAATGTATCAACCATTGCCGGTAATGGATTTCCAGGATATGCTGATGGGAAAAGCAATATGACCCACTTTAAAGAGCCTATATCTGTTGCCGTTGACCATGCTGGAAATGTATATGTTGCTGATTCAGGCAATAATTCCATACGAAAAATAATGCCTGATGGCACTGTAACAACCCTGGCAGGCAACCAGCAACATGGCTATAAAGATGGAACCGGAAAGGATGCGCTCTTTGCATGGCCAACAGGCATTGCTGTTGATGGCGCTGGCAATATTTATTTGTGTGACTCGCAAAATAGCAGAATACGAAGGATAACGGCTGACGGTGTTGTAAGCACCGTAGCCGGCATCAGTATCCCTGGCTTTGCTGACGGTCCTGGCTACAGCGCCCAGTTCAATTTTCCCACTGGCATAGAGGTGGACAAGGCAGGGAATATATATGTGGCTGATTCTGGCAATAATAGGATTCGGAAGGTGAGCCAGGGTGGGATATTGCAGGCCACGCTTAGCGTGGCAGGCGCGAATGTGGAATAGGGCATATCCAGCGCAGGAATAGCATTCCTTTGCTCCCGAAAATGCCTTATAATCCCCCCTAACCCCCCTTTTCTAAAGGGGGGTTAGGGGGGATTATTTTCATCTCCTCCGCCAAAGGCGGATGAGCCAAATCTCGTGTGGGTTAGCTCCGAAAATGCTTCATATTCACATTACCGTAGCGTTGCCCTTTATGGGCAACGATTTTTAGTTGGCACGCTTAGCGTGCCGTTGGGGATAAACCCCAACGCTACAAAAATCCAATTTTCATGTCCTTTTATGAGCCAAGGCTCATGTGGATTTCACTTGAAAATCCCCTTTCCCCATCGATAAATACTTCGGGGGCAGGCTCTGACCCTCGCCCCCTCTGGGAGGCTGTGTCATGATCCTCTTTTTGTCATTGCGAGCGACCGAAGGGAGCGTGGCAATCTCTTGTTTTTCAATAAGTTGCAGATTGCTTCGGTCGCTGCGCTCCCTCGCAATGACATTATGACACAGTCTCCGGGAGAGGGATGGAGTGAGGGGTTTTCATAACCCTTTGTGCCAACTTGTTGACATGACTGTTTCATATCATATTTAACCTTTTTCCCATCTTGACAACCTACCTTTTTCTGTTAGACTTAAAAAAAGATTCGTTTACCCCGTACCAACGCCGAAAGCCCCGACCGTGAAGTTGGAGATGAATGCCAACAAAATTCCTGAAGGGTATATACATAATGCCAGGCCGCAGCATCTCGGTGCGTGGTAAAGGCGTGATACGGGGTTTACCAAAATGATGAAAGAAGCAGGAGAGATACTTGGTAATTCATGACATCCTTGTAGTCGGGGCTGGTCTGGCAGGGATGAGGGCTGCTATTGAAGCTGCACGACATGGAGTTAACGTAGCCATCGTATCAAAAGTGCATCCTATCAGAAGCCATTCTGTTGCTGCCCAGGGAGGCATCAATGCTGCGCTTTCTATAAATGATTCATGGCAGGCCCATTTTTTCGATACGGTAAAAGGGAGTGACTACCTCGGAGACCAGGATGCAATAGAGATAATGTGCAAAGAGGCGCCAGATGATATCCTTGAGCTTGACAGAATGGGCTGTCTCTTTAGCAGGGATGAAACAGGCAGTATTGCGCAGAGACCTTTTGGCGGCGCAGATTTTCCGAGGACATGTTATGCAGCAGACAGGACGGGTCATGCGATTCTCAACACTATGTATGAACAGCTCATGAGGTATGACGTTGCTATTTATGAAGAGTGGTTTGTAATTTCTTTAGCAGTCGAAAATAATGTTTGCCGCGGTTTAATCGCCATTGATATCCATACAGGGAAACTCCACAGATTACACTCCAAGGCTATAATCCTTACTACTGGCGGGTATGGCAGGGTATACAGAGATACTACCAATGCAATTATAAACACAGGAGATGGAATTGGCCTTGCATTTAACAGTGGTGTAGAACTCATGGATATGGAGTTCGTCCAGTTTCATCCTACCACATTGAAATCTACCGGCATCCTGATTAGCGAAGGGGCGAGGGGCGAAGGAGGGTATCTCTTAAATTCCAGGGGCGAGCGGTTTATGGAGCGATATGCCCCTAAAGCCATGGAACTTGCAAGTCGTGATGTTGTATCAAGGGCAGAGCAGCAGGAGATTGAGGAAGGCAGAGGGACTGATGGCTGTGTATTCCTTGATTTAAGACATCTGAGCGAATCACTAATAAATGAGAGACTTCCACAGATTCGACAGTTGGCAATAGATTTTGAAGGCGTGGATCCAGTGAAAGAGCTTGTGCCGATAAAACCAGGGGCGCACTATTCAATGGGTGGCATAAAGACCGATGTATTAGGGACTACTAATATCGAATGTCTCTATGCTGCTGGTGAGTGCGCGTGCGTGAGCGTTCATGGCGCTAATCGTCTTGGAGGGAACTCCCTTCTTGAAGCAATTGTGTTCGGAAGGAAGGCGGGTCAAGCTGCATCCCAAAATGCAAAGGAGATTAGGCTCAAAGAGTTTCCGGATAATTGCTTAAGTGATGCTGCTCAAGAGATAGCAGCTATAATGAATAGGATAAGCGGTGAGAAGGCGGCTCCTATCAGAGAAAGACTTACTTCAGTAATGTCTGCGCATGTAGGAATATTTCGAGATAAAAACAGATTAAATACAGCTTTGACTGAGATAATGAAATTAAAAGAGAGGTATAGGAATATCCATGTAGAGGATACAGGCGATGTTTTTAATACCGAACTTATTGCAGTCCTTGAGCTTGGCCATATGCTGACTGTTGCAGAGTGTATTGTAGTCTCTGCCATTAATAGAACTGAAAGCAGGGGCGCTCATTATCGTCTGGATTTCCCAGCGCGTGATGACAGGAATTGGCTTAAACACACGCTTGCTTGTAAAGATGGCGATAGCGTCAAGTTAAGTTATAAAGATGCTAATGTAAAAAGCTATAAACCAGAGGAAAGAAGATATTAAATTTGACTATGTTCACATATTTATAATATAATTACACAATTTGATTTATTTACCCCTATAATGCAGGGGTTATAATAAAGTGAGGTTTGAAATATGGTTAAGACGGCAAACAATCTTGGTGAATTACAAAAGCTTATCGAAGTAGGTAAAGAAAAAGGATTTCTTACCTATGATGAGATAAATGACGCCCTGCCTAACGAGGGCTTTTCTGTGGATGAAATGGATAACCTCCTTGAGTCGCTCGGAGAGATGGGTATAGATGTTGTTGATAGCGCGGAAAAGGCCCAGGCATCTGGGGAGGTAGCTGAGGAAAGAGAAAGGCCAGCGGATATAGAAGGCATAGAAGATCCGGTAAGGGTCTATATGCGGGAGATGGGGGCTGTATCTCTTTTGAACAGAGAGGAAGAGGTTGTTTTGGCTAAAGAGATTGAGGAGGGCCGAACTGCGCTTAAAAAGTTTACCCTTCAGAGTCCCTTTGCAGTCAGAGAAGTCCTGAGAATAGCTGAGCGAATAAAAACTGACAAGGCATCTGTCAGAGAACTTATGGAGGAGGCTGAAGAGACAGGACAGCAATACGATGAAGAAAGCGTAACAGAGGTTCTGACTACGGTAGATAAGCTTAAGCGGAGAAAGGCAGAAGGCGCATATAAGGTGTTAAAGGATTTAAATCTTAATCCATTAATAATTCAGAAGATTGTTCAGAGGATAACAAGACTGGAGAGCCTTG
>Ga0209341_10004031_pt1 | contig 13606 bp, 9 predicted proteins | sample RifCSP13_2_FD_184020 | JGI IMG/M metagenome (GOLD analysis project Ga0209341, IMG submission 184020) | Soil microbial communities from Rifle, Colorado - Rifle CSP2_sed 13_2 (SPAdes) (version 2) | ecosystem: Environmental > Terrestrial > Deep subsurface > Rock core/Sediment | place: Rifle...
GCGGCGGCGGTCTGGAGGTATTCCATCAAGGGCCGGTTCTCCTGGTATACCCGGCGGTACACGCCGTCGAGGACATCGAGGACCGGGCGGGCGATCCGCTCGAGCACGGCGCGCCGGTCTTCCACCGGCAGGTCGTCCAGCGTGTAGGCGTGCGGCCCGAAGAGCTGGTCCATCGTGCGGAGGATCTCGCTCAGCACGTCGCGGCCCAGCCGGTCGAGCAGCGACGCGCGCACCTCGGCATACCGCTCCTCCGGCCACCCCTCGGCGACGGCACAGTGCACCTCGTGCCCGCCGAAGTGCGCGGCGGCGAAGATGATGTCGGTCTCGGTCTCCGTCCTGACCTGCCGGACGCGCGCCCGGCCGACGGTCAGCGTGTGCCCGCCGGCCGTCGTCACCCCCCGGTCGATCGGGGAGACCGTGAGCTCTGAGGCCAGCGTCGTGGATGTCCCTCCGAACAGCGCCGTCATGGCGTGGATCGCCCCGGCCGTCCGCGCCGCCATCGCGCGCGGCCGGACCAGCGCGTCGTAGACCGCGGCGGCGTCGGGGTAGCGCTCGGTGTTCCCCGGTGCCCGGCGCAGGAAGGCCAGCACGCCCTCCTCGAGACTCGCTGCGGCCTCTCCGGCCAGCTCGATCGCCCGCGCGGCGTGGGAGAGGATCTGGACCGTCTCGGCGCCCGCCACGTCGTCAAAGAACCATCCGTCCGAGGACTGCATCAACATGGCCTGCCGCTGCATCTCGAGCAAAGTGAGGGCCGTGCGGCGGCCCGTGTCGTCGGGCCGCACGGCGTGGCGCCGCAGGAACCCATCGGCCGTGCCCTCGGAGGAGTCGAGGAGATCCACGGCTTCGTCGCGTGCCGCCCAGGGATCGCGGAACACATCGCCTCCCAACTGCTCGAACCGGGCGCCGAGTTGGTCGGCGAGCCAGGTGATGGCCTCGCGCAGCGGCGTCCGCCAGCGCTGCTGCGTCCCCTCCCGCGTGCGGCAGCCGCAGTCGCCCCGCCAGCGTTCGATCCCGTGGATGCAGGACCACGAGGTGTTCTCGGCGATCTCCACCTCCGCGGTCGGGGGGTGCGCGGCGAGGAACGCCGCGCAGTTGGTGAGGCGCATGCCGTCGTCCTTGGAGAGGCGGTCGAGCGCGTCGGCCAGGGCCATGTCTCCGAACGGGTGGTGGTGTCCGTAGGTCTCTCCGTCGCTGGCGGCGAGCAAGAGCCGGGGCTGCGGCCCCTCTCGCGGCAGCGCGCCGGCCAGGCGGTCGGCGAAGGCCGCGCCGCTGTGCAGCAGGCCTTCGAAGGCGACCGCGTGCGACAGCGGCCCGTGGTAGAAGAAGAGGGCGATCGTCCGCCCGCTGGGCAGGCGGCAGCGGTACGGCATGGTCACGTCGAGCGTCTCCGCGGTGGCGTCGGTCCAGGCTCCCTCCGGCCGCCGGACGCGCCTGGCCTGGTGCGGGGCGAGGATCGTGAAGCCGATCCCGTGGTCGGCGAGGATCTCCAGGGTGGCCAGGTTCACCGCCGTCTCGGCCAGCCACATCCCTTCCGGGCGCCGGCGGAACCGCCGCTCGAAGTCGCGCAGCCCCCACCGCACCTGGGTGATCCGGTCGCGCGGCGTCGCCAGCGGCATGATGACGTGGTTGTAGACTTGCGCCAGGGCCCCCCCGTGTCCGTACTGCGCCTGCCGGCTGGTGCGATCGCCCTCGAGCATGAGCTCGTACGTGGCCGGGGCGGCGGCCGCCAGCCAGCGCAGGAGCGTCGGCCCCGCGTCGAAGCTGATCCCGGCGTAGTTGTTGACGATGCGCAGGGCGCGGCCGGTCCCGTCGAGGATGCGGGAAGCGGCGTTGCGGGCGTAGCACTCCGCGGTGATGCGGGCGTTCCAGTCATGGTAGGGGGCGGCGGCATCCTGCAGCTCCACGACTCCCGTCCACGGGTTCTCCCGTGCGGGCTGGTAGAAATGCCCGTGGACGCAGAGATGCCGCATGATCAGAGTCTAGCGGGTCTGTCCCCGAGGCACGACGATCAGGCCGGAGGAATCCACGTGGTAGCGCCGGCGATCGGCCTCCCCGTCCTCGCCGATGCGCTGGCCTTCCGGGATGGCGTTGTAGCGGTCGATGATGGCCCGCCGCACCGCGGCGCCTGGAGCGATCGTCGTGCGCTCCATGATGATGGAGTCTTCGACGGCGGCGCCCCGCCCCACCCGCACGCCGCGGCCGATGATCGAGCGGCGGACGGTTCCCCCGTCGATGAGCGTTCCTTCGCCGAGGATGCTGTCGGTCACGTCACCGAGGATGATGCGGGTGGACGGCCCGCGGTATGGAGCGCTGAGGATCGGCCAGCGGTCGTTGTCCAGGTCGAAGCGCGGCTCGGGGCCCAGCAGGTCCATGTGGGCGTGCCAGTAGCCGGCGATCGTCCCGACATCCCGCCAGTAGCCGGCTTCCTCATAAGGCCGGATCCCGGGGATGGCATTGTCCATGAAGTTGTAGGCGTACACGCCGAGATGCGGGACGAGCTCCGGGATGATCGTGCGGCCGAAGTCGTGATCGGTGCTGCGGCGGGCGTCCTCGACCAGCGCCTCGATGAGCACGTCGTGGTTGAACAGGTAATTGCCCATCGAGGCGTAGGCGCGCGCGGGGTCGGTGGGCATCGGTGCCGGGGCCTTGGGCTTCTCGTCGAACCGGGTGATGCGTCCCTCCTCGTCCGTCGCCAGGATGCCGAAGTTCGAAGCCTCGCCGATCGGGACCGGCAGGGCGGCCACGGTGATGTCCGCGCGGTGGTCGCGGTGGAAATCCAGCATCTGCGCGATGTCCATGCGGTAGATGTGGTCGGCGCCGAAGATGGCGACGATGTCCGGGTGGAAGTCTCGGAGCAGATTGATGTTCTGATACACGGCGTCGGCGGTGCCCTGGTACCAGGTTTCCCCCCAGCGCATCTGGGGCGGGACGACGATGACGAAGTGGTCGGGCAGCCCGCCGAGCCGCCAGGCGTTCCGCAGATGCTCGATGAGCGACTGCGCCTTGTACTGCACGAGGACATAGAGGGCGTAGATGCCCGAGTTGATGAAGTTGCTGATCACGAAGTCGACGATGCGGTACTTGCCGCCGAACGGAACGGCGGGTTTGCCGCGCTCCCGGGTCAGCGGATAGAGACGCTCGCCCTTGCCGCCGGCGAGGATGATCGCCAGGACCCGCGGGCCGGCCACGTCAGCCCTGCACTCCGGCGGAGGCGGGGAGGTGGGTCTCCACGTCGGGGAAGAGGAAGTTCTGCGCCTGTCGGGCGGCCAGGAACTCCCCGTCGGCGCGATCCATCCCCGCGCCCGTGGTGGCCCGCCGCAGCATCTGCAGCAGGCGCGTCACGTTCGCGTGGTGCTCGGTGAACCGCGACTCCGCGTAATCGCGCGCTGCCCACGTTGTGATGAGGAACTGCCAGTCCGAGGCCTGCAGCAGGAGGAACTCGCGCGCGGCCTGGGCGAGGATCCCCCGCACCTCAGGGCGGCGGTCGCCCGCGCTGTCGCGCACCGCCGTCCAGAACTCGTCCTCCACCGCGTAGAGGCGCTCCCAGGTCCACTCGGTGTCGCGGTTCAGCCACACCCGGTGGTCGCCGCCTTCTCCCCAGGAGCCCTCCTGGAGCGAGATCGGACCGGCGGGCTCCAGCCGGTCGAGGCAGGCGACGCAGTCCACGGGCTCGATGCCGCTTCCGGCGAGCCGCTGGTACACTTCGGTGATCCAGCGGGGTCCTTCGAACCACCAGTGGCCGAAGAGCTCGGTGTCGTAGGGGCTTGCCGCCACCCCGGGCCGGCCCGCGCGTTCCCGGAATTCCCCGAGGACTCCGCGGAGCAGCGACACAAAGTGGTCGGCATGAATCCGCGTGCGCTCCGCGGCATCCTCGGGCGCATAAATCTGCTTCTCGCCGAGGTCGGAGCGCGGCGAGGTGACCCGCCAGAAGCGCAGGCCGCCCGGCCAGTGCTTCTTGTGGAACTCGAGATACGCACCGTCACCGGGGTAGCCGGCGTCACGGCTCCACACCTGCATGGTCGTCTCGGGATCACGGACGAACGCCACGGCGGAACCCGTCCCCCCGCGGGACGCCACCTCGTAGGGGCGGTACGGCGTCCGGTCGCGCTCGAAGGTCGGCCCCGTCGTCTGACTGAGCGCGCGCAGGGCGGGATAGTAATCCCGATACGCCGCCAGGGGACTTCCTCCGCGGATAAGATGGACGTCGGTGAAGAAGTAGCGCAGCCCCGCGCGGGCCAGGAACTCCTCGATCCCCGGGCGCCGCACGCGGACCCGGCCGCGCATGAGACCCGTCGGAGGGGTCCACTCGTACCGCGGCCGGTAGGCGCATTCCGGGAGCCAGACCCCCGACGGCGGGTGGCCGAAGTGGCGGCGGTGGGTCGCCGCCGCGACGCGCAGCTGCAGATCGATCGACTCGTCGCGCAAGAGCAGCGGCAGATAGCCGTGGGTCGCCGCGCAGGTCACCAGGTGGATGGCGCCCGCGTCGTGTAGCCGCCGGAACTCGCCGATCAGGTCGCCGTTCAGGCGTTCGAAGTGGGCCAGGCGATCGCGGTAGTACCCCTCCCACCACCGGGCGGATTCCGCCAGGGCGCCCCGGCCCTGCCGCCCGAACTCCGCGGCATTCTCTTCCGCCGAGATGATCCGGGCAAGGAGAAACTCCTCGATCTCGTGCTTGAAGGCGGGGGCGGCAAACTGCTCGGCGAGGACCGGCGACACGTCGATCGTGATCTGCGGCGGGCGCCCGGCATCGGCCAGCGACGCGACCGTGTCCAGGAGGGGGAGGTAGGAGCCGGTGGTGACCTCAGAGAGCCAGTCGCTGCCGTGCGGCCATCGCCCGTGTCCGAGCACAAACGGGAGATGCGTATGCAGCACAAGGGCAAAGTAGCCGACCGGTTCCGTGACCATCTCGAGGAACCTCTCCGTGAAACATACCACACGGACCCTGGCAGGCACCTTCACACGGCTGCGGGACGCCCCGGGCTCGCGCCGCGTCGCTCCGCATGGAAAGTGCTCCCAAGGAAGTGAGACCGCCTAACGCGACGGCGGGGTGCTGCGGAACCACTGCGCGGTCTTGGCCAGTCCTTCGCCCAGCGGTGTGGAAGGCGTCCAGTGGAGCCACTGCCGCGCGCGGGTGACGTCCAGGGCGATGCGATAGACCTCGCCCTCGCGGGGAGCGGCATGGACCGGCGCCGCGGTGTACCCCGTGAGCTCGGCGAGTGCGCGATGGATCTCGTTCACCGACACCTCCTCACCGGTGGCGATGTTCGCCACGCCTGATGTCCCGGCCGTCGCCGCCAGGAGATTCGCCTGGGCCACGTCCCCCACGTAGACGAAATCCCGCGTCTGGCTCCCGTCACCGAAGATCGTCGGAACGCGTCCCTCCAACATCGCCCGGGTGAAGATCGCCACCACGCCGGCCTCGCCGAAGGGATCCTGGCGCGGCCCGTACACGTTTGAGTACCGGAGCACCGCCCAGGTCATGCCCTCTCCGGCCAGCACCCGGAGATAGTGCTCGCCGGTGGACTTCGAGACGCCGTACGGGCTGAGCGGCAGGATGGGCGCGTCCTCACCGGCGGGGAGGCGGCCCGGGTTGCCGTACGCCGCGCCGCCCGTCGAAGCGTAGACGATGCGGCGAACTCCCACCGCCCGGCATGCGTGAAAGAGGTGGAGCGCGCCGAGGATGTTCACGTCCGCGTCGAGCCGGGGATCCGCGACCGAGAGCGGTACCGACGCCTGCGCCGCGTGGTGGTTCACGACCGCGGGGCGCTCGCGGGCGAGGACGTCGCGGAGCCGGGGGTCCCGGATGTCGAGATCGTGGAAGGCGGCGCGCGGGTTCAGGTTGGCGCGTGTCCCGGTGCTGAGGTTGTCCACGACGACGACGTCCCACCCCGCGTTGACGTGGGCGTCCACGACGTGCGAGCCGATGAACCCGGCCCCGCCGGTGACCAGGACCTTCATCCAGATCCCTCCTTCCGCCCGCGCGCAGGGGGCGGAGGGAAGCCTCCCCGTGACGCGAAGGGGATGACAACCGCCGTCATGCGCACCATCGCCGACCGTTACATTCTGAAGGAAGTGCTCGCGCCCTTCCTGCTCGGCGTGGGCGCGTTCGTCGTCATCCTGATCGGAGACATCCTCTACACGCTCGCGGAGTTCATCGCCGCCCGGAAGGTGGCGGTGCCGGTGGTCCTGCAGCTGCTCGTCTACAAGATCCCGGCCATCCTGGTCATCACGTTCCCGGTCTCCACGCTGATCGGCGTCCTCCTCGGGCTCGGCCGTCTGGTGAAGGATCATGAGATCCAGGCGATGCGACTGTCCGGGATGAGCCTGCGGCGGATCTTCGCCGCGGTGTTCTTCTTTGGGATGGCGGCGACGGGGGTGACGTTCCTGACGAACGAGTACGTCTCCCCCTGGGCCAATCACCAGGCCAACAACCTGGTCCGCGAGGCGGCCATCGGCGCCGCCTTCCCGCAGGTCCGCGAGCAGGTCTTCTTCCGCGGGCCTGATCAGCGGGTCTTCTACGTCGGGAGCGCGGACGACCGGCGCCGCCTCCTGCGAAACGTCATGGTCTACGAGATCAGCGGCCCGCTGCCCCGGCTGATCACCGCCCGGGAAGCCCGGTGGGACGACCGGCGCTGGCTGCTGCGCGACGGGGTCGTGCGGGAGTTCGGCGAGGACGGGTTCACCCGGTACGAGGCGGCCTTTGCGGAGATGGAGATCGGCGTGGGTCTGGAGGCCGAGGCGTTCTACCGGGGGCAAAAGACTCCCGAGGAGATGACGGCGAGGGAACTGCGGCAGTACATGGCGCTGTTCGGGCAGACGGAGACGAACCGGCGGTTCGCGCTCGAGTACCATCGCAAGTTCGCGATCCCCTTCGCCAGTATCATCTTCGCCGCGCTGGCTGCGCCGCTCAGCGTATGGACCGCGCAGGGCGGGCGGTTCGTCGGGATCGGCTTGAGCATCGCCCTGCTCTTCATCTATTACGTCGCGATGTCCGTGGCCAAGGCACTCGGGGTCGTCGGCGGGTTGCCCCCCGCGGTGTCGGCCTGGACGCCGAACATGCTGTTCGCCGCCGCGGGAGCCGTGGTGTGGTGGCGGGAGGAAGGACAGTCGTGAGGCGTCTGCCGGCCGCGCTCCTGCTCGGCGGCGCCGTCCTCGTCGCCGCGGTCCTCGGGTGGGCCGGCCGGTTCGCGTCCGCCCCGCCGCCGGACGTTTCCGGGGAGCGGGCGCCGGTCCCGCAGATCTCCGTGGGGCTTCAAGAGGCGACCCTCGTCCTGCGCCACAAAGGGGCGCGGCAGGCGGAGATCCACGCCCGCCGGGTCACGGTGAGCCGGGACCTCCGCTCGGCGCGATTCGCCGGCGTCACGAGCGCCACGGTCTACGTCCGGTCCGGGGAAGCGCTCCAGGTGAGTGCGAGCGAGATCCTGCTGGACCGCGAGACGAACAACCTGGAGATCCGCGGCCCGGTGGTTATCACCTCATCCCGCGGGTACCGCCTGGCCGCGCCGGAGGCGCAGTGGCGTGACGCGCGGCAGGAGGTCATCTTCCCCCGCGGAGTCCAGGTCCGCCGCGGCGGCCAGAGGCTTCAGGCGGGGCGCCTCGTCGTCGATGCCGCGCTGACGAGCTTCGATCTGAGCGGTGGGGTGCAGATCGTGTTCCACCTCGAGGGGGTGCGTCCATGAGGATCCCGGCGGCCGCCGTCTTCGCCCTGCTGATCCTCTCCGCGCCTGCCGTCGGGCAGCGGCTCGAGGTGCCCGAGGCGGGGCCGGGCCGGCTCCGGGCCGAGCGCGTGCGATACGATGCGCGGACCCAGACCTTCCACGCCGAGGGGAACGTCATCCTATCCCTCGGCGACATCATCGTGGAGGCCCCCCGGCTCCGCGTGGACCAGCGGCGCCGGACCGTGGTGGCCGAGGGAGGTGTGGTGGTTCGACGGGCGGGGACAGTCCTGCGGGGACACGCGCTCCTCTATGAGATCGTCCCCCGGCTGGCCCACGTCTCCGGCGAGGTGCGCCTCGAGCAGGACGGAACCGTCGTCACGGCCGGCCGGATGACGCTGAACATCGGGACGCAGACCGTGGAGGCGCGGGACGGCATGCGCCTCACACGGGACGGGACGACCGTCACGGGGGAGGAGATGGTGGCGCACCTGGCGGCCCGGCGAGCCGAGGTGACCGGCCACGCGGTCCTCGTGCGGCCGGCCGGACCGGCCTCGACGCCGGATCGCACCGCCCGCGTGCTCGCCGCGCAGGAGACGAAGATCACCGCGGAGCGGCTGCGATTCCAGTGGGACGCGAACGAGGCGGAGGCGGAGGGGACGGTCGTGGTGACGCAGCCCGAGCGGACGGCCCGCGCCGGCCGGGCCGTGTATTCGGAAGCCCGCGGCGTGCTCGAGCTGGTCGAGAGCGTGGAGATCGAGCAGCGGAGCGGGGAGTGGCTGGTGGAGGGCGGGGTGGTCGGTCCCCCCCGTGATGCCGACAGTGCGAAGGCGTTGAGCGCGCCTGTGCGCCTCCGCTCCGACCGGCTGGTCGTGCATCTCTCCACCCGCGACATGCAGGCGGACGGCCGTGTCCGCGTGGAGCAGGAAGGCCGGCTGGCCACCGGCGATCGGGCGATCTACACCCGCCGCGATCAGACGATCATCTTGACCGGCAGCGTGCGCCTGCGCGAGACGGACGGCAGCTGGCTGCGCGCCGACCGGGTGATCATCGCGATCGCGGACGAAACATTCGAAGCCACCGGCAACGTGGAAACCGAGTTTTCCGTGACCCGAGGGAAGTGAGACGCCTCTCGGCCCGGCACCTGCTGTGGGCGGTCTGCGGCCTGCTCATTGTCGCCGTCCTCCCGCCCGCGCCGGCGGCGGCGCTCCTGCAGCAAGGACCGCCGGACGAAGTGCTCCCGGTGCGCATTCGGGCGGACATGTTCCGCTACGACCGCCGGACGCGCGTCCTCACGGCGACGGGCCACGTCGTCCTCTCCTACGGCGACATCACCATCCGTGCCGGCGCGATCGTCGCGGACCTGGGGACCGGCGAGGTGGCCGCGGAGGACGGCGTCGTGCTGGAGGTGGACGGGCAGGCCGTCTCCGCCGCGGCGCTCACCTACAATCTCACCACGCGCACCGGCACGCTCCGCGACGCCGAGACGACGTACACCGGACCCCTGGTGGTCGGTCTCGTGACGCTGCGCAGCGAACGGCTCGAAGGTGATCCGCGGCGATTCGCCACGGCGCGAAATGCCTTCGCCACGACCTGCGATCCGGATGATCCGCTCGTCGCGTTTACGGCGGAGGAGATCACCATCGTCGTCGGCGACAAGATCGTCGGCCGGCGGGTCTCGGTGTGGATCGGCGACCGGCGCTTCTTCACGCTCCCGTTCTTCATCATCTTCCTCCGGGAGCGGCGGGAGTCGCGCCTCGCTCCGGTGGTGGGATACAGCGACGCCGAGGGCTGGTTCCTCAAGACCTCGTACAGCTACTTCCTGACGCCGCGCTCCTACGGATTCGTCCACGCCGACTGGATGGAACGGCTCGGCGTGGGCGCCGGGGTAGAGCACTTCTATCAGGCCGGCGGCGGGCGCGGCTCGGCGCTCCTGTATCGCCTGGCCAACCGCCAAACCGGGGGCGTGGACCTCCGGGGCATCCTCAGCCACGTCCAGCAGATCGCCCCGAACGTCCAGGGGACCGTCTTCGCCGACTACTTCGAGCGGTCGTTTGCCTCCGAGCCGCCGGTCGCCTCGCTCTTCACCGCGTTCGACCTGCACCGCACCACGGCCGACGCGTCCACGACCCTGTTCGGTGCGTATCTCCAGAGCACGGGCAGCGGGGTCGGCGCCCCGTCGTTCGCCGCGACCCTCGTGGACACGCGGACGCTGTCCGCCGGGCTCACGGCGGATACGATCCTGCAGTTCACGCGCGCGGCGTTCCCGGGCGGAGGCGATGATGAGCTCTTGCCGCGGGTCGCCCTGGCCTACGCGACGCCCCGCGCCTTTGCCTCGCTCGTGCTCGAAACCCGATGGGACCTCGACGGCGAGGCATTCACCGGTGATGCCCGGTACGCGCTCGAGCGGCTGCCTGAGGTCGCCGTGGCCCTGACACCGACGCAGATCGGCGCCACCCCGCTGATCGTGCAGGTCGAGGGCGGGGTGGGGCGGTTCCGCGAGACGACGGTCGGCCCGGGCGGGCGCACGCTCGACGCCGTCCGCACCGACCTTCAGGCCACGGTGAGCGGCCCGCTTCGCATCGGCGGGCAGGCGGTCCTCGGCGTCCGGGCGTTCGCCCGGGGCAGCATCTATACGACGGGCGACCGGCGGCTCCACTACGGCGGGCGCGCGGACTACGTGTCGCTCCTCGGAGACCTGTTCGAGGCGAGAGTGCTGTACATCGGGCAGGACTTCACCGGGAGCTCGCCCTTTGTCTTCGACGCCATCGGTGACCGTCTGAGCCTCGGCGAGGCCTCGCTGTCCTACCGCGGAATGCAGCTCTTCGTCACCGCGGCGGCCTCCTACGACTTCCTCAGCAGTACGCCGGGACAGCTCACGGCCCGGATGATCTACGCGCCCCGGGCCGGATGGACGATCGGGGCGGCGGCCGTCATGGACCTGACCCGCCGCGAGCTGGATCGGCTGGAGGCCGCTCTCGATCTGCAGATCGGCGACGGCTGGCGGCTGCAGTACGCGGGCTACTACGATGGATTCACGCGGCAGGTCGTGCACGACCGGGCGTCCATCACGCGGATCTTCTGCGACTGCCTGGGTGTGAGCCTTACCCACCTCGGGGCGCGCAACGAGACCTGGCTGGAGTTCTGGCTCACCGCCGTGCCGTGGGGACGGGGAAAGATTGGTCTGGGAGGCCGGGGGAATCTCCTCTTCGACCAGCCGCTGCCGTACGTCACCCGGCCCTAGAAGGGAGAGAACGATGAGGATTCTGATCGCCGTGCTGATCGCCGCGCTCGCTGCGGGAGGGGCGGCCGCCCAGACCGGCCGCCAGGTCATCGTGACCATGATGCTCGCCGCGCCCGTGAAAGCCTCCGGCGGCGCGTACTACATCGCCTTCACCGTGGACGATGCGATCCTGGCCGGGCCGGAGAGCGACAGCACGAACTGGACGCACTATGTCCTCCACCGGGGCGGGCGCTTCTTCTTCGGACGGGTTCCGGCGGCGCCGTTCCGGCCGTTCGAGTTCGTCGCCGTCCGCCCCCCCCAGCCCTTTCTCTTCGGCCAGATCCTCGCCGGGGGCAAGACGCTGCGCGTCCGCGTGCCGCTGGCCGACCTGCAATCCGGCGCCGTGCCGCCCGCGCGGCTGAAGATCAACTTCGTCACGGTGGACGAGCAGCTCAAACCGCTCGATGCCCTGGGCCAGGGCACCGGCGACCGTTTCGCCTTCGTCACGGTGGATCTGCGCCGGGAGACCTATCTCCCGGTGTCGGACCGGAGCGGTGATGCCGCGGAGCCCGCGTTCGACATCACCGGCGGCGACATCCAGGTCGGAACGCCGTGACAGGGTCTGAGCATTTTTTCGCGACGCGGCTGCCGACAGGAGCCGTTTCGCGCCGGCTCGAACTCCAAGAATGATTCCACGAACCGAACTTCTCCCGAGCCTGGTGCGTTGTCGAGGAAGGAGCATCCGTTGAAGCGTCTACCTGTGCTGGCCGCTGTTGCCATGTTGTTCATCGCCGGATGTGGAGGCGGACCGACCGGCGGGATGCCCGGGACGACCGGGACCATCACCGGGACCATCAGTACGTCCACGACCGCGGCGACCCGGGTTCCGGCCGGACGGGCCCTCGTCCGGGCGGGCGGCCCGCGGCGGTCTCCGACGGGTCCTCCGCGCATGGTGGCCGACCAGGTGCTCGTCAAGTTCCGGCCCGGCGTCGCTCCGGCCCAGAGCGCGGAGAGCCACCGTCTGGCCGGCGGGGCCGAGATGAAGCGCTCCGCCAAGACGGGGATCGCCCTCGTGCGGATTACCTCCGGCGAATCGGTGAACGCCGTGCTCGCGAAATACCGGGGTGATGCGCGGGTGGAGTTCGCCGAGCCCAACTACATCCGGCATCTGGTGGCCGCGCCGCGCGTCCCTCAAGCCGTGCCGAACGATCCGTTCTATTCGGACCAGTGGCATTACGTGAACGTCAACCTCCCCTCGGCCTGGAACGTGACCACCGGCAGCTCCATCGTCATCGTGGCGGTCATTGACACGGGGATCCTCTCCGCGCACCCCGACCTGTCAGGCGTCACGGTACCCGGGTTCGACTTCTACGACAACGACAGCAACCCGCAGGATCCCTTCTGCCCGGCCCCGGACGACTTCGCCCACGGCTCGCACGTCGCCGGGACGGTCGCCGCGGCGACGAACAACGCGACCGGCGTGGCGGGCGTGAACTGGGGCGGCGCGGGCAAGACGAAGGTCATGCCTCTGCGGGTCTTCGGGGACTACGGCGGCTCGTGCGGCGCGACGAGCGACGACATCATTGACGCCATCGAGTACGCGGCCGACCACAGCGCGCGAGTGATCAACATGAGCTTCGGCGGCATAGGGTCCAGCATGGCGGAGCAGACCGCCGTGACCTACGCCTTCAACACCGGGGTCGTGCTGGTCGCCGCCGCGGGGAACGACAATGCCAACTGCTCCAACTTCTACCCGGCGAACTATACGAACGTGATCGGCGTCTCGGCCACCACGACGACTGATACGAAGGCGTCCTACTCGAACTTCGGGTCGTGCGTTGACCTGGCGGCGCCGGGCGGGGATGGGATGATCCCGGCCGACTGGGTGCTGAGTACCTCCCAGGCGGCGGGCCAGCCGATAGGCTACTACTACAGCGCCGGGACGTCGATGGCATCGCCGCACGTCGCCGGGCTGGCGGCGCTCCTCATCTCCAAGGGCGTCACCGGCCCCGCCAACGTGCAGAACGTGATGCAGACGACGGCCACGGACAAGGGCGCGGCCGGCTACGACACAACCTTCGGCTGGGGGCTGATCAACGCCGGGGCCGCCGTGGGCGCCCCGGGCACGACGAATCCCGTGCGGGTCTTCAGCGGGAGCCTCAGCGGCAATGCGATCACTCGTTCCAGCGACACGGTGAACGCCGCCTCGAACGGAGCGTATGCCGTGACGAACGCGCAGCCGGGCACGACGACGGTGTTCGCCTGGCAGGACACGAACGGCAACGGTGTGATCGACGGAAGCGATCTCTACGGATCGGTCGGCGGCGTGGTGGTGGTGGCGGGCGGAACGACCACGGGGGTGAACGTGTCCGTGAAGGAGGTCCCCACCGGCACGGCGCCGATCACGGTGAGCGGCACGCACACCGGCCCGGCCATGGCCGGATTCACGTTGGGAGGGTGACGTCAATGCGACTCGGCCGTCTGGTGCTCGTCCTCAGTATCGCCCTGACCTCCGCCGCCTGCGGCGTGTTGGGTCTCGGCCAGCTCGCGGTTATCACGAGCACCTTCGCCGACGGCGTCGGCGACACGGCGCCGGGGGCCCCGCCCACCGTGTATGACATCACGAAGGTGGTCTCGCGGCGCATGGACACGCCGCCGTTGGGTTCCTATGACAGGATCGAAGTGGAGCTGACCTTCAACCAGGTGGTGATCCTTCCGCCCCCCGGCG
>Ga0209341_10004032_pt1 | contig 13606 bp, 14 predicted proteins | sample RifCSP13_2_FD_184020 | JGI IMG/M metagenome (GOLD analysis project Ga0209341, IMG submission 184020) | Soil microbial communities from Rifle, Colorado - Rifle CSP2_sed 13_2 (SPAdes) (version 2) | ecosystem: Environmental > Terrestrial > Deep subsurface > Rock core/Sediment | place: Rifle...
AGCAAATTTCAAGGTCTGTGGCAGCGACGTTGAAATTTGCTTTTGGTCGCGCCCGGGCGTTTAGCACGCAAACACCACTTGTCTTTTCCGCTGCGAAGCGAAGCAGGATTTTCCCTCAATCCGCCTTGGTTTGACAACCCCGGCAGCTCTTGTTACCGAGATGACTTCCGGAGGGTGGAGCGTTGAAAGCGGTTCGGATGCATGGCTACGGCCGTGTCGATCAGCTCTATTACGAAGAGGCCGACGAGCCGAGGGTGGCACAAGCCGACGAGGTCGTCGTGCGGCTCAAGGCGGCCGCGATCAACCATATCGACATCTGGAACCGAATGGGAGCCACGGGCATCGCTTTCGAGATGCCTCACATACTCGGCGCCGATGGGGCGGGTATCGTCGTCGAGGTTGGCGAAAACGTTGCGAACGTGAAAGAAGGAGCCGCGGTTTGCCTTTATCCTCCGAGCGGTTGCGGGCGGTGCGAATTTTGTCTAACCGACCGCGATTTCATGTGCATCCGCTTGCGCGCGCTGGGCGAGCGGCTCGAGGGGACCTACGCGCAATTTGTAAAACTACCGGCGCAGAACTGTTTTCCGATGCCCGCCGGATTTACCTTCGAGGAAGCCGCGGCCTTTCCCCTCGTATTCATCACGCTTTGGCGCATGTTGATCACCAATGCCAAGCTCAAGCCGGGTGAAACGATGCTTATCATCGGCATTGGTGGCGGGGTTGCCAGCGCCACGCTTCAGGTCGCCAAAAAAATCGGCGCCCATGTCATCGTTACTTCCGGTAGCGATGAAAAACTGGATCGGGCGAGAAAACTCGGCGCGGACCACGGCATCAATCATCGTAAGCAGGATTTCACCCGGGTCGTGACTCAGTTGACTGAAGGCCGCGGCGTGGACGTGGTGCTCGACTGCGTGGCCGGAGAAGTTTGGCGAAAGAGCCTCGCGGCTTTGGCTACGGGCGGGCGGCTGGTCACCTGCGGCGCCACCGCTGGCGCCCAACCGATCGATGATCTGGGAGCGATTTTTTCCAAGCACTTGAAGATTTTCGGCTCGACCCTCGGAAGCCGGGAAGAGTTTCACCAACTCTTGAGTTTCCTGAATGCCGCGGGGATTAACCCCATTGTCGATATCGTCTTCCCTCTCAAAGAGGCCGCCGCCGCGCAAACGTATCTTGAAGAGGGCAGGCAATTCGGCAAGGTCGTGCTTAGGATTCCAGACTAGATGCGAGCGCCGAGGCGTGGTTTTAAATTCCCCAGTCAGCAAAAAAAAGGGGCCAGTGACCTTCGCCTATGATTTGGCGTTAGGAACGGGCGCGGTCAAACGCGGATTCCGCGTTTGAAAGTTAAGGCACGGAGCGAGCTGCGAGCCTTCCGTAGCGAAGGCAATGGACCTCTATCTCTAAGAGAGTTGAGATCAGCGGTGCCCTGAGCGGCATTCGTGACCCGCTGACAACAGCTTGCCAGGCGCGAAAAACGACTTTGATACTGCGGAGATCGATGCCTTCGCTACTCCAGTCTCACACCTCGCTCAGTACAAATTGTAACTTCAACTGCGGAATCCGGGTTAAATGCTAGCAGGTTTAAGAATTTACCCAAGCAATCCGCGCCGCGTGAGTGCTTCGGCGCAGGCTTCGAGATGGGCGATTTGATCGCGGGCCGCGAAGCGGAGCACGACGCTGCGCGCGCCGGCCTCGCGGAAAGCGTCGATGCGGTCGATCACTTCGTCCCAGGAGCCGGTAACGCACAGCATCGCTTTCGCCACCGCCTCGTAGGAGCGGTTGTAGTATTGGGCGAGAAAGGTTTGGCCTTCGGTGATCGCATCTTTTCCGCCCGCCGCCAGCGTGAAGTAGCAACCGGGATGAATCGAATTCGGATCGCGGCCCGCATCCGCGGCGTAGGAGCGAATTTTTTCCCAGCATACGCGATAGGTCTGCGGGTCTTTGATGTTGTTCAGCCACGCATCCGCCAATTTTCCGACGCGCCTGAGTCCCGGCTCGATGTCATTCGAGGCGAGCCAGATCGGCACGCCGCCGGGCTGTACCGGTTTCGGTTCCAGCGTGACATGCTCGAAGCGAGTGAATTGCCCGGCGTGCGAAACGTCATTCTCACGCCAGAGCCGGCGCATGATTTGAACTAATTCTTCGCTCATCTTCATGCGCGCGGCGGGATTGAGGCCCAAGATTTCGAACTCGTGTTCCGCGGCCGGCTCCTTTGGCCGGCCGTAGCCGACGCCGAGATCGACCCGGCCGCCGGTGATCCAGTCGAGGCTCGCGAGCTGGTAGGCGAGCAAGATAGGATGGCGCAAGGCCGCGAGAAAGATCGCCGTGCCCAAGCGCACCCGGCGCGTGCGCGCGCCGACGGCGGCGAGCATGGTGAGCGCGTCGATGCGCGGCCGGGCGGTGAGGCTGTCGCCGACCCAGACGGAATGAAAGCCTAATGCTTCCGCCCGCTCGGCCAGTTCAAACAGAGCGGTCGGATCGGACCGTCCCGACATGACGGCTTCCCGCGTGGGAAGCAAGACGCCGAAGTTTACATTTGAATCGCTCATATTGTTACTCGCGAAATTGCCAAAGTTTCCCCGTGCCTATTTCGTTCAAGGTTCCGGGTTCAAAGTTCAAGGTGTGGGGAGGGAGACTTTGAACATTGAACGTTGAACATTTGAACGGGAGTTTATTTATTCTCTTGCGCCCCACTGCGGATTAGCCGCGCCACGTCATATTCCATCACTGTCTCGCCGCGCTGGTTTCTTACCCACTGGCGATAGCGAACGATTCCGCCGCCACGCGCGGGAATGGGTTTGAGGTCGAGCACCTCGATCTCGACCTGAATCGTATCGTTGACTTTCACCGGACCGAAGAGCCGCATTTTATCTAAGCCGGCAAAGGCCATGCCCGTCCCGTGGATGATCCCCGTCTGCACAGTCAGCCCCTCGGCCATGCCGAAGGTTAAACTCCCCGGCGCGATGCGCTCGCCGAACAAGCTTTCGTTGCGAATGTATTCCAAGTCGAGAAAGAGCGGTTCGGTCAGGCCGACCAGGGTTACGAACTGCATGATGTCATGCTCGGTGATCGTGCGCCGTCCGGTGGTAAAGCGGTCGCCTGGATGGAAGCCCTCGAAGGTGAGTCCTTTCATGTGACACTCTTTCTTTTTAGCTCGGTGATTTCTTTATCTCCCATTCCCAGCCACGATGCCAGGACTTCTTCGGTGTGCTGGCCGAGCAGCGGCGGCGGCAGGCGCACCGAGGCCGGTGTCGCGGAAAATTTCACCGGAATCCCCGCCATGGGCACGGTGCCCGCGGTCGGATGATCGACTGTGACCAGCATCTCCCGATGGCGCACTTGAGGCGCATTGAATACCTGGTCGATGGTTTGCACCGGCGCGCAGGGCACCTCGGCATCATTTAAGAGCCCAAGCCACGTCGCCGTATCGCGAGTTCGGAATAGCTCGGCGAGGATGGCTATCAACGCCGCGCGGTTTTCGACTCGATTGGCGTTTTTTGCGAAGCGCGCGTCGGCGGCAAGCTCGGCCCTGCCGATGGCGGGGCAGAAGCGCCGCCAAATAGTTTCACTGGCGACACCGAGGACGAGGAAGCCGTCGGCGGTTTGAAAGCTCTGGTAGGGTACGATGGTGGGGTGCGCGTTGCCCCAGCGGCCGGGGACCTTGCCGCCGATTAAATAATTGCTGCCGGCGTTGATCAACGCCGCGACCTCGGCTTCGAGCAGCGAGGTGTCGATCTTTTGGCCCACGCCATGCTTTTCCCGCGCGAAAAGCGCCGCGGCGATCGCTTTGCCGAGCATCAAGCCCGCCACCAGATCGATGATCGCGACGCCGACTTTGGTGGGCTCGCCGTCGGGCATGCCGGTGATGCTCATCAAGCCGCCCCAGGCCTGCACGATCAGGTCGTAGCCGGGCACGTCGCTCATCGGACCGTCGGCGCCGAATCCCGACAAGGATGCGTAAATAAGTTTAGGATTGGCGGCGCGCAGTTCCTTCTCGCCGAGACCCAAACGATCCATCGCCCCCGGGCGAAAGTTTTCGATCAGCACGTCGGCCCGTTCCGACAATTGCCGGATGAGCGCAACGCCTTCATGTGATTTGAAATCGACGGTGATGCTTTTCTTGTTCCGGTTGATGCAGAGAAAATAGGCGCTCTCGCCGCCGCTAAAGGGCGGTCCCCAGCCGCGGGTGTCGTCACCGACGCCCGGCTGCTCTACTTTGACGACTTCGGCGCCGAGATCGCCGAGAAACATCGTACAGTAGGGGCCAGCCAGGACGCGCGTGAGATCCAAGACGCGTACGCCGGCGAGGGCTCCTTTATTCGGTTCGCTCATGGTTCCAGTCGTTCAATCGCTTCGCATCAGATTGAAACTTGTTCAAAACGTTCAATCGCTTCGCTCCGTTCAAACCGTTCAAAACGTTTCGGAAATCTTACATCCTCTCCCCTTGGGAGAGGACTGAGGTGAGGGCCAGATCGTCTCGCGACGGCACCCTCACTCTCGCCCTCTCCCGCAAGCGGGAGAGGGAACAAGGCCGTCACTTAAACTCAATTCCGTTGGTTTGGAGAATCTCTTGCAACGTTTCCACGCCGAGCCATAACCCCGGCATGCCGCCGGGAATCGCTGCGACTTCGACGGCTTCCAAGACTTCCCTTGGAGTCGCCCCCAAAGTCAGCGCCCGCTCGCTGTGCAGCTTCACGCCACGCGGGCGGTTGAGCGCGCAGGTGATGCCCACCATGATCAATTCTTTCGTCTTGCGCGGCAGCGCGCCTTCGCGGCCAAAGGTGCCGTCGACATATATCCCCTTGAGCTTCTCGAAGTATTCCGGATCGAGCTTAGCGATGATGTCGTAGGCTTTGTTCTCCGCGCCAAGAGATGTTTTCTCGAAGGCTGTTTTGGCTTCGTTTGCCATGACGGCTCCTTTCAGAGTCCTGAGTTGAAAGTCCTGAGTACTGAGAATTAAACGGTCGCCACGAATTCCTCTTTTGTGTCCTCTGCGTTCTTTGCGGTCAATCCTTCCTGGTATTTTGGCTGATCACGACATCGACTAGCGCCGGGCCGTTTTGCTCCAGCGCCCGCTTGAGCACCGGTTCGATGGCGTCAGGCTGCTCTACGCGCTGGCCGAAGATGCCGAAGGTGTCCGCCAGCCTGGCGAAGTTGATCTCGGGTCCGGTGATCTCGGCGCCCATCTCGGCGGCGATCCTGATTCTTTCCTCGGAGCCGCGGAACTGGTTCTTCACCGCCATGTAGGCGCGATTGTTAAAAACAATGACGAGCAGCGGAATGCGATATTTCGCCAGCGTCCAAAGGCCCTGCAGGCCGAACATCGTGCTGCCGTCGCCGAGGCAGGCGACGACGCGGCGCTTGGGCGACGCGAGTTTCGCGCCGATGGCCGCGCCGAGGCCCCAGCCCAGGTATCCGCCGGAGGAATTGGAAAAATAATCCCGGCCCGGCGCGAACCGGAAGTTGGACATGATAATATCCTTGCTCGTCGGACTTTCGTTGACAATCAAAGTATCTTTTTCGAGAAGTCGGTCCATGGTGCGCGCCAAGCGCGCCGCGTTGATCGGTACTGCGTTCCAGCCTTGGGTCACCCGGCTTTCGATCTCGGCGTTCGCTTGCGCTTTGGCTTTGCGGATACATTCCGATCGCTCGGCATTAACTTCTGATGACGGAGCAACTTTCGGATAAATCTCCACGAGCGAGCGCAGCGCGCTCTTGGCGTCGGCGATGATGCCAACATCGACGGGAAAGACCTTGCCGATCTCCCACGGGTCTTCCTCGATATGGATGCAGAGTGTCTCGGATTTGATCACGGGCTCCGGCAGGTAGCGGTACTCGCGGATCAAGCGGCAGCCGATGGCGAGGATCACATCCGGTTCTCCCCACACTGGAAGATCGAAGGACGGTTGCCGCTCGGCGATCTGAAAGCTTTGCGGATGCGTCGTCGGAAAGGCGAGAAAGGAATAACGCGGCTCCATCACCACCGGCGCGGCGATCATCTCGGCGAGTTTGATCAGCTCTTCGGTCGCGCCGGCCGTAGTGATACCGCTGCCGGCGACGATCAGCGGCCGTTTCGCTCCTGCGAGCAGTTTGGCCGCTTCCGCCAACGCTTCCGGATCGCCCGCGATGCGCGGAGTGATTCGCGAGCGCTCGGCATCGGGATTCGCGATCTTGATGGTTTCTCCGAGCAGGTTGCTCGGCAAGGCGAGGTAAACCGGGCCTGTCGGCGGCGTGGAAGCGACCTTGAAAGCTCGATTGAGATATTCGGGGATGCGGTCGGCGCGATGGACCTCCGCGCTCCACTTGGTGAACTGCTTGGTCATCTCGACCAGGTTTTTCCCCTCAGTGTGAGAGTCGCGGCCGTCGATTCTGGTGTCGACGTTGGTAGACGTTACGATGACCGGCGAGCGGTCGCGGTAGGCGTCGTAGAGCGCGCCGACCGAATTCGCCGAGCCCGGCAAGGTGCTCACCTGGGCGAGCTGCGGCCGGCCGGTAACCCGCGCGTGACCATCGGCCATGGACACGACGCAGGTCTCATGCATCGCCAGGATGAAACGGATCTTTTCCTGGTCGGCGATGGTGCCGATAAACTCTTGCCCACTCGTGCCCGGCAGGCCGAAAACGTATTCCACGCCATGCGCCGCGGCGACTTCCAGGTATGCCTGTGAAGCGATCTTTTCTTGGGACATGGGTTCCATCGCTCCTTTCATCTAATGTAGGGGCATTGTACGGGCGGACCTGCGTGTCCGCCCCATTGTCGGGCGCACACATAGGTGCGCCCCTACCACGTGTCTGCCCTATCGGCCGGGCGACCACCCTTCGACTCAGCTCAGGGCAGGCGCCGGGTCGCCCCTACAATCATTCGTATCCGTCCCTTGATCATTGATACAGCCGGTCGATGAAGCCGCTTTCATCCAGTTCTTTTAGCAGAGTTGCGTTGATAAAGCGCTCCGGCGAAGCCCTGGCCGCTTCGGGGCGCTCTTTGGCCGCCAGATCGAGCAGAGCCTTGATTCCTTTGACCGACGGGTAAGGCTTTCGCGGGATGATCTTGACGGCAAAGTAATCGTAGGTCGCGGCCACAGCCTCCATGTCGTCGGTGCGCATGGTTGAAATAATGAATCCCTTCGACGAAAGCGCGCATGAGCTTCAGCGCCGATGCGCGCTTCTGCGTGATGAAACTCTGGCTGCTCGCCAGCCCGGTGATCTGGAACTCCGCGCCCAGCTCCGACATGTCCATGAGCACGTTCATGCCCTCTTTCTGCGCGATGGTGGTGATCGGCGGGAGCAGGATGGCCGCGTCGAGCTGTCCGGCCTTCATCGCTTCGAGGCGCGTGGACTGTTCGCCGAGCTGGAGGATCGTCACCTCGCGCGCATCGATGCCCATGTGCCTTAGGGCAAAGCGAGCGGCGACGTCCGGAGCGGCGCCGAAGCGGTTGATGCCGATGCGTTTGCCCTTGAGCTGATTCGGCGAAGTGATTCCCTTGACGGTGACGAATTGAAACGCAAAGGTGTTGACGATGCCCGCGGTCATGACCAGATCTGACCCGGCGAGATTGCTCGTCACGATGGCCGGCCCGGCCATCGCCATCGCCTGAACTTCGCCCGCGATCATCGCCGCCGCCGCCGTCGGCCCGCCGGGGATAAAGATCAGATTGACGTCCAGACCGTTTTTCCTAAACAGGCTGGCGTCTTTGGTAATCCAGATCGGCGCATAGGCGCCGGCCTGTGCGCTGTAGCCTACGTTCATCTTCTCCAATGGCGTCTGGGCGAATGCCGCATTAGCGGCGAAGAGCGCCGTCAGGAGGATCAACCTGAAAATCAAATGCAGCGCACTGAGGTGATCGCGCTTCACTTCTCTTTCCTTCAGTCTTCTCACGCGTCACCCCGCCGTTCGCCTCACCGCATCACTTTGTTCGCCCGCATTCCCATTTTGGATCTTGGATTGCCGGACTCGTGTAGGGGCCGACCTGCGTGTCGGCCCTCCGAACGGGCGAACACCCTTCGACACCGCTCAGGGCAGGCGCCGGTCCGCCCCTACCCTTGCATGTTACCTTTGCATGTTACCTTCTTCACCGAATCACCTTATCCGCTCGCACCAGCACGTTGGGCGGAATCGTCAGGCCAATCTACTTCGCCGCTTTGAGGTTGATGATGAACTCGAACTTCATCGGCTGCTCAAGCGTCGGAGCGATGATAAAGTTCTCATCAAATAGGCTGATCGTGTTCCCTCTTTTCCCCCGGTCATGGCTTTTTTGCGATTAGCTTTTCCGCCCACCGCACAACTTGCCCTGCTATCTTGACAGCCTCCTTGTATTCTTTCTGCTTAATCTGCGGTCCGATCCCTGGGTATCGGGTAAACACTGCGTACCGGCTTAACTCCTCTGCTTGCCTGATTGACTCAGGAATCATCTCACCGCTCTTTTCCAGTAATGTTAAGAGTTCTGCAAGGTCATGCACGTAAGGGAAGTTTACTTCAGCTTTTATTAGAAGTGCCTTTATGGCCTTTTCGGCAGCTTGCTGTGCGTCAAAGCAGAGGTCTTCTAGGTAGACACCTTTGCGTTTAGCCTTCGCCAGGGCGAGATTGCTCCGAGCTCGATTTAACCATTCTCTGGGATCTTCGGGCGGATAACGCTTAGACACGATAAACTTCCTTGCCTTCTCGCAAAGCAGGTTTGATGATCAGACAGTGCGTGTCTCGATAGCGCTCTACGTCCTCTGGCGTCACCAGAATCAGATCGACTGCCTGGCCCACGCCGTGAAGATTCAGGTAGATGTCTCCCGCCAAACGGCTTCGGTTATATTTGCCGCCTTTCACCACCAGCAAATCCACATCGCTATGGGGTCCCATCTCCCCTCGGGCAGCCGAGCCAAAAAGAATAATTTTCTCCGGCGCGGCCACCTTTACGATGCGCCGAATAATCTCGCTTAGCTTTCTTTGGTCTACGGTCTTTTTGTGGCCCATGTTTTGTCGTTCACCGGATCCTATCTTATCATTGCCATATTCACTACCCGAGAGGTTAAGTCTGGCTACTTATGGAGATTGTTTTCCTGTGGCCTATTGCCTCACGCAGGTTGCCTCATCTGATCACCTTGTTGGCTCTCACCAGCACGTTGGGCGGAATCGTCAGACCGATCTGCTTCGCCGCTTTCAGATTGATGATGAACTCAAACTTCATGGGTTGCTCAACGGGTAAATCTGCGGGCTTTCTGCCTTTCAAAATCTTGTCCACATAAGTAGCGGCGCGCCGGTCCAAGTCGCTTTGGTTCACGCCGTAGCTCATAAGCCCCCCGGCTTCGACAAAATCTGACCTGAAGTATATCGCCGGGAGCCGGCTCTTTACCGCGAGCTCTACAATCTGTGTTCGACGAGAAGCGAGGATGGAGCTGTTCAGCGTGAGGACTGCCTCAGCACGCCCCTTAGTAGCGGCTCGAAATGCAGTCTCAATATCCTTGGGGGCTAGAACGTCTAGGTATTGAAGCTTCACTTTCAACGCTCCTGCGGCGAGTTCGATCTCTTTTAACACTTGTGCGTAGCCTGGGACGGTCGAGCCCCCGATGACGGCCACGCGGGAAGCCTTGGGAACGACCTCCTTCAGAATCTCCAGTCGTTTTCCGCCCAGCTCCGGGGCAAGGGTTGACAATCCAGTAATGTTCCCACCCGGTCCCGCCAGGCTGGCGACGAAGCCGCTGGCAACAGGATCGGTATCCTGCGTCATGACAATCGGAATCGTATTCGTCACTTCCTTGGCGGCACGGGTTGATGGCGGACCAGCTGTGATAATGATGTCTACCTTGAGACGCACCAGCTCGGCCGCGAGCGCGGAGAGGCGATCTAGTTTTCCCTCCGCAGATCGCCACTCAATGACAATGTTTTTCCCCTCCACGTATCCAAGGTCGCGCAGCCCTTGGCGGAATGCCTCGGTGCGGGCCGCCATAGTGGAAGGGGTGGAGGTAGTTAGGTATCCTATCCGGGGGATTTTCGTTGGCTGCTGCGCCTCGCCCACAGCCCCACAAGCCGCCAGAGCCACAAAGATCACAAGTAGTCCGATGATGTGTTTCATACCCCCGCCTATTTTAGATTTTCGATTTTAGATTGCCGATTGTCGGATTGGAAACCTAAGAATCGAATCCGAAATATCTTGTTCATGTGTTTGACTCCCGTAATCCGAAATCCAAAATCTAAAATCCAAAATTCTTCACGGCCATACCGACTTGATGAAGCCCGTCGATTCCAATTCATCCATGAAGCTTGTGTCCATGAACTCTTCGGCCTTGCGGCCCTTGGCTTTTGGATTGCTCTCGGCGATGAGGCTCAAAGAATTTTCCACCCCCTTGGCGCTGACCTTGGGAATTTTCTTGATATAGCGCGAGGTGAAAAGATCGTAGGTGGTGGCGAGCATTTCGCGGTCGCTGATGCCGCCGTATCTTCTCAGCGCCCGGATGCCCAGCTCGCGGTCGGTTAAAAGACGCTTGGTGCCCTCGACGTAGGCCTTGAGGAAACGCAGCACAACGTCATGGTTCGCCTTGGCGTAGCGCCGGCTCACGACCACCGTCGTGGCGGGAAGCTCAAACCCAGATTCGGCGAAGTCCAGAAGCGTCTTGATGTTCATCTTCTCCGCTTGCACGGAAGTCGGGAAGGAGATAACCCCGCCGTCGACCGTCCGCTGAGAAATGGCAATGGCGATGTCCGGCATTCTGCCGATCTGGATTAGCTTCACGTCCTTGAGCGGTTCCAGTCCCCAATTTTTGAGCGCCGGGCGGACGAGCAGATCGGTGAGCGATCCGAAGCGCGTCACCGCGAGCGTCTTGCCCTTGAGATCCTGCGGTTTTGAGATGCTCGGATGGACCATCAGCTTCATGATTTGATTGTCGATCGAAGTTGCAATCTGGATCAGGTCGGCGCCTTCCACGGAGGCTTGCAGATAGACGACCGATGAAATGCTCGCGAAATCGAGCTGTCCCGACACGTGAACTTGCACTAGTTGCACGCCTTGGACGTAGACCATCTCCGGTTCGAAGCCGTATTTTTCCAGCAGCCCGGCTTCCTTAGTGGCGAACAGCGGATAAAACGCTGCGCTGGGCGAGGGGTAGCCGACGCGGAGTTTCGCGAGTGTCGCGCCATCCGCGCGCGTCGCGCCCCAGAGCATTATCAGGCAAAGCCCCGTCAGGTGGATTTTCCATATAGTTCTCATCGGATCACCTCCGTAAGTGGTTTGGGCGGCGCGGCTCACCGCATGAACCCGCTTTTCTCCAACTCGTCCATCAAGCTCAAATCGATGAACTCTTCAGCGCGGCGGTTTTTCGCTTTCGGGTTGCGGTCCGCGATCATCGCCAGAGCGGTCTCCACGCCCTTGAGCGAGAGCGTTGGATTTTTCTTGATATACTTGCCGGCGAAAAGATCGTAGGTTTTGGCGAGGATTTCCGGATCATCGCTGCCCGCGTACTTCTTGAGCGCCTTGATGCCAATCGCCTTGTCAGTCAGGAAACGGCGCGTTCCGTCGACATAGGCTTTGAGAAACCGGAGCGTGATGTCTCTCCGAGTTTTCGCGTAGGCCCGGCTCACCACCACGGCGACGTTGGCGAATTCGAATTCCGTGTCCGCCATGTCGAGCAATCTTTTCATGCCCAATTTTTCCGCGATAAACGAAGTCGGGTCGGAGATCACGCCCGCGTCTATCTTCTTTCCCGACAAGGCGACGACCATATCCGACATTCTGCCGACTTGGATCAGTTTAGCGTCTTTGTCCGCGTTCAAGCCCCATTTGGCAAAAAGCAGGCGGATGGCGACGTCGGGCAGAGAGCCGAAGCGAGTGATGCCAATGGTTTTTCCCTTGAGATCAGCCGGGGCCATGATGGAAGGGACGACGATCAACTTGTAGATGAATTTGTCGATGGAGCTTGCGATCAGGACAAGGTCCGCTCCTTCCACCGCCGCTTGGAGCGGCAGCGGCGAGCCGGTGACGGTGAAATCGATCTGTTTTGCGACGTGGACCTGGGTGATCTGCACTCCTTGAAGATAAAGCAGCTCCGCGCTCAGTCCGTATTTCTCGAAGAGGCCTGCTTCCTTGGCGACGAACAGCGGCGAGAAGCTCGCGCTTGGCGACGGATAGCCGATACGTATGCGGGTCGGCTCGGCGCTCTCACCTCGATGCGAATTAACGAGAATTCCAAAGGCTGACAAGATCAGAAGGAGGGCGAGTTTTTTCATGCTCATAGTCACTATTGATGACTTCCTCGCCCTCCGTTGGAGGGAGAGGATAGAGGTGAGAGTGGTTTGCGCAACTCGGAACCCTCACCCTTGCCCTCTCCCTTCGAACGGGCGAGGGCATTTAAATATCCGCGCTGTCGATTACTCGTCGTATCAGGTCCAGTTAATATCCGGCCTAGATTCCGAACAGCGCCTGCGCGTTGGCAAAAAGAATCTTGTTTTTTGCCGGTTGCTTGAAATCCATCTTGTCGAAGCTCGCCAGCGCCTTTTCAACGTCGACGTACGGATAATCCGTGGCGAAAAGCGCCTTGTCCTGAAGCCGGCCGCGGATCGATCTCAAGAAAATTTCCGGAAGCTGCTCGGCCAAATAGCCCGAGGTGTCAACGTAAACATTCCTCTTATGGGTGAGCACGCCGATCAGTTCTTGCTCCCAGGGCCAGCCTGGATGGGCCGCGACGATTTTCATGCGCGGGAAGTCGCGGGCCAGAGTGTCGAGATGGATCGGGCGGCCGTAGTCGAGCGCGATGCCGCTGCCGCCGTCGGTATTCGCCCCCAGTACGGTGAAGCCGACGTGGAACATGATCGGCTTGCCGCCCAGATGCCGTAGTATTTTCTATCGCTGGGATAAAAGCCCTGATCGGGTGGATGGAACTTGAATCCCTTGACGTTGGGATGCTTGATCAGCTCGCCGGCGTACCTGGCGACCTCGTCCAAGTTCGCCGCGCCGGTATCGAGGGAAGCGAGCACGCCGGCGAAAGCGTCGGGAAATTTGTCCGCTAGTTCAAGTGCGTGATCGTTGGTGTTGCGCGCGCCTTCGGTCACCGTGGACGGATGCCAGCCGATCAACAACGCCTTAACGTCTTGCTTGATGAACAGCTCGGCGAACTGATCCGCCGACCGGGGGATGTCGTCGAGATTTCTTCTGAAGTAACCGCAGGCGTGAGTGTCGAGCCCGCGGGTGCTCGGATGGACGTGAACGTCGATGGCGCGCATGGTAAATTTATTAACCTCGATTACAAAATAGCGCAGGAATTTTGGACCGAATCCTTGTCAAAGGCGCATGGGAAATTTTGCCGCGATAGCGAAGTCAGCCGCTCAAAACTTTCCGAGTTTCGCGGTAGAGTTATGAAACTGCAAATACCATAGGCGACCGCCCAACTCAACGCGCTGGGGCTTATTGACTTGAAAATGCCAGAGTGGTAACGCGGCTCCAGTATTGGCGCCGCGAGGAGGGCTAGATGGCCGGAAAAAAATTGCGCATCGTTTTTTTGTTTCTCGCATTGTCCGTCGTTTTCGTGTTGGGCGCTTCCGCCGCAACGCAAACCGATCAACTAACCGCCGGCTACGCGTCTTTTTCGGGCCACTATACGCCCATGTGGATCGCCGTCGAGGATCGTCTGG
>Ga0209341_10004033_pt1 | contig 13602 bp, 12 predicted proteins | sample RifCSP13_2_FD_184020 | JGI IMG/M metagenome (GOLD analysis project Ga0209341, IMG submission 184020) | Soil microbial communities from Rifle, Colorado - Rifle CSP2_sed 13_2 (SPAdes) (version 2) | ecosystem: Environmental > Terrestrial > Deep subsurface > Rock core/Sediment | place: Rifle...
CCCCTGCTGCATGCGGGCCAGCATCTGCTTGACCAGCTGATGGCGACCGATCTCCTCGCCGAAGGCCTTGCGCTCATGGGCATATTTGACCGATGCGTCGAGGCACGCCACCGCCAGCCCGACCGACCCGGCGGCGACCGTGTAGCGGCCCTGGTCGATGGCGCTCATCGCGATGCTGAAGCCCTCGCCCTCCTCGCCGACCCGGTTGGCGGCCGGTACCTCGCAGTCGGCGAAGGTCAGGATCCCAGTGTTGCCGGCACGCACGCCGAGCTTGCCATGGAGCGAATCGGTGCTGAAGCCGGGGAAGCCGCGCTCCACGATGAAGGCCGTGATCCCCTTGTGGCCGAGCGAGCGGTCGACCGTGGCGAAGACCAGGAAGTGGTCGGCCGTATCGGCCAGGCTGATCCAGATCTTGTTGCCGTTCAACAGGTACGTGTCCCCGCGGCGGCGCGCGGTGGTGGCCAGGTTGGCGGCATCCGAGCCGACCCCGGGCTCGGTGAGCCCGAAGGTGGCCAGCTTCTCGCCGCGCGCCTGGGGGACGAGGTAGCGCCGCTTCTGGTCCTCGTTGGCCCACTGCAGCAGGGTCAGCGAGTTCAGGCCGGTGTGGACGGAGAGGACCACCCGGAACGCGGTGTCGGCGCGCTCCATCTCCTCGCACAGCAGCGCGAAGGCGATGTAGTCCATCCCGGTCCCGCCGTAGCGTTCGGGGATCGGCAGGCCCAGGAACCCGGCCGCACCCATCTTCTCGTACAGGGATCGGTCAAAGGTGGCGTTCGAGTCGAGCTCCCGGATGCGGGGCACGATCTCGCGCTCGGCGAAGGCGCGGGCGAGGCGCTGCACGTCGCGCTGCGTATCGGTCAGGCTGAAATCGATCATGTGGCCCGATTCTAGCCGCGCCACCGGTGCCGCCCGGCACCCGTGGCCGTCAATCCCGTGGCCGTCAATCCCGACCTGGTGGGACGGGATTGCTTTGACGGGACGGGCCGCTTCCGCTAGCGTCGCTGTGGCACCGCCGTCGACCGCGGGGCAGATCCGCACCGCTCTGGGAGAACCATACGCCCATGGACCTCGGCTACTTCACCACCGGCCTGCTCACCGGCCTGCGCGAGGGGGTGGAGGCCGCCCTGATCGTGGCCATCATCCTGGCCTACCTGGTGCGCACCGGGAATGCGCGACATGCCGGCCGAATCTGGGTCGGCACGGGTGCGGCAGTGATGGCCAGCGCGGCGGTCGGGGTCGTCCTGTTCGTGACCATCGGCCAGCTGGAGTCGCCGGCAGAGCAGATCTTCGAAGGGTTGGCCATGCTGCTGGCCGCCGGAGTGGTGACCTGGATGCTGTTCTGGATGCGGCGCGTCTCGGCCAACATCCGCGGTGAGCTGCACGCCGGCGTGGATCGGGCGCTGACCGAGGGCTCGGTGTGGGGACTCTCGGCGCTGGCCTTCACCGCGGTGGTCCGCGAGGGGATCGAGACGAGCCTCTTCCTGCTCGGCCAGGCCAGCGCGGCAACCAGCGCCCAGTCCGGCGCGCTCGGCACGCTGCTCGGCGGCGTGGCCGGCCTGCTGATCGCGGCGGTCATCGGCTGGGGCATCTACCGGGGGGTGCGGGTCCTGAACCTGGCGGCCTTCTTCCGCTGGACCGGGATCGCGCTGATCTTCATCGCCGGCGGGCTGATCAGCCACGCGGTCCACGAGTTCGTGGAGATCGGCTGGGTGACAATCGGGACCGCCACCGCCTTCGACCTCTCCGGCGTGCTGCCGCACGAAGGCGAGGGCCTCGGAGCGGTCATCGGTTCGCTGCTGCGCGCCCTGCTCGGCTACACCAGCACCCCGGAATGGGCCACCCTCATCGCCTGGCTGGCCTATATCGGCGCGGTGCTGACGACGTACCTGCGACCCGCCAAGCCGGTCGCCCCCGAGCCGGTCCAGCAGCCCACCGTGGTCGACGCCTAGTCGCGCCGGCCGCGAAGCGGTTTGCCGCTGCGGGGTCGCCGGCGCTCAAACATCTCGGCATTGGTACGACCGGCGAGACGGCCTGATCGGTCCTTCGTTGGTCGTGTCAAACACGCCGCGGTTCGGGCGACGAATGCAGGGCGGATTCGGGTCGCCCGATGATCGCACCAATGCTTGGGCGTTTGACGGGGTCCCAGCCCGCGCCGCCGTCTGGCCGCTCAGCCCAGGTTCACGACCGCAAGGTACGTCCCGACCACCAGCAGTCCGGCCAGGCCCGCGTAGGTCAGGGCCCGCAGCCCGATCGAGGTTGGACCGGCCATCGGCTGACCGTCCGGCCGCTGCCAGAGCTGGGACAGGGTGGCGGCGCCCGACGGCGCCAGCAGGAGTCCGATCACCACGCCCAACAGCAGTCCGCCGACGTGGCCGGTCCAGCTGATCTGGGGGACGCTGAACGTGATCACCAGGTTGATCAGGATCAGGCCGCCCGCCTGCTGCAGGGTTGCCCGGGCCGCCCGGCTCATCACCAGGTGGCGTCGCCATGAGACGGCGAAGGCCAGCCCCAGCAGGCCGAAGATGGCGCCCGAGGCGCCGACTGCCGCGGAATCCGGCATGGCCAGGATCGTGAGCACGCTGCCGCCCGCGGCGCACAGCAGGTAGATGGCCAGGTACTCGACATGCCCGTACAGCTCCTCGATCACCGGGCCGAAGAGCCACAGCGCATACATGTTGAACCCGATGTGCACGATGCCCAGGTGCAGGAAGGCGCTGGTCAGGATTCGCCACCACTCTCCCGCAGCAACCTGCGGCGCCGCAACGAACCCGGCCTCAAGCAGCGGCCCGCCGCCGCCGAGCATGCTCAGCCCGCCGCCCAGCGCGCTGTCGATCAGGAAGACTGCGACGGTGATGACCAGCAGCGCGTTGGTCACCAGGGGGAGGTAGGTGGCGTACGCGCCCCGCGCGCGATTGAACTGGCGTCGCGCGGCGAAGTCGTGGCCGCTCTCCTTGAGCAGCCACGCCAGACGGTTGGCGATCGCGCCTCGCTCCGCGGGTGGAGCCCGTCGATCGGCCTCGCGATAGGCGAGGATCGCCTCCTCCAGCCGTCCCTCGCGGACCAGCTGCTCCGCCGCGGAGCGCCAGCCCAGCCAGGCGTTGGCGCCGCCCGCGGCCGCGGCACGCTGCCACGCCGCCAGCGCGCCGGGCTCGTCGTCGAGCCGATAGGTGGCGGTGCCCACCGACAGCCAGGCATCGGTGGCCAGGTCGCGGTCGGGATGGCCGGTCAGTGGGGCGAGCACGCTCAGCGCGCCGTGTGGGTCGCCCGAGTCGAGGAGGCGTCGGCCCTCGGCCAGCCGCAGGCGGGGTTCGTCTTCCATCGGTGGGCCAGATTATGGCCGGATCGGCGCGGACAACGAACGACCGCCGAGAATGGCACCTCGGCGGTCGGTCGCTCGGCCCCCTGGCAGGGGCGGGTCCATCCCGGCGAACCGGGACGGGCATCAATCGGACGGCTACTTCACGCGGCGCAGGAAGTCGAGCACGTCGTCGTATCGGAATCGGCGGTCGCCGCGCTTGCAGACGCGGTAGAAGGGCAGCTCGCCGCGGTCGCCCAGCCGCTTCACGGTGTTGACGTGCAGGTGGAGCATCTCCGCGACCTCGGTGGCCGTCAGGAGTCGCCCGACCTCGTTGCTGATCATGTGGCTGGGCTCCACTTCGCTGGTGGGGTCCGGTCTGCGCCGTTGTGGTGCGGACGGTATCGGTCCCGGCCGGATAGTAAGGTTGGGGTGGCGTGGGGGGTCCCGGTACTTTCGATCGCAGCAGCGGGGTACTTGTCGCATCCATGAGCGTCTTCGAACGACACTGCTTCGTGTGCACCAGCGGAGAGTGGTGCCCGTCGATTGACGGTGATGGGATCGGGGTCCACGCCGCGCTCAAGGAGGCGGTGAAGGAGGCGGGCCTGCGGGATCGGGTGCGGATCAATCACTCGGGGTGCTTCACGCAATGCGGCAACGGCCCGATGGTGGTGGTCTACCCCGAGGGGGTGTGGTACGCCGCGGTAACGCCCGCCGACGCAGAAGAGATCGTGCGTGAGCACCTGATCGGCGGACGCCCGGTGGAGCGCCTGCGGTACGAGCCGGCGACGATGGGGGCGCACCAGCTGGAACGAGATCCCGACGGGCGGCCCATCGGTCGGAAGGGTCCGTGGCCGGCCGGCGGGTCCGGCTAGGCGTCGCTCAGCGGACCACTCTTCCGGCCTCGCCGCCACTGATCCGCTGGGCGATGTAGACCGGGATCACCGAAAGCAGGATCAAGACGAGCGCCACGACGTTCACGACGGGCAGCTCGTTGGGACGCTGGATGGCGGAGTAGATGTAGAGCGGGATCGTCTGGGTGCCCGGCCCGGCAGTGAAGTTGGTCACGATGACCTCGTCGAACGACAGCGCGAAGGCGAGCAGCCCGCCCGAGAGCATGGCCGTAGCCAGAGCGGGCAGGGTCACCCGCCGGAAGGTCTGCCAAGTGTCAGCGCCGAGGTCCTTGGACGCCTCCTCCGCCGACCGGGGCTGGCGGCGCAGGCGGGCGATCACGTTGTTGTAGGCGATCACCACGCAGAAGGTGGCATGGCCCACGATCACGGTCTCCAGGCCGAAATCGATGCCGACGGTGCGGAAGGTGGCGGCCAGGGCGATGCCGGTGACCACGCCGGGCAGGGCGATCGGCAGGATCAGCAGGAACGAGACGGTCTCGCGGCCGAAGAAGCGATAGCGCTGGACCGCCAGCGCTGCGAGCGTACCAAGGACGAGGGCGATGGCGGTGGCACCCAGCGCAGCCATCAGGGAGGTACCGAAGGCCCCTGTCACCCGCGGGTCGGCGAATGCCTCGCCGAACCACTGCAGCGAGAGGCCGGTCGGCGGCCACCGCTGGGTGCGGTTGGGGTTGAACGCGTAGATCGCGACGATCGCCAGCGGCAGGTAGAGGATGCCCAGGGTCAGGCCGCTGAGGACCCGCAGAATGACCCGCACCCAGACCGATTCGACCATCGCGCGCCTCGGCTACAACGACTCGAAGGCGCCGAACCGTCGTGCGGCGAGCACGTACGCGACGATGACGATGATCGGCAAGAAGGAGTAGGCGGCCGCCAGCGGGAAGCTTCCGAGGCTGGAATTGTTGTAGATGACGTTGCCGATGAATTGCGTGTCGGAGACCATGTCGGCGGTGATGTAGTCCCCGAGCGTCAGGGAGAAGGTGAAGATGGATCCCGCGGCGATGGACGGCAAGACCTGGGGCACGATCACCCGGCGAAATGTCGTGGCAGCCCGAGCGCCGAGGTCGGACGATGCTTCGAGCAGCGAGTTGGGGATGCGCTCGAGGCCCGCATAGATGGGCAGGATCATGTACGGCAGCCACAGGTAGCTCAGCACGAGCCAGGAGTTGCTGAGTTCGCTGAGCCCGGGCCCATTGATGCCGAACGGGCTGAGCGCCCAGTCCAGCAGGCCGTTTCCCTGCAGGATCACGCGCCAGGCGTAGATCTTGACCAGGTACGCCGCCCACAAAGGCACCAGCACTGCGACCACCAGCATCGCGCGCGTGCGCGGCGCTGCGATCCGCGCCATGTAGTAGGCGATGGGGAAGGCGAGCAGGATGTCGGTCACCGTCACGACGACCGCCATCCCGATGGTCCGCAGCGCAATCGTGCGGTACACCTCCACCGTGAAGAGTGACTCGAACGCCTGGAGACTGAACACGGGGAGGACGCGGCCGCTGAAGGGGTCCGACTCCCAGAATGCGTTGAGCAGCAGTATGAAGAGCGAACCGAGGTAGGCCAGTCCGAGCCAGGCCATCGGCGCGGCCAGCAGGCTGGTGAGCTGCAGGCGCGGATGCCGATGCAACCAGATCGCCAAGCGACGTGCCGGACCGGCGACGGTCGGTGCAGTTTCGCTGGTCATCTCATGCTCCTGCTGGCACGCCTCCAGATGCGTGCTCCCCGGGGAGCGGACTCCCCGGGGAGCACAGTCAATATCGGGGCGAGGACGATCGCGGGCTCACCCGCCGGTGATGGTCGTCCAGGCCTCGGTCCATTCGTCGATGTTCTTGCAGGTGGTCGCCGGGTCATCGTCCGCGCAATCGGACTGTGGCGTGCTCCAGAACCAGATCTTGTCGAAGTACGCCTCGTCGGTTGCGTGGAATGTGTCGCAGTGACCAGGCGACAGGGCCTCCGCCGCCTCGCAGGCGGCTTCGCTGGTGGGCGCCTCGCCGAACCAGACGGTGGCCATGGCGCTGATGTCCGGCTTGAGCATCCAGTTCATCCAGCGGTACATGCAGCCGGGATGAGCCGCGTCGGACGCTATCATCCAGGTGTCGGACCACCCCGTCGAGCCCTCGTCGGGCAGGGTGACGGCCACTGGAGTGTCCGCACTAAGGACGTTGTACTGGTACTGCCAGCTGGTGCCGACGACCATGTCGCCCGAGGCGAATGCGTCGATCTGGTCTTGGGCCCCTCCCCAGTACTGCCCAACGTGGTCGTTCTGCGCCTCGAGCAACGCGATTGCGGCGGCGAATTGCTCGTCGTTGAGCTGGTAAGGGTCCGTGATGCCCAGGTCGGAGTTCTTGGTCATCAGGTGCAGCGCCGCATCTGCGATGTAGTTCTGGTATGCCCAGATGCTGATCTCGCCCGAATGGGCGGCGGCGTCCTCCCAGACGACGTCCCAGCTGGTGGGAGCCTCGGAGAAGACGTCGGTGTTGTAGAGCAGGACGTTGGCGCCGCGACCGTGGGGAACCCCATAGGCGACCCCATCGACGGTGTTGTGCGGCTGGTTCTTCAGCCCCTCGAACACGCCCGCGTAGTTGGGGATCAGGTCGAGATTGACGGGGGCGACGGTGCCGGCCGCGATCATGCGCAGGGTGGCGTCACCGGAAGCCGATACGCCGTCGTAGTTGCCGGTGGCCATCTGCGCCACCATGTTGGCCGAGTCGAGGCCGTCGGTGGCGTTCACCTGGCATCCGGTTTCGTTCTCGAACGGGGTTACCCAGTCATAGGCCGGATCGCTCGACCCGTCCTCGGCGTAACCGACCCAGATGACGAGGTTCAACTCATCCTCTGCCGGCGGCAGTTCACTTAGCGCGCTGGGCGCCGGCGAGCCCGTCGTGCAGGCCGCTGTCAGCAGGGCGATCACGCCCACGCTGCCCAGGATTCGTGGTCGATTCATGGACCCTCCGCTCCTTCTTTCTCCCCTTCAGCGCCCTGGCCACCGGCCAGGCGCAGCACATGATGCCGCTTCCACGCAAGGCGTACCGGGCGTCCCCGCGCAGCAAGCACCTCCATCGACGAAGTCTGCAGGTTCTGCTGGGTGACCACCAGCTCGCCGCCGACGTCGAGCGCCACGATATAGCGCGTGTCCGATCCCAGGTAGATCACTTCGCTCACGCGGCCAAGTGCGGAGTGCTCATCCGGGCCGACGTCGTCGTCCGGGGCGCCCAGTCGGATCTTTTCGGGACGGACAGTGTAGGTGCCATGGCTGCCCAGCACCGTGCGCGCGGCGTCGCCCGAGAGCAAGTTGGAGGTGCCCACGAAACCGGCGACGAAGGTCGTGGCCGGATGCTCGTACACGTCGGCCGGCGTGCCAATCTGCTCGATCACGCCCCGGTTGAAGACGGCCAGGCGGTTGCTCATGGTGAGCGCCTCCTCCTGATCGTGCGTGACGTAGATGAAGGTGATGCCCACCTGGGCCTGGATAGCCTTCAGCTCGACCTGCATCTCCTCGCGCAACTTCAGGTCGAGTGCCCCGAGCGGCTCGTCGAGGAGCAGGACCCGGGGCCGGTTGATGAGGGCCCGCGCAAGCGCCACCCGCTGCCGCTGGCCGCCCGATAGCTGCGCCGGGCGGCGCCGGTCATACCCCTCCAGGCGGACCATCCGCAACGCCTCGCTGACCCGGACGTTTCGCTCGGTGAGAGGCACCTTGCGCACCACCAGCCCGTACGCCACATTGTCGGCCACCGAGAGATGCGGGAAGAGGGCATAGTCCTGGAAGACCGTGTTCACATCCCGCTCGAAGGGTGGGTCGCGCGTGACATCGCGGCCATGGAGCAGGACCCGTCCGTCGGTCGGCGTCTCGAACCCGGCGATCATCCGCAAGGTCGTCGTCTTGCCCGACCCCGACGGCCCGAGCATTGAGAAGAACTCGCCGTCGGCGATTTCGAGGTCGATCCCTGCGACCGCCTCCACCTCTCCGTACCGCTTGGTGAGGCGCTCGAGACGGACGGCGGCCACGCCGGCGGCGCTCGGGGCGACGGGGACAGCCTGGGCCACGGCGGCACTCTGCCCGCCGCCCCCCGCGGTGTCAAGCCGGCGGCGAGCGTGTCGCGGCCGGCCATCGCACGCTACAGTCGCGGCTCGGCAGCGGACGGAGGAGTGGCGTGGAGCCGGGAATCGGGTTCGGGATCGGGTCGGCGCTGAGCTGGGGCGCCGGGGACTTCTTCGGCGGCGTGGCATCGCGCCGAACGTCGAGCCTGGCCGCGACCGGCGGATCGCAGCTGGTTGGCCTCCTCGTGCTCCTGGTCGTGCTGGGCGTCACGGCGCCGGCGATGCCCGCCGCCGATATCCTGTTCACCGCGGCGGTCGGTGGGCTGATGGGCGGCCTGGGGCTCGTCGCGCTGTACCGCGGACTGGCGCTGGGGGCGATGGGCCTGGTCTCCGCCATCGCGGCTTCGGGCTCGATTGCCCTGGCGCTGCTCGCGGGCGCCCTGCTGGGCAGCGCCGCGATCCTGCCGATCCAGCTGGCCGGCGTGTTGCTGGTCATCGGTGGAACGGTGGCCGCGTCAGGCGCAACCCTCGTCGGGGTGAATCGCCAGGCGGTGCTGCTGGCGGTCGCCGCGGCGTTCGGGTTCGCCGCCTGGTACGTGCTGCTCGACCGCGTGGCGGGCGGCAACGAGATCTGGGTCCTGGTCGTCAACCGGGGCAGTGCGACGCTGCTGATCGGCGGGGCAGCCCTGATCACCGGCCGGGGCCGAGCCCTGGCCTCGGTCTGGCCGCTCGTCTCGGCGGCGGGGGTCGCCGACGTCGCGGCCAACATCGCGTTCGTCCTCGCACGCGCCACCATCCCGGTGGGACTGGCGGCGGCGCTGTCCGGCACCTATCCGCTGGCAACCATGCTGCTGGCGCGCGGCATCCTCGGCGAGCGGCTGCCACGGCTCGGGCTGCTGGGCGTGGGGCTCGGCGTCGGCGGTGTGGTCCTGATCTCGCTCGGGGCGGCCGGGTAGGGCTGAGCCGCTGCCCCTGTCAGCGGGGCCAGTCCCCGCCGGTGGAGGCCAGCTTCAGCAAGGTGTCCACCACGCTGCCGATGCCGGTCGAGCCGGCCGTGCCGACGAGCGCCAGGGTGGCCAGCGCGATCCACGCGCCAAGTCGACGGGTGACTGCCGTGAGCAGCCGGGAGACGAGGAAAGTCATCGATCGGGACTCCGCTATGCCCCGCCGGCCGGGACCGGGATGGACCGATCCGTGCGGGCCCACAGGGGACACCGGCGCCCCTTACCCGGGGATTACCGCTCGCTTACCGGCGGCATGCGGCGGCTATGATGGCCACCCGTCTTCCAACCCCCATCGGAGCGGCGCAGCGCATGACCTTCGACCGGGTCGGGATCGTCGAGGGCGCCCTGGACGCGTTCCTCGCCCAGGCGAGCTCCGACACGCCCACCCCCCTCCCGCCGGATGCGCCGCTCCACGCCGGCGGTGCGCTCAGCGCCCGGCGGGCGGTGGAGCTGTTCGAGGAGATGGTCACCTCGCGCCAGCTGGACGTGGCCGCCCGAGAGCTGAAGAAGACGAACCGCAGCTTCTATACCATCGGCTCGGCCGGCCACGAGATGAACGCGGTGCTCGGAGCACAACTGCGCATCACCGATCCCGCCTTTCTGCACTACCGCTCGGGCGCGCTGATGATGGCTCGCGCCCGCCAGTTGCCGGGCAGCACCCCGGCCTTCGATGCCCTGCTCGGCATCGTGGCCAGCCGCGAGGAGCCGATCGCGCAGGGGCGCCACAAGGTGTGGGGCAGCCGGCCGCTGTGGGTCCCGCCCCAGACCTCGACCATCGCCAGCCATCTGCCCAAGGCGATGGGCATGGCCTTCAGCCTGGCCCGCGCCCGCCGGCTGGGCGCCACGGGCGGTCCGGCGTCGGACATTCCCGATGACGCCATCGTGGCCTGCTCCTTCGGCGACGCGTCGGTCAACCACGCCACCGCCCTTTCGGCGATCAACACCGCGCGCTATGGCGCGCGCATCGGCCTGCCGATCCCGATCCTGTTCATCTGCGAGGACAACCAGACCGGGATCAGCGTGCCGACCCCCGAGGGCTGGATCGCGGAGACCTTTGGCCATCAGCCGCACCTCGCCTACTGGCTGGCCGATGGCGAGATCGATCAGGTCTGGGAGACGGTGGCCGAGGCGATCCGCTACGTGCGCCACGCCCGACGCCCCGGGTTCCTGCACCTGCGGACGGTCCGGCTGTGGGGCCACGCCGGGAGTGATGCCGAGCAGGTCTACCGCAGCGCCGCCGAGATCGCCGAGGCCGAGGCGCGCGACCCACTCCTGCTCGTGGCGCGCCGGTTGGTCGAAACCGGGGCGGCAACCCGGGCCGAGCTCCAGCAGCTGCTGACCGATACCCGCGAGCGGGTCATGGCCGCTGCCGAGGAGGCCACCCTCCGACCCAGGCTCGAGACCACCGACGAGGTCACTGCCCCCCTGGCCCCCGATCACCGCGACCGAGCGATGGCCCGTGCCCACGAACCGCTCCTGGCCGATGCGGCCCGCCTCGAGGTCTTCGGCGGCAGCCTGCCCGAGCAGAGTTCGCTGCCCACCGCGCGCAGCCTCGCCGGCTGCATCAACGCCGCGCTTACCGACGAGCTGGCGCGCCGCCCGGAGCTGATCCTGTTCGGCGAGGACGTCGGCCGCAAGGGCGGCGTCTACAACGTGACCAACGGGTTGCAGCGTCGCTTCGGGCCGGGGCGCGTCTTCGACACCCTCCTGGACGAGACCTCGATCCTGGGCATCGCCCAGGGGGCGGCGCATGCCGGCCTGCTGCCGATCCCCGAGATCCAGTACCTGGCCTACGTCCACAACGCGCTGGACCAGATCCGGGGCGAGGCCGCCTCCCTGCAGTTCTTCTCAGCGGGCCAGTTCCGCAACCCGATGCTGGTCCGCATCCCCGGGCTGGCGTACCAGAAGGGCTTCGGCGGGCACTTCCACAACGACAACAGCGTGGGCGCCCTGCGCGACATCCCCGGACTGCTGCTGGCGGTGCCGGCCCGGGGCGACGATGCGGCCCGCATGCTGCGCGGCTGCATCGCGATGGCCGCCGAGGATGGGCGGGTGGCGGTCTTCCTCGAGCCGATTGCGCTGTACCACGAGAAGGACCTGCTCACCGATGGCGACGGGGGCTGGCTGACGACCTATCCCCCGCCGCCGGCCGCCCTCTTCCCGGGCGAGGTGGGCATCACCGAACCCAGCGGGGACGGGCCCGCGGACCTGCTCATGGTCAGCTACGCCAACGGATTGCGCATCTCCCTGCAGGCCGCAGCCCGATTGCGCGCCGAGCACGGCGTGCGCGCCCGCGTCCTGGACCTGCGCTGGCTGAATCCGCTGCCGCTCGATGCGGTGCGGGAGCACGCCGGCGAGATCGGCAGCGTGCTGGTCGTGGATGAGTGCCGGCGCACGGGAGGCGGGGTGGCCGACGCGATCGTGGCCGACCTGGCCGAGCGGGGCATCGGCCGGCGGTTGGGATCGGTCCGGGCGGTGGATTCGTTCGTCCCGCTGGGCACCGCCACCGCCGCCGTGCTGGTCGGGCTCGACCAGGTGCTGGCCGGCGCGATGGCCGCCCTCGGCGAGCGGGCCGCACCCTGAACATGCCGGATCGACTGCGCGCCGTCCTGGTCTGCCCGGGCCGTGGCTCGTACACGCGGACGAGCCTGGGCTCCCTGCCGGGTGGGCATCCCCTGGTCCAGCGCGCGGAGGCGTTGCGGAGGGCCCTCGGCCTCGAGCCGCTGCTCGACCTCGACCGCGCGGACGCGTTCGAGCCTCCCCGCCACCTGCGACCCGCCAACGCCTCGCCGCTGACCTGGTTGGCCAGCCTGCTCGACACCGAGACGGCAGCGACCGACCATCGGCTGGTGGGGGTGGTTGGCAACTCACTGGGCTGGTACACCGCGCTGACCGTGGCCGGAGCGCTCTCGTTCGAGGATGGCTTCCGGCTGGTGCAGCAGATGGCCCTGCTCCAGGAGGCCCCCCTGCCCGACGGGGGGCCAGGGGGCCAGGTGATCTATCCGCTCAACGATGCCGACTGGCGGCCAGACCCGGCCCTCCGCGCCGCGGTCGAGGCGGCGTTGACCCCGGACGGCACCGATGGCGGACGGGCGATGGAGAGCATCGACCTGGGGGGCTACGCGGTGCTGGCCGGCGACGAGGCCGGTGTCGCCCGGCTGCTGCGAACCCTCCCGCCGGTGAAGCTCGGCGAACGGCTCTACCCGCTCAGGCTGGCCGGGCACGGCCCGTACCACACCCCGCTGCTGGCCGGCGTGGCCGACGCCGCGCGTACCTCGCTGGCTGACCTGGCCTGGACGCGGCCGAGCGTGACCCTGGTCGATGGTCGCGGAGCACGCTGGACCCCGTGGTCGACCGACCCGGCCGCGCTTCGCGAGTACACCCTTGGCGACCAGGTGGTCACCCCCTACCGATTCGCTACCAGCGTCCGGGTGGCGCTGCGCGAGATCGCGCCCGATCTCCTGGTCCTGCCCGGCCCGGGCAACAGCCTGGGCGGGGTCTGCGGCCAGCTGATGGTGGCCGAGGGCTACCGGGGGATCCGAACGCGGGCCGATTTCGAGGCCGCCCAGCGCTCCGAGCGCCCGGTCCTGCTCAGCATGGGCCGATGATCGGGGCACCCGACGCGGCGCGTCTGATCCGGGTCATCGGTGCATTGGACCTGGCGGCCACCCTGGCCCCCGTGGGGCATGGTCGGGGAGACCCCACCATCCGGATCGGGGTCGACGGTGTCTGGCGCGCCACGCGCACCCCGGTCGGGCCCGCCACCTTGCACCTGGCCCGCACCCGCGACGGGGTGCTGGCGCGGGCCTGGGGGGCGGGTGCGGAATGGGTCATCGAGCGTGCCGAAGGGTGGTGCGGCGCCTCCGACGACCCTAAGGCCCTGGTCGCGCGGCACCCTCTCATCCGTGACCTGGCCCGGCGTCACGCCGGGGTCCGCCTGCCACGCACCCAGCGTGCCTGGGAGGCGCTGCTGCCGGCCATCTGCGAGCAGAAGGTCACCGGTCACGAGGCACGCCTCGCGTTCCGCGGCCTGGTCATGGCCTACGGCGAGCCGGCACCCGGACGCGCTCCCCGCGGCCTGCGCCTCCCGCCGTCGGCTGCGACCCTCGCTGCGCTTCCGTATTTCGCGTACCACCGGTTCGGCCTGGAGCGGCGCCGGGCCGAGGTCATCCGGGGCGCGGCTCGACTGGCCGCCGGGCTCGACGACATCGACGATGCCCGCGCAGCCAAACGGATCGATGCGTTGCCGGGGATCGGGCCCTGGACCGTGGCGGAGGTGCGCCGGGTGGCGTTCGGCGATCCGGACGCGGTGAGCGTGGGTGACTTCCACCTGCCCAACCTCGTGGCCTGGGCGCTG
>Ga0209341_10004036_pt1 | contig 13599 bp, 12 predicted proteins | sample RifCSP13_2_FD_184020 | JGI IMG/M metagenome (GOLD analysis project Ga0209341, IMG submission 184020) | Soil microbial communities from Rifle, Colorado - Rifle CSP2_sed 13_2 (SPAdes) (version 2) | ecosystem: Environmental > Terrestrial > Deep subsurface > Rock core/Sediment | place: Rifle...
CTCGCCGGCGGTTGGTGCCAGCAATCCACACAGGATGCGTATCATGGTGGTCTTGCCGGCACCATTCGGTCCCAGCAATCCAAAGATCAGGCTTTCCGGAATATCCATATTTACCTTGTCTACAGCAGGTTTTGAATTTCCCCTGTATACCCGGGTAAGATCCCGAATCTTAATGGCTGTATCTCCTTTCATCCAACGTTTATTTTCCTGAGTTGCCTGAAAACCTTTTCTTCCCTGTTCGCAATGTCCAAAAGCATATCCGCCAGCATACCATATGAAACCTGACCCTTGTCGCGATTCTTAAAACAACGGGCAGCCTGCCAGGCAAATTCACGCCATTTATCACCTGTTTCGGTCATTTCCCTGCTCAATTCATTCAGCAGGGGATTCCCCAAAACTTCTGAACTTTCCTGAAGGAATGCTGCATACATAAACCTGAACCCGGCACCTCCTGTTCCTATCTCTTCGAGCATGCGGATAATCTGGCTCAGGTTCAGGGCTGCAGCCTTTTCGCCAAGTTTAACAGGCCATTTCCGGATCCTGCCCGCCATATACCGGATACCTCCCACGCCAAACATCGGCAGGGGTATAGTGAGCATATCCTTTGCAGTCTTATGTATACCTTTTATGATGGCAGGTTTGAGATCCGGCGTCCTGGCAACTCCGGTAATATAATACATCCGGCCCCGGGGAGGATAGGTTCCCTGGGCAAACCGGACCTTCCTGAGTTCGTCACAGGTAAGGGTTTCCACGTTCTCCATAACCGGATCGCTGATCAGGTATTTATCGTCTTCCTTTCCAAAAACAGTTATATTATGTGCGTTGAAATGAAACCGGTATTCTTTGGGAAAATAAGACAGATGAAAGACCCCTACCAGCAACCCTACTGGGATCCCTTGCTCAAGAAGGTTGTCAAGTGCCAGCATGGCTTTATCGGGATTTGTGAATTTCAGGCGTCTGACCCGGATGCCGAACTTGTGTGTAACACGCTTAAAAATCCAGCCTGGCAGCACCCTGAACGATGTAACGGCCATACCGTTGAGCTTGATAAAAGGCATGTGGGAAAAAAAATATCCCGATCCAAGTCCGAATACCATTGGCTCGCTGAGATCCACACCGTAAAACCTTAACAAATTGGCAGTCACCCCATTCTCACAATGTGCTGCCTGTATATGTTGAAATTCAATCTTCATGTTCAAATTTAATCCCGCGAATTCTGTCCACACTAACCAGTTCTTCCGGTGTAAGGTTCAATACGTCTGCATAACGGGAGATCATTTCAGGTGAAAGGTGGTTGAATTCTTTCATTTTCAGGTGCCTTCTGACTTTTCTCTTCGGAAGTTCCATATAACTGGCCAAAATGGAAACATCCATTACATTAAGTTCCATATAAAGTGCAATGGGACTGGCTTTTCCGGCTAGTACCTGTTGGCGTACCTCTTCGGCATGCTCATAAATCTGTTCCCAGGCAAGCCTTATGGCTTCATTTTTAGGCATCCATCCTTTGCTTTGCCTGCTTGTATAATGGCCGTCCTTGTCCACCACATAATTCAGGTCGCTGATCTTTCCCTCGATCAGAAAACCCTTGTCCTGCGGAACTTCATCGGTTTTCATATCAGTATTACAATCTATTTTTTAAGCCAGATCTCTCCCTGCTAACAAACTGTAAGCAGGGCGTATGCATAGGTAAACCTGGCGCTTTCAGGGACCTGGATAAGTATCTTCTGACCCCGTTTAAGATCATGTGTTTGCATCAGTTCCTCGAGCATCAGGATAAAGGAAGCTGTTGCCACATTGCCCACCCTGGTAAGATTGGTAAACCATTTCTCCTTTGGAATGTGAATCCCCAGCTTACTCAGCTCGGAGAAAATGGGATTGCGGAAAAATTCGGAGGAAAGATGCGGCAGGAAATAATCGATTGAATTGATATCAAAATTCCGGGCTTCAATGATCTCCTTAAGGAACTGACCACCCAGTTTAACAATGCTTTCACCCAGCATCCGGGTATCCTGTTTCATGGAAAATATTGATCTGTGCAGCCAGTCTTCAGGTTCATACCTGCACCAACCAAGTATTTCACCATTTGGTTCCGTATCAGCTCCGGCATACATACATGTTTTCATGGTACTTGCATACGACCTGATATCAATCCAGTCGATACGCAGGGGAAGGTCACCCGCCGGTTTATTCTCAACAAGCACGGCACCTGCACCATCCGACAACATCCACCGGAGAAATTCCTTTTCGAAAGCCAGTAGCGGATTTTCTTTCAATTTGGCCTCATTTTCAGTTTCTTTTTCAAAATACCTGGAAAGCATCCAAATTGAAAGAACTTCAGAACCGGTGCAAACGGCATTGGTCGTATTGCCTGAAAGAACCGACATCCAGCCAAACTTGAGTGCCTGCACGCTGGCACAGCACGAACCGGCAAACGACGCTATTTCTATGGATGGGATATCGAGCAGGCCATGAACCATGGAAGCATGGGAAGGCATAATCTGGTCAGGTGAAGCAGTCCCGCACGCCAACAACTGTACATCTTCCTTTTTAAAGCGCTGGTTAAAAAGGATCCTTACTGCTGCAGCAGCAAGTTCAGCATTGGTGTGGGTTGACTTCCCGCCTTTTTCAAGGGCATAATACCGGTTTGTAATCCCATTGTTTCTCAGCACAATTCTCCTGGCTTTGGATGGCCGGTTATCGATCATGCCTAAATAGTCCTCCATTTCGTCGTTTGAAACAGGATTATTGGGAAAATACTTGGTAATACCGGTAATAAAAACCTCGTTTGACATAGGAAATTAGATAAAAGATCGCTGATTACTCATTATAGATTTGAAAAAGCAAAACTAAAAAAAACATTTAAACATGATTAAGTAGACTGATATAAAGATATTTGTTTTTTTATTGCTTTGCCGCGGAATGGTTTTATTAAAAAAAACAGGATTGAGGCAAACGGTGATACCAGGTACAACACGGCAAGCAGGTAGTATTTGAAAAGGCGCACACGTCTTTGCCGTGCCTTATCTCCATAGCTTCCTTTTTTTAATATAAAATTCGCCCATAACCGGAACAGGATGATACCCCGCTTTTCGATCATCAAAATACCGGGAAGTACATTAACCGCACCCTTGTTAACAAGGTCGCGCTGAAGGCTGTCATAGTTACCGGTTTTCATTGCATCAACAATCAGATGCCCGAAACGTGAAGATGAAAGGATATCCTCATCCGAAACACCTGCCGCCGGAATAATTCCCATATACCTGTCTTTCTTTCCCTGAATCAGCCAGCGTATGATGGACACAACGCTCAGGAGGTTGGGATTTTTGTCGTACAACACGATATTGCCGACCAATCGGCCGTTTGCGCCGGTAATATATTTCTTTATTTGTTCCTGAGCCATCACCCACATGTTGCGGGAACCGATAAGGGTAATGACAGGCTTGCCCGGCAACATTTTTTTTGCTGCTTCGAGCTGAAAAAATGCATGAATGGGTATGGATGGAGACAGAAACCAGGGTTGCCAGGCTACAATAATCAGGTCGAAATTTTCCTCACCGCTTACCGATAGCGTTTCGAGCTCACATGGGATGCCCTTTACCGATTCCGGCATGGCTTGAAAGAACTGATCGGCCGGCCAGGGGAATGGAAATCCGGGCTTTGGCTTGAGCTCCTCAAAAACAAGTGTTATATCATCCTCAGCAGCCAGGGGTGTGGTAATCGAACTTACGATCTCACGCAATTGTCCGGTTTGCGTGTAATAAACTACAAGTACTTTTTTAGGCATGGAAATCTACATAAGAAACACAAATGTAAAAAGAAATATGGAATCTCACGACCACCCCGGGGTGGGGGTATTTCATACCAGCTTTAAATAGATTACCAAAGCAGCGGAAGCCAGTTTCTCGGTAAACCTGTGCCAGTTGCGCCGGAAGGACGATTCCTGCAATATCCCGGTACGCTGTGCGATTTGTAGCTTAAGCGTAACCAGGGAAGCTGTGCTGGCGTCAAGGCCTCCCGGCTTATTCCTCAACAACCAGAGCCTGCTGTTTTCTTTAAGATAGGTGCTGCATAACGAATCCATTGCCACCAGCAGATTCAATTCCTGATCGGTTGTAAGACTGTTCCGGGAAGTAATATATTGTTTTATTCCTGCTCCCAGCCTGATCAGGGTAATTGCATTGCTGTATTCATCCTTTACCAGCAGGCTGTCAGCCATGCCAAGCCTGATATTTTTCAACAGTCCCTCCTGTTTGTCAAGGAATTGCATCAGTCCGGCATGATCATAGTCCTTCCGCATTTTAATCCGTGTTTTCACTGTATCTATCATATCAGGGGCTATATCCTTCATAAGTGTGGTCAAACCCTGTATTACCTTGTTGAATATTCCCCTTGCCATTACCCTGTCCCGTAATCCAAACTGGAAAGTGAGCATGGTGGTCGTCATGTTAAACATCAGAAACTCCTCGAACAGGTTATAGCTGCCCATGTCCAGGGCAAAACCTCCCATCAGTCCCGAAGGATCATGAAAAACATACGAATCGAGAAATTTCTGCAGGGGCATTTGGGCAGCTGTGTTGCTGTTCCATCCAAGAGCACCGGCGGTTGCATAGCCGGCATAGCTTACCGGCAAATACTGCCAGTGACCCATATCTCCCCAATCGGTCACCAGAAGTCCCTTTGCATGGTGCTTTTTACCACTAATAGCAGCATTTTCAATATTCCCGAGCATATTGGCAGTCCGTCCTGTGATAGAAGTCCAACTGCTGGTGCCGGGACACACTAAAAATGAAATTCCTGCCGAATCTAACTTATGGCCGTTCCTGTCAAAGGGATATTCGGCTTCATAACCCCAATCGAGAAGGGTAATGTCACCTGGCAATTGTGTAAGTATTTCCGGATGTTTCAGTGCAATATCACACCACATCATCATTTTCTTATCCCTGGCGGTAACCATTTTATGCAGGTTGAGGACATAATCGAGGTATACCTGACCGACGCCCTTTTTTCGGGCTAATTTCTTATTTTTCCCGACACCCAGTTCAAACGGTTCGTCGAGGTTAACATTGTAGTAACCCGAAGTGAAATTAGGAAGCAGATCATCGGTCATCCGGGTCACCAGTTCTAAGCTTCGCGGATCATTCGGATCGAGCGTGGTTTTCATTTTAATAAGTCCCATCAACCTGAAACCATCCGGACATTCTGCAAGATCCTGATATTCATTTGTTGCCAGCCAGGCTGCCATGTGGCCCAGGGAATTCTGGTTGGGCACCAGGTCAATATAGTTCTCCCGGCAGAATGCATCCAATTGTTTGATCTCATTGCCTGTAAGCGGAGTTTCACTTCCTTCCCAAAGCGGTTTGAAAGATGGGTAAGCAAAAGAGAAACCTTCGATATACAGTTCCAGGTGATTATATTTCAGATCGGCCAGCAAACCTGCAATTCCCATCAGTGTCGCAAGGGTTGGCACTTTGTTCCTGCTGATATCCAGCATTGCTCCGCGAATCTCAAGGTCAGGTGAATCCGTGATGGTAACACAAGGGATATTATTCTGATAATTCTGCATCAGCACTTTTACCGTCACCAGCCCGTAATGCAATCCCTGACCGGTACTGTAATTTATCACTGCGTATCCGGGATTCAGAATAAGCCGGTATCCCTGTGCAGGAATTGATGCATCCATCACACACCGGAAAAATGCCCCGCCGGACACCCAGGCTGGTTCTATTCCCGGCAATCCCTCAAGGAAATCCCCTACCTGGTCTTTCAACGTTGCATCCACCTGAAAAGTGAGCTTCCCGGGAAGTTTTATGCTACCTTCATGGTATTCGATCTTATACGGTACCGGTAACAGGTTCAGCATCCGGTCATTGCGTAACGAATTCCCGGAAACTGGTTGTGCTGATTGTTTCCCGGCATTTGCGGCCGCTTTTTTTTCCTCCCGCCTGAAACCATGATCCAGGATACCATAGTACAGATAAAGGAATAAAACAAGGATGATCAGCAAAACAGACAGGAATAACAGCATGTTTTTAATCAGCATAAAAAAAGTTTTCATGGATGACAGCTAAATATTGACAATTTCAGGTTAGTGTACGCCGAACTACTCCCATAAAAGTAGCAAAAATGGTTTACAAAAAAAATGCTGATTAACTTTGGAATTATTATTATACAGCAGGAATGGCGGAGCAAAGACAAATTGCCGGTCCCGTTTATCTCGACGGGATACACTCATCGGGCCGGTGTGCAGGAAAATTCGGGACAAAAAATGTGTTCCTGAAACACGGCATTCCGGGTGAGACTGTAAGTTTCATACCTGGAAAGCGCAAACAGGGATTTCGCGGAGGGAATGTACAGGAGGTAATTTCGGCATCGCCATTCCGCCAGGTTCCCTTTTGCAGGCACTTCCTGCAGTGTGGTGGCTGTCCCTGGCAGCATATACAATATGATCATCAGTTGGAATTGAAACGAAAAATCCTCCTCAACGCCCTCGAAAAATACGGGATCAACACGCCCCAGGTCCCAACAGTGATCCCATCACCGGAAACCCTTTATTTCAGGAACCGTATGGAATACACCTTTTCTTCATCTGCTTTTTCAGTAATACCGGCCCTGGGAACAGCGGTACCGGCCCTGGGTTTTCATCTGAATGGCGAACCGGGCAAAGTTATTGACATCGGGGAATGTTACCTGCAAAAAGAACCCAGCCGTTCCATATGTGAGTTTGTTAAAGCCACTGCCCTTGACCTGGGTTTTGATTTTTACGATCATGTAATTAAGACCGGATACCTGCGCAGCCTTTCCATCCGTATTAACAAGCCGGGTGAGGTTCTTGTGGTGATTGGTTTCTGCGATGACAGGCCTTCTGATAGGGACAAACTGCTGGTCAGCCTGTTGCAGCAATTCCCGCAAATTGTTTCCCTGTCCTCAACTGTCCATCTTTCTCCCCGGCACAGCCAGTTGCAGGGAGATATTGTTCCCTTTGGCGGCACAATGCCATATTTATTTGAAGATGTTGCCGGGTACCGCTACAGGATGCATGCGTCTTCATTCTTTCAGCCGAATGCCGCCCAGGCGGAAAGTATCTTCCTTGCTGCCCGTGACTGGCTTAAGTTAACCGGGAAGGAAAGGATCTACGATCTGTACACCGGTGTGGGGTCGATAGCCCTGGTAATGGCATCCTCGGCCCTGCAGGTTACCGGTATCGAAGGATCACCCCTCGCCATTGAAGACGCCCGGGAAAATGCTGCATTAAATTGTATTGAAAATACGGCATTTCTTACCGGTGACATCCTGGAAACCTTTACGCCCCGGTTCCTGGAAGAAAACGGTACTGCCGAAGTGATCGTGCTGGATCCTCCCCGCTCCGGAACGCTGATAGAAATAAAAAAGACCATAAATATGTCGGGGGCAGAGAAGGTTTTATATCTGAGCTGTAATCCTGTTTCTCTGGCCTTTGACCTGAAACAGCTTACCGAGGTATACAAGGTAACCCGAATTCAGCCATTCGATATGCTGCCCCATACGCATCATTTGGAAACACTGGTGCTATTAGAAAGATGATATTTGCAATTATCATTTAAATGTTGTAATATTGCACTCAAATATCATAAATATGAAAATCACACGGACACATCACCATCATAATCACCCGTAAAACAACGGAACGATGCAGTATGTGTCACATGGAAGATAATTTCAGGGTTTGCATTACTGCAAACCTTTTTTTTTGTTTTTGAACAGCTTAATTACTGGAACTACATGAACAAACTGAAAATTGCAATTCAGAAAGAAGGCCGGTTAAGTGAAAAATCGCTTGAACTGATCCAGGAATCCGGTATCCGACATAACCAGGACAGCAAAAGAAAGCTGATCTCGCTGGGCGAGAACTTCCCGGTTGAGATCCTGTATCTTCGCGATGATGATATCCCGCAGTATGTGGCCGATGGTGTGGCCGATATTGGCATTGTGGGGGAGAATGAAGTAATGGAAAAAGACCGTAATGTGGATACCGTTGAAAGACTGGGATTTGCAAGGTGCCGATTGTCTCTGGCCATTCCGCAATCGGATGTTTATACAGGATTAGCTTACTTCAACGGGAAGCGGATAGCCACCTCCTACCCGACCATACTGAAAAAATACCTGAAAATTAACAACCTGGATGCCGAGATCCATGAGATCAGCGGCTCGGTTGAAATTGCTCCCGGAATAGGGTTGGCGGATGCCATATTTGATATTGTCAGCACCGGAAGTACCCTGATCCATAACAGGCTCAGAGAGGTGGAAGTAATCACCCGGTCCGAGGCCGTTGTCATTGCCAGTCCAACGATAAACGAAGGCAAGAAGAGAATACTGAACGACCTGTTGTTCAGGTTCCAGGCAGTTCGCAAATCGAAAAATAACAAATATATCCTGTTGAACGCCCCGAATGAAAACCTGGATAAGATCGTGAGCCTGCTGCCGGGGATGAAAAGTCCCACGGTACTTCCCCTCTATGAAAAAGGCTGGAGTTCTGTACATTCGGTAGTGAATGAGAATGAATTCTGGGAGATTATCGGCAAGCTCAAAGAATTCGGTGCCGAAGGAATTCTGGTAATCCCAATTGAAAAAATGATCGTTTAGCGAATTAACCATGTTTATCTATCGAAATCCTGAAAGATCCGGTTGGGCCGGATTGTTAAAAAGACCGGTTCTGGATGCCGGTGAGGTGGATGCCCTGGTCATACCCATATTGGAGAACGTAAGGTTACGGGGTGACGAAGCCCTTTTTGAATACACCGAGAAATTCGATAAAGTAATATTTTCCAGCCTGTTTGTGAGCGAAGAAGAATTTATCGAGGCAGGCCAGGCGGTAGACCATGATCTTAAGACAGCCATTGAAACAGCCACCCGGAACATTGAGATTTTCCATAAGGCCCAGCAGGTTAAAACGGAAAAAATTACCACCTCTCCTGGTGTTGTATGCTGGCAAAAACCTGTAGCGATCCGTAAAGTAGGATTGTATATACCCGGAGGAACAGCTCCCCTGTTTTCCACGGTGCTTATGCTGGCCATTCCGGCCCGTATCGCCGGATGTTCTGAAATTATTCTGTGTACACCTCCCCGGCGTGACGGCAAAATTAATCCGGCAGTATTGTATGCTGCAAGGATAACCGGGGTAACACAGGTATTCAGGATAGGAGGTGCCCAGGCCATTGCCGCCATGGCTTACGGAACTGCTTCGATACCCAGGGTATATAAGATCTTCGGACCGGGAAACCAGTATGTCACAGCCGCAAAGCAGCTTGTCTCCCGCTCTCATACAGCCATTGACATGCCTGCAGGTCCGTCGGAACTGGCCGTGATCGCCGATGACACTTCGAATGCGTCATTTGTGGCCTCTGACCTGCTTTCGCAAGCTGAGCATGGAACCGACAGTCAGGTTCTGATGATCACCACCAGTGAAAATATGGCTGTTGCCGTAAAAAATGAGGTAGAAAGGCAACTCCCTGAGCTGCCCCGAAGGGATATTGCTGCCGGTTCACTGGAACACAGCAAGATCATTGTATTAAACAGCATGCATGAAGTAATGGATATGGTAAACGATTACGCACCTGAACACCTGATCATTGCCACCAGCGATGCTGAGCAACTTGCAGAACAGGTTATCAATGCCGGCTCGGTTTTCCTGGGTTCTTACACACCTGAAAGCGCCGGTGATTATGCCTCAGGGACCAACCATACCCTGCCCACCAACGGGAATGCAAAAGCATATAACGGTGTGAATCTCGATGATTATGTTAAGAAGATCACCTTTCAGCAAATCAGCCGCGAGGGACTTTCACATATTGGTCCTGCGATCATGAAAATGGCAGAGACCGAAGAACTCAAGGCACATAGCAAGGCCGTAGAAGTAAGACTGAAATAACGCGATAAAGCTATCATGACAGAACTCAACACATTGATCAGAGAAAATATCAGGTTGCTCGTCCCCTATTCATCCGCACGCGATGAATATAAAGGAGAGGAGGCTGTTTTCCTCGACGCCAATGAAAATCCCCACAACAGTCCGTTTAACCGCTATCCCGACCCGTTGCAGATGAGACTGAAAAAGAAAATTGCTGCCGTGAAAAATGTTCCGGTGGAAAGCATTTTCCTGGGAAACGGGAGCGATGAGGCAATCGATTTACTGATCAGGGCTTTCTGCGAACCGGGAAGGGACAATATTATCAGTATCAGGCCAACCTATGGCATGTACAAGGTCTGTGCCGATATCAGCAATGTGGAATTCCGCGAAGTTCTGCTGAACCATGATCATCAGCCGGATACGGAAGCCATGCTCCGGCTTGCCGACAGCAACAGCAAGCTTATGTTTCTCTGTTCGCCCAACAATCCCACCTCAAACAGTTTGAACCGTTCAGATATCCTGTTGCTGATCAGCCGGTTTAAAGGACTGGTGATCCTTGATGAAGCATACATCGATTTCTCAAAAGAAAGCTCGCTTTCAGGTGAACTGGAGAAATATCCCAACCTGGTAATCCTGCAGACGTTCAGCAAAGCCTGGGGTATGGCCGGGATCAGGCTGGGCATGGCCCTTGCTTCCGGTGAAATCATCGGGATATTGAACCATATTAAATATCCCTACAATGTGAACATCCTTACACAGCGCAAAGCACTGGAGCAGCTCAATGAAACCAGGGAAAAAGACAGGTGGGTAACCCTGATCCTTGAACAACGAGGTTTACTGCAAAAAGAGTTGTTGAAAATTTCCCTTGTTAAGGATATTCTTCCCAGCGATGCCAATTTTCTAATGGTTAGGTTCGACCATCCGGGTGATATTTTTTCATATCTTATCGGTAAGAAGATCATCGTTCGCAACCGGTCGAAAATGCCGCTATGCGAGGGATATCTCAGGATCACAATCGGAACGGAAGAAGAAAATTCACTATTAATCAGTACCTTGCATGAATATGAAAAAAGTACTTTTCATTGACCGCGACGGGACACTTATCCGGGAGCCACAGGATGATTTTCAGGTTGACACACTTGAAAAACTTGAATTTATGCCGGGAGTTTTCAGGAATCTTTACAATATCCGGAAAAATCTCGATTATGAACTCGTGATCGTATCAAACCAGGACGGGCTGGGTACACCGGCCTATCCAGAGAGAAACTTCAGATTGGTCCAGGAGAAAATGTTAAAAGCGTTTGAGAACGAAGGAATTACCTTTGATGATATCCTCATCGACAAAACCTTCCCCGAAGAAAACGCGAACACCCGGAAACCCCGTACCGGATTGCTTTTAAAATATTTACAGGAGGATTATGATCTAAAGAATTCCTTTGTTATCGGCGACAGGAATACAGATGTGGAACTGGCCTTAAACCTGGGAGCAAAACCGGTTTTATTTTCTCCGGACCCTTCGATAACCGAAGAAAATAAGGACACTGGTAAGGTAATCCCCTTGGTAGCCCACAGCTGGGACGAAATTTATAAAATAGTTGCAGTTGACATCCGTATTTCGCATGTCGAAAGAAAAACCGCTGAAACTGAAATTGTTGTAGACCTTAACCTTGATGGTACCGGTAAATTTGAAATATTTACCGGCCTGGGTTTTTTCGATCATATGATCAGCCAGCTGGCCCGTCACTCGGGTTGCGACCTGAGGGTAAGGGTAACCGGTGATCTCGAGGTGGATGAGCACCACACTATTGAAGACACGGCACTGGCCCTTGGGGAAGCTTTTTACCAGGCAGTGGGAAGCAAACGGGGCATGGAGCGTTATGGATCCGCACTTCCCATGGACGACTGCATGGCCCAGGTATTGGTTGATTTTGGCGGTAGGCCATGGCTGGTATGGAATACCGAATTCAAACGTGAGAAGATCGGTGAAATGCCTACAGAGATGTTCCTGCATTTCTTCAAATCGTTTTCTGATACTGCACGCTGCAATCTGAATATAAAAGCCGAAGGCACCAATGAACATCATAAGATCGAAGCCATATTCAAAGCCATGGCCAGAGCAATAAAGATGGCCATCAGGCGTGATGATTTCAGTACTGAATTACCTTCAACAAAAGGAGTATTATAAAAATAATGATCAAACGACACAGGCAATCCGCGACACTGCTTATGCATTGTCCTGATAAAAAAGGTATCGTTGCCAATGTTACCGCGTTTCTAAATAACAACAACGGCAATATTATCACCCTCGATGAACACGTTGACCGGCTGGATAAGGTATTTTACATGCGCATCGAATGGGAATTGGAAAATTTCCTGATCCCGCAGGAGAAGATAGCCGATTTCTTCGGCACCCTGATCGCCGCCAAATACAACATGATCTGGAACATCTATTTCAGTGACCAGCGTCCGCGGATGGCCGTTTTTGTATCCAAACTATCGCACTGCCTTTATGATATTCTTTCGCGGGTGCATTCCGGCGAATGGGACGTGGAAATTCCTTTAATTGTAAGTAACCACCGTGATCTTGAACCGGTTGCCAAACAATTCAGCATACCTTTTTGTTTCTTCCCAAAGAATGAGGATAACAAGAGTGATCAGGAGATCAAGGAGATTGAATTGCTGAAGCAGCACCGGATATCGGTGGTAGTGCTTGCCCGGTATATGCAGGTGCTCAGTGAGGATTTTATCCGGGAATATCCAAATAAGATCATCAATATCCATCATTCGTTTTTACCGGCCTTCCCGGGAGCAAAACCTTATCATTCGGCGTACGAACGGGGAGTTAAGATCATTGGCGCTACCAGTCATTATGTTACATCGGAGCTTGATGCAGGTCCCATCATCGACCAGGATGTTGTGCGGATAACGCACCGTGATTCGATCGATAAACTGATCATGAAGGGAAAGGATGTTGAAAAACTGGTTCTTTCCAGGGCTATTCTGATGCACATTCAGCGCCGTACTTTGGTGTATAACAACCGGACTATAGTTTTTATATAGGTATGCAGTAAACAGGAACATGACTTTAAAAGGAGCCCATGCAGGTTGCCATTATTAAATACAACGCGGGAAACATCATGTCGGTCGATTACGCCCTGCAACGTCTGGGTATTAATGCCCTTGTCACCGACGACCCCGAATATATCAGGTCAGCTGACAAGGTAATCTTTCCAGGGGTAGGAGAAGCCAGCACCACCATGAAATACCTCAGGGAAAGAAAACTTGACCGGTTGATCCCGGAACTGGTACAACCCGTGCTTGGAATATGCCTGGGACTGCAGTTGATGTGCCGCCATTCCGAGGAAGGTGATACTTCTTGCATCGGCATCTTTGATGAAGAGGTCAGAAAATTCCGGACAGAAGCAATAGGGGGTGAAAAATTAAAGGTACCGCACATGGGATGGAATACTATTTTTAATCTGAAAAGTGACCTGTTTTCCGGTGAACCTGAAAACCAATATACCTATTTTGTTCACAGTTTTTATGCCGAATCCGGAAAAAACACCATTGCCACGTGCAATTATGTCGTACCTTTTAGTGCTGCCCTGCACTGGAGGAACTTTTATGCTACGCAGTTCCATCCCGAAAAAAGCGGGGCTGCCGGATCACTGATCATTAAAAATTTCTTAGCGCTATGATTACTGTTATTCCCGCCA
>Ga0209341_10004038_pt1 | contig 13597 bp, 10 predicted proteins | sample RifCSP13_2_FD_184020 | JGI IMG/M metagenome (GOLD analysis project Ga0209341, IMG submission 184020) | Soil microbial communities from Rifle, Colorado - Rifle CSP2_sed 13_2 (SPAdes) (version 2) | ecosystem: Environmental > Terrestrial > Deep subsurface > Rock core/Sediment | place: Rifle...
CGAGATCGAGGAGGCCCTGCGGCTCCAGCCGGTCTCGCCGCTGACGGGTCCCGCCGAGCGGCTCCGGAGCAGCATCGTGGCCGCGCGGGAGCGGGAGCAGCGCTTCCGCGCCGAGGTGCGCGTCGGCTTCCTCTACGACAGCAACGTCGCGGTCATACCGGAGCCGAGCCACGACCCCACCGCCCAGGCCGCCAGCGGGTTCGTGCACGGCACGGGCTTCCCCGCCTCCTTCGGCGGCACGCCCACCCGGTCCGGCTGGTGGATGGCCGACCAGGTGGGCGGCACCACGGCGGCCCTGGGCGTCATGGCCGCCCTCTACCATCGCGACACGGTCTCGGGCCGCGGCCAGTTCGTGGAGTCCACGGGGGCGGCGGCCGTGATCCGCATCCTGGATTACAACTGGGCCTGGTACGGGTTCGACGGAGCCACGTACCAGGTCTACTACCGCCTGCGCGCTGCGAATGCGACGTGGGGCGCCACGGAGACCGTTTCCACGGGGCTCCGGGACGCGAACAACCCCTCCCTGGCGATCGGGCCCGACGACCGGCCGCACGTTGCGTGGTTCCTCTTCACGGGGGCCCAGTGGTTCGTCGTCCATGCGGAGCGGGAAGACCGCTGGCGCGAGATCACAACCCTCTCGGACGTGGCGAACCGGGCTTTGGACCCAAGCTTGGCGGTGACGTCCGCTGGCGACGTCGTCGCGGCGTGGACGGAGCAAGCCCCGAACGGCACGCGGTCCGTGTCCACCGCCATCCGATCCGGGACGATGTGGGGCAACGCGACCGCCCTCGGATGGTTCGCCGCCCCCGGCGGGCATCCTTCCGTCGCCGTGGACGGATACGACACCGCTCTCGTCTTCTGGGACCAGCTCGATTCCTCAGTCCGCTACCGGGCGTGGAACGGGACGTGGGGACCCGAGACAATCATCCCCGCCGGGGGCATCGCCTCTTTCCCGAACGCCCGGTGGGCATCCGTCGCGAATCCCCTGTGGGACGGCGCGAACCGCATCGACGTCGTGTGGACCGAGGACCGTGGCGGTGTCTTTGCGGTAGGCTTCGACGGAGTCGACGTGCGCGCCGCCGGCACGCCGCCGGAGCGCCCCTCAGGCGACTGGGTCCCGTGGATGATGGGCCTCGGGGTCGGAGGGGTCGTCCTCGTGTGTGTCCTCGTCGTTCTGCGCCGGAGACGGCCTCGACAGCCATAGTTTCCGAAGAGCCATCCGGAATCGCCGCCACTGCCCGAGGAAGGCGATCGCTAAGGGGCCATCGCGCCGCCATATGAGTGCGTACCCTAGCAATCCGAGGCCGACCAGGAGGACGAGCAAGAAGAATAGGCCAACGACCTCCGCGGTGTCGAGGGGGCTTACGACCCGCATGAGCTCGCCGACGCCGAACACCACGACGAGGAACACACCGAACCCGTACCAGTAGCGGGCGTAGTCGTGGAGAAACCATGTGCGCCAGTCCATTCCGTCAATAGAGGTAGCACGCGACGGCATGGCCGGGCTCCACCTCCTTCAGTTCGGGCTCCAAAGCCTTCAGGAACCGGACCACAAGCTCGCCCTCCTCGCTCGCCACGGAAGCGACGGCCTGGAACAAGGCCCGCCCCCGCGCCTTTTCCCCCTCCAGGAACGCTTCCAACGCACGGGCGGATGCCTCCGGGTCGCCCTTCATTCGGATCCGGAGCGCGAACCCGTCGGAATCCATCTCCTCGATCGCACCCGCGATTGGAGAGCCCTCCGCTTGGGACGCCTCCTCGAGCGCACGCGCAAGGTCCCGACCCTCCCATCCACAATGCGGGAGCGCGACGGGACACCGCGGGTGGAACCTGCAACCAAGGGGGGGCTCGATCGGACTAGGGACCTCGCCCGTCATCAGGTGGAGCTCCCGTCGGCGCTCCGGGTCCGGAATGGGAACCGCCTCGAGGAGCCCCTTCGCATACGGGTGGAGCGGGTTCGCAAAGAAAGCCGCCTTCCCCGCGACCTCGATGAACTTCCCCAGGTACATGACCGCAATCCGGTCCGCCATGTGGCGTACGACCGCGAGGTGGTGGGAGATGAACAAGTACGTGAGACCGTACTCCTTCTGCAGGTCCTTCAACAAGTTCAGGATCTGCGCCTGCACGGAGACGTCGAGGGCGCTCGTGGGTTCGTCGAGGACGAGGAACTCCGGCTTTATGACGAGCGCCCTCGTGATTGCGATTCGCTGCTTCTGACCGCCACTGAACTCATGCGGGAACCGGAACAGGTGCTCCGGGTTCAAGCCGACGCGCTGGAGGAGTTCGACGACGCGCGCCTCGAGGTCCGCCCCCTTCAAGCGCACGGATTCCGTCGGTCCGCCGCACGCCTCACACGTTGCCCCGGGTCTCTCCCTGTGGATGGGGACGAGCCGTTCACATCGCGTGCAACGCAGCGCGGTCATCTTGTGAATGCGGATTGGCTCCGCGACCGCGTTCTTCACGAGCATGCGGGGATCGAGGGAGGAGGACGGGTCCTGGAAGATGATCTGAATCTTGCTGCGCAGGGCACGCACTTGACGGCGCGGTAGCTTTGACAAGGCGATGGGCGTCGGGGACCCACCGTCCTTGCCGCGGGGCGTGTACCAGATGGAGCCAACCCGCGCATCCACGAGCCGGAGGAGTGCCCGGCCGATCGTCGTCTTGCCGCAACCCGATTCGCCGACGACGCCGAGCGTCTCTCCCCGATGGATCGCAAACGAGACGCCGTCGACCGCCTGAACCCATCCGATGGGCCTCCGAAGGACACCGCCAAGGATCGGGAAGTGGACCTTCAGGTTCTCGACCCGGAAGATCGCGTCGTCCGTCATCGCGTCACAACCTCCTGCGGGAGGAGGCGATCCGCGTCCGTCCACTGTTCCGCGTAGGGCCCGTACATGTGACACGCGACGCGATGCGAGGGGCGAGCTTCCAGGAGCAGGGGTTTCTCTTCCTTGCACACGGCCTTCGCAAACGGGCATCGCGGATGGAATCGACATCCGGACGGGGGCGTCACGAGGTTCGGAACGCTCCCGGCGATCTCCGGCAATCTCTGAACATCTTCATGAGGCCCCGGAATCGCCCGGACGAGGCCTCGAGTGTACGGGTGAAGAGGTTCCCGGAAGATCGGGAGTGTCGGGGCGCTCTCGGCAATCGTGCCAGCGTACATCACGCTGACCCGGTCGCACACCTGCGCGATCACCGCCAGGTCATGCGTGATGAATATGATCGCCGTGCCGAGCTGCCCCTTGAGGTCGGCCATGAGACGAAGGATTTGAGATTGGATCGTCACATCAAGCGCGGTCGTCGGCTCGTCCGCGATGAGGACGCGGGGGTGGCTCGCCAGCGCAATCGAGATCACGACGCGTTGCATCATCCCGCCGCTCAGCTCGTGCGGGTACGAGTCGAGAACTTTTTCGGGGCTCGGAATCCGTACCATGTTGAGAGCGTCGAGGGATTGCGCGCGCATCTCCCGAGCGAGCCATCGGTGGTAGCGGCGGACGACCGGCACGCGTCGGAGGGACTGAAGCAACCGACTTTCGGGGTCGCGTTCCATCCTGCGATAGAGAAACCTGTACCAACGGAGGATAGGGCGCCGCCAGCGAGACTTCCTCGACGTCTCAATGTCCTTGAGGGCCCGGTCAAGCGCCGCCAGCGTCCCATGCACGAGGGCGGCGCGCTGGTGATAGTAGAACGCCTCGCCAACCTGCTCCGCGACCGTGAGCACAGGATTCAGAGCGCTCATCGGTTCCTGCAGGATCATGGAAATGGAACCCCCGCGAATCTCCCGCATCTGCTTCGCCGAGAGCGCCAGCAGATCCAGGTATCGGCTCCCGCTCCCCCCGCATGAGGCGCACAATCCCGAGGCCCCGCACGTGCGGCATGACTTTCCATCCTTGTACCGGCCGAAACCCCTGCATTTGACACATTTCGTCGCGCCCCCGCACGCCTCACAGGTGTCCAGGGTCCCCGACCCGCCGCACTCGGGGCATCCCTTTCCGCGGCACGTTCTGCACGTGACTGGGGCATGTAGGAGGGCGCGACCGCCCTCGATCTTCCCGGGTGGCATCGGGATGAGCTTGATCAGGCTATGAACGGTCACAGACTTCCCGCATCCCGTCTCACCCACGAGGCCGTGAGTCTCGTTCGGACGGAGGTCGATGTCGATCCCATCGAGCGCCTTCACGACGCCCGCGTACGTGTAGAAGTTCACCTTGAGCCCGCCAACGATCAGGACGCGATCGACCACGGATCACCGCCTCCGAACCCGTGGATCCAGGACGTCCCGGAGCGCGTCCCCGAGCAGGTTCCACCCGAGGACGAACAGGAAGATGAACAGTCCCGGGTAGACGTACGTGTACCAGTACGCGAGCGGGTCGCCGCCAGCCTGCCCCACGATCAGGTCGCGGGTGAAGTTCACAAGGCCGCCCCAATCCGCGTAGTTCGAGCCGACCCCGAGACCGAGGAAACTGAGCGCCGCGACGACGAGGACGACCGAGCCAATGTCCATCGACGCGAGGATGAGGATTGGGTAGACGGCGTTCGGTAGGATGTGGCGCACCATGATGCGTGCATCCGAGGCGCCGAGGGCACGGACCGACTGGACGTACCCTTCCTCGCGCGCAGCGAGGACGTCGCCCCTCACGAGGCGCACGTATGAGGGCCACCACACGATGGCGACGGCGATCATGATGTTTCCGAGATTCTGCCCGAACGCCGCGACGATCGCGATGGCGAGGATGAGGCTCGGGAACGTGAGGAACACGTCCACAATCCGCATGATGATCTCGTCCAGGATGCCCCCATAGTAGCCGGCGACAAGCCCTAGGAGGATGCCGATCAGGAGAGCCAAACCGACGACGACGATGCCGACGCGGAAGGCGTTTCGGGTGCCCCAGACTACGCCGTAGTAGATGTCGTACCGGCCGGGCCTCCCGGGCGTCGTCCCGAACGGGTGGTCCGCGCTCGGGGGTAGGGGCTCCGTCTCGTACCCGTAGTTCGGCATGACGAACGGGTCGTTCGGGTTGCACGACACGACCTCGGGCCGCCCGCATGGAGAGGGGGCGAGCAAGGGCGCAGCAAGCGCGATGACGACAAACCCGAGCGTAATCGCGAGGCCCACGATGGAGAGCGGGTTCTGCTTCATCCGATTCAGGCCGAACTTCGCCTCGCGGATGCGGGGCTGCATGGACCTCCGGAATTCCGTCCAGAATGACCTTCCGGCCACAAGATCACTCCAGCCGAATCCGGGGGTCGATGTACGCGTACATGATGTCGACGACGAGGTTCGTAATCACGAGGAGGAACGCGTTCACGAGTGTGAACCCTAGGACGGCAGTGATGTCGAGGTTCACGGCCGCGGACGCGGCGTACTCCCCGAGCCCGGGACGCACGAACACGGTCTCCGTGATCACGACACCGTTCAGGAGCCCAGCGACGACGAACCCGGATACGGTCGCGACGGGGATGAGTGCGTTCCGACGGGCGTGGCGGCGGACCACGACACTCTCGGGCACCCCCTTCGCCCTCGCGAACTTCACGTAGTCCCGGCTGAGCGCCTCGATCATCGAAGATCGCATGATCCGCGTGATGATCGCCCAGCTCACGAACGACAGGGTGAAGACGGGCAGGACCAAGTGCACAATCGCGTCCCAGGTGACGTCGAGCTGCCCGTTCAAGATTCCATCGACAGTGTAGAGCCCTGTGTGTCGCGTGAACGCGCCAGGGTTCACGCGATCGATCGTGACCCAATCGCTCACGATCCCCGGCGGGAACCAGTTCACCCTCCCGTAGAAGAACGCGAGGAGTAGGAGGCCAAGCCAGAACGTGGGAAGGGACCAGCCGGAGATCGCGAGGACGCGCGTCGCGTGATCCGGAGCCCGGTCCTTCCACCGCGCGGCGACGGTCCCCTGCCAGATGCCACCGATGACGATGATGATGCCCGAGTAGACTGCGAGCTCGACCGTCGCGGGAGCCCGCTGCACCAGGACGGTGGCGACGGACCGCTGGTTCCGGTCCAACCCTAGGTTGCCCGTGAAGACCTGCTGGATCCAGATCCCGTACTGCACCCAGACGGGGTCGTTCAGATGGTACCGCTCAATCGTCCGGTCGATGTTCTCGGGTCGCAGGTCCTGCGGGTTCGTGGCGAAGGCGGCGGCGCGCTGGAAGGGCGTCAGGAACTGGAGGACTGCGAAGATCAAAAGCGTGACGCCCAGAATCACTGGGATGAGGAGGAGGAGACGCCGTATGATGTAGACTCGAAGGTTCACGCTCCAACCATCCCTCTAAGACCGGAGAGGCGGCTATAAGGCTTTCCCGTTCGCGCTCGGGTCGGGGAGGAGTTCGGGATGCAGAACGGGAAAGGAAGGGTGGGGGCCCGGGGCCCCCCTTCGAATCCGTCAGCCCTTCGTGTACGCGAAGAAGTAGGTGTCCTCGCCGAGGATCTCGTTGTGGTACCAACCCTGAATCCAGCTCCGGTGGACCTCGAACACGGTCGGCTGGTAGAGGAAGATGCCGGGGAGGTCGTTGTAGGCCGCCTGCTGGATCTCGGCGTAGATCTGCGCGCGGATCGTGGGGTTGGTCTCCGTGACGCCTTGGTCGATCAGACTGTTCACGGTCGCGTTGTTGTAGCCCGTATAGGCAGCGAACGCGCCCGTCCGTCCGTCCATGAAGGGCTGCGCGAAGTTGTGCGCGTCCGCGTAGTCCGCGCCCCAGCCAATCGTCCCGATCGTCCACTGGTTTCCGATGAGCGCGCCGAGGTACGTGGCCCACGGCACCCCTAGCGTCGAAACGTGGACCCGTGCGTTGCCCATGTTGGTGATGCAGTCCGCCATCATCGTGGCGGCGGTCTGGCGCACCGTGTTCCCCTCGTTGTAGAGGATCTGGAACGTGAAACCGACCGTCCACGCGTTACCACCCCAGGCCTGTTGCATCGCCGACAGCGCGTTCGCGGCACTTTGCGTGTAGATCGGACTTGTGCCACTGAAGCCCTGCAGACCTTCCGGAATCGGACCTCGGGCCTGCTGCGCAAGCCCAGCCAAGGTCTGGGTAATCAGCGTGTTGTAGTCCACGCAGTATGCAAGCGCTCTCCGTACGTAGATGTCGGTGAAGAAGTCGACGGGAATCCCGTCTTCCCCGAGCTGCCCGGGCGTTGTCTTCAAGGCACCCCCGTACGGGCTCGTCGGGTCAATTGCGAAGTTGATGCCCGAGTAGACGAGCGAGAGCCGGGGCAGGCCCTCGACCAGGGAGACGTCGCCCGACGCGACGAGCGGCAGGACCTGGGGCTTCTGCGGAGTCTGGACCTCCGCGAAGTCCGCGTCACCGTTCTGGAGCATCAGCAACAGGGTGCCAGGTTCCACGACCTTCTTGATGATGACCGTGGACACCGCATTCGGGTTCGCCGCAGCGTTCCAATAGTTCGCGAACTTCTTGAGCACGACCTGCACGCCGAAGTCCCAAGAGTCGAGCACGTACGGGCCCGTACCGATGGCAACGTCGTCCATCCCGAGCGAGAGGTCGTCGTTGTAGGTCGTCAGGGTCACCTGGTCGTACGCCTGTGGCCAGCCGCCCGCAGCCCTCGTTGTCTGCTCGTCGACGATCCACGCGCCCCACGACGCGACAAGGGACAGGAACGGTGGGAAGGCGAACGTCAGGTTGAAGATGACATCGTTCCCGCTGACCCGAACGAAGTCCTGAACGCGCTGGCGGTGCGTGGCGTTCGCGGGGTCGAACGCCCCGATGCCTGGACCGATCCCGACCTCCATCAGGAGCCACATGGGCCCGCCGGTGAAGTCCGAGATGATGTTCCGCTCGATGCTGTACTCTACGTCCGTGGCCTCGAGGTCGGCGCCGTTGTGGAACTTCACGCCCTGGCGGATGTGGAACGTGTACTCGCGGCCGCTCGCATCGATCGTCGCGTCCGTCGTCGAGGGAACGTTCGTCGACAGGACGGGGCGGAACGCGGTGAGGCTGTCCCGATCATAGAAGACGAGCTTCTCGAGAACTTGGTCGAGCACCTCCCCGCTCGAGCTGTCGTATGCTCGTGCCGGGTCGAGGTGGGCGACTTCACCGAACGTCGCCCGGACGATCGTGCCCGGGTTCTTGACGGTCTGTGCAGGCTGGATCGCCAGCACGCGGATCGTTCGGAAGACCGTCATCTGCATCCCATTATACGCGGTCACCGTAAGGCGGACGCCGTACGTGCCAGCGTTGTCGAACTTGTGCGTGACGTTCACGCTTGTGCTCGCCGCCCCGTCCGCGAAGTTCCACCCGTAGGTCAGCGCGTCGGCCTCCTGGACGAACCCATAGCAGTGGGTACATACCTCGCGAAGCCCGAAGATGGTGTCGTTCCAGCGCCAGATCCAAGAGCTCGACCCGTCGAACGCGACTGAGTCTCCCGCCCGGATGACATCTCGGTCCACCCGGAGGAGCGCGAGCGGCACGGTGTCGTTGGACTCGGACGTCACAGGTTCGAGGATGCGGACGCGGATCAGATTCTCGTCGTTTGCGTCCGAGTTCCCGAGGGCGTCGGACGCGGTTAGGGAGACGATGTAACTGCCCCCGTTCCAATATGCCTTCGTATAGGTCTCGCCGACGCCGTGGGAGCCGTCGCCGAAGTTCCACACCCATCCGGTGACCGCGACGTTGTCCGTGGAGCCCCCGCCGTCGAACGTCAGGTCCTGCCCGATTTCCACAAACACGAGTTCACCCTCCCCGTTCGCGGTGCCGACCGCAGTGGGCTTGATCGTGTCCGTGCTTTCGCAGGTCGAGGTCGCCGCGTTGAAGGCGTATCCCGCCGGGCAGTTCACCGTAATCCCTCCAGGAGCCGGCCGGCTTGCGGCGTAGTACGCGCCAACCGCGGCCACCAGGATCAGGATGACCAACAGGACCGACGCGATCTTCGCCCAGGGGGTACCACCCGCTGCCGGGGCTTCCGAGGGGGCCATTTCACTTTCGGGTTCACTTGTGTCCGCCACCGTATCATCCTCCTCCGTCGCAGAGAGAAGCGACTCGGCCCGCGGACGCCGGGGAGGCTATAAATAATCTCTGGTGTGCCGTCCGGGTCCAATGAGGGGCCGGTGGAGGACCATCTACCATCTCCTACAGTTTATAGCCCAACTTCCTCAGTAGCGTCCGGCGTTCCGCGACATCCGCTTCCGACTCAATGCCGGTCGGTCGTTCCCCGTCGACTACGCCGAGGATGCCCCGTCCTCGCGGGGTCTCCGCGATGACGACCGTGAGGGGGTTCGCCGTGGCCGCGAACAGGGTCACGACCTCGGGCACCTCTCGGATCGACTGAATCAGGTTGATCGGGTACGCATTCCGGACGAAGACGACGAAGCTGTGACCCGCGCCAATCGCCAGCGCGTTCTTTGCGGCGAGCGCCTTGAGGTCGGCGTCCGTGCCCTCCGCACGAACAAGACAAGGGCCGGACGCCTCGCAGAACGCGAGTCCGAACTGAATCCCCGGCACGCTGTTCATGAGCGCCTCATACAGGTCCTCCGCGGTCTTGATGAAGTGCGTCTGACCGATGATCACGCTCACTTGTTCTGGGTTTTCGACCTCAACCTCCCGGATGTCCATACGTCTCCCTCGCCGGGCGATGCCCCGTGCGGGCTAAAGGATTCTGCGATTGAGCGACGCAAAGGGCAGGGCAGGGTCGGCTGAGGGAAAGGTTATTATAAGCCCCTCCGGATTCCGCCGCCAATCGAGGAGTTGCTGGCATGGTGGACGAGGAGGAGATGAAAACGGATGCCCCCGAGACCCCGGCGGCCGCGCCCGCCAAGGGCAAGGGCATGTGGATTGGCATCGTGGTCGTCGTCATCGTGATCGTGATCCTGCTGGCGGCAGTCTTCGGCGGGCTCTTCGGCGCACCCGCGCCGGACCTCCCACAGGCGGTCTATCATGTGGGGTATCCGGGCGACGCGGGAAAGTACCTTCCCACGTTGTGGGCGAATCGAGCCCAATGGACTGCGACGTGGTTCTTCTCCGAAGGCCTGAAGGACCAGGCGTTCATCAACCAGCTCAACACCAGCGGCATCGACGTGTCCCGGATCGTCGGGACGGCGCCGACCACCTCGACCGACCCCGCGATCCTTGCATCCGGAACCGCCTTCAATCAGAACTACACCGCCCGCTTCGTCGGCGACACCGAGCCCGGACTCTTCGCCCCGCACGCGTATGACGGCCTCTTCCTAATCGCACTCGCGATGGCGGATGCGAACACCACGGACGTGACGTCCGCCGCCTTCAAGGCAGCGATGCGGGCCGTGTCGGCCCCTCCCGGAACGGTCATTCGGCCCGGGGAATGGGCGAAGGCCCTCGTCGAAATCGGCGCGAATCGCGACATCGACTACGTCGGCGCGTCCGGTGCGGTGAACTTCGACAGCTTCGGCGAGGTCCAATCCGATTACGAGGTGTGGGGCGTCAACGCGGTCTCCAAGCAGATCGAGCGGAGACTGTTCATCCCCGAGGGCAGCTGGTCTGGTGCGCCGTCTCCCGCGCCATCCCCCGGCACGAGGGATAGCAACCCGCCAGAGCCTCTGCTTGGCAACGTGGACATCGGGGTCCTCGTTTCCTTCACGGGCTCTCTTGCCGTGTTCGGCCCGGACATCTACAACGCGACGATCCTCGGGATGGAGCAGATCAACGCCGCCGGCGGCCTGTGGGGAGGAAACATCGTATTGCACCAGCAGGATGACCAGACGAACCCGACGGCTGGAGCGACCGCGGCAGGGATCTTGATCAACACGAACGGTGTCAAGGCGATCATCGGCTCCCTCGCATCGAGCGTCTCCGTGGCGGCCTTCGATGTCGCGAGGCCCGCCAACGTGCTCATGATGTCGCCCGCGTCCACCTCCCCGGTGTTCACCACGTCGGACACCGTGGACCTGTTCTGGCGGACCGCCCCCTCGGACGCCCTTCAGGGCAAGGCAGCGGCGCTCTATGCCTATCGAGACGCGGGCTGGAGGAAGGTGTCGGTCTTCCACATCAGCAACCCCTACGGCGACGGCCTCGGCAACGTCTTTGCGACCGACTTCGAGGTGCGCGGCGGGAACATCATGCGGAACGTGGGATACGTGGCAGACCAGGCGTCCTACGACTCGGAACTCAACGCGCTCTTCACCCCGGGCTCTGCGCCGGCGCCGCCGTTGCGGGTGCGGCGCGAAGACCTACGGTAGGCGAATCGGGGGGCCTAGGCCCCCCTCCTTTCCATTTGTCCCCTGCTAATCCCTTCGTTCCCTAGCCGCCCAGGTACATTTGCCGCACTTGGGGATCCTTAAGGAGGTCTTGAGCGGCGCCCTCATGGCGGTTTCGTCCCATCTCGAGCACGTAAGCTCTGTCGGCCATATCGAGCGCTTTCCTTGCGTTCTGCTCGACGAGAAGAATGCCTGTACCGGCTTTGTGAATCTCGTCAATCCGTCGAAAGACTGAGTCCACAAGCTTGGGCGCAAGCCCCGCGGATGGCTCGTCAATGAGGAGAATCTTTGGTTCGAGGATCAGAGCCCGCGCGAGCGCGACCATCTGCTGCTGTCCCCCGCTCAACTTCCCGGCACGCACTTTCATGAACCGGCGGAGGTCGGGAAAGAGTCCGAGAACAGCACCAATCCGAGACTCCACGTACTCCTTCGACACGAGTCGCGCGTAGCGGCTCGCAGGCCTTGGGGCCGAGACCAGGGCGCGCGGGTCGCTGCCACGGGAAAGGATCTGGGTGACCCATTCCTGCCGGAGCACGTACAGCAGGGCAAGGTAGACGAGCAGTGCCAGGAGCAATGCCACCTGGAACATCCCGTCCCCGGAGTACACCGCAACAACGGCGGCAAGCACAGCGTCAGCAGCGAGGAGCCCCCGAGAGAGTCCGAGAATCCTTGGGCGAAGCCACGCGAGGTTCAGGGCCGCCACGGAAGATACCCCAGCGAGGAAGAGCCCAAGCCCCGCCGTCGACCGTGGAAACGAAATGCCAAACACCCCGTATCCGAAGAACGACCACGAATGGATGTGGACCGCGAACAGCGACAGCAGAGCCCCTGAGACCATGAACCACGCGAGGGCCAACGTCAAGAGCACGAGGGGTGGGCGGAAGACCGCGCGAAAGAGACCGCCAACTCGCCCGGAGGCAAGGCTCAACCGTCCGGGCAGGCCGTAATTGAGGAGGTACGCGCCCATCTCCAGGTTCTCGCGCACGGTCAGGGTGGGGAACGTGTTCGCGACCTGGGGGACGTAGTTCACGCCCATCGCGACGACCTCCTCGGGCGTCTTCCCCGTGATGTCCTGACCGTCGAACACGTTCCGACCCTCGGAGACCCGGAGGAGTCCGAAAATCGCCTTAATCAGCGTCGACTTACCCGCGCCGTTCGGACCGATGACCGCGACGAGCTCCCCGGGGCTCACGCGTACGGAAACGCCGCGGAGGATCGGCACGTCTCCATATCCGGCCACGACGTCCTGGGCCTCGAGGAGCGTCCCCACGTCATCAGGCCCCCAAGTAGGCCTCCAAGACCTTCTCATCGCGGCGAACCTCCACGGGGCTCCCTTCCGCGATCGGGCGGCCCTGATGCATCGCGATGACCCGGTCGCACTGTGTCATGACGACGTCCATGTCGTGCTCGATCATGAAGAACGTCTTGCCGTTGGCGCGAAGGTCGCTGAGCAGGCTCAAGAGCTTCTTCGTGAGGGTCGGGTTGACGCCGGCAACAGGTTCGTCGAGGAGGACGAGCTTCGGCTCCGTCATGAGCGCCCGTGCGAGTTCGAGCAACTTCTTCTGCCCACCCGAGAGGTCGCTCGCGTAGGCGTCCGAGAGGGGGTCAAGTTCCACGAGAGCGAGCATGTCGAGGCCCTTTTTTCGAATCATCTCTTCATGGTCCCACACCCTGCGACGGCCAAAGAGGGCGGCAATGGGGTTCTCGCCCGGGTGGCGGGGGTGGGCGACGAGGAGGTTCTCAAGGACGGTCAGGCGCCGGAACTCCCGCGGAATCTGGAAACTCTTGACGACGCCCCGATCCACGATTTCGTAAGCGGGGAGGCCGTCGATTCGCTCGACGCCGAATGTGATTGACCCTTCCTCCGGCGCGTACAGACCGATGATCATGTTGAACAGGGTCGTCTTGCCCGCGCCGTTCGGGCCGATTAGACCCGTAATCGTCCCGGACTGAACCGCAAGCGTGCACCGGTCGACCGCTCGGACGCCGCCAAACGTCTTCGTCACTGCATGCGTCGCCAAGAGGGGTCTAGCTTTCGTCACCAGTTCAGCACCCACCTCGGGCGTTTCGCGACGTGCTTCTTCTCGGGCAGCAGTCCCTGCGGTCGGAAGAGGATGATGAGGATGAGGATCACCCCGATCGCGATGAGGCGGAAGTAGAAAATCTTGATTGCGAACGCCTGCGGGATGTCGATCCACGAGGGCAAGCGGACAGTGACGTACTCCAAGAAAAGGAAAACCCAGGCGCCAAGGAGGACCCCGCGGTTGTTCCCCATGCCTCCGATGATTACCATGACCCAGACCGTGAACGTGTCCTGGGGCGTGAACTGGTTTTCGGGCGGGAAGACCCCTCGCAGCCAGAACGCGAAAAGCGCCCCGGAGACGCCCATGAGAAAGGCCCCAAAT
>Ga0209341_10004040_pt1 | contig 13594 bp, 11 predicted proteins | sample RifCSP13_2_FD_184020 | JGI IMG/M metagenome (GOLD analysis project Ga0209341, IMG submission 184020) | Soil microbial communities from Rifle, Colorado - Rifle CSP2_sed 13_2 (SPAdes) (version 2) | ecosystem: Environmental > Terrestrial > Deep subsurface > Rock core/Sediment | place: Rifle...
GGCTCGGCATCGCCAATCTGCAGCCTTCGGAGCTGATGAAGCTGTTTGCGGTGCTCTATGCGGCCGATTACACGGTACGCAAGGCCGCGCTCATGCACAGTTTCAAGCGCGGCCTGGTGCCGATGTTCGCCGTGATGCTCGTGGTGGGGTGGCTGCTGCTGCGCGAGCCGGACTTCGGGGCATTCGTGGTGATCACCGCGATCGCGATGGCGATCCTGTTCCTCGGGGGAATGAACGGCCGCTGGTTCGCCGCGCTGATGGGGCTGTTCGCCATCGGCTTCGCCGGCCTGATCCTGTCCTCGCCCTACCGCATGCAGCGCATCTTCGGTTTCATGGATCCATGGGCCGACTCGTTCGGCAAGGGCTACCAGCTCTCGCACGCGCTGATCGCGTTCGGGCGCGGCGAGTGGCTCGGCGTGGGGCTCGGTGGGAGCGTGGAAAAGCTTCTCTACCTGCCCGAAGCGCATACCGACTTTCTGCTCGCCGTGATCGGCGAGGAACTCGGGTTTGCCGGCGTGACGGTCGTGATCGCATTGTTCGCATGGCTGGTCATCCGCGCGTTTGCGATCGGCAGGCTGGCGGTGAAGCTGGAGCGCCCCTACTCGGCGCTGGTGGCGCAAGGGATCGCGGTGTGGCTGGGCGTGCAGGCGCTCATCAACATGGGCGTCAACATGGGCGTGCTGCCGACCAAGGGGCTGACGCTGCCGCTGATGAGCTTCGGGGGCAGCGGGCTTCTCGCCAATTGCGTGGCGCTGGCGATCCTGCTGCGCATCGATTGGGAATCCCGCCAGATGATGAAAGGGCAGCCGGCGTGACATGGCCAAGATCATCATGATCATGGCGGGCGGAACGGGGGGGCATGTGTTCCCGGGCCTGGCGGTGGCCGACGAGCTGCGCAGCCGCGGCTGGCGCGTGGTGTGGCTCGGTGCGCCCGGCGGCATGGAGGCCACGCTCGTGCCCGGCCGCGGCTACGAGGTGGCATGGGTCAATTTTGCGGGGCTGCGCGGCAAGGGCTTCGCCGCCTACGCGCTGCTGCCGCTGCGGCTGCTACTGGGCTTCTGGCAGGCGGCGCGGGCGATTTTCGCGCACCGCCCCGATGTGCTGCTCGGCATGGGGGGCTACCAGTCGTTTCCCGGCGGCATGATGGCGGCGCTGTTCGGCAGACCGCTGGTGATTCACGAGCAGAACTCCGTTGCGGGGCTGGCGAACCGCGTTCTCGCAGGCGTCGCGGACCGTATCCTGTGCGCATTCCCCGGCGCCTTGAGGAACGCCATGGTGACCGGCAATCCCGTGCGGCCGGACATCGCGGCGCTCGCCGCACCGGCCGGGCGCTATCGCGCGCGCTCGGGACTGCTGAAGCTGCTGGTCGTGGGCGGGAGCCTGGGCGCAAGAGTTCTGAATGAAGCCGTTCCGCAGGCGCTTGCGCTCATGCCGCCGGAGCGGCGGCCCGAGGTCACACACCAGTCCGGCGCGCAGCACATCGATGCGCTCGCACAGCGCTATCGCGACGCAGGCGTGAACGCGAGCACGGTTGCCTTCATCGATGACATGGCATCTGCCTACGCGGATGCGGACGTGGTTCTGTGCCGTGCGGGCGCGCTGACGGTCTCCGAACTGGCGGCCGCAGGTGTGGCGAGCATTCTGGTCCCCTATCCCCACGCGGTCGACGACCACCAGACGCGTAACGCCCGCCGGCTGGCCGACGCAGGTGCGGCGGTCCTGATGCCACAGCCCGAACTGACGCCCGCGCGGCTCGCCGTGACGCTGCTGGAATTGTCGCGCGGGCAACTGCTCGACATGGCCGAGAAGGCGCGCGCCCAGGCCCTGCCTGATGCGACGCACGCGGTTGCCCGCATCTGCATGGAGGTGGCCGGATGAAACCGAATCGAAAAGTGCAGAGAAAGCAGGTGTCAGCCGAGGTGATCTCGCTGGCGGCGTACCGGGAGGCCCACCGCGGGCGCGAGGCGGAGGCGGCACCGGAACCGGTTGGGGCGGGCGGCGTGAGCCTGATGGACGCGTATTGCCGGTGGCTCGCGCTCGCGGGCGCGCTCTGGACCTTCTGGTGGTGATGGAAGAAAAATGAAGCACAAAGTCAAGCGCATCCATTTCGTCGGCATCGGCGAGCCGGTTTTACGAACCGCCGCCGCCGACTGGGGCCAAGATGAAGCATAAGGTCAAGCGCATCCATTTCGTCGGCATCGGCGGTAGCGGCATGAGCGGCATCGCCGAAGTGCTGGCGAATCTGGGCTACGAGGTGAGCGGCTCCGATCTCGCCGCGAACGCCGCAACCGAGCGCCTGGCTGCGCTCGGCGTGAAGCTGACACTCGGACACAGTGCGGAAAACACCGCCGGAGCGGACGTGGTCGTGGTGTCCACGGCCGTGCGCACGGACAATCCCGAGGTGATCGCGGCGCGCACGCGGCGCATCCCCGTGGTGCCGCGCGCGCTGATGCTGGCCGAACTCATGCGGCTCAAGCAGGGCGTGGCCGTGGCGGGCACGCACGGCAAGACCACGACCACGAGCCTGGTGGCGAGCGTGCTGGCCGAGGCGGGCCTGGATCCGACCTTCGTCATCGGCGGCCGGCTTACGAGCACGGCGTCGAATGCGCGCCTGGGCACGGGCGAATTCATCGTCGTCGAAGCCGACGAGTCCGACGCCTCGTTTCTGCATCTGCAGCCGGTGGTCGCGGTCGTGACCAACATCGATGCCGATCACATGGAAACCTATCAGCACGACTTCGCGCGGCTGAAGCAGGCGTTCGTCGATTTCCTGCAGAACCTGCCCTTCTACGGCAGCGCGATCCTGTGCGCCGACGATCAGAACGTGCGCGAAATCATGCCGTTCGTGTCCAAGCCCATCGTCACCTATGGCCTGTGCGAGGACGCGACGATCCGCGCCGTGGATGTCGTGGCCGGCGAACGCATGCGCTTCTCCTGCTTGCGCGAAGGCGCGCCCCCGCTCGCGGTCTCGCTCAACCTGCCCGGCCGGCACAACGTGCAGAACGCGCTTGCCGCGATTGCCGTCGCCGGCGAACTGGGGCTGCCCGACATAGCAGTGCAGAAAGCGCTGGCGGAATTTCACGGCGTCGGGCGCCGCTTCCAGCGCTGCGGCGAGATCGCCGTGGCAGGCGCCGGCGGGGGCACATTCACGCTGGTCGACGACTACGGCCATCACCCGGCGGAGATGCAGGCAACGCTGGAGGCTGCGCGGGGCGCGTTTCCGGGACGGCGCATCGTACTCGCGTTCCAGCCGCACCGATACACGCGCACGCGCGACCTGTTCGAGGATTTCGTGCGCGTGCTGTCCGGCGTGGACGCCCTGCTGCTTGCCGAAGTGTATCCGGCGAACGAGCCGCCGATTGTTGCCGCGGACAGCCGCGCGCTCGCCCGGGCGATCCGCGTGGCGGGCAGGATCGAGCCGATCTTCGTCGAGCACATCGGCGACATGCCGGCGGCGATCATGCAGGCAGCCAGGCCGGGGGACGTCGTGGTGACCATGGGCGCCGGTTCCATCGGCGGCGTGTCGGCGCAGATCGCCGGCGGTGCGCGAGGCAAGACCCAATGATGATGGCCGAAACCATGCAGCGTCCCGCCGGCGCGTTACGCGGCACGCTTCGACTCGGCGAGCCGATGGCACGGCACGTCAGCTGGCGCGCCGGCGGCAGCGCAGCGCGCGCCTACCTGCCTGCCGATATCGACGATCTGGCGGCATTCCTGCGCAGTCTCCCGGAGGGCGAACCGGTCTGCATGGTGGGGCTGGGCAGCAACCTGCTGGTGCGCGACGGCGGTTATCGCGGCACCGTGGTGCTCACCCACAGCACGCACGGGGCGATCCGGATCGACGGCGAGTGCGTCTATGCAGAGGCGGGGGTGGCCAGCCCCAAGGTCGCGCGCTTCGCGGCGAACAAAGGCCTCGAGGGCGCGGAGTTTCTCGCCGGCATTCCCGGCACGGTGGGCGGCGCGCTTGCGATGAACGCGGGTTGCTACGGATCCGAGACCTGGGACGTCGTGGCGCGCACGCTCACCGTCGGCCGCCCCGGCGAGCTGCGCGAGCGCATGCCGGCCGAGTTCGACATCGGTTACCGACACTGCGCCCTCCGAGATGGCAGTTTGGGCGCAGATGTCTGGTTTGTGGCGGCGTGGTTCCGCTTTCGGGCGGGAGACCGCGAGCAGGCGCGCGCGCGCATCACCGAGTTGCTGGCGCGGCGCATCGGATCGCAGCCGCTCGAGCTGCCCAACGCGGGGTCGGTGTTCCGCAATCCGCCCGGCGACCACGCCGCGCGGCTGATCGAGGCCTGCGGGCTCAAGGGCTATGCGATAGGCGGGGCGCGCATCTCTGAAAAACACGCCAACTTCATCGTCAACCCGAAGGGGCGCGCGCGCGCCGCGGACATCGAAGCGCTGATCGAGCATGCGCGCCGTGTTGTGGCGACGCGCTTCGGCATCGAGCTGCACCCCGAGGTGCGCATAGTGGGTGAGGCGACATGAGCAGGGAGCAGGGGCCACGCACAGCGGGGATGCGACCGACCGCGAATGCCGCCGGACGCCGACGCCGCGACGGCGTAATCGGGAAAAATGGTTCGGAGGCGGCGGCATGAGGCAATTCGGCAAAGTCGCTGTTCTCATGGGCGGCAAGTCGGCCGAGCGCCAGGTGTCGCTCAACAGCGGCGCGATGGTGCTGGCGGCGCTGAGGAAGAAGGGCGTGGATGCGCACGCTTTCGATCCCGCGGAGACAGGACTGGATGCGCTGGTCACGCAGTCCTTCGAGCGCGCTTTCATCGCCCTGCACGGGCGTTACGGCGAAGATGGGACCGTGCAGGGCGCGCTGGAGCTGCTCGGCGTTCCCTACACCGGATCCGGGGTGCTCGCCAGCGCGCTCGCGATGGACAAATGGCGTACCAAGCTGCTGTGGCACGCCACCGGGGTGCCGACCCCGCGCTGCGAACTGCTATTGCGCGATACCGATCTGTCGTGCGTCGCGGCGCGGCTGGGTTTGCCCGTGATGGTGAAGCCCGCCAACGAAGGCTCATCGATCGGCATGAGCAAGGCGCGTGACGCCGCGCAGCTCGAGGAGGCCTATGCGCTGGCTGTCAATTACGACAGCGTGGTCATCGCCGAGCAATTCGTCGACGGACCCGAGCTCACGGTCGGCATCCTCGGCGGCGATGCGCTGCCGATCATCCGTCTTGAGACACCGCGTGATTTCTACGACTACGAGGCGAAGTACCAGGCCACCGATACGCGCTACCTGATTCCATGCGGCTTGCCCCCCGAGGCCGAAAGTACCATCCAGCGCGAGGCGCTGCGCGCCTTCGAGGTGCTCGGCTGCCGGGGCTGGGGGCGGGTCGACCTGATGCTCGATGCCACCGGCAAGCCGCAGTTCCTCGAAGTCAACACTTCGCCCGGCATGACCGATCACTCTCTGGTGCCGATGGCAGCGCGCCACACCGGCCTTTCGTTCGAGGACCTGTGCGTGCGCATCCTGGAGCTTGCCCATGTGGGATGAGCCGCGCCTGCTCAACACCGCTGCAAACGCGCTGTTCGCGCTTGCGCTCGCCCTCGTCGCCTATGCGGCGGCAGCGATGGTTGCGAATTCGCCGGCGTTTCCGCTGCGTGCGATCCGCATTCAAGGGGACCTCGAGCACGTGAGCCGCGGCCAGATCGTCGATGCGCTGCAGGGACGGGTGAGCGGCACGTTCTTCAGCGTCGATGTCGAGGCGATCCGATCGATGTTTCAGACGCTGCCCTGGGTCCGGCGAGCGGAGGTGAGGCGGCGCTGGCCCGACCGGCTGGAAGTGAGGCTGGAGGAGCACGTGGCGCTGGCGCGCTGGGGAAAGGAAGCCGAAGGACAACTGGTCAATAGCTACGGCGAGCTGTTCGCCGGCCGCATCGAGGCCCAGCGTGGCGCCGGGTTGCCACAGTTCGCAGGGCCCGCCGGGACCCACCAGGAAGTCGCGCGCCGTTACGCGCTGTTCCGGGATTTGCTGGCACCGCTTTCGCTGGAACCGCGCGCGGTGGCGCTTTCGCAGCGGCTGAGCTGGCAGCTCAGACTCTCCAACGGGCTGGCGGTACAGCTCGGCCGCGACAGCGAAAGGGATTCGGTGCGCGAGCGTCTCGCCCGGTTCGTCGAGGTCTACCCGCGCACCCTTGGGCGCCTGTCGCGCCGGTTCGATTACGTCGATCTGCGCTATCCCAACGGCTTCGCGTTGCGGGTGCCGGAGATCCTGCGCACCGAACCCCGGAAGCCGACGCGAGGCAAGGCCTGAACCATGAGCAAGGAAAACAAGAACCTGATCGTCGGCCTTGACATCGGCACCTCGAAGGTCGTCGCCATTGTCGCAGAGCTCGCTCCCGACGGCAGGCTGGAGGTGATCGGCATGGGCAGTCACGAGTCTAAGGGACTGAAGAAGGGCGTGGTGGTCAACATCGAGGCCACCGTCAACGCCATCCAGCGCGCGCTCGAAGAGGCGGAGCTGATGGCCGACTGCAAGATCCAGCGCGTGTACACGGGCATCGCCGGCAGCCACATCCGCAGTTTCAACTCCACCGGCATGGTGCCGATCCGCGACCGGGAGGTGACGCCGATGGACGTGGACCGCGTGATAGAAACCGCGCGCGCGATGCCGATACCGACCGACCAGCAGGTGCTTCACATCCTGACTCAGGAATTCATCATCGACGGACAGGACGGGGTGCGCGAGCCATTGGGCATGAGCGGGGTGCGCCTGGAGGTCAAGGTGCACATCGTCACCGGTGCGGTGTCGGCTGCGCAGAACATCGTCAAGTGCGTGCGGCGCTGCGGCCTAGAGGTGAGCGACCTCATCCTGCAGCCGCTCGCATCGAGCCTCGCGGCGCTCACCGAGGACGAGAAGGAGCTCGGTGTGTGCCTGGTCGACATCGGCGGAGGCACGACCGACGTGGCGATATTCCGCGAAGGGGCGATCCGCCACACCGCGGTGATTCCCATTGCCGGAGACCAGATCACCAACGACATCGCGATGGCGCTCAGAACGCCGACCCAGGAGGCCGAGGAACTCAAGCTGCGGCACGGCTGCTCGCTGCGTCAGCTTGCCGATGCGCAGGAGATGATCGAGGTGCCGGGGGTGGGCGACCGGCCGCCGCGCGAGCTCTCGCGCCAGACGCTTGCCGAAGTGATCGAGCCGCGCGTCGAAGAACTCTACTCGCTGGTGCAGAAGGTGCTGCGCGAGTCCGGCTACGAGGAGTTGCTTTCCTCCGGGATCGTGCTTACCGGCGGATCCTCGGTGATGCACGGGATGGTCGAACTCGGCGAGGAGATCTTCCATATGCCTGTGCGGCTCGGGGTGCCGCGCTACACGGGAGGGCTGTCCGATGTCATTCGCAGCCCGCGTTATTCGACGGCGGTGGGCCTGCTGCTCGACGGCAAGGCGAGGACCGAGCGCGGGCTGCATGCGCGCCAGGGCGGATCGTTCAAGCAGGTGCTCTCAAGGATGCGGGAGTGGTTCGGGCGCAATTTCTGACGGTGTGCGCCGTGAGGCGCAATGGTCTTTCGGGGGTCGTTCCAGGGGCGGCAGTTTTTCATTTCGTTTCAGAAGGAGGCAAGCATGTTTGAATTGGTGGATATACAACATAACGGCACTGTAATCAAGGTGATCGGTGTCGGCGGCGCAGGCGGCAACGCTGTCGACCACATGATCAGGAATGGCGTTTCCGGCGTCGAGTTCGTCGCCGCGAACACCGATGGACAGGCGTTGTGCCGCTGCAATGCCAAGGCGCAGATCCAGCTTGGCTCGACCGGGCTGGGTGCGGGGGCCAAGCCGGAGGCGGGGCGCGCGGCTGCACTGGAGGCGCGGGACCAGATCGCCGAGGCGCTCGATGGCGCGCACATGGTCTTCATTACGGGGGGCATGGGCGGGGGCACCGGCACCGGTGCGGCACCGGTGATCGCGGAGGTCGCCAAGGAAATGGGAATACTCACCGTGGCGGTGGTGACCAAGCCGTTTCCGTTCGAGGGCGTCAAGCGCCTGCGGGCCGCCGAAACGGGCATCGAGGAACTCTCGCAGCACGTCGACTCGGTGATCGTGATCCTGAACGAGAAGCTGGAGGAAGTTCTCGGTGAGGACGTGACCATGGAAGAGGCCTTTGCCTCGGCCGACAGCGTGCTCAAGAACGCCGTGGCCGGCATATCGGAGATCATCAACGTTCCCGGGTTGATCAACGTCGACTTTCAGGACGTGCGCACCGTGATGGCCGAGCAGGGCATGGCGATGATGGGTTCGGCGTCCGCCTCCGGTATCGATCGCGCGCGCATTGCCGCCGAGCAGGCCGTCGCGAGCCCGCTGCTCGAGGGCGTAAACCTCTCGGGGGCGCGGGGCGTGCTGGTCAACATCACCGCCAACCGCGCAAGCCTGAAGATGCGCGAGACACGCGAGATAATGAATACCATCCGCGGTTTCGCTGCCGACGACGCCACGGTGATTCTGGGCGCCGTCTACGACGACGCGATGTCCGACGAACTGCGCGTCACCGTGGTGGCGACGGGTCTGGGCCAGCCGGTTGCCGCGCGCAATCCGAAGCCGCTGCAGGTGGTGGCGCAGAAAACCGGGACCGACAACCTGCCCGTGCTCACGGACGTGGATCCGAGCTACGCGGGCGATCTTTCCGGCGTCATCAAGTCCAGAAGGAACCGCGCCTCGACGATCGAGGCGCTGCAGAACAGCGGGATGGACAAACTGGATATCCCCGCGTTTCTGCGCAAGCAGGCTGACTAGAACTGCCGCGAATGTTGATCCTGCCAAAATGGGCGCGAATCGTGTCTTAAGTATGAGATGAATTGTGCTCGCAGGCGCACTGCCTGACCCTGCGTGACCGGCGCCACCCGCGGGCGGCCTGCCTCCGCCGCCCGCCGGTGGCGCCGCTTTCCATCCGGATGCGACGCGCGACGCCTATCGCATCCGCTTTGAGTCGTGACAATCGGGGGCATGGCGCGTGCGTGTGGTAAAATTCGCACTTGCGCTACTCCGGCCGGCAGGTCCAACCCCAACGAAATGCGAGTACAGCCCACATGCTCAGGCAGCGCACGCTGAAATCAGCGATTCGTGCGACCGGGATCGGACTGCATACAGGCGAGAAGGTCGCAATGACGCTGCGGCCGGCCCAACCGAATACCGGCATCGTCTTCCGGCGCATCGATCTGCCGCAGCCGGTCGACATTCGCGCCGAGGCCTCCAAGGTCACTGACACCCGGCTTTGCAGCACGCTGGAAGACCATGGCGTCAAGGTGGCGACGGTCGAGCATCTGATGTCCGCTCTTGCGGGAATGGGCATAGACAACGCATACATCGACCTGACCGGCGCCGAAGTGCCGATCATGGACGGAAGCGCCTCGCCGTTCGTGTTCCTTATACAGTCGGCCGGCATCGAGGAACAGTCGGTGGCCAAGCGCTTCCTGCGGATTAGGCGGACGGTGGAAGTCGCAGAGGGCGACAAATGGGCCCGGTTGGAGCCCTACCACGGGTTCAGACTGTCCTTCTCTATCGTCTTCGATCACCCGGTGCTGGAAAAGTCCGCACAGGCCACGGCCGTCGATTTCGCCGAGACCTCGTATGCAAAGGAGGTCGCCCGCGCCCGTACCTTCGGGTTCATGCAGGACGTCGAGGCGCTGCGATCCAGCGGACTGGCTCTGGGCGGCAGCATGGACAATGCGATCGTCATGGACGAATACCGGGTGCTGAATGCCGATGGCCTTCGCTACAACGACGAGTTCGTCAAGCACAAGGTGCTCGACGCCATCGGCGACCTCTATCTTGTCGGTCGCCCCATCATCGGCTCATTCAGTGCCCACAAGTCAGGTCACGCCCTGAATAATCGATTGCTGCGCGAATTGCTGGGTCGCAGCGATGCATGGGAACTGGTGAGTTTCGACCGCCAGGAGGATGCGCCTGCGGCTTTCGTTCGGCTGTTCGCCCAGCCTGCCTGAGGCTTCGACGAGTGTATCCGAGCGGCGGATAGCGCTGACATAGTTAGCGTTTGCCAACTTTCTGTGCCGCCATGCTAGAAATTGTTGATTTCAATTTAGAATCAGTAAGTTGCGATGCAAGATCGGTAAGGGCCTGACGCGCCGTATCGGTCAGGACGGACGCCTTTTGGCGCCTGTTTGCCGTCCCTTGGCCGGGTTGCACTTCGATTTCCAATGCGGTAACCTGCAAGCCCAGTGCAGCGAAGCGATTCTTCAGAGTCGGACTCAGCAGTTTCAGTTTGGCGGCAATCGCGGAGTTGGCGGCGAAAATAACAATCTTCCCCTGTCTATAGTTCGCCACGGTGGCGGAGTCAGCCAACGGCTCGGGGAGTGCATCGAGAAGGACTTGCCGTAGTTCCAGCAGGCGTTTCGCCTGCGGCAGCAACGAGTTGATGCCGTCTGCGTGCACCAGGTAGGCGTCCAGGTTCTTTGAATGCATGTGTAGTCGAGCCAGAGGAAAGACACAACGTGCATATTATTCTAGTTTCGAACCGGCTGACGAGGGCCCGCACGCTCACGCTAACCACCGCGCATGTGCTGGCGGGCACCGTGGCGCTCGCCGGGACGGTCATCGTGCTGACCATAGCGCTTTTCTACGTTTCGGTGCGCCACGCGGCCCACATCAGGCTTCCCATGGTGGAATCGCTGGTGCTCTCGGCCCAGCAGGATCAGATGCGCAAGACCGAGGGCTTTCTGCGTGAAAACCTGAACGCGATGGCGGTCAAGCTGGGCCAGATGCAGGCCCAGCTCATGCGTCTTGACGCCTTGGGTGAACGCCTGTCCGGGCTCGCGGGCTTCAAGCCGCAGGAGTTCCGGTTCGGCGAAGTCCCGGGCCGGGGGGGCGCCGTTTCGACCTTGTCCCAGGCGCATGATCTGTCCCTGGACGAGTTCAGCCGGCAACTGGATACCCTGTCCAAACAGATGGAGAGCCGCACCGACTACCTGGGCATTTTGGAATCATCGCTGTTCGATGCCCGGGTGAAAAGAAAGCTTATGCCGACGACCACGCCGGTCGAGGGAAGTTGGAACGCCTCGAGCTTCGGCTGGCGCATTGATCCCATCACTGGTCAGAATGCCCTGCACGAAGGTATCGATTTCATCGCCGATGTGGGGACGCCGGTATTCGCGGCAGCCGGCGGCGTGGTGGTGTTCGCCGAATATCACACTCAGTACGGCAATATGGTCGAGATCGACCATGGGAACGATTTCATCACCCGCTATGCCCACGCGTCCAAGCTGCTGGTCAAGGTCGGAGAGGTCGTGCGCCGCGGCCGCAAGATCGCCGACGTCGGCTCTACCGGCCGCTCCACCGGGCCTCACCTGCATTTCGAGGTGCGCTACAAAGGCGTACCCAAAAACCCGGCGCGCTTCCTGCAGGCGTCGATCAGGTAACTACCGCCGCCGGCCTGCGGCCCGCGGTCCCGCGTCCCGGAGGTCTTCGTGATCCCGGGAAGGCTCCCACGGCATGCTAAAATCGTGCCTTTGCGCTAGGCGCAGCTATCCATTTCACGATGATTCCCCGCATCCTCAGAGCGATCTTCGGCACTCGCAACGACCGGCTCCTGAAGCAATATTCCGTGGCGGTTCGAGCAGTCAACGCGTTCGAGCCCGCCGTCTGCGCGCTGAGCGATGTCCAACTCGCGGCCAAGACGGTCGAATTCAAGGACCGGCTTGCGAAGGGCGAGACCGTGGATCAACTCCTGCCGGAGGCCTTCGCGGTCGTGCGCGAGGCTGCCAAGCGCGTGCTGCACATGCGCCACTTCGACGTGCAACTGATCGGCGGCATGGTGCTGCATTACGGAAAAATCGCCGAAATGCGGACCGGCGAGGGCAAGACGCTGGTTGCGACGCTGTCGGCCTATCTCAATGCGCTCACCGGCCGCGGCGTCCATATCGTCACGGTGAACGACTATCTGGCCAACCGCGACGCCGAGTGGATGGGCAAGGTGTACCGATTCCTCGGCCTCTCGGTGGGCGTGATCCTGTCGCAGATGCCTCACGACCAGAAGCAATCGAATTACGCCGCCGACATCACCTATGGCACGAACAACGAGTTCGGTTTCGACTACCTGCGCGACAACATGGCGATGCAGGCAGCCGAGCGCTATCAGCGGCCCCTGAACTATGCGATCGTCGACGAGGTCGACTCGATCCTGATCGACGAGGCGAGAACGCCGCTCATCATCTCCGGCCAGGCCGAAGACCGAACTGACCTCTACTACCGTGTCAATGAGATTGCGCCGCTGCTCAAACGTCAGGAGAAGGAGGGCGAGCCGGGCGACTTCTACGTCGACGAAAAGGCGCATTCGGTGCTCATATCCGAGGCCGGACACGAGCACGCCGAGGAACTTCTGTCGCGCGTCGGGCTGCTCCCGGAGGGGCGCAGCCTCTACGAGCCCGCCTACGTCAACCTGGTGCATCACCTGAACCAGGCGCTGAGGGCGCACAACCTGTTCTTTCGCGACCGTCATTATGTGGTGCAGGACGGCGAGGTCGTGATCGTGGACGAATTCACCGGCCGCCTCATGGCCGGGAGGCGCTGGTCCGACGGCCTGCACCAGGCGATCGAGGCCAAGGAGAGCGTCTCCATCCAGAACGAGAACCAGACGCTCGCGTCGATCACGTTCCAGAATTATTTCCGCATGTACAAGAAGCTCGCGGGGATGACCGGCACCGCGGACACAGAGGCCTACGAGTTCCAGGAGATTTACGGGCTGGAGACCGTGGTGATCCCGACCAACGTGCCGATGATCCGGGTCGACCGGCTTGACCAGGTCTACAGGACGGTTGCGGAGAAATACAAGGCGATCATCGACGACATCCGCGACTGCCATGAGCGCGGGCAGCCGGTGCTGGTGGGAACGACCTCGATCGAAAATTCGGAGCTGATCGCCGGCGTGCTGGAGCAGCAGGGGCTGCCGCACCAGGTGCTGAACGCAAAGCAGCATGCGCGAGAGGCTGAGATCATCGCACAGGCGGGGCGGCCGAAGATGGTCACCATCGCCACCAACATGGCGGGCCGCGGCACCGACATCGTGCTCGGCGGCAACGTCGAGAAGCAGGTCGACATGATCCGGGCGATCGAGGACCTCGACGACGCCGAACGGGAACGCCGCATTCTCGACATGCGCGAGGGGTGGCAGGCGCTGCACGACGAAGTCGTCGCGGCGGGCGGCCTGCACATCATAGGCACCGAGCGACACGAATCGCGCCGCATCGACAACCAGCTGCGCGGCCGGTCCGGGCGCCAGGGGGATCCGGGCTCGTCGCGCTTCTATCTCTCCCTCGAGGATCCGCTGCTGCGCATTTTCGCTGGTGATCGCGTCAAGGCGATCATGGAGCGGCTGAAAATGCCCGAGGGCGAGTCGATCGAGCACCCGCTGGTGACGCGCTCGATCGAGAGCGCGCAGCGCAAGGTCGAAGCGCACAACTTCGACATCCGCAAGCAGTTGCTCGAATACGACGACGTCGCCAATGACCAGCGCCGGCATATCTACGAGCTGAGGAACGCCATCCTCGACTCGAGCCACATTACCGAACGCGCGCAGGCGCTGCGCGAGGGGGTGGTCACGGACCTGTTCCTCGCGCACATTCCGG
>Ga0209341_10004042_pt1 | contig 13592 bp, 15 predicted proteins | sample RifCSP13_2_FD_184020 | JGI IMG/M metagenome (GOLD analysis project Ga0209341, IMG submission 184020) | Soil microbial communities from Rifle, Colorado - Rifle CSP2_sed 13_2 (SPAdes) (version 2) | ecosystem: Environmental > Terrestrial > Deep subsurface > Rock core/Sediment | place: Rifle...
TCCAGATATGGTGGGGTGTCTTTTGGTATCATATCATCCATTTCTGGAGGAAATACCATATCTGATGAATCCATGTATTTTTTAAAATCATACATTTTTGATAGTTTGTGAGTGTCTTTTTTTATCTTGGATATGGATACTGACAGGTTTACCTTCTCTGAACTTATTTTTGAGTGATTGACTGATGATATGACTCTATTCTGCTCCATGCGCATACAATCTACATAATGATATACTTAATGCTGTTATGTGTGTGCCAATATTACATACACATTGTTTAATGAATTCTGAGGCTTCATTAATCAAATTGAATATTCAAGTTGATTTGAACTCTATATCTATGAGTAAGAATGATCCAAAAAATACAGTATTTCACAAATATGATGTAGAGGCATCAATTGACGAGATCGAAAATGCCGAGACCCATTCTACTTTCAAGTATGGATTTACCATCTTATCAAATCCAAAAAATGTCCGCCTATTCATTGAAGGCATGACCAAAGTTACAGGTGATTCAAAAGAACGCGATGATATCCTCTCAAAAGATGAAAACGATGTCCCAAAAATTCTCTCTGTAATTTACCAAGAGCTGTTTCCAACCTTTTTCTTGCTTTCAAAAAGCCTCAACGTGTCTTGTCCTCCAATCCAAATTGGCGGAATGGGGGCAGGCAACATATCTGAAACAAGTGATAATATTGAAAATGCCCCATCATTACAAGAAAACATCTCTGATGTTGGAGATGAATTAACAGGTGAACCAGAATTAGAAAATCCAGACATTGTACAGCCCAATGTGTAATTATGATTTCTTACATACTATCAATAATAGCACAAACAAGAGATGATTTTTAATAATGTCCAAGACACATCTTAAAAATAATAAACAATATAGTTTGATCAATAGACGCGCACTCGCAAATGCTGTAACCAGCGCCATAATTTTGTCTGCGGTAAGCATTATGGGAGTGATGATGCTTGCGTGGTCAAATAGCAGCTTGTCTACACAAAAACAAGAAATCGAGGAGGTGTTTTCTACACAAACAAACAAAATAAACGAGGATCTTATTTTTGATAATGTCTGGTTCTCTACTACTTGTCCTGGAAACTGTGTTAATGTTACAATGTCCAATGTTGGAACAATTGGATTGAATGTAACTGAGATGAAATTTATTGATGGAACAACTCTGGCAGATTTACAAATTTTTTCATATACTGATGCTGGAATTGTGCCTTCTGGTACTTTTTCAACAAATGCAACATATTCATGGATATCTGGAGAGGACATTGACATTGTTGTATTTACAGAAAGAGGAAACCAATTCACTACCCAGGTGATAGCACCATGAGAACACACAGAGGTCTAAGTGCCGTAGTTGGAACAGTATTTCTTGTTGCAGTAGTTATTGGTGCGCTTTCTTATGTTACTTATAGCATGAACATATTGGGAAATTTTTCTGAATCGCTAATAACAGAAGAAAAAAGACAAAAAGACAAACAAGGTGAAGCATTTGAAATCACCTCAGTAGAGATAACCCCTGCAAGTAAACTAGATGGAATTATTACAAACACAGGTCAGATTCCTTTAGAAATAAAGTCGCTTTGGATTGAGGAAGTCGGTGCAGCTAATTCTGTTAAAAAATTTGATATTGGTACAACAATTGCTCCTGGTAATCAGCTAGATTTGATTGATAGCGTTGATTTTGATATGGATGCTGCTAAAGGGTATGCCATGAAAGTTGTTTCAGGTAGAGGGGAAGTTCAAACATTTTATGTAAATTCTGTCGGTTCTAACAGTCTCTACTTAACTAGTCGCACGATACCTGAGGTAGTTTCAACTGAATTTGATACTACAGTATTGTTTACAGTGACAAATAATTCTACAAATAATGCCCCAATTTTAAATCTGACACCTGATACGCTAGGTGTTGATGTAAGTACTTGTACTCCTAGTTGTACTGCAACTTATGTATCTGGACCTACTCCCTCTTTTTATCCTAGTCTTAAACAAGGAGAAACTGCAACTTTTGCGTGGGTTTACACCGTTGCTGGTGCTGATGCCAACAAGATCACATTTACTGCTTCTCTTCTAAATGGTGTTCCAACAAACACTGCAACGTCCACTGTTGAGGTTAGAGACATTGTATCTGCACTTGAATCAGGAACTGCGATAGAATCTCAAGGCTTAGGGTCTCTGTCCCTAGATAGTCATATTCTACTCTTTCATCAAGAAACCGATAGGACCCCTTCAACTTCATATCTGCTACTGCTGATGGTGGTAATAATGGTCTAAAGATAGAACTAGATAGTACCACTCCAAACTTTTTTACTAACAACGGAACTAACATCATAAACATTCCAGCTGGGGACTGGATTACTTCACTTCGATTACAAAGTGAGGCGTTACCAACTAGCTTAAAAGGTGAAGGGGAAGACATGATCTTTCATTTTAATGTAAATGAAGCAAATCCAGATAACTCGGAAAGCACTGCTACTGCAGATCTTGAAGGCTGTGGCCCTGTTACATGGACACAAAAAATTCTTAGTGACAATGATGATGCAGAACAACAAGGTTCATCAGTTGACTTTGGTGGTTCTGACTTGGAATTATCCCTTGATGGAAATACTGCAAATCTTGTTGGAATGCGTTTTACTGCTGTTCCTATCCCACAAGGCTCTACAATACAAAGTGCATATATTCAATTTACAACTGATGAATCTCAAACAGGAACCACAGTAAATGTGAGAATTCGTGGCGAGGCAGCTGATGATGCTGCTGCGATTACTGAATCAAGTAATAATATTTCAGCAAGAACGGATACAACAGCCAGTGTAACTTGGTCTGCAATACCATCTTGGAGTACTGTTTCAGAAGCTGGTATAAATCAAAAGACTCCAGATATTAAAACAATCATTCAAGAAATTGTAAACAGAGGAGGGTGGTCTAGTGGTAATGATCTTCTCATACAAATTGAAAATAACGGTAGTACTGCAAGTACAAGGAGAACTGCAGAATCACATGATGGTTCCACTTCTGGCGCTCCTGAACTACAAATATCATATACCCCATCAGGTGGATCAGGCGTACCCCCATCGTATGAATCCCAAGGAGGACCACATTCGTCTGGCACATATGTTTTTGATGGAACAAATGACTGTTTAAGAAGTAAGAACAATGTAAGTTCTAGTGATGGCAATCATATCAATACAGCACCAGATACTACTGCACTATGGTTCAAAACTGCCACCACTGTAGGTGCCACAGAACAACATCTTGTGTCATGGGAGGGTGATGGCACTTGTCCTAGTTGTGATTATTACAAAATAGCTTTAGAAGCTAACACTGGAAAGATAGTATTTGAATTTAATACGGATCAGAATACTGGTGATACTTCTACATGTAAGAGTAATGGTAGATATGATGATACTTTGTGGTATCATGTAGTTGCTGTAAGAGAATCAACAAATGATAATTGCAGTTTGTATATCACTAAACTTGATGGCACTGATGCTGAAACTCCAATCTCTATATCTTACAATTATCCAGGATCAAGTCAGGTTAATGCTGACGGCAGGTGGTATATTGGTAGCAATGGGGTAGAAAACGGTAATTTTTTCAATGGAAAAATTGATGATGTAATTCATTGGGATAATAAAGCCTTGAGTGGTACTGAAGCTGATGATCTATCCCATGCAAACTATGGTACTGTTGCTCATAAACTGAATCTTTACATTGACAAATCAGATCAAGATGGGGTAAATTTGTCAAATATTGTCAGTACGCTTGTAGATGTGCCATTTTATGATCCAAAAGGCACTAACAATGAGAATGCTGATTCTACTTATGGCGTATTTAACAAGACAAATACTCTTGGCGCTGTCACAATGTCTGCCAATCAGAGATTGAATTTCACTATAAGCTATGTACCTTCAACAAGCACATGGAAAGCCTTAGAGATTGATATGAAAATAGATGATCAAGACATGACGCCGATGACAAGTCTCTTACAAATACCTCCACCCGATGTACCGTTTTCATCATATTGGATGTATGACAAGAGTAACAGATTGGAGGTTTCAATATATAATGTAGGTCCATACGGCAGCTGGTTTGTATATCAAGGAACAAGGGCAGTCTTTGATAATCCCACTGCTGGTACATCTTATGCTGCAGTTATTTGCTCTGTCAACTCTACACAATCAGACCCATGCGATACAAGTGGTGCCAATTCCAGTTGGAGAGTAATGGAAGACAGAGACAGTATTTTTATTCCAGTAGGTTCGATAGGTGTAATATACTTCTGGGATGTACAAGATAGACCTGATCGTGATCTTTCAGGCGGTACTGAAATACCAGCTGGAGACTATGACATGTATGTATTCATTGATGGATATGATGAGAAAGGAGATAAATTCTTAAGAAATCTTGAAATGGGAAGAGTCAAGGTCCAAGATTAACTGTGTTTAATTGTATTTTCTTGCATCATATTTGAAAATTCTGCCACGTCAATAATGTCATAATATTAATTGATACATGTCATTTTTGCGGCTATTTTCCATCTAATTATCAATTCCACAAACTATCTTATTTTCAGGATCATATGCTTGTAATAATTCCAGTCCTAATTGTTATGCAAATGGAGTTTTTATGACGTAGATAGTAATCGAGCCTACATATCAATTCTGTAACATTAGAATACATACAACTTTTAATGTAATTTTCAGGTACTAGAAAATCAATGCAGTCTAGTGAATCTACTGAGCCTATTGTAACTAGTGAAACTAGCATACCTGTGGCAACTGATCCTATTTCATCTGGTGCAAGCACATTGGCTCAGCTAAACACCCTGATTGAGGAATCTATGCAAATCTATGAGCTAGAAGACCAAAAAACAAACATCATAGAGGACTTACATAATGCATTAAAGATAATTACAGAATTTCTGAGTTTTTCAGTAAACGTCCATCCTGGGATATTCAATCTTCCTTCTGACAGTAGCATAGTTTTGTTGCCTAATTTGGAATTAATAATCAAATTATCTAATGGAAAAACAGAGACTAAAAAATTTGCAGATTATCCTCCTGAAACAATCACACAGATTATCGAATATGTTACGCCACAATTAATAGGATTAATTCAAACACAAAAGACATATCTTACTGAAAAGATCACTTTCTTGAGAACTGCCACAAAACAGCTAAACACACTTTCTCAACTAAAAGAAAATTTGCCAAACATACTACCAACGGAGACACCGGAAAACATTGTATAAGTTGATTCGGAGGTACAATACAGTCAGTTCTCTGAAATCAAGTCTTGAAAAAGAGATTGAAGAGACAGAACAATCAATAAACGAATACTCTAATGTATTAGGTGAAAAGATCAGGATAAATGAAGAACTTTCAAAAGACGATCCAGAGTTTTTGGAATTAAAATCAAAACTAGAAAACAATCCTATAGATAAAAAGAAGATAGATGCAAAAGTAGATGACTCTAAAAATACAAAAAAAAATACAGATAAAAAGAATAGTGAAAAAAAGAACATCGAAAAGCCAAAAAAACTATCCAAAAAAGGCAGTGAGCACTGGTACAATTTAGATCAAATAATGGTGTACAACGGAATAGGGCTCAAAGGAGAACTTGAATTATACTTTAAGGCAATAGATGAATTAAAATCAAAACTAGAAACACTTCAAAGGACATTATCTGCTTTAAACAATATTATTGAAAAAGGGCTCAAAGCAGACATGGCATGTATTGTATTTCAAGGCTCAGTTGGTCCTCTCCAGATATCATTTCTAAAGACAAGTGACATTAGGAAGAATTTTTCATTCAAGTCGATCTACTCAGGCATGGCAATTTCTCAAGAAAATATAATAAAAATAGGCGTATAGTGAATTTTTATGCTAAATAATGAAATAATTTGTAATAATGTTATATTTAAAGAAAGTAAGAAATGTGATCGATCCGATCAAATCTTCTTAGCTATACCACAATATAGTCTAGTCCTTTCTTATTGAGGATCCAGAAAAAACATGACAACTGAAACAGCTCAAACTTCAATATTTGACTCTACTCCTGATACTCAAATGTATGAGTACAAACTATCAATAGAAAAAGTCCAAGTGGAACTTTTACAATATGGACTGACATCTAATCAAAGCAAGGTGTTTATTTATCTTGGAAAGTATGGTGCAAAGACTGCACCTGAGGTATGCAAAGCACTCAAACTACCTAGAACTGAAACATACCACTTACTTTCAGCATTACAAAACAAGGGAATTGTTTCAGCCACATTTCAGCATCCGATTCAGTTTACTGCATTGCCATTAAACAAGGCGATATGGATTTTAGTTAATTCAGAAAAAGAACGAGTAAAATCCCTTGAACACATGGAAAAGGAATTATCTGAACTGTGGGATAATATTCCAACTTTTGATTCACTACATGACGAGGTTGAAGAAAAATTCCAAATGCTACAAGGTTCAAACCAAATCCAATCAAAAATTACTGAAATGACTGATGACTTTAAAGATGAATTTTTGATACTTGGTTCTGAGAAAGACTATGTCAAATTATATCATGGGGAATTTTTGGAATCTTTTGTAAAATCAAAACAACAATTTAGATTGCTAAGTGCATGCTCTGAAAAAACTGCATACATATTTGATAATCTGGAAAGAAAGAACATCAAAAAACTAGACAAGGACATCCAAAATCACCTGTGCTTTATCCTAAAAGATGATGCGGAGTTATTGTTCTTTACAAAAAATGCAAATTCACCTACAGAGCCATTTGCAATGTGGACAAACTCCAAGTCCATGATATATTCAATGAAGTTGCTTTTTGAATCCCTTTGGGCAAATTCAAAGAACATTCACCTATAATTGTTTAAGAAACATTACTTGTTAGAATCAAACTAGTCTCTCTCTTTATATAGAAAATTCTTGTTACTGTTTTTGTAGATATGGATTTTACATATTCCAAAGTCAAAACTGGCATACCTGGACTGGATTCTATCATATCTGGAGGATTGAAAAAAGATCGTTCTGTCATAATCTCAGGCCCTCCCGGCAGCGGAAAGACAACGTTTGGATTGCAATTTCTATATTCTGGTGCCAAGGACTTTGATGAACCAGGCGTGTATGTCACACTATCACAAAATATCGATGAGATAAAAAATGACTGCAAGTCATTTGGCTGGGACTTTGATGATTTGATAAACAAGGACAAAATACTGATGATTGATGCAAGACCGTTTAAAATCCAAGACGAATTAATTGGACGAGATGATTCTCTGTACAGAGGAGAGCAGATACCGTTTGAGCATCTGACCAAATTATTGCTAAGCAGCATCAAAAGAGTGGAAGCAAAAAGAGTGGTAATTGATTCCATAACCATCTTGGCAATGCAGTATTCTGATAAATTTTACATGAGACAGGGATTGCAGGGAATGATCCAGGCATTGGAAAATTACGGGGTAACATCATTGATAATATCAGAATATTCCGAGAATAACGAGATTCCTTTGGAGTGGTTTGTTACTTCTGGAATTATTCAAATGGATAGTCAAGTGATAGAAAATACAATAAGACAGACCATTCAAATCAAAAAACTTCGCGGAGTAGAACATAGTGAACAAATTCATCCCATAATACTAGGCTCGGATGGATTACATATTTTTGAGGCATAGTATCTATTTTGAAATTTGAACACATAGTAGAGTGCCAGCGGGGGGATTTGAACGCCCGACGGCCCGGTCTTCAGCCGAGTGCTCTCCCAGGCTGAGCTACGCTGGCACAACAAAATTGCTTTGAGTTGAGGAATTAAAAGTTGTCTTTACCATACTAACATGGTAAAAATACACAAGATCATGATCCCATAGATCTAGAATCAATAACGTAATCAAAATAAAGTTAGACAATTCAATAAAAGGAAAATTTACTCAGAAGTCCCTTTTTTCAATCGATTTCTAACTGCTTCTTTTACTTCTTCTTCTAATTTTTCCTGCTCTTCAATTAGTAATTTTTTCATTTGTTTTTCAACATAATTTTTGCCCATTCACATTCACTAAACTACACAAATGCTAAGAAATAAGAATTTCGAATAAAAACAATAGTGCATAAACAAATAATGATGCAAGGGAATGAGGCACAAATAGATTATTTTATCAACCCCAATTGAATTTGCACAAATTGATCATATAAAATAGGAACTGATTTTCAGACTTTCCAAATTCTATCTTTTTGCCCATTTCTTTTATTTAATACACGTCCTAAAACAAAAAAAAGATCAGATAAACGATTAAGGTATTTGACACAATCGTTATTGATTTTTTCTTGTTCGCTTAATTGTATGACGCATGTTTCAGCTCTTCGAATAATGGTTCTAACATGATGAAGTTGAGATGCAATGATATTGCCACCCGGTAGAATAAAATTAGTCAGAGGAGATAACTCTTCTTCGTATTTGTCAATGTTTTTTTCTAAATTATTTATCATGTCTATCGTAACTCTGTTTTTTTGATCTTCCATGTTTGGATTTGAAAGATCAGCGCCAACTATAAACAATTCATTTTGGATTAAATCTAACAACGTAATAATGTCTTTATCTAATTCATAAGACAACACAATTCCCAATACCGCATTTGCTTCATCAATTGTACCATAAGCAATTATTCTCGGATGCGATTTTGACACTCTGGAATTACCTTGCAACCCCGTAGTACCATCGTCCCCAGTCTTGGTGTAAATTTTCAATATTGTATAAAAAATCCTTGAACTATTATGTTGTTCGAATTATTTAGACTGGGAGTATTTTTCCAGCGGTTTATTACGAATTGAGGAATTCTGGTGATCTTGATGGTTAACCGCACCTACCAGGTAATGGACAAGTTCGACCCTGACAAAGATTATCCCGTAAAAATTCGAAAAGGAATAGCACTATGTCTATCCATGATGAAAAAAGGAGAAACAATCAGATCGTCAGTTTGCACAAAAACATCACAAGAAACTTACAAAGAAGGACAATGCTTTGGCATCTATTCAGGCAGTTTCACTGAATATTAGAACTGGAAAGAAGATTGGCGTGATCAAAGAAGTAAATACAGAACCAATTTCATTTGGTCTTAGTATCCAATCACTCTAAGATAAAAAAACTAAACTTTCAGATGGTTCTTAAGATCAGATAAATAATCATCATGCCAGAAAATACCACAACGCCTATTGTAGAAACATAAATGATTGAATTTCTAGGAGTATGAAATCCTGCAGTTATTTCCCTATATCCAACAAGATAATTTTTTAATGCATATACAAGCAATATGACACTAAACATAATGATTCCAATTCCAAGTAACAATGATGTGTGATCAGCAGAATCTTGCAACGAAGTACTTACAAATCCTAGTTCTTTCAAAAATACATCAAACTTTACCATGATAAATCCCAGTCCAATTAACACCACAGATGTTCTCAACCAGGCAAGAAACGTTCTTTGATTTGCCAAGTGTTGTTGGGATCTATCTGGTTTTACCTCCTCATTACCCATCAAATTATTCTATAATGTTTTGTTAAAAAACTGTTGTTTTTGTACTACTAATTTTTTGCAGAAGAGTAAAAATTGATTGCAAAAATTGCATTCAAACATTATGCTTCTATAACTAAAAGTACGTTTTGATCATTCCAAGTCACGTTGTTTACATCATAATTATCCATGATGTTTTTCTTAAATGTCTCAAGGGAACTGTTGAATTCTTTTTTGGAAAACAGTCTAAATGTGGAATAATGATGACCTCTTGCTTGCTCTTCTAACCTTGCAAGTGTTGAACTTCTTTTGTATTCAAAGAAGTGTATTGATTTTAGATTCATGTTTGGAGTGTTTTCAATCATGTGTTCTAACTCGTCCAATTCATAAAGCCTAGTTTCTTTGTCAGTAAAATTAGGAAAGTGCATGCCCCATACATTTCTTTCATTCTGATTTTTTAATCGAGTATAAACAAACAATCTTGACTTGCTTTTTAGCACTCTTGCAGTTTCCTTTAGAAAGTTTGGCATATCAAAATGATGTACTGCGTTAAAGCTTACAATAAAATCTAGTGAATCAGTTTCAAGAGGCACTTTGTGAGCGTCACTATGAAGTATTTTGAAATGATTTATGCTGTGCTCTACAAAGAAATTTTTTAATTGTACCAGCATGTGTTCGCTTTTATCAATGCAGTATAGTAAATGACATTTTTTTCCTAGTTGTTTGGCTAGTCTTAAAGTATAACGTCCTGCACCACATCCAATATCTGCGCCATGCATTCGACCCATATCATTTAGTTCTCTTTGAATAAATAAAATAGGCTCCATGTCAGTAGTCCTGAGTTTTCTATATCTAGGAGCAATTTCTACAAAATGGTTTTCAATCTTGTGTAAGAAATTAGCAGATTTTACAGTGAGGTTTTCTTTTTCCTTCATTTTAAAAAGTAGAAATTCATATCATAAAAAAGTACCCATTGTGGAAAAAATCAAAAAAAAGGTCAAATGGACACTTCTCTGCTTATACTCCCACCACATAATGCACTCATTACAATTTGAGTTCCAGATAGAGCAAAGTTTGAGCAACAATTTCATTTCAGTACAAAATCAAAAAAAATTACCGTGATGTTTATCACTTAGAATATCATTACAATAATGATGAATAATTTACAGCATCCATACAAAAATTATGGAAAAGTAGTCCCACATTATTTATTACCATTCACTTGCAACTGCAATTTATGGTCAAAGTTATCTCTTCATGTCGTAATACTAAATTTGAATATGATGCTAAACTAACAAAACAGATGATCCAATTTCTCAAGATTTTCGATTTAAACACAACATACAAAAAATTCTATGAACTTGATTCTTAATTTTTTTAACACAGCTGCAAATCTAAAAAAGATTTCACGACAAGGCTGGATTGACAAATTATCTATAGATAAACCAGAATCTGTCGCAGATCATACGTTTTCTATGGCAATCATGGGGATGATCTTTTCAGATTTGGAAACCCATGACACTGAAAAAATTTTAAAAATTATTCTCTTGCATGATTTAGCAGAATCAATAACTGGCGATATACCTCAAGGACAAATTTCAAGAGAGGAAAAAACAATATTGGAAAACAATGCCATGAAAAAAATCTTGAACTATTTACCCCCATCACTACAAAAGCAATACGATGCACTGTGGGAGGAATATCAATCAAACAATTCTAAAGAAGCAAAAATTGTTCATCAATTAGATAAATTAGAAATGGCAATGCAAGCAAAAATTTATTCTAACGAGGGACATTCTAAAGAAAAATTAGACTCTTTTTTTAATTCTGCAAGAAACGAAATAAAGGATCCCAAACTATTAGAATTATTTACAAAGATACTAGATAAATAACCATGTCTGAAAAAAGTAAAGACGAATTAATCGATGCACAAAAACAAGTCATAGGGATACTCTTTGAGGTAATCAAAAGATTACAGGCAAACAATGACTTGGATGAAGAGTATTTTCAGATAATTTCTTCAAATGACAAAACAAAAAATCAGAGACTTGAAAAAATACTAGATGAAAGAAAGGAAAATGCAAAAATAGTTGGAAGACTTTTAGAACAATTAGAAGTTTAATTTTCACAACATGCGTCTTGATCATCGGAAATAATTTTCAATTTTGCAGTTTGCTCATATTTATCTTGAATATAATGAGAGAGATTTATCACTCTTATCCGTGATGCCTTGTTTGACCAACTGCCTTCATTTTCAAACCATGATTCAATGTCATCTACATCATATCTTTCACCACTTTTGAGAATGTCTCTAAAAATCGATTTGATCTCTTCTATTTCTTGCTCTTTTAGATTGCCTTTATCTTCGATAAAAGTGGTAATTTCATTTAATTTTATTATCACATTATTTGTAAGGGGCATGATTTTATCTAATCTAGAAGATATAACAGTCTTTTGAGATACTGTTTTTATAACAATTACATCTTCTTTGAGTCGTGCAATATTTTCAGGCTTTAAAAACAGGACAAAAAAGAGTTGCAAGTGCAAGAGAATATCTAAACAAATTAACCGACGGAAAGGCAATGCCCGCACTTGCATTAAGTGACAATAAATCAAATGTGTGGGAACCTGTAGGGGAGGAAAATCTTTACGCGTTTGTTGATGAATCGGCAGGATTTGTTTTAACAGATAACAGCGGATACATACTTGCATTGGTTGATAAAAATGGTATTTCTAAAACAATTGTTCAGGGAATTACAAAGGAGCAAAAAGAAATTCTGGAACAATCATTTCAAAAAGACAGTGTTTTAGAATACAAAGGCAAAGTAATACTTCCAGTATAGTCAAATTGACAATTTTTTACCAAGAATAGTCAAAAAAAATCAGCGTAAAGCTTTTGTTATCATCGTATTTAGAATAACAAATGACAAAGTTTTCTCAAGAGATTGAAGTTAGCGGCCATCTTATTGATTCGTCGATTCTCACAAAGATATTTGATAAAATCATGGATCTGCATGGGGAATTTCAAGTAGAAGAAATCAACATAGGAAAAAAGAAGAAGGATCCGTCGTATGCACGATTATCGGTTACCGGTAAGAATCAAAAACATCTGGATGAAATTTTAGAAACCATTTATCGTGAAGGTGCAGTCTCAAAAATACAAAAAGGAATTTTGCTAAAAAAATCACCAAAAGACATGGTAATGCCTGACGATTTTTACAGTACTACAAATAATCACACGCAGGTTTTCCATAATGAAAAATGGATTCAGGTTGAAAATATGATGATGGACAAGTGTATTGTAGTTAAAGATAACAGAGCATTTTGCGTTCCCATAAGAGATGTAAAAAAAGGTGACGAAATAATAGTTGGTGAGGGTGGAATTAAGATCACACCACCTGAGCGTCCAAGAGAGGGGGTAAACGTCTTTGAATTTATGGGAAGTTCTAGCTCCAGCGAGCGACCAACTCAACACATTGCAAAAAAAGTGGCAGAAGATATCTACAAGACAAAAAAGGCGGGTGGAAAAATTGTCATTGTTGGAGGTCCTGCAATAGTCCACACTGGCGCAGCAGATGCAGTTGCTGAATTAATCAAATTAGGATTTATTGATGGAGTTTTGGCTGGAAATGCTTTGGCAGTTCACGATATAGAATATGCTACATTGGGAACATCACTTGGAATGAATGTTCATGACGCAACTTTGGCATACAGAGGACATCGAAATCACATGGAAACAATAAACGCAGTATTTCGTGCTGGTTCTATTGCAAATATGGTTAAAACAAAAAAGCTATCACGTGGAATAATGTACCAGTGTGTAAAAAACAAAATTCCATTTGTATTGGCAGGATCTATCCGTGATGACGGTCCATTGCCAGATGTAATTACAGATGTGGCAGAAGCCCAAAGAGAATACAAAAAAATCCTCAAGGATGCAAGCATGGTAATCATGATTTCTACAATGCTCCATTCCATTGCAACTGGAAACATGTTACCTGCAAATGTCAAAGTTATAGTAGTCGATATTAATCAGCCAACAGTTACCAAGCTTATGGATAGAGGAACA
>Ga0209341_10004043_pt1 | contig 13589 bp, 8 predicted proteins | sample RifCSP13_2_FD_184020 | JGI IMG/M metagenome (GOLD analysis project Ga0209341, IMG submission 184020) | Soil microbial communities from Rifle, Colorado - Rifle CSP2_sed 13_2 (SPAdes) (version 2) | ecosystem: Environmental > Terrestrial > Deep subsurface > Rock core/Sediment | place: Rifle...
GCGAAGGTAATGTTATCGGCCCCCGTGCCGCCGGCCAGCGTCTCGACGTTGGTGACCGAGCCGGTGTTGGCGAAGTTGCCGAGTGTGAGCTTGTCTTTGCCCGCACCCAGGTCGATGCTGTCCGAGGAGCCGAGCACGGTGCCGAGGGTGAGCGTATCGACCCCGGTGCCGCCGACGATGTTCTCGGTGTTCGACACCGTGGCAATGTTGGAGAAGTCGCCCAAGGTCAGTGTGTCGGAGCCCGCGCCGAGGTTGATCGAGGCGCTGGCGGCGACGGCGCCGAAGGTGACCAAATCGTCGCTGGTTCCGCCGGTCAGGGTCTCGACGTTGGAGAGCGAGCCTTCGTTGCTGAAGTTGCCGAGCACGAGGGCGTCGGAGCCGGAGCCGAGATTGATGCTCTGCGAGGTGGTAAGCGCATCACCGAGGGTGATGGTGTCCGCTCCCGTGCCGCCGACAATGCTCTCGGTGTTCGACACCGTGGCCTTGTTGGCCAGGTTGCCGAGGGTGAGGGTGTCGGAGCCCGCGCCGAGGTCGACCGAGCCATTGGAGAGCTGCGAGGCGTAGGTGACGGTATCGTCGCCGGTGCCGCCCGCCAGCGTCTCGACGTTGGAGATCGAGGCGACGTTCGTGAAATCGCCCAAGGTCAGCGTGTCGGAGCCGCCGCTGAGGTCGAGCGAGGCGTTGGAGACGGCCGCGCCGACGGTGATTGTATCGGCACCCGTGCCGCCAACCAGCGAGTCGACGTTGGCGACGGTCGCCGTGTTGGCGAAGTTGCCGAGGGTGAGCTTGTCGGAGTCCGCGCCGAGGTCGATCGAGGCGTTGGAGGCAATCGCCTTGAGAGTGACGGTGTCCACCCCCGTGCCGCCCGTGAGCGTCTCGACGTTGGCGACCGTCAGCGTGTTGGCGAAGTTGCCCAAAGTGAGCGTGTCGGAGCCGGCGCCGAGGTCCACGCTTCCCTTGGAGACCACCGCCCCGTAGGTGATGGTATCGTCACCGGTGCCGCCGGTCAGGGTTTCGACATTGGAAATGGTCGCGCTGTTGGTTGAATCGCCAAGCGTCAGCTTGTCGGATCCGCCCAGCAGGTCGATGCTGGCATTCGCTATCGCGCCGGTAAATACGACGGTGTCCGCACCCGAACCCCCCGTCAGGGTATCAACCGTGTCGGTTGTATAAGAGTTCGTCGTGCCTGGCAGCGTCACGATAATCGACATAGCGACCTCGAATCTGAGTTCCTAGGTTCAGCACCGAATTCGGGACCGCCTTTGCGTCCCCCCGCCTCATTACGCCCGTCGAAAACCAGAACTGCCCATTTTTATTGGCCAAAAACCCAGAAAAACAACGCGAGAACTACGAAGCTTGTTCGCTTATTTCTGGTACGCGACCTACACGAGCCCTTAGGTTTCACGGCGAACCGCCTGAAGATGAACCGACTTTTGATTTATAAGGTTGCATTTTCGTAAAATTGGCAATATTTCGATAGTTGGAAAACAAATAATTGATCGCGTAATACAATTCGATTAATCTGAAAACAAATCGACGCTATTAACATTTTTAGGTTTATTTCCGGCGCCATATTTATTGGTTGCGAATCGCTTCGGATTGGACCGGCGCTGCGTCTGGCGCACGCGATCGAGAAATGTCAAAGTTGCTTTGGCTTCTGATTCGGGTTGCGTAGCCGACATCTGGAAAGCCGATGCCGGGAAATGGGCTCGATACGCGTGCGGCGTTTTGGGTCGTTCTCGTGCGTTCGCGCATCAACGGACAGAAAAGCAATGACTCGCGTATTGTCACCGGTGCTGATGGCCGGCCTGTTGGGATACAGGCGTTATTTTGCTGGCGCGGCAGCATTCAGCTTTTTTATAAATGCGCTGACGCTGTGCATTCCGCTTTACACCATTCAAATTTACGACCGGGTCCTGGTGAGCGGGAGCGGGGCCACTCTGGCGGTTCTGACGGTCGGCGCACTCGGCGGACTTTTGGCCGCCGCTGCCCTCGACGACATACGCAGCCGCCTTCTGGTCGCGCTCGGTCTCAATTTCGATGAGCGGCTTTCGGTGCCGTTGTTCGAGCGGCGTGTCGAAACGAGCCTCGGTGGCGAGGGCGGCTCGGCCGGCCAGACGATTCGCGATCTGGACAGCGTGCGCCACGTTCTCACGGGCAGCGGCGCGCTGGCGCTTTTCGACTTGCCGTGGACGCCTCTTTTCTTGATGGCTGTTTTTTATCTTCACCCCGTTCTGGGGAGTGTCACGCTATTGGGCACGATCGTCACGCTGGCGCTGGCGGTGGCGAATCAATGGCTCGTCGCCGGTCCTCTGCGGGCCTCGACGGAGGAGACCGAGGCGAGCTACCGGCTGACCGAAAGCGTGATGCGCAATGCCGAGATCGTGAACGCGTTGGGCATGCTGCCGGATCTGTCTCGGCGGTGGGCTTCGCTGCGTTCGAGTGCCGTCGAGAGGCAAGCGACGGCCAGCGTCCGCAACGCAAGCGTCTCGAGCGCCATCAAGCTCTTGCGTTATGCGCTGCAGATCGCGATCTTGGCCACCGGCGCCTGGCTTGCCGTCAATCGCGAGCTTTCGCCCGGAGCGCTCTTTGCAGCGTCCATGCTTTGCACCCGGGCTCTGATGCCGATCGACCAAGCTGTGGCCGTCTGGCGCCAGCTCGTTTCAGGTTGGGCCGCACTGCAAAGGGTCGAGACTGCGCTGGCTGTCCCGGGACGGCCGAGGGCGATGAAGCTGCCGACGCCCGAAGGGCGCCTCAATGTGGACAATCTCAGCTATCTGCCCCCGGGCGCGCGCGTTCCTACTCTCGTCAATGTGACGTTCTCGGTGGCGCCCGGCGAGGCCATCGGCATCGTCGGCCCGAGCGCCGCCGGCAAGTCGACGCTGGCGCGACTGATCGTCGGAGCGATCAAGCCGAGCGACGGAAGCGTCCGGCTCGACGGCGCCGAGACCTATTCCTGGGATCGCGGAGATTTCGGCTCGCTGGTGGGCTACGTGCCGCAGGGCATCGAGCTCTTGCAGGGCACGATCAGCGAGAACATCGCACGCTTCCGCGATGCCGACAGCTTCGCGGTGGTGGCTGCTGCGAAGATGGTCGGCGTGCACGAAATGGTCTTGTCTCTGCCCCTCGGCTACGGAACGATGCTCGCCGCATCGGGGGCTCCCCTGTCCGGCGGTCAGCGCCAGCGCATCGCGCTCGCCCGCGCCGTTTTCGGACAACCGAAACTGGTCGTGCTCGACGAGCCGAACTCCAATCTCGACGGCGAAGGCGAGGCGGTTCTGGTCGCGCTCGTGTCGGAGCTCAAGGCTCGAGGGGCAACCGTGCTGATGATCGCCCACCGCCCAAGCGTGCTCGTCGCCCTCGATAAGGTGCTCGTTCTCGCCAATGGCGCGCTGCGCGACTACGATACGGTGGAAAAAGTGATGCCACGCATCGCGCCCGGCTACCGGGCCGTGCCCAAACGGCTCGAGGCGCGCGCATGACGGCGCCCGTACCCGCGCCACTGCTGCTCGAAGCCCCCGGCGGCTTCGATGCCGGCCGCCGGTCCACGGCTCGAGCGCGCGACGCCCAGCGCCTCGTGATCGCGGGGCTCGCCGTCATTGTCACCGTATTCGGGTTCTTCGGAGGCTGGGCCGCTATCAGCCCGCTGGACAGTGCGGTTGTGACCTACGGGGTCATCGGAGCCGACGGCAACCGCAAGAGTGTCCAGCATCTCGACGGGGGGGTGGTGCGCTCCATCCTCGTCAAGGAGGGCGAGCTCGTTCAGGAGGGACAAGAGCTGATCCGGCTCGACCAGATCCAGGCTCGCGCCGGGCTCGAAATCCAGAACGCCGCCGTCGACACCTACACCGCGATAATCGCCCGGCTCGAGGCGGAGGCGGGCGGCCGCGAGGCCATCGACGTCCCGGAGGCGCTCGCTTCCCGAGCGGACAATCCCGCCGTCAAGGAGCTGATCCGATCTCAAGGCGAGGTCTTCGAAGCCCGCAGGTCGGCAATCGCCGCGCAGATCACCACCATCGGCGAGCAGGTCAAGCAGGCGCGCAGTCAGGTCGCGATCTACGAAGGGCAGGTGGCGGCTGCCGATCAGCAGTACCGCTTGGTCAACGAGGAGCTGGGTCCGAAGAAGTTTCTGTTCGACAAGGGATATGCGACGAACTCGCCTGTGCTGCAGCTGCAACGGGCGGCGGCGGCGCTGCTCGGTCAGAAGCAGGAGTATACCGGCCATATCGAGCGGCTCGGGCACACGGTCGCGCAGCTCGAGAGCCAAATGCGTCAAACCGAGAGCGATTACCGCCTCAAGGTGGCTCAAGAGCTCGAGGACGCCCGCAACAAGCTTTCCGAGGCACGGGAGAAGCAGCGCGTCGCAGAGGACGTGCTCGAGCGCACGGTCATTCGTGCCCCCGTCACCGGCTACGTGCTGGGGCTCGCCGTGCATACATTGGGCGCCGTGGTGGGGCGCGGCGAGCGCTTGCTCGAGATCGTGCCGCAGACCGGAGATTTCGTCATCACGGCCCGCGTTCCGCCGGCGGATGGAGCCAATATTCACGCCGGAATGCGCACCGAGCTGCGCCTGCTCACGGATCAGGGCCGTGCGCTGCCGTTGCTGCACGGCCTCGTGCGCGACCGGTCCGCGGATCTCAAGTCGGACGCCGGCACGTCCACGACCTACTACGAGATCCAAGTCAAGATCGATGCGGCCGATCTCAAGAGCGCGCCGGACCTCATGCTCATGCCCGGCACTCCGATTGAGGTCATCGTTCCGACGGGATCGCGCACGGCGCTTCAATACCTGATCGAGCCGGTCTCAAAGTCGTTGCGGCACGGGTTGCGAGAGCGGTGAAACGCGGACACGAGTTGCCATGAGGGGGGCAATATGGAAGCTTTGATTCTGTGTGGTGGGCTTGGCACGCGCTTGCGCGAGGAGACCGAGTTCCGTCCCAAGCCGATGGTCGAGATCGGCGGCAGGCCTATTCTCTGGCATATCATGATGCATTACCGCTGCCATGGCGTGGACCGGTTTGTCTTGTGCCTCGGCTACAAGGGCGACGCGATCCGCGACTACTTCATCAATTATCACCATCGCTCGCACGATGTCGAAGTCGACATTGCGAGCGGCACGATGTCGACACGGGGCAGATCGAACGCCGACCGGCTCGATGCCCGCGTCGTCCTGGCCGAGACCGGGCTCGACAGTCTCACCGGATGGCGCATTCTTAAGGCCCTTCCGCATGTCGAGGGCGATACGTTCCTCGCCACCTATGGCGACGCCGTGGCCGACGTCGATCTCGATGCCTTGATCGAGACCCACAGGCGCATGGGACGGCTCGCGACCGTCACCGCCGTGCATCCGTCCTCGCGCTTCGGCGAGCTCAGCATCGACGGCGAGATGATCAAGAGCTTCATGGAGAAGCCTCAGGTCGCCGAGGGCTGGATCAATGGCGGCTATTTCGTTTTCGACCGGCGCGCCTTCGACCTGCTCGACCATGACAAGAACGAGCCCCTGGAGACGGGGCTGCTCGAGAAGCTCGCGGGCATGGGCGAGCTTGCCGTCCATCAGCACCACGGTTTCTGGCAGTGCATGGACACCTATCGCGAGATGCAGCTTCTGAACGACCTGTGGCACTCGGGCAGAGCGCCGTGGCGGGTCTGGAACTGAGCCGGCGCCGGGCATCGTCCATGAATTTATATGGTACCGCCTCCCCGGCTCGAACGGGGGACCTCTAGATCCACAATCTAGCGCTCTAACCAGCTGAGCTAAGGCGGCTTCGTCCTCACGGCGCTTGGCGCGGAGGATAGCACGCTAAGACACGCGCCCGCGCGTCGGGGTCAAGGGAAATTAGCTCTCGGGGCCGGCTAAGCCAAGCCCGCCCGCCGAAGTAAATCTTCGCGCGCCGCGGGCTTGGGAGCCGCCGCGGCCGAATCAGCCTTGCGGCTTCGCCTTCTGCGCCGCGTCTGCCATCATGCGCCCCAGGTCTTGGGCCTGAAGGGCATAGTCCTGCATCTGTTTCTGGGCGTAGCGGGTTTGAATTTCCAGGTACTCCTTGAGGTCGCGGGCGCGGGCGAGATCGGCGGCAAAATGAAAGCCCGCGTCGATGTTCTGCTCCGCATAGCGCAATGCCCGCGATTGAATTTCGAGAGCCCCCGCGGCCATCGCCCCTTGGGACTTCGACAGCATGTCCTGGGCCTTGCGCGCCATCTCCATGAACTGGCCGTAGGCCGTGCGCGCCTGCTCGACGTTTCGCTCCGCAAGCTCGCGAACAGTCTCCGGGATCTCGAACTGCGGCTTATCGTACATGGCCGGTCTCCCTATTAGAGCTTGCAAGCGGGCTAGTGTCCCGAATCCGAAGTCCGTACACACCATGTTTCAAGCGCGTTTGCGAACTTCGGATTCAAAGGGACACTAGAAATCAATGAGTACCTAGTGTGGCTTTGGTTCAGAAGTTCCCTCCCAACTCGGTGGCACGTGACGGGGAACTTCTGAACCGCCACACTAGGCCTGAAGCTGCACGTCTTGGCGGCAGATTACAGCTTATGGCCGGCAAGGAACAGCATTTGGCGCGTCAATACTGTCATGCGCCGGGGAAAAACTGCCGGTTGCTGATGGACGAGGCGAGCATGTCGCGCTAACAGGTTATAGGTCCTCGTGTTTTCAAGATGTCGAGCGAAGTGTATTCGTCGGCCGACCATGCGATCCCGGACACCCTGCTCGCCGAGCTGAGTGCGCATTGCGGTCCGGCCTGGGTCATCGAGCCGATCTCGGGGCTGGTCGTCGCTGCCAATGCGGCCGGGGAGGAATGGCTCGGGCTTCGGCGCCAGGGTGGCGGCGCACGCCTCGACGCTGCCATGCCGGCGTTGCGCCGGCTGAGGGAGATCGCGCGCAAGAGCCCGTCGGCGGCCAACTGTCGCGAGCAGCTGGTTTTCTGGGCGTCGCGAGGGGCGGCGAGCCTCTCGTGCGATGTGGCCGTGATGCACGCGGCTCAAGGCGAGCCCCTCATCCTCGTGCAAGCCGCGCCTGAGCCGGACCACGGGGCGGTTGCCGAGGACAGGGCTTGCGAGCCCGCGCCGGCCCCGAATGGCGATGCCGCAACGCTGCGCGAGATCGCACGGCGCATTCGTGCGGGCAAGGGCGGCACGCCGCCCCGAGAGAGGCTCGAGGAGCCGGCGCGGGATCCGGCGCACGCGCAAGCGGTGATCCTTCGCGATGAGACTCGCACCCGGGCGGCCGAGCGGTCGAATTCCGGCCCGGGCGAGGCCGGTCAGACGCCGATTGAGATCTCCGAGCCGAGCAGCGCCTTTGCCCCGGACGTCACGGCAAAGCTCGCCCATGAGCTCAAGACACCGTTGAGCGCGATTGCGGCAGCGGCGGAGATCATGAAAGACGAGCGTCTCGGCGCCATGGGCAATGCCCGGTATCGCGGCTACGCGGCCGATATTCACGACAGCGCCCGCCATGCGCTGTCGGTCGTCGACCGGATTCTCGGAGGCTCGGCGCCTGACGCGGGAAGAGGCGCGCTCGAGTTTGTCCAGCTCGACGCCAACGCCCTCGTGGAGAGCTCGATCTCCGCACTCCTGCCGCTCGCCGATCAGGCTGGGCTCGAGCTTTCGGCCGACCTCGACCAGGGACTACCCCGCATCGTTGCCGATGCCGTGAGCCTGAGGCAGATCCTGCTCAACCTGTTGGCCAATGCCCTCAAGTTCACGGCCGCGGGCGGGGCTGTGAAGGTGGTGACGCGCTGCGCCGCCGACGGTCAGATTACGATCCAAGTGCGCGATACGGGGTCCGGAATGACCGGAGCGGAGATCGCCCGATCTCTCAACGCCCCGGCTCGGCCGGGCCGGAGCCGCGGACGGGCAGGAGGCCTCGGCCTCGGGCTGCCGCTTGTACGCTCTCTTGCAGAGGCGAACGGAGCGCGCCTGACGATCGAAAGCACTCCCGGACGCGGCACAGCGGCTACAATCACCTTTGCCAAGAACCGCATGATCCCGGTCTGAAATAACTCGCCCATTCGACTCGCGGGCGTCGTATAGAGTCGTTCCGTTTGTCGGAATTAATCATACGTATGTCTTCTCCCATCTAGATTTAGACTACTTCTAAGCTAGTCTTATTGTCGCACGATTGTTGACCTAGCACCCTGCCGCTGCTCTATTGCTCCTCCCTGCGGGATGAGCTCGCGGGCCCGATCGTGATCGGTCGGCCAGCCGATATCAGGGCCTTGACCCCCGAATATTGGAGAACGCGCATGGTGATCCGCCCCCCGCCGATATGCGGCGCGATCCGCGCCGCTCTGTTCGCCACCTTGCTCTTGGCTGCGCCCCTCGTCGGCGTTGCGGCGGCGCAGGAGGTCAACATCTACTCCTACCGCGAGCCGGAGCTCGTGCAGCCGATACTCAAGGCCTTCACCGAGAGAACCGGCATTGGCATCAACATGATCTTTTCCAAGGATGGCCTCATCGAGCGCATGGCCGCCGAAGGGAGGAACAGTCCCGCCGACGTATTGCTCACGAACGAGTCCGGACTCTTGTTTCAGGCCAAGGGCGCCGGCGTAACGCAGGGCATGCTGTCGCAAGCCCTCGAGCGCGCGATTCCCGCCGCCCTTCGCGACCCGGAGGGGCATTGGTTCGGACTGACGCGCCGCGCCCGCGTCGTCTATGCCTCGAAAGAGCGTGTCAAGCAGGAGGCCATCACTTACGAAGAGCTAGCCGACCCAAGGTGGAAGGGCCGCATCTGCATCCGATCCGGCCAGCACGCCTACAATGTTGCGCTGGTCGCCGCGATGATCGCGCATCTCGGCGAGGATAAGGCCGAGGCTTGGCTCGCCGGCCTCAGGGACAATCTGGCGCGCAGGCCCGCGGGTGGCGACCGCGAGGCGGTACGCGACGTCAAGGCGGGGCTATGCGATCTCGCCGTCGCCAACACGTATTATATGGCGGCGATGCTGCAGAACCCGGAGCAGAAGGCGTGGGCGGAGGCGGTGAGGATTATCTTTCCCAACGCCAATGACCGCGGCACGCACGTCAACATATCGGGGATGTCGCTCGCGGCGCATGCGCCGAACAAGGCCAGCGCGATCGCGCTCATGGAGTTCCTCGCCTCTCCCGAGGCCCAGAGGCTTTATGCCGAGCAGAACAGCGAGTACCCCGTCGTCGCCGGCGTGCCCGAATCCGGGCTCGTCAAGAGCTGGGGGCCGCTCGCGGCCGATCCCTTGCCGCTGGCCACGATCGCAGAACTCAGAAAGAAAGCCTCCGAGCTCATCGACAAGGTGAAATTCGACGCTGGTCCCAGCTCTTGAGCCGGGACCGCCCGGTGCCCGAGACAGGATGATCCCGGTGCGGCGGGCCGCACTTTGGCGGGCAGGCAAACCACGGCCCGCAACAGTGACAAGACGATGAGCGACTTGGCCTCCGGACCGCGCATTCGTTCTGATGCTCGGGAACTTCGGCGCCGCCTCGCCGCCGTGCGCCACCGCCTCACGGTGTGGCGTGCGCGGCGGAAGTCATCGCCCGCGTGGACGGCCGCCGTCGCGGTGATCCTGGTCCTGATGCTGCAGCCGATCGGCGCCATCCTGATGCTGGCGATGGCGCCGGCCGAGAGCGTCTGGCCGCACCTCGTTGCCACCGTGCTGCCCGGGACGCTCGCCGACACGCTGCTCTTGGCGGCCGGCGTCGGCGCGCTCACCCTCGTCACCGGCACGGCGGCGGCCTGGCTGGTCACGATGTATCGCTTTCCGGGCCGCGCGCTGGTCGACCGGCTGCTCATCGTCCCGCTGGCGATGCCGACCTACATCGTTGCCTACTGCTATGCGGAGGTATTCGATTACGCCGGACCGCTGCAGAGTGGATTGCGCTCGCTGTTCGGCTGGCAAGGCGCGCGCGATTACGTGTTCCCCGACGTCCGCTCCCTCGGCGGCGCCATCGCCGTGCTCGCATCGGTGCTCTACCCTTATGTCTACCTGACGGCGCGGGCGAGCTTCGTGCAGCAATCGGTCTGCGTGCTCGAGGTCGCCCGCACCCTTGGGCGCACGCCGATGGGGGCCTTTTGGGCGGTCGGGCTGCCGCTCGCCCGCCCCGCGATTGCGGCCGGACTCGCGCTCGTCCTGATGGAGACGCTGAACGATCTCGGCGCCGTCCAGTACCTCGGTGTTCAGACGCTTTCAGCCAGCATCTACTCGACCTGGCTGCAACGCTCCAATCTCGGTGGCGCGGCCCAGCTGGCGACAGTGACGCTCGTCCTGATCGCCGCCCTGTTGGGTGCCGAGCGGATCGCGCGCGGCGGCGCCAAGGTGCACCATACGACGGGCCGCTATCGTTCGATTCCGTTTCAGGACATCGACGGCTGGAAGGGGCCGGCAGCGGCCCTGCTGTGCGCGATCCCGTTTCTGGCCGGCTTCGTGCTCCCGGTCGCCGTGCTTCTCCGGCACACCGTTCAGCACGCCCCGGCGGCTCTGGAAAGCGGGTTCATCCGAGCGGCGGGGAACAGTCTGTTGCTGGCCACGACCTCCGCTGGCGCGGCGGTCGCGATCGCCCTCCTGCTTGCCTACGCAAGGCGTGTTGCGGGGAACGGATTCATCCGCCTAGCGGTGCGGCTCTCGGGCCTCGGCTACGCTCTCCCCGGCACGGTGCTGGCGATCGGCCTACTCATTCCGCTCGCCGGCCTCGACAATCGCATCGACGCCCTGTTCCGCGAGCGGCTCGGCATCTCGACCGGCCTCGTGCTCTCGGGCACGGTCTTCTCCTTGATCCTGGCTTATGTCATCCGCTTCCTTGCGGTTGCGCTGGGCAGCATGGAAGCCGGGCTCGAGCGCATCTCTCCCAATCTCGACGCCGCCGCCCGGACCCTCGGCGAGACGGCGCTTTCGACGCTGCGGCGAGTGCACTTGCCGCTGCTCGTCCCGGCGTTCGGATCGGCCGGGCTTCTGGTATTCGTCGACGCGATGAAGGAGCTGCCGGCGACGCTGCTGCTACGCCCCTTCAACTTCGACACGCTGGCGACGCACGTGTACGGAATTGCCGCGCTCGAACAGTTCGAGCGCGCCTCGCTTGGCGCGCTGACGATCGTGCTTGTCGGTCTTCTGCCGGTCGTTCTCCTCTACAACGCGGTCGCCGGGGGGCGCGCGGGCGCGGACCGGCCGTGAACGAAAGCGGTCCCTCGCAGTTGGCGCTCGTTTTTATGGGCGAGGAAGTATATTATTGATTCGGCAGACTAATTTGTGGTGCCGGCCGGTATTCTCGGCGCGCAAGACTGTTGCGCATTCCTCGCACGTTTACTATGAGGGGTTGTTGGGACGGCGAAAAAAGATCCCGCCGGCGGCCGATCGGCGATCGACGCGGGACACGGGGCTTCAACTGCTGAGACGGCAGAGCTCATGACAGCTGATGGGGAGAGGCGTCGACCTACCATTGCGGTCTTCGCCGCGGTTGTCTTGTTCGCCTCGGTACTGGCAGCACCACTCTTCCTCGGCAATCTCGCAAGCGATCCCGCGCTTCAAAGCGCTTATGTGCGCGCCGCCTCGCGCGACAGCTATAGCCTCGTTACGCCCGTGACCTTGCTCGAGAGCCCGCGCCTCGTCCTCGAACGAGGCACGTTGTCGCTGGCGCCGGGCCAGAGCGGGAAGCCGCGCACCGGTGAGGCGCTCCATTCGCTGTTGACGGGGGGCGGTGCGCGCCTCGCTCTCGACGCCGCGACGTTTACGCTCGACCGGGCCGACTTCCCCATCCGAATTGGCGAGGGCGCCGGGGCGCAGGAGTCGACAGACATTCTCGGGCCGCTCATGGCGGCCCTCTCCGGCCTCAATTTCCACACGCTGTCCGTGCGCAACGCAACGATCCTCGTCAGAACCTCCGGCGCCAACGAGGAGGCTCTTCGCAATGTCGTTGCCGAAATCACATCGAAGCGCAACGTATCATTGAGCGCCAAGGGCACGTTCCGATTGCGCGGGCAGACGCTCGCCTTCGACACGGCGATCGGCACTGCCGGCGGCAAGAAGGAGGGGCCGTTCCCGCTCCGCATCTCCATCGGCGGCGGTCTCGTTGCCGCCAGCGTCGAAGGCCGCCTCGCCTTAGGAGACCGGTTGCAGCTCAGCTCCCAGCAAGCCGAGTTGAAGGTTCCGAATTTGCGAGAGCTCGCGCGCTGGCTGGGCGCCACATGGCCGTTTGGACGTGGGCTCGAGGCCTTCAGCGCCAAGGGCCCGCTCGAATGGAGCGGCGGCACGATAGCGTTCGAGAACGCAAGCTTCATGCTGGACGGCAACAAGGCGAGCGGCGGCCTGTCGCTCAGCCTCGGCGCGAGCCACCCGGTGATCGAAGGCACCCTTGCTTTCAATGACCTGAGCCTGGATCCGTACCTCACCGCGAGGCCGGCCGGCGCCGGCGGCCTCGCCGTCGCCACGAACTGGATTTCCCTGGTCCCGTTTCGCGGCGCTGAGTCCTCCTCGCTGGTGCGCGAGATCGACGCCGACATCCGCATCTCCGCCGCGAGCGTCGCCGCCGGCGGGGCGAGCTTGGGGCGCTGCGCCGCGACGGTCTCGGTCAAGGATGGAAAGCTCAACGCCGAGTTGGCGGAGGTCGAGCTCGATGGAGGCGGCAAAGGCGAGGGCCAAATGTCGGCGGATATGACGGCCGCCGAGCCCCGCTACAGTTTGCGGGCCAAGATCAAAGACTACGACATGAGCCGTGCGGCCCGCGCCCTATTCGGACATCCGGCCGTCGAAGGCGTCGGCACGCTCGCGGTTGATTTCACCGGTGAGGGCCAGACCGAGGAAGCCATCGTTGCTTCGCTGGCCGGGAGAATGGACATCGATTTGCCGGAGGGCGCTCGCCTCGGCGTCGACGTCGGTGCCTTGACCTCGGTGACGGAGACAGCGCCGCAGGACGGCTGGGGACCCGCGGTGAAGGGTGCGACGGCCTTGGATTCGCTCGCCGCACGCTTTCTGGCGACCGGCGGGGTGCTTACCGTGCTATCGGTGACGGGCAGCGCGGACGCGACCACTTTCCTGGCCGCCGGCAGCGTCAATGTCGCCGAGCGCGCGCTCGATCTCACGGTGTCCGTGACGCGCGGGACGCCGAACGACAAGGACGCTGCGGGAGACGCCGCCCCGGCAAAAGGATTTCAGCTGAGAGGTCCTTGGGCATCGCCGACCATTCGCCGCCTCGCGCCCCCCGGCAAGTCCTCGGAGGCGCCCGCGCCGCCCGGGACCGTTCCCCCGCTTGATCAGGATCGCGGCTGATCTCAAGGCCTGGTGCCCCGCGGGTGTCGGCCGCCTCGGCGATGGGGCGCCGACGCAATCCGGCTTCGAGGCGACGGGTGCGTTCACAGCAGACGGGCAATGCGGTCCGCCGCCCATCCGCGCTCCTCGGGCGTGATGTGCAGCCCCGCCTTGGTGCGCCGCCACAGAACATCTTCCGGAACACGCGCCCACTCGCGCTCCCTGAGATAGACCACTTCGCGCTCCGTGAGGCCGCCGCCGAGATCAGCCCCGAGATCCGCGACCGTATGTGCATCGCCCAGAAGAGCGTCGGCATCGGTGCCATAGCGGCGGACCAGCCGGGCGATCATCGCCGCCGGCATGTCGGGCCGGCGCCGGCCCAGATCG
>Ga0209341_10004046_pt1 | contig 13584 bp, 11 predicted proteins | sample RifCSP13_2_FD_184020 | JGI IMG/M metagenome (GOLD analysis project Ga0209341, IMG submission 184020) | Soil microbial communities from Rifle, Colorado - Rifle CSP2_sed 13_2 (SPAdes) (version 2) | ecosystem: Environmental > Terrestrial > Deep subsurface > Rock core/Sediment | place: Rifle...
GTGACCGTCGATGCGAACGGGGATCGACCTGGGACCCAGATCTAAGTCCGCGCTTCCCCGAGTGCGGCCGAGGAACCTTCCGAAGGCGTCGATGACGTACGCTTCGACGGTGAAGCGACCCGCACGGCGGACGTCGACGGACGCGTCGATCACGAGGTAGTCATCGTATCCGTCCGGCGGGACGGAGACGTCGACCGCGCGGTCCCCGTGTGGCGGCGCGAAGAGGGCGGGCGGCGGCTGGAACTCCGAGAAGTCGTAGAAGCCGGTCGTGTATCGGTCGTAGTCCGTGGTTCCGTTGAAGTCGCCCTCCTTCTGTGCGTAAAGCTCGACCTCGAAGTTGCCGCTGCGGCCCTCCCGCTGGATCGCGGGACCGGAGAACCGCAAGTCGACGGTCGCGGATCCGGGGGTCAGGGACACAGCCACGTCGTCACCATCCAAGGGTGGCCAACCCCCTGGACCGTACAGGTAGCCGGAGACTCGGAAGTCCCCGACCTCCGCGACGCTCACGGATGCGCTCACGACAAGGAAGTCGTACAGTCCGTCCGGCGGCACGTCCGCGTCCTGCCCGCGGTCGCTGTGCGGGGGGGCGAAGGAGATTGGCGGGGGGTCGAAGTCCGCACGCGCATGTGCGGCAATGTGCGTGTCGTTGTCCAGGAAGCCGATGCCGTCGTACAGGTACATCTCGATCCTGTACGGGCCGTCCCCACTTGCGCGGTAGAAGTCGATGCCCCGGTGGTCGATATCCACGATACGAGTTCCCGGGTCTAACCATGAGGAGGTCCCTCCGGAGGTCACGTAGGAGCCTAGCGCGTCGTACACGGAGGTGCTGATGTAGTAGCTCCTCGACTCGTCGACCTGGAGGCGCGCGCGCAGAAGGAGCCGATCGTACATGCCGTTCGGCGGGAGGTCGTCGTCCACGCCCACATCCGTATGCGGGGGTGCGAACCGAGCGGGCGGAGGATCGAAGCTCGCCACGGAGTACGGCCCCGTGGTGTGCACGTCCGCATCGAGGAGTCGGCCGAAATCGTCGAACAAGTTCAGCTGCACGCGATACGGTCCGTCGAGGCCGGTCGCGAAGATGCGCCGACCGTCGTACGTGAGAGGTGCGATGACCGTCCCGGGCCCCGCGTAGAAGGACCGGTAGATTTCGTCGATGTAGACGGACCCGTCGCCGCTAGAGAGGGCCCCCACGACGTAATAGTACCCCGTCGTCGAGACGCTCACGACTGCGTCGACTTCGAGGTAATTGTAGAGGAGGTCCCCGTCCGAGTCGACGCCGAAGTCCGTGTGCGGCGGCGCGAACGACGCGGGTCCCGTGCAGGTCGTGAGCGTGCTCGCGTCCCAGAAGGCCGTGTCCACGGAGCTCGTGGCGGTGATCGTGGCGACGTCGCACCCGCTCACGGACGGGGGGATGTCTACGCGCGCGAGGATCGTCAACGCCGCTCCGGACGACAGGTTCCCCGTGTCCGGCAGGGCATCACCGTCGGTGTCCACGAGGGGATTCACGCCCGATGCGTCCCAAAGGGTCACGGTCCACGTCCAAAGGGCCGTGAGGTCGAACGTGTCGCCACCCGCGGTCCCTCGGTTCCGCACCGTGAGCGCATACTCGACCGTGCTGCCCGGGCTGCCTAGGCGGGACGCGGAGGACGGGGAGACCGAGACGCCGACAGGTCCGGGTGGGACCGCCAGGTTGAGGTCCCCGTACTGGCTGAGGGGTATCGGCCCAAGGACGAAGGCCGGCCAGGTGCTGTAACCCCCGGAGCCGTCGTACACGCCAGGGCTCCACAGGCTCCCGCCAAAGAGTCCGACAGTGTCGCCCGCCGCGGCGCCGAGGAGCGCGAGTGGAACTTGAAACTCGTGGATTCGATGGAGGCTTGCGCTGATGTCGCTGGGCCCGAACCCCGCCGCAGCCGCAAGGTCCGCGTGGTCGGGCAAGCTCGGATCGAATGGCGCGTCGTGGGTCGTCCAGCTGCCGAAGGATGCGTCGTACACGAGGTGCGCCGAGGTGTTCCACGTCAGGACGAACTGGTCTTCCTCGCCGGTCGTGCCGCCCCCGTCGTGACCCGTTTCGAAGGCGAACGAAGCGGCATCGGTATCGTTCGTGACGTCCCCCGTCGCGTCGTACGCGAACCACAGGTGCGTGTCGTTGTTCTTGACGAGCATGAAGGCTGGCACCATGTTGCCGGGTATCGCCCCCAAGTCCACCATCGCTGCGTCCGCCCACTCCCCCGGATTCATCGCGCCGTCAATCGTGGGCACGACGGAGGCCCACTCGGCGTCGGCGGCGTCGCCGGAGTGCCCGCGACCCGTGCCCATTGCGAGGAAGAGGCTCACGACGACGATTCCGACGACACATGCGCACGCAAGCCCGCGATGATTGCTCTGCACCCTTCCACGCCCCCGCCGGGTCTCACCGGCCTCGGGCTCATGGGACAGGCCGCTATTTCAGCCTTGCCTAATGATGTAGGGCTGCGCCCTTCGGGCCGGCCCCGCAAAGCCTTTTGACGAATCGCACGATGGACGGCGACGTGGCGAATCCCCCCGATTTCACCGCCAAACTCCGCGTCGGATGCTCCGGCTGGGGATACGACGACTGGCTCGGCGGCTTCTACCCTGAGGGCACTCCGAAGTCCGATTACCTGAAGCTGTACGCGAACACGTTCGACACGGTCGAGGTCGACTCCTCGTTCTACCGGATTCCGCAGCCGGCGATGTCCGCGAACTGGCGGCGCACCGTGCCCGACGGCTTCCTGTTCACCGCCAAATTCCCGAAGAAGATCACGCACGAGAAGAAGCTCGTCCACATCGAGGAACCGCTGTCCTGGATGTACAAGTCCATGGCGGAGCTCCGAAACCGGCTCGGAGCCTTGGTCGTGCAACTGCCGCCGAGCGTGAAGTTCGATTCGCACTGGGAGCACGTGAAGACGTTGCTCGACCTCCTTGATCCGAAGATCCGCCACGCGATCGAGTTCCGCCACAAGTCCTGGTTCAAGGACGAGGTGTACAATCTGCTCCGCGCGAAGAACGTCGCGATGGCGTGGACGGAGAACCAGTACGTCACGTCGCCCCCCGTGGTGACCGCAGACTTCGTGTACCTGCGCCTCGTCGGAGAGCGCGACATCGAGGAGTTCAAGGAGACCGTGAAGGACCGGTCGAAGGAGATGCGGGAGTGGTACCGCCACCTCGAGAAGGAAGCGTCCGGAGACGACGTCCGCCAGGTGTTCGTATTCTTTAATAACCACTACGCGGGTTTTGGGCCTGCGAGCGTGAACGAATTTCGGCGGCTGGCGGGGATGATGGAGATGGGCTTTCCCGCGGCGGGCGGGGCTCAAAGAGGTTTGGGGGACTTCGGATGACCACGCCGAAAGGGCCCCAGATGCAGATCGAGGTTTCGCCAGACGGCGAGAACGGCTGGACAGCCGTCACGCTCCTCTACGATCCCGACACGCCGTTCTCGGTCGTACCGTACGATGTCCTGAAGCGCGTCGGCATCCAGCCCGAGTCCCTCGAGGAAGTCCGGATTGCCGGAAAGATCGAAGATCGCAACATCGGGACCGCCTACTTCCGCTACAGGGAACGGGTTTCGCAGAGCCGGGTTGTGTTCCCTCATCCGGAGGACCCTTGCACCTGGGGATGGCACGCGGTGTACTATCTGGGCTGGGAAATCGACGCCTCTACGGGGGAGCTTCGAAAGAACCCTCGGATCCTGGGTTCGGACTGACGTCCCGTTCGGTCGCCCGCGCCAAAGCGACTTGAGGTCGGTCGCGTTTCCCGCACGCATGGCCCTTGGAGTCCAGATCGTCTACGATTGTGCGGATCCTCAACGGCTCTCCGAGTTCTACGCGGCCGCCCTGGGATACAAGCTGCAGGACCCGCCCGAGGGGTTCGCGACGTGGGGGGCGTTCCTCTTGTCGATTGGCGTCCCGGAAGAGGAATGGAACGATGGCAGCGCCGTCGTCGATCCGGAGGGGAAAGGTCCGCGGATCTACTTCCAGAAGTTGGACACGCCGAAGCCCGCGAAGAACCGCCTGCACCTCGACATGAACGCGAGCGGTGGGCGGAAGACGCCGGAGGAGGAGCGGCGCCGACGGATCGACAGCGAGGTCGGGCGCATCCTCGCGCTCGGGCTCGGGGCGACGAAGGCGAGCGAGAGCGACGACGCGAACTGGTACTTCATTACGATGCTCGACCCGGAGGGCAACGAGTTCGACGTGCACTGAATATCGAGATGACCACCAAGGGCAATGCTACTTGTACAGCGAACGTCTTTGATACGTCGTGACCAAGCGAAGGGGGATGAGCCCGATGTACGTGGATCTCGAGGTCGGGAAAGACCTGGACGGACCGTTCGAGACCCTGAACCTTGAGCTCGACACGGGCTCGGATGACTCGGCCCTTCCGCGGTCGTTCCTGAAGGGGCTGGGCGTCCGACCCCTGGGGTACGATTTGTACGAACTTGCCGACGGCAGGCGAGTCCGGCGTCAGTACGGAATGGTCTTCCTGCGACTCCGCGGCGAGATTGGTGCAACGCGCGTGATCTTCTGCGGACCGAGGGACGCGCCCGTCCTCGGGCACATCGCGCTTGAGATGCTCGGCCTTACCCTTGACGTCAAGCGGGGACAACTTCGCAAGTACCTCCGCCAGATGATCTCGACTCGCCGCGCGCGCCCGAAGGCCGCCTAAGCTTTTGTGCCGCCGCGCAGATGACGGCGTGTGGCCCGCATCGTATTTCACGTCGACCTCGACTCCTTCTACACCGCGGTCGAGGTGCGCGAGCATCCGGAGATGGAGGGCAAGGCGATCATCGGCGGCGCGCAGGGCAGCGGCGTCGTGATGGCTTTTGGCGACGACTGTCCATCTGATTGCCGGCAGCCATTTGAGCCGATTTGTCGTTAAGTAGACCCTTGTGCTAGCAAAATGCCAAATATTGGAGCCTTGATACTCCACCATGCGCCCGATTTCAGGGAAGTCATGGAGGAGCATCGCAGGTGCGGTCGTACTTCTGTTTTTGGTCTCCGGTTTGGGCCCGCAATGGCTGCCTGCAGAGCTCGAGGCTGCTTCGACGGTTCGCGATTCCGAAAAGCAGTTGGCTGGGCCTGACACAAATCGGCAAGTCAGTCATCCTTGGCCGCGGAGAGTGGGAAGGGATCGATCAGACGTCCAACCACCTGCACTGGATTGTGGTGATGACCCTTGTTACTTTGCTGGTGAGCATTATGACCCCTGGTTTACCGCATGGGCGACCTCGGTCGAAGTGACCATAAGGACTCCCAGCCACCCCCCTGTCGATGGAGATTTCTTTTATGTCCTCCTCTCGGTCTGGGACAACGCCGGCCGGTACGATCAGATTGGCTTTTCATCTTGCCCAACTCAATACGTTGAATGCGGGGGCGCGACTGCCTTCTGGGGACTGACATATTCGACGACGGACTTCTGTGCGCACAACTTCGACTTCGATCCAGGCGCGTTGATTCTGGCTGAGGGTGTCAGATACACTTTCAGAATGACTCTGGGAGGGGGCTTCCTGACCTTCCAGGCGTGGAGCTTCGGAAGGACGATCTGGGGGCCCTTCCAGAGACCCACCACGGCAACACAGTTCGAACTCGATGAGTCGTATTCATGCGAGGGGCAATCTTACGGCAACTTTGAAAACTATGAGGAAGTCCATGAGTTGGCGGGCGAACAGAACGTGCCTGTCTGGAGTTTCGCATTCGAGGACGTCAAGGCGAATGGGGCGCCGCTAACGAGCGACTGGTGGGAATTCAAGACTGGTGGCGCTCCTGCGCAGATAAGGTTGCTTATCTCAGGAGATGACATGACTATTGCGAACCACTTCTTCAGCATCTCAATGAATGCCGGCGTCTTCGGCGTGTACCGGGGTACGACCCAAAGTTCCTGGACCGGCATTGTCCCGCAGCTGTACAGTACATCGTGCCCCCCAAGCTGCTTTGTCCAACTCTCCGTGACCCGGCTCCCGGCTGGTTGGGCTGCCTCGTTGTTTCCTTCCGGCGGCGTACCAACTTTCACTTTCACGATTACCTTGACCATCCCCTCCACCGCTGCTCTCGGGGTCTATGAAGTCGAAATCAGGGCCAATAATCCGGAGCGAGCTCAATGGACGAATGTCTTGATGAGAATCAACGTATGGAGGCCACCCATTGGTGGCTGCGTTGCATTCGGATCGCCAATCTTGACCCCCACCGGTAATCTACCAGTGCAGTCGTTGTCCGTGGGACAACAAGTCATGAGTTATGACCACCAAACTTTGACGATGGTGGTCGCCACGCTGGAAGGTTTCACGCAATCGACTGACGATGTCATTCTGGTCATCAACAACGGGCTGCTCCAGATCACTGTCGACAGTCAGCCCATCTACTATCGTAATAGTACGTTCGAAGGATACATGATTCATCCGCAGCAGATGCAGTACGGTGGACTCTTATTCAACCCGGTTACCAACTCTTGGACGATTCTGCTGAAAATGGACTTCGTACCCGGCCAAGTCACCGTGTTCGATCTCGCTCCCTCTCTTGTGGGTGGTGGGACGTTCATCGTGAACGGGTATGATGTGATGCGGAAAACATAGCCGCAGCAAGCCGTCTGGGCGTGCCCATAAAAGGGCTCACGGTGGACGACGCCCTCGCGAACCCAGATATCCTCAGGGGAGCACCCGGGAGGCTTAAGGCACCCGCCGAGGTTCCTGAACTGATTGCTGACGCGCAGGCGAAGGGCTGGAGGGTGACGACCTTGGGCAAGGGAAGCCACGAAGGCGCGGGCTTGAGACTCCTTGGGCCAGATGGAGCCACCATCCGATACCATCCGTTCGGAGCGCACCACCCGGGGCCTACTGGTATGTGGCCAGCGGTCGGATAGGACGGCACTGGGTGCACCCGTGGTGGACAATTGTGGTTGGCGGGGGGTGAACGCAACGGGAATTTGGCCAGACGTAACAATGCGACCGGGCGAGTCTGAAACGAGGTGGCTGTTCCGCATGCTGCTCCAAGACCTTCAGACGCTTGCCTCAGACGCCGAAACCCTGCTCAGGGCGTTTCCACCCATGATTCCTGCCGCCGACGAGGTTGCTCTTCAGTTCGACGATCACTTCGGGTTCGCTGAACGGTTCGTAGAGGACGGGCTCATCACTCGCGAAATGCTGGAACGAGTTCGGGCGGTCGATAGGATTCTGGGCGAGATGAGTCGCCGGCACGACGCATCCCTCTGGACCGACGAGGCCCTTAGGCAGCGAGAGGAATGGAAGGAGGTCAGAGGTCTTGCGAGAGAGGCGCTGGTGGCGATGGGGTACGGTCTCGATCCACCACCACCATGGGAGAGAACGACGAAGGTCGTCCGGGCACGGACCGACACCAACCGGCACCGGAACTGAGGGGAGATTGACGATGCTCCTGGGGAATTCATCCCACCCGCGGTGTGGGCATCCCCTTCGTGAGCAGCCGCACGTTGTGGACGATTTCCCGCGTGAGAGGACTTCGTTCCTCCGGCTCGACGGCCGCCGGCACCGCAGGCGGCCCCCGAACAGAGCCTTCTCCGTCGCGAACCGCGACTCCGCCGTGCTCCGGCGGTGGTACCGCGACCCGAACCGGTTCGGGAACTGGAGGGCGAAGCGCGTCATCCGCTCGAACGCGTCCTTGGGATGCGTCGGCCAACGGGCGTTCTCCCTCGGGGAGAAGTACGCCTGCAGCCCCGCCGCCTGCACGGCCGCGCAGCACGCCCGACTCCAGTACGCGCCATCGCCGGTGACCGCTTTCGCCGGGGCACGGACGGGGACCTCGTCCAAGAGCGGTTCGAGTTGCCCCGCGTCGTGCCAGGTACCACGGGTCACACGGACCGCGAGCGTCGCGCGGTTCGACGTGCCGGAGAGGACGTGGAGCTTCGCGAAGTCCCTCCGCGCCTCGGGGTCGTGGTTCGCCCGCCACGCCCCGGAGCCGAAGAGGACGAGGCCCGTGGCGTCCACCGCCAAGGTCCTTTCGACCGCCCAGAAGGGTCGCGCGGTCTCCGCGAGCAGGTTCTCCAGGGTGCGCGTGATCCCGTCGCCGCGGTTGTACTTCTGCAGCGTGTTGAAGTGGGGGGCGCGCGCGAGGCCGAGGTTCGGACCGAGGAGGTGCTGTGCCTCCTCGTCCGGGCGTACTTCCACCTCAGCTTCCGCCGCGCGGTCGGCCTCCTGAGGGAGGTCGCGCCGCGGGATTCGCGGGCGTCCTCGGCGGCGTTCCCAGTCGTGGATCGTGGAGGACTCCACGAGGTCCTTCAGGAAGAGGCAGGCGAGGCGGACCTCCTCGCTCTGCCAGCGGTTGTACTCCGTCCAGTCCCTGCGGTCGATACGTCGTCGTACCTTGCCTCCGCTCTTGGCCAAGGGGGGATCCCATCCCAGGCCCGTTTGGCGGGCCTGACCGAGGAACTCGTGGACCTGGCCTTGAACGGCTACCCCGCTCTGGACTTGTCAACGGTCACCGATGACGAGGAGTTTGTGTGCACGCCCAGCCGCCCCGTCGAATTCGAGGTTTTGGTAGGCAAGAAACTCGAACCCTCGATTGCGGCTTCTCCCGGATCCGCCCTGCCTCAAACCGGGCGCCTCACGCCGATGCGGATGAGCTAACCGGCTTATGACGCTTAGCTCCACATGAGCGCCCCGCCAGCCTAGCGCCCTGAGCCCTCGGTGACATCTTGGATTTCCGCACCATCGTGGAGTCTGAATGATGATCCATCCAACGCAAGTAAGCCCGATTCGCTCAGCCTTCGCAGATTATACCTGGCCCGTTGACGTGAGATGCCGAGGGTACGAGCCGCTTCTCGTGCGGTTATCTTTCCGCGCCCTTCAACGGTCTCGATCAGCCGGTATTGCAGTCCTGTAAGTTTGCGTCCGAAACCCCGTCCTTGCGCCTCCGCCGGGAAAAACCTCTTCCGAGGACCGTCAGTGAGCGCCTTCAGGAAGCCGAGTTTCGTGAGGACGCGCAAGTGATGGGTCGCGGAACCATTGTGAAGGGAGAAAGTGTCGCGGATTTCCGAGAAGGTTACCCCTGGACGGGCGACCACAAAAGCGTATACTTGCCCCCGGACGAAGTGATCAAGTGCCCCGGCACGCGACAGCCTCGCATACATGAAGGCGGCAAGAAGGGACAAGGCCATTGCGGCGGGCTCTGAATACGTCGCGGCGAAGGCAGTAACAGCGACGACGGCGATTAATAGGATTAGCACTTCTCTCCCTGGGAGGACAACCGGCCGTCCGCCTGTGCCTGGGTGTGGGGAGAGAGACTGCCAGAATATGATCTCGCCTGTGCCCGGTCCGACCCAGACGCGCAGATTGCTCACGCTCTTGAAATCGGGGCTGGCGTAGCTCGCTTCTATGTGATACACCATCCCATAATGGAGGGAGTCAAACGCCAACGAGGTCTTTGACTCGGACAGTCCCTTTCCGTTCGTTTCCGGAACCGTCTCATTGAGAAAGGCAAGAGCGCGGGCACGAGCTACTTCTGGATCGATGGTGGGATTCGAGGGAACGAACCAGGGAAAAATTTCGAGGCGCGAGGCAAAGTTGTGGTGCATGTCGAATGTCATCCGGATTTCGTTCCCAAACGCGATATGGAGGCCGGAGTGATTGACGAACGCCACGATAGAAACGGTCGGCACGATGATTGTCTCGTCGTCCACGATTACGCCCTCTGTGCCGTTGGTTGCCCTCTGTTCAACCCCGTCCAAGTTCAGCCCAAGCGCCGACATGAGTTCACTGAGCCGGACGTTCATTTCCTCGATGGTTCCCCTTTCGAGGCGATTGCCAAAGTGGCCCGTAATCCCGAGCGCTGCGAATTTTTCGGCTCCGCTATATTCAAGTTGCAGGCGATGCCCGCCGGTCGTCTTCGAGACGACACTCGTTTGAGCGACTGCCACAGAATCGCCCTGCCAGCTTCGCAGACAACACGAGGGTCCAACGCCAGAGGGATTGGCCTGAATGCTGCTCCGATTCACGGGAGAAAGGCCGGTCGCTGCAGAAACGTAGTGCATGAGTTCTTCGGCCTTCTCCAATTCGACGAGATCATTAGGGGGAAACACAAGTGTCGCGAGCCCCGGTTCCTCTCCTGAGTGGGGCGCAAGAACCCCACCAGCCACAAAAAGGGACAAGAGGACCGCGACCGCCAAGACCACGGGCCATTGAGCGGGGCGAAGCATCGGGCTGGGATGCGTACTATGGGTCTTAGTCTTTGTTGAACACTTCTTTTCCTGTATCCGAGCCCGCTGTCGTCTCTCCTGTCCCAGCATGGAGACCCGTCTGACAAAGCAGTTGTTTTCCCTCCTGTTTTGTCAATCTCCTAACCAGAATTAGTTCCCATCTAAGGACGCCTCCGGTAGAAGCCAAGAGTTCGCAAAACCGATGATCCGCTCCGGCGGCAGTCTCGAGCAGAGAGCCTGGAGGGGGCCTGTCCGTTCAAGCTCATGTGGGCCACGATTCGTTGTACAACCACAAGATGCGCGAATGCCTCTCCCCCTGTTAGTGCAGTCGTATTCGCGCTCTAGGCGCCTAACCTCCGATTGAATTATCCGATCTGCCATGATCTCGAACTGATCGTCACCTGGCGCTCCTGGCAGTTGTCTCTGTCCCGTACGTGTACGCCGTCGCTTCATGAGGGTTCCGCCCAGCGTGATGTAGCCGGGCAGGACAGCCGAACAAGCCGATAAGACTTCCCATCGGTGTAGCGAACCTGAACCCGATGCGTCTTCTGCAGCGTCTCAGCGTTGTTGTAGACGCCAGTTGCATCAGCGCTCTACCGGCCATTCCCGCAAACTTGCGGTGATGGCGGTTGCTCAGAAGGACCGTTATACGGAAGCAAGGCGCGGACCGGAGACTAGCAAGCACTTTTCCGCCCCGGATCGATGGGGCCTCCGTGGCTCGCATCATCTTCCACGTCGACCTCGACTCCTTCTACACCGCCGTCGAGGTGCGCGAGCAACCAGAGCTGAAGGGCAGGGCCATCATTGTCGGCGCCGACCCGAAGGAAGGGAAGGGGCGCGGCGTCGTGATGGCGGCGTCGTACGAGGCCCGCGCCCTCGGGGTGAAGGCGGGGATGCCGATCTCCCTCGCGTGGCGCAAGCTCCCCGACGCGACCTACAAGCGCCCGAATTACGAAATGTACGGGACGGTCTCGGAGAGCGTGATGAACGTCCTTCGGGAGTTCGCGGACCGGTTCGAGCAGGCGAGCATCGACGAGGCGTACATGGACGTCACCACAAAGACGACGTGGCCGTCCGTCCGGGACTACGCCGTGGCGGCGAAGGCGGCCGTCCACGAGCGGGAGGGCCTCACGTGCTCCGCCGGCGTGGCCCCGAACAAGTCCACCGCCAAAATCGCGGCGGCTCATCAAAAGCCGGACGGCCTCACGATCGTCCCGCCCGAGGCGCTCCAGGCATTTCTCGCGCCCCTGCCGGTGGACGCGATCAGCGGCGTGGGGGAGAAGACGGAGCGTGTGCTTCACGAGCTGGGAATCCGCACCGTCGGGGACTTGGCGGCGTTCCCAGGGAAGAAGCTCACGGAGATCCTCGGTCGCAACGCCGTGTGGCTATGGGGAATCGCGCGCGGGATCGAGGAGCTGCCCGTCGAAGAACGTCCGGACGCGAAGTCGATCAGCGTCGAGCGGACGTTCGAACGAGACGTCGTGAGCTGGGAGGAGATCGTGGAGACGCTCGACAGCGTCGCGGACAACGTCCACCGCCGCCTGAAGGACGCGCGCGTGACGTTCCGCACGGCGGGGATCAAGATCCGGTTCGAGGGCTTCGTGACCCACACCCGCGACCGCACCCTCCCGAGATGGACGGACGAACGCCACATCCTGATCGATACCGCCCGCGACCTCCTCAAGGAGTTTCAGGGTCGGGGCCGGCCTGTACGGATGATTGGGGTACGGGTGTCGAATCTGCAACGTCCGAAAGGGAAGCAGGCGAGCCTTCCTCGGTAACCACTTCGCTCTTCGAGCCCCGCAGGATGTATTTCATCATCGCCGGTGCGGAGAGTGTCGTCACGATCGTCATGATCACGATCGCCGAGTAGAGGTTCAGGTCGATGATCCCCGCCGCCAGCCCGACCTGCGCGACGAGCAGCTCCATCATCCCCCGTGCGTTGAGCCCGACGCTCAGCGCCGCCAGTTCGTGACCCCGCATCCCCGCGAGCGTGCCCCCGATGAGCCCGCCGACGACCTTGCCCAGGAAGGCTACGGCCGTGACCATCAACACGAGGGCCCAATTCGAGACTTGGAGGACGACGAGGAGTCCCACGACCGCGAAGAAGATCGGCGCGAGGAAGCCCAAGTTGACGTTGCGCACGGTGTTCTTGAGGAGGAGGAAGTGTCCCTCCCCGACCGTGTCCCGGGTGAGGAAGACGCCCGCGTAGAAGACGCCGATCGCGAAGTGGAGGCCGAGCCCCTCGGCCGTGACGCCCATCGCGACCGCGATGAGAAGGATGATCGCGAACGCGGCCTCCCCCGACCCCATCCAGGACATCAGGCTCGCGAGGTAGGGCCGCGAGGTCTCGCCCTTCGGCCGCCGCCGCAGGAGCCATCCTACGCAATAGATGAAGCCCACGAACGTCAGGACCTTGGCGACGTCGAACACGATTGTCTGGACGGGCAACGGACCCCCCGCGCTCCGGTGCAGGGCGAGGACGACCGCGAGGAGTGCGAACGCCATCACGTCGTCTCGCGCGGCGACGGCGACGATTGCGCGTCCGAGTTTCGTGCCGAGCATGTCGAGGTCCATGAGGATGCGGACGCTGACGGGGAGTGCGGTCACGGACATCGCGGTCGCGAGGAACAGGGAACCCACGAAGTTCATGCCGAGCGCCTGGCCGAAGGCGTATCCCAGGGCGAACGGGAAGATGAACTCCGTGGCGGCGATGATGTAGGTGCCCTCCACGATCACGGCGCGGAGCCCTTCGTACCCCACCTCCATCCCGGCGGAGAGGACGAGGAACAGGATTCCGAACGGCACGAGGACCGCAAGGATCGCGCCTTCTGCCGAGGCGGGCGACGGATTGATCACAGCGAACACCGCGGGCCCGAGCATGACCCCGGCGAGCACCTCGCCGATCAGGGGGGCGTGGCCCGCGCGCCGGAACAGTTCCCCCGCAATCCGCGTTGAGAGGAGGAGGATAAGGACGAGGAGGAGCGCATCCATGGGGCCGCTCGCGGACCACGAGGGTCCTTCTACTTAGGCGTTCCCCGCTCGCAATCAGATGAGAGACTGAGGGGGACCCGAGAGGTCCCCCAGGCTTCCGAGGAGAGCCGATCGTGGGCCCGCACGGTTTCATGTGTACGCCGGGCGCGTGGGCAACGTGGGGCTGCCGGACTTCAGGGCCCGCGCGAACGCGGCCACACTGTCCACGACGAGGTCCGGCCTCTCGTCCCTCAACGCCGCGCGGTCACCGTCAATCCGCTTCGCATCGCCGAGGAACGCCGTAAATGTCCCGACCGCCTTCCCCGCCCGCACGTCGTCGAGCCGGTCCCCGACCATCCACGCGTCCCGCGGGGTGACGCCGAGGTCCGCGCAGGCCGCCAGAAGCATGCCCGGCCGGGGCTTTCGACACGT
>Ga0209341_10004048_pt1 | contig 13581 bp, 11 predicted proteins | sample RifCSP13_2_FD_184020 | JGI IMG/M metagenome (GOLD analysis project Ga0209341, IMG submission 184020) | Soil microbial communities from Rifle, Colorado - Rifle CSP2_sed 13_2 (SPAdes) (version 2) | ecosystem: Environmental > Terrestrial > Deep subsurface > Rock core/Sediment | place: Rifle...
GCTTCGTCGAAGAGATCATGCAGGCCGGCCTCTCCCAGGCGTACGACGGCGACTGGGAGTTCTACGTGGGCGGGGGCGTCGCGGTCTTCGACTGCAACGCGGACGGGCGTCCGGACCTGTTCGTCGCCGGAGGGCAGAACCCCGCCGCGCTGTATCGCAACGACAGTCTCGTCGGCGCCACGCTGCGCTTCACGCACCTGACCGACCCCGCCGTCGGCCTCGAGGCGGTGACCGGCGCCTATCCCGTCGACATCGACGGCGATGGGAACGTCGACCTCGCCGTCCTCCGCGTGGGCGAAAACGTCCTGCTGCGGGGCCGCGGGGACTGCCGGTTCGAGCGGGCCAACGAAGCCTGGGGCTTCGCCGGCGGTGATGCCTGGACGACCGCGTTCAGCGCCCACTGGGAGGCCGGCAGCGGCTGGCCGACCCTCGCCGTGGGGAACTACGTCGACCGCAGCCGACCCGGCGCACCGTTTGGCACCTGTCACGACAATGTCCTCTATCGGCCCGCGGACGGTGGGCGTGGTTTCGCCGCGCCCGTCCCCCTGACGCCCGGCTACTGCACGCTCTCGACTCTCTTCAGCGACTGGAACCGATCGGGCCATGCCGACCTGCTGGTGACGAACGACCGGCACTACTACCGCGGAGGAGAAGACCAGCTCTGGCGCGTCCGGCCGGGCGAGGCGCCGGCGCTCTACGGGCGGGCCGACGGCTGGCAGAAGTTGGAGATCAACGGCATGGGGATCGCCTCGTACGACGTGACCGGCGACGGCTACCCTGAATATTTCCTCACAAGTATGGCGGACAACAAGCTGCGCAGCCTGGCCGAAGGGCCGGGGCGACCGGCCTATACCGACATGGCCCGCGCGCGCGGCGTGACCGCCCACCGGCCTTTCACTGGGGGCGACACGCGCCCCTCCACCGCCTGGCACGCGGAGTTTTGTGATGTGAACAACGACGGGTTCATCGACCTCTTCATCGCCAAGGGGAACGTCGAAGCGATGGCGGAAGCCGCGCAGCGCGATCCGAGCAACCTGCTGTTGGGACAGCCCGACGGCCAGTTCGTGGAGGCCGCCGAAGCCGCCGGCATCCTCACCTTCGCCCGGGCCCGCGGCGCCGCCCTGGCGGACTTCAACCTCGACGGTCTGCCGGATCTCGTCGTCGTCAACCGCCGGGAGAACGTGAAGCTCTGGCGCAACGTGGGCCGCGGCACCGCCGGCCGCTCCCGGCCGCTAGGCAACTGGCTCGCCCTGCGACTACGCCAGCCGGGCGGCAATCGGGACGCGATCGGCGCCTGGGTCGAGGTGCAGGTGGGGGAGCGCACGCTGCGCCGCGAGGTGACCATCGGCGGCGGCCACGCCGGCGGCCAGCTCGGCTGGATCCACTTTGGCCTGGGGCGGGCCCGGGACGCGGTCGTCCGCGTGCAGTGGCCCGCCGGGGAATGGGGCCCGCCGGTGCGCGTGTCCGCCAATCAGTTCGTCTCCCTGGAGCGCGGCGCGAACCAGGCGGTGCCGTGGCGCCCGCCCGGGAAGTGAGGCCACGGCAGCCTGCTACGAGAACTTCGCGACGTAGCGGGCGTCGAGCAAGTAGGGAAAGAAGGCGCCCGCAATGTTGCTGAGAGGCACAACCTCCGGCCGGATCTCGTACCCCAGGTGCTCCATCAGCGCCCGCCGCGCGTCGCACCGCTGCGTCATCTGAGGATCCAGACGCCGCAGGCGTGCCCTGAGGTCGTCATCGGCCAGGACCAAACCATCTTCCATGTTGACGACGGCGGCCCCCTGCCGGGGCACGGGGATGATGTCCTGCTGGATGGCGTGCCCTGACTTCAGCGTGCCGGCGGAGCCGGGAGAGAAGGGACTGCCCACCCACTCGTCCAGGTGGATCAGGTGCCCCGGATTGACGGCGAACTCCCACTGGTCGGATTTCGCCCGCTCCGCCGCGGCCACGACGTCGCCCCCGCGCGCGCCCACGCCCACCGCCGCGTACCAGGCGTGGACGACCCGGAGGTAATTCTCCACGAGGTCGAAGTAGCGATCCTCATCCTCCGCGTCCCGGGCATCGATGAGCCTTCCGGCCCGGCAGGTCAGTGCCCCGATCACGCCAAACGCCGCCTGCGCGTACTCGCCGCGCACCACGCGCCCGTTGCGTGGGCTCTTCAGCCCGCTGGGAATGGGGCGCCCAAAGTTCACCATCGGGTGGCAGCTCAGTTCCAGGCCCAAGGAGACGAGGCTCGCCGCGGCCTCGCGTTCGGTCATCCCCTCGCGCAGGGAGAACACCCATGTGCGGAGCGCCGCGCTGGTGAGAGAGGACGCGTACTCGCAGAAGCGGATCATCTCGGGCTCGAGGACGACCCGCAGGCCGTCGTCCGGGGCCATCAGGAGGCCCGCGGCATTGGCCGGAGTCTGGCCCGTGAGTCCGGCGAAGGCCTGCACGATCCAGTAGGGCACGTCCGGGAGGGGCTGCGGCTTCCACCCGACCAGGCCGCAGCGGAGCGGACCCCCTACTCCCGCCTTCTTCAGCAGACCGACGAGGTCGGCGCTCCGGCTCCGGTCCTGATTCGGCAGGCTGAAGGGCTGATAGAGGGCGATGTCGGCGGGGACCTGCAGTTGCGAGGGGGCGTAGCCGAGGTTTTCGTTGCCGACCAGGAGAGTCGGTCTGTCGGCTAACCCCTGGAGCCAGAGGGCTTCCTCGAAGCGGGGGTCGAAGCCGGTGAGCCAGGTCAGGTTGGCGCTGTGCTCCCGGTCCGCGTAGACCGCCAGGCAGTCAAATCCCGCGGCCTCGCGGGCGCGTTCCAGCCGCCGGTACCGTTCGTGGAAGATGCGGGGGGGGAGAACAGGGACTTCCGTCGGGACGTCGAACTCCGGCAGACTCAGTTCAACGAACTGAACGTCCACACCCTACCCGCCGGCGACCGCCGCGTTGCCCTGGGTCTTTCCCGGCAGGGTGCCGGCGATGATCATCGTCAGGACATCGTCCTTGGTGACCTCGGCGGTGCGCACCGTCCCCACGAGGCGCCCGGTTTTCAGCACGCTGATGCGGTCGGCGTGGTCGAAGACGTCGTGGATGTCGTGACTGATCAGAAAGATCCCCAGCCCTTGTCCCTTGAGCTGTTTGATCAACTCGCCGACCTGGCGGGCCTCCTGCGGGCCCAGCGCGGCCGTCGGCTCGTCCATGATCAGGATGCGGGCGTTGAAGTAGATCGCCCGCCCGATGGCGACCGCCTGGCGCTGTCCGCCGGAGAGGTTGAGGACGCTCTCGCGGAGGGAAGGGACGCTGATGCGCAGCCGGTTCAGCACCTTGCGGCTCTCCGCCTCCATCGCGTCCTCGTTCAGCGAGATTCCCCGCATGATCTCGCGGCCCAGGAAGATGTTGGCCGGCGCGTCCAGGTTATCGGCCAGGGCCAGGTTCTGGTAGATCGTCTCGATCCCGTGCCCGCGCGCGTCCCGCGGATTGCGGATCGTCACCTCTTGACCGTCGATAAAGATCCGCCCGCTGTCCGCTCCATAGACGCCGGAGAGGATCTTGATCAGCGTAGACTTTCCTGCCCCGTTGTGGCCGACGAGGCCAACCACCTCGCCCGCGTAGAGGTCGACCGTGACATCCTCGAGCGCGTGGACGCCACCGAAGGCCTTGTAGATACTGCGCATCTCCACAAGAGGCTGTCGTTCCACGCGTGCCTCCTCCCTCGACGCCGGCGAGCTACCGCCGGCGGTACCGTTGATAGACGACGTCCAGCCAGACAGCCACCACCAGGACCGCGCCCTGCACGACATTCTGCAACGCGCTGGGCAGGTCCATCAGCACCATGCCGTTCCGCAGGCTCTCCATCAGGACCGCCCCGATCATCGCCCCCGGGATGCTGCCGACGCCCCCGGACAGCGACGTCCCGCCGATGACCGCCGCGGCGATGACGCTCAACTCCGCCAGTTCGCCCGCGGAGTTCGTGCCCGCGTTCAACCGGGCGGTGGCGATGATCCCCGCGATCGCCGCCAGGACGCCCATGATCACGAAGACGATCAACGTGATCCGGCGCGTGGGGATCCCCGAAAAGCGCGCCGCCTCCGGGTTGCCGCCGATCGCGAAGACGTAGCGCCAGAATCGGGTCGAGCGCAGGACGGTGCTCATGAGTATCCCCAGCCCGAGCATCATCAGGACGGGCACGGGGAGCCCCCGGGGCACGGTCGTTCCGGGGAAGGGGTAGGAGTTCATCAGCTGGACAAACCCGGCCACGAAGCCGACGTTGATCGCGATGACCAGGAACTCGCCCCACAGCGGCCGCACCGTGAACCCGTACTTCCGCCGCCTGGCGCGTGAGCTGACGAAGTACCAGACGAGGATGACGATGGCCGCCAGACCGCCGACCCAGCTCCAGGTAGCCCCGATGGAACCGTTGATGCCCCCGCCGAAGATCTGGTAGGTCGTATCGAGCGGGGCCATCGTGCGCCCGCTCGTGACCAGCCAGGCACCTCCGCGGAACGCCAGCAGCGAGCCCAGCGTGACGATGAAGGATGGGACCTCCAGGTAGGCGACGACGTAGCCGTGAAACGCCCCGATGAGAGCGCCCAAGGAAAGGCCGATCAGGATCGTGGCCAGCGGGTTCCACCAGACCTCCAGCGGGAAGACCTGGACCTGCATAAAGGCCATCACCATGCCCACGAAACCGAGGACGGACCCCACAGAGAGGTCGATCTGGCGGGCGACGATCACCAGGACCATACCGCCCACCATGACCCCGACCACACTGCTCTGGACCATCAGGTTCCACAGGTTGCGCGGGGTAAGGAAGAGCCCTGTCTGCAGGTGGAAGCCGACCCAGATGACGGCCAGCGCCGCCACCATCCCCATCAGGCGGGTGTCGAAGCCGGCCCAAGCGGCGAACCGCTGGAAGACGTTCACCCGGCCGAAGCGCGCCGGGGGGGGAGCCTCAGCCGGGGTTTGGCGCGGAGCTGTGGTTTCGACCGACACAACGTCTCCCCGCGTGAAATTGAGGTGCCGCCGGGAGCCGGGTGGGTCTAACCGGCGGCACCTCGATCGCTACCGCTGCATCACTTGCAGGCCGGGGGCGCCTTGGCTGGATTGACCCCCTGGCAGACCTGGGCCTTGGTGGCCCACTTCGCTTTGATCACGAGGTCCAGGTTCCCAAAGACGATGGGGACGGGCTTGAGCAGGATCGAGTCCATCGTCACGCCCCTGGGCCCCTTGAACTTGACCGCCCCCTTGACCTTGTTGAGGGCCGTCCCCCTTGCCAGCGCCACCGCCACCTCGCCGGCGGCGCGGCCCAGGTCGCGGGCGTCCTTCCAGACGCTCACGGTCTGATTGCCCTTGGCCACGTGGTTCAGCGCGACGATGTCGCCGTCCTGGCCAGACACCGGCACCTTGCCGGCCAGACCGACGGCGGCGAGCGCCGCGATGACCCCGCCGGCCATCCCGTCATTGGAGGAGACGACCGCGTCCACTTTGTTGTTGGTCCGGGTGAGGATCTGCTCCATGTTCTTCTGCGCGACCTCGGGGCGCCACCCGTCGGTATACTGCTCGCCGACGACCTTGATGTCGCCCTTCTTGATCGCCGCGCCCAGGATGTCCAGCTGGCCCCCGTGAACGAAGTCGGCGTTGGGGTCGGTGCTGCTGCCTTTGATGAACACGTAGTTCCCCTTCGGCCGGACTTTGAACACCTCCCGCGCCTGCATCCTGCCGACTTCGCGGTTGTCGAAGGTGATGTAGAAGACGCCCGGCGTCTCGATGAGACGGTCGTAGCCGATGACCGGGATCTTCTCGGCCTTGGCTTTGTTCACGGCTGGGAGAACGGCGTCCTTGTCCCAGGCCAGAATGATCAGCGCGTTCACGCCGCGGGCGATGAGCCCCTCGACGTCCGAGATCTGCTTCTCGTTGGAGCTCTGGGCGTCGGCGCTGACGTAGCGCGCGCCCGCCTTCGCCAGCGCGGCCTTGATCGCCGCCTCGTCAATCTTCCAGCGCTCCTCCTGGAAGTTGGCCCAGCTCACACCGACGGTGATCGTTTTCTGCTGCGCGGAAACCAGGCTTAACGAAGTGAACACGAACAGGAGCGTCACAACAACTGCGGCCAAACGTCTCCCCTTCACGGGCATCCCCTCCATAGCCTTGTGGGCTTCAGGCCAAAGCCGACGCGCCGACCCGGTCCCTGCGGATACCACCTCCCCGCGAAAGGTCAGCCAAGACTGCACCGCTGCATCGCCTGGAATGTTCTACCTTTGTTCTGGCCGTCGCTTCATCTTCCCTGCATCCGGCGCAGGCCCGGGTTCACTCAGGCGAATCCCCCGAGGTCGCGCATGGACGACCGGAGGGATGGGTACAGGCCGCGGTAGACATCGTACAGCCGCTCATAGACGGCGGCGGCCGCCGGATTCGGGGCCGTGGCGTCGACGATGGCGATCGTCCGATCGCAGGCGGCCTCCACAGAAGGGAAGACTCCAGAGCCGACCCCGGCCAGCATCGCCGCCCCAAACGCCGCGCCCTCGGTCGCCGTCACGGTCACGACTTCCTTGTCGAATACGTCGGCCAGGATCTGGCGCCACAGGGGACTCCGCGCTCCGCCGCCCGAGCCCCGAACCTGCTCAATCCGCACACCCATGTCCTTCATGATCTCGAGGACGTCCCGCAGCCCCATGGCGACCCCCTCCAGTACCGCCCGGACGAGGTGGCCCCGCTGGTGCCGCAGCGTGAGGCCCACGAACGCCCCGCGCGCGTGCGGATCGGCGTGTGGGGTCCGCTCTCCCGTGAGGTACGGCAGGAAGACCACGCCCTCTGCCCCCGGCGGCACGCCGGCGGCCTCGGCGGTCATCACGTCGTACGGATCGCCGCCCTCGGCGCCCCAGGTCTGGCGGCCCAGGCTGTCCCGCAGCCACCGCAGTGAACCGCCGGCCGACAGCATCACACCCATGACGTGCCAGCGGCCGGGGACGGCGTGGCAGAAGGTATGGAGCCGACCCAGGGGATCGACCTCCACGGCATCCAGGTGAGCGAAGACAACGCCGGAGGTACCGATGGTCGCCGAGACCAGGCCCGGGCGCACGACGCCGCTGCCGACGGCCTGCGCCGCCTGGTCACCGGCCCCGCCCACGACCACGGTGCCCGGTGCGAGTCCGGTGACGGCCGCGGCCGCTGCCGTGACCGCTCCGGCAGGCATCGGGGATTCCACCACGGAGGGGAGCCACGCGGCCGGAATGTCTAGGGCGTCGAGCATCTCTCCCGACCAGGCACGGCGCCGTACGTCGAAGAGCGACGTCCCGGACGCGTCCGCAACGTCGATCGTGAACTCTGCGGTCAGTCGGTGGCGCACATAGTCTTTGGGCAGGAGAACGTGTGCGATCCGGGCGTACAGGTCAGGCTCGTGGCGCCGCATCCAGACGATCTTCGGTGCGGTGAACCCGGTGAGCACGGGGTTGCCGGTCAACTCCAGCACCCGGGAGGCGCCCACGCGCTCGGTAATCCAGGCGCACTCTTCCACGGTCCGCTGGTCGTTCCAGAGGATCGCCGGGCGGAGGACACGGCCGGCGGCATCGAGGGCCACCAGCCCATGCATCTGACCGGTGAGTCCCACTGCGGCGATCGCGGATGCGCCGACTCCGGATTGCTGCACTACCCGGCGGATACTGGCCACGCTGGCCTCCCACCAGGCTTCGGGGTCCTGCTCGGTCCACCCCGGCCGGGGCGTCAGCAGGGGGTACTCGGTCGTCGCGACGCCGAGGAGCCGCCCGTCGGGGTCGATCAGCACGGCCTTGGCGCCGGTCGTCCCGACGTCGAGACCGAGGAGTGCGCTCGAGTGAGGCGCGCTCCTCACCTGGGCAGCGGCGGGAGGGGAGGGAGCTTGCTGGCCGCCGGCGCCCGCTGGCGAATCAGGTAGGCTTCGAGCCAGCCCCGGGCCCGATCGGGATGGCCGGTCGCCCAGATCACCTGCTCGTGGTCCAGGGCGTTGATCCGGTCTGCGGCCGCACGGATGGCGTCGATGGAATTGCGGACGGCCACTTCGACCGGCATCCGCTCGGGATTGACGTCGATACCGAAGTGCTCCGCGTACCCGGCCATCTTCAGCGCGTACAGCGCGGCCTCCGCCTGCTCCGGCGCCACGACGCCGACGTTCAGGTCCTGGTCGTAATTGCCGAGAGGCTGGCTGTTCCAATGGGTGTGCGCGAGGCGGCCGTACTCGCAGATCTGGCTCAAGGCGTAGGCCAGATCCTCGGAGCCCATGAGCATGTGGCCGATCTCGGGGTTGAGCGCGACCAGGGCGTGCCCTTCGGCGAGCAACCGGCGGTTCTCGGGATGCGTGAGGCGGGCCTCGACCTTCTCCGCCAGGAGCAGCCCCTCGGCCGTGCTGCCGTAGAGGATGCGCCCGCGGGGCTCGTAGGGCTTGGGTTCGAAGGCCACCCGCACGCCGGGAACGGCATCCAAGGCCTCGGCCAGCCCGTCGGCGAACCGGTCGCGCATGGCAATGAAGTCGGTGCCGAATGGCTGTTCATAGCCGTCGATCCCCGGCCAGACGATGGCAAAATCGGCGCCCAGTTCCTTGTTGATGCGCAGCGTGCTGATCGTCCGCTCCACGGCGCGGCGCCGCGCCTCCGGGAGCGGGGAGGAGAGCGACCCCCACTCGAACTCCCGGTCGAAGAAGAGCAGCGGCACGATCGTGAGGACACGGATCCCCGATTGCTGGCTCCACGTCCGCCAGAGATTCAGGTTGTCTTCGTTGATCTCGTTGGGGTAATGGGCCTCCACGCCCACGACGCCCATCTCCCGCAGCCCGGCGATCTTCTCCAAGCGCGCCTCGATGGAGAGGTCGCTCTGATACTTGTCGTGAAATCGGCTGGCCATCGGCGAGAAATACCAGATGCCGGCGGAGAACTTCGGCGCCAGCGGGAAGCGCTGCAGATGGGCGACGAGTTCTTCGGGGGTGCGCCGGGTCGCCTGAGTGCGGAGATCACGCAGCGGCATAGGGTTCGCCTCCTCTTTGCGACCGGTCGACTGCGGTTTCGCTGGCTCGGCCCGGTGGGCGTCTTTCGACGCCTTCTCCTCTCCCCCTGTCACCGGCCTGCCGTTTGTCGTCGTCATGATCTGGCAGTTCACGGCACTCTGGACCGAGTTCCTCTTCGCGTGGTCATATCTTCCTGGGGCAGTACTTCCTGCGGGGACTGCGGGCCAGCGCGCGGAAGGGGTAGAGCCGGGCGCGCGGAGCGACTACCCGCGGAACAACGGTACGGCGACGAAGACGAGCGCCCGGACGGCGCTCACCCAGACTCGGCGGACGACCTGGCGGGGGCGGAACGGCCGGCGGCTATCTCAGTGCGTCCAGGGCGTTGTTGAGGTCAAAGGCCACCATCCACGCGTAGGTCTGCGCCACGCCGACGTCGGTGCTGGCGATCCCCTGCAGCGCGAAGCCGTGCGCGGCCTCGGCGAACCGCAGCGCCGTACCCACCTTGGCGTTCCCCGTGGCCGCCCGCAGGTCATTGAAGATCCCGCTGCCCTGACCCCGGCATGGGTTGCCCGCGGCAACCGTGAAGTTCTTGCCTCCAGGCCCCTCCAGGCAGTTGATCATGCGGCGCAGGCGCAGGTGCGCGGCTGAGAGGGCTGTGCCCCGCTGCGTCTGGTCGGCGACGTCAAACAGCGCGGTGATGAGCTGCGTGCGGGCGGCGGCCACCGGATCCTGCCCGTGTACGACCGGCAGGACGGTCAGGCCCGCGAGCACGATCAGCACTGCGACGGTCCCGATTCTCACATGCGGTCCCCCTCCGAAGATATGCCGCGAACGCCACATCCCACAATTTAGCCGCGATGAGACGAGGGTGTCAAAGGGAACGCGAGGACCGCGGTCCGAGGACATGCCGGGGTTGAGCCTGGGTGTCCCGAGAGTGAAGCGAAGGTGGGAGAGAAGAAAGAGCGCAGGCTTTCCGCCTGCGCTCTTTCTGTATTTCATCTGGAGCCGCTGGTCGGAGTCGAACCGACAACCCCCGCATTACAAGTGCGGTGCTCTGCCGGGTTGAGCTACAGCGGCGACTCAACCCGGATTATACGACCTGGAGAAATCCTCCGCCACGTCTCCGCCGGCCCGACTCGCTACTTCCCGAGGGCGGCGAGGGCCGAGTCAATCTGTTTGGCCACCACGGCCGCGAAGGGCTGCGCCTCGTTGACGTCGTTGCTGACCACACCCTGCAGGGCCACGGTCAGCGCGGCGTTCGCGAAGGTGAGCGCCTTCCCCGCCCCAGCGTGGCCCGCGGCCGCCGCGGCCTTCAGGTCAGGGATGATGCCGTTCCCCTGCCCCTGGCACACGTTGCCGGCTGCGGCGGTGAAGTTCTTGCCCTGTGGCCCCTCCAGGCAGTTGATCACATGCCGCAGGTGCAGCTGCGTCCCCGCGACGGCCGTCCCCCGCTGGGCCAGTTCGCCCGCGTGGAACCGCGCGGTGGTGAGCTGGGTGCGGGCGGCGGCCACCGGATCCTGCCCCAGTACAACCTGCGGCAAGATGATGACACCCGCCAACGCAATCAGTGTAACGACGGTCCAGATCTTCACGCTTGTTCCCTCCCCCAAGGTTGTCCCACTAAGGCTACGCCTCACGATCGGGCAGGAATGTAACGGCTGTGTCAAATCTCGGGGAAAAGTGGGGTGACGCGGCCAACGTCACGGCGGCGGCGAGGCCGCCGGGCGATTTCGCAGGAAGACATCGGTCACTAACGTCCGGCTCGTGGGCTGGGGTGAGGTCTCGGAGGCGACGACCGTGACCTCCACGCGCACCACATCTTGCGGCCGGGTCGCCGGCGCGCCCGCCGAATCGAAGTAGCGGAAGGAGAGGCTCTCGATCGAGCCCGCCAGGTTGTTCACGGCCAGTCCGATGCGGCGCTCCAGCTCGCGCTGCACCCGGTCTCGCTGAAAGGTCACCGTGTACGCCTCCCCGGGGCGGCGAGGGTTGTGCGGCGCGACGCGCACGCTGATGCGTTCGGGGCACAGACCGCCGCACCGCGGATCCGCCAGCACCGCTTCGCCCCAGCGGAGCTCCTCCACCATCCGGTCCACGGCAACGCGGACGTTCTGCTGCACCTCCAGCGTGCGCTCGGTCAGCAGCATGCTGCGGAAAGTTGCCTGAACCATCCCCGCGATGGCTCCTAGCGCGGTCCCCAGCAGCGCCAGGGTGACAATGACCTCAATCAGCGTGAGGCCGCGGTCCTGGGATCCCATGCTCCTCCCTCCCTCTAATGCATCGGGGGGTGGCCGGAGGATTGCGGGTCAGCGGGATCAGCTCCGCCGGACAGGGAACGGGGCGAGCGGAGGGCTTCGGCGCCGCGGAGCGTAATCTAGACACAACCACGTCTCACCGGAGAGGTCCCCATGGAGAGGCGCACGGCGCTGGCCGCGCTAGTCGAAGCCGATCGGGCTCACCTGATTCACCCGCTGCACTTTCCGGCCGAACACACCGCCCCCCTGGTGGCCGTCGAGGCGGCGGGGGCGGTCCTGCGGGACGCGGAGGGGCGCGAGTATATCGACGGACTGGCGTCGCTGTGGAACGTGAACGTCGGCCACGGCCGGACCGCACTGGCGGACGCGGCCGCGGCCCAGATGCGGCGGATGGCCTACACCGCGGCGTATGCCGGCTTCTCTAACGAACCGGCCGTGCGCCTGGCGGAGCGGCTGATCCGTCTGGCTTACCCGAACCTCTCCGGGGTCTACTTCACCACTGGCGGCGCCGAATCCAATGAGACCGCCTTCAAGATCGCCCGCTACTACTGGAAGCGCCGCGGGCAGCCGGAGAAGATCAAGATTATCTCCCGCATCCACGGCTACCACGGCGTCACGCTGGGCGCGATGAGCGCCACCGGCATGCCCGCCTTCCACCGGATGTTCGCGCCCACGGTGCCGGGGTTCATCCACATCACGCCGTCCTATCCCTACCGGTATCCCGGTTCGCAGGCCGAGGCGCTCGAGGCGACGTTGCAGGCGGAGGGCCCGGGGACCGTGGCCGCCTTCCTCGCCGAACCGGTCATCGGCGCGGGGGGTGTGATCCCGCCGACCCCAGACTACTTCCCGCGCATCCGCGAGATCTGCGATCAATCTCAGGTCCTTTTCATCGCCGACGAGATCATCACCGGATTCGGCCGGACCGGCCGCTGGTTCGCCCTCGACCACTGGGGCGTACAGCCCGACGTCGTCACGTTTGCCAAGGGCGTGACGAGCGCCTACCTGCCGCTCGGAGGAGTGATGGTCTCGCGGGAGATCCATGCGGCGATTGCGGAGGCCCCGCCCGCGGAGCGCTTCATGCACGCCGCCACCTACTCCGCCCACGCCACCTGCTGCGCGGTCGCGCTGGCCAACCTGGACATCCTGGAGGGCGAAAGCCTGGTGCCCCGGGCGGTGACCCTCGGCGACCGGCTCCTCCAGGGACTGCGCACGTTGCGGGACCTGCCGGTCGTCGGCGACGTGCGTGGGCTGGGCCTGATGTGCGGCGTGGAACTGGTCGAGGACAAGGCGACGAAAGCGCCGGCGGTTGGATTGGGAGCGCGTGTGCTGGCGGAGGCACGGCAGCGCGGCCTGGTGACGCGCATCCGCGCCGGCCAGAGGGGTGAGCACTCCATCGGAGACGTGATCTGCCTGGCACCGCCGTTTGTGATCACCGAAGCACAAGTGGATCGGATCGTCGAGATCCTGCGGGAGGCGATCCAGGCGTGCCGCTGAGGGCGCGGGGGTTTTGGGCCGCCCTCGTTGCAGCCGTCATCTTCTGCTCGGCGCCGGCCGGGGCCGCCGCGCCCGCCGGCGGGGCCGTGCGGTTCACGACATCGGACGGTGTTGTGCTGGCCGGCACGGTGTTCGGCGACGCGTCCGTCGGCGTGGTGCTGGCGCACATGTTCCCCACCGACCAGACCAGCTGGCAGCCGTTTGCGCGCCAGCTGGCCGCGGAGGGCTACCGGGCGCTCGCGTTTGACTTCCGCGGCTTCGGGCGGTCGGGCGGCTCGCGCCGCGTCGACGAGATCGACCTCGATGTGCGCGCGGCCGCGGTGTACCTGCGCAGCCAGGGCGCGCGCCGCATCGTGCTCGTGGGGGCGAGCATGGGCGGCACCGCGTCGATCAAAGCCGCGACCCCGGGTGGCGTGGATGCGCTGATCGCGATCAGCAGCCCGATGCGCTTCCGCGGCCTGAACGTCAGCGAGACCGAGCTGGGGCGCCTGACGATGCCGTCCTTGTGGATCGCCAGCGAACGCGACAGCGTCACGCCGGCGATGCGCGCCATGCACGCCGCCGCGGGCGGGAGGAAGGCGCTGCACGTCTACTCCGGCAGCGCCCACGGCACCTACATCTTCGACTCTGCACATGGGCCCGACCTCACCGGGAGGATCCTGGTCTTCATCGCCCGCGCCGTGCCTCCGCGATGAGCGGCGCGGGCCGGCTGCGGGAGCGGCCCCGCAGCAACGGCTTTACGCCGATCGGAAGATCGAAGTCCCGATCATGACCTGGAACGACCGGCGACTGCTCCGTATCTCCGTCCAGGGATACAACACGCGGGAGGACATCGACGCCCTGACCTCTGTTCTGGCGGGCTTACTCGCGGAACCGTCCCGCTCCGGCTAGGGG
>Ga0209341_10004051_pt1 | contig 13572 bp, 13 predicted proteins | sample RifCSP13_2_FD_184020 | JGI IMG/M metagenome (GOLD analysis project Ga0209341, IMG submission 184020) | Soil microbial communities from Rifle, Colorado - Rifle CSP2_sed 13_2 (SPAdes) (version 2) | ecosystem: Environmental > Terrestrial > Deep subsurface > Rock core/Sediment | place: Rifle...
ATTCTAACTAATTGCTACAACATATATATAAAATATAGCAGGCTGTCAAGTTTTGCCTGCAATCCTGTAATGTATTATCTTCTGTGTAAATTCATTGATGAATAAAAAAAGAGGCTGAAGCAATCGGTTCTTCATCATGCGTTTGGCGGGATGTTGTAAGGTTATAAATACGCTGTTTTAAGAATGTTAAATAATCAAAATACTTCGGCGTCGGTAATTCGTTGATTTTTCAACGGTTCATTGATATATTTGTTAAATATCTAATACCGGGAATGTAAAAAAGCAAATAGAGGGTGATATACATTAAAAAAACTAACAGCAATATCATCAGAAATAAGTATAGAGCAAGGGATTCTGATATCTGCTGTGGTTTTGAGCGAAAGCGAGTATAACAACAACCGTGATGCAAATACTCTATTTGTTCAGGAGATAGACAAGGACGGAATTATCCTCTATGCGGCATAGCAGCGGATTGGCTCAACATCGTCTTGAAAGGGCAAAAGAGCATTTTCAGTCTGCAAAGTAGTAGTTTGCAAATAAATACTGGCAAAAGCAATAAAAGAAGAGTTGGGGTAATTATGTTAAGAAAAATAAAAAGTAAATCTAATAAAAAAAATATCTTTAACCAAAAACGAACAAAAACTTATCGCCTCTTAGAAAATCCTCTTGAATTTTATACTTCCGAGGAAGCGGCTGCCTATGGCCGCAAGCCACCCTTCACTATTTACTATGACAACCCAGAACATTCAGCAAAACTTCTTAAGGGCGATTGTATGGAGATTTTAAATCAGGCGAGGGAAAACAGCGTTGATATGATATTTGCTGACCCACCTTATTTTCTTTCTAACGGAGGTATTACCTGTCATGCTGGCAAGATGGTTTCGGTAAACAAAGGTAAATGGGATAAATCAAGGGGCGTAGAGGAGAATCATAAGTTTACACTTGACTGGCTTAAAGCTTGCCAGCGCGTTTTAAAACCGAACGGCACTATTTGGGTGTCTGGAACGACTCATATAATTTACTCCGTTGGCTTTGCCATGCAGGAGCTTGGATACAAGACTCTCAATGATATCGTCTGGTATAAGCGCAATGCCCCACCGAACCTTTCATGTAGATATTTTACCCATTCGACAGAGATTGTCCTATGGGCTGCAAAAAATCAGAAGAGCAAGCATTACTTTAACTACCCGCTCATGAAAAAGATAAATCAGGGAAAGCAGATGCGGAATGTATGGGAGATTTCAGCGCCACAGGCAGCAGAAAAAAGATTTGGCAAGCATCCTACACAAAAACCTGTTGGGCTTCTGACAAGATTAATGCTTGCTTCTACAAAAGAGGGAGACTTGGTGCTTGATCCATTTTGCGGGAGTTCAACAACAGGTGTGACCACAGTTTTGCTTAACAGGCACTACGTCGGGATTGATTTAGAGGACGAGTACCTGCAACTTTCCAAGAAAAGGTTAGAAGAAGCAATTGAAAATAAAACTGCCAACATACCAGTTTTTAAAAAGGTAGCAAGCAGATGAAATATTCATCAATATTTAAGAAGCAAATCGGCTGTAGCAATGAACAAGAGGTTTTTACTTACCTCATAAGCAATCTTAACGATTCAATCAGGTATTGGGATTATTTTGTAAATTGGAAAAAGGTTATCGGCAATACAAAAGATTTAGAGGTAGACTTAAATATTCTTAACTATTTAATCGGCAAAGAAAATATTGAAAAGGAGTTTAGCTATCTCTTAAAAAAATATCCACGGGTTGTGAGATTAATTCCTGTTCTCCTTGCATGTCGAGAGAATAGGTTTAAAATCCTCACAGATCTTTCTGGGGGTAATCTTAAGTATGAAGATTTTTCTTTTGAGGAAAAGGAAAATCTTTCTGATAGCAAGATTTCAAAAGCTGTCCGTTTTGCTCAAAAAAGTGGCTTATTAAAAATATTCAAAGACAAAACCGTTAAAAATATTGTTGATTACACAATAGGAATTGAAGTTGGGCTTGACAGTAATGGTCGTAAAAACCGAGGCGGAACGGCTATGGAAAAAGTGACAGAAAATTTTGTAAAGGGAATCTGTAACAGCCACGGTTTTAACTATATTAAGGAGGCTACAGCAGAAAAAGTTTTAGAGCAGTGGGGACTAAAACTCAAAGTTGATAAATCAAGCAGACGATTTGATTTTGCTATATATAATGGCAAGCGTCTTTATCTCATAGAAACAAACTACTATGGCGGCGGTGGCTCAAAGCTTAAATCTACTGCCGGCGAATACAAAGCTCTTTATGATTTTCTTATAAAAGACGGGCACAAATTCGTCTGGGTCACTGACGGAATCGGTTGGCAGTCTACGAGCAGACCGTTGGAAGAAACATTTAATCATATTGAATATCTTCTAAACTTAAAAATGATATCTAATGGACTACTGGAGGCCATCATATCGAATAATTTATAACGTAGGAAAGTAGGGTCAAGTCTTGAATTATAGCTTTTCTGTTGGAGAAATTGCTCATCCTTGCCATAAGGAAACATAAAGGGATCCCGTCTCCACTTTTTAAAGCAAGGTGCAATTAGTGTCAGCACCTATTTTAGGATAGAGGCAATGGAAAGGCATTTGAAGAACTCTGTAGAAAAAAAGGGGTTAGATTTATTTTTAAAGGAATTATTGACATAAGGTGTAGTTTTTAATAAAAATTAAAAAAGAACTGATTTCTTTACCCCACCACCAATAACCCATTAACTGCCACAACCCGCCTTTTCCATTCATTCTATAGCACTGAACAAAAAGCCACCCCACGAAGGTAAGGGGGTCGGATCTTGAAATATAAGTTTTTTAATTCCAGAGGGACTTTCCCCACATCCTCCTCTGTAGTCTGTTAATCATAACTCTTTCATTATAAGGTTATCAAGAAACGGAACAGGTTTATACGAAATTTGCTCTGTTTAAAAAGGCTTTGCATTTTTCCTTATGCCCTTCTTTTGCTGACCAGCGTTTTATTTCCGAGATATTTACCTTTTGACCTCTTGCAACCATAATAGCCTGTCCCAGCGCCTGAGGGTCGTTCCAGTGGTAATAGGCTGCGAGCCTGTCTTTTACAGTATCGGTAGGTGTAAGCAGGATAATCTTGCCAAATTTTGTTTTAAGTTTATTTAGGTTTTTAATAGGCTCGTCTCCTATTGCCGCAGGCGGAGCGATAAATTCTATAAAAAAGTGACAATCCTTCCGGATAAAGTGCCGCGAATTTTTTCTCTCGAAACCAAGGTCTGACATGGCAGCAGCAACCTCTTTGATTGCGGCATGTGTAACAAAATCAAGGTCGCTGGAAAGGTATTTGTTTTTCGTGTAAATGGAGACACAGGCACCGCCAACGAGGACTGCATCAATGCCATTTTCGCTAAGTTTTTCCGAGACAATCGCTGCCAGTTCCCTGATGTCAATATGCTCCCAGTCAACCTTCATAACGGTTTGCCTGCCCTCCTCGGTCTTGTCCGTTTCCTGTAATAGGTTTCCTTATCTCTTTCAGGGATAAACTCGTATGCCTTGATGAGAAATGCCTGTAATTCCTTCAAGAAAGGATACCTTGGATTGAATGTATAAATCCGCACTTTCCCTATGAGTCGGCTTGAAACAATCCCTCCGTTCTCCAGCCTTTTGAGCTGCTGCTGTATCCTGTTTACCGGCGCCTTGAATGTTTTTGCCATGCCAAGAGCATACCCTTCGCCGTATACAAGGAGGGTAAAAAGGATTTTTTCTACTGTATTGTTGCCAAAAAGCGCTTCGAGCATACTCCACCTTCTACCATAATTTATGGTTATGTTGCCAACTTAGATGGTATTCAATCCATCTTGCGATGTCAACACAAAAATCGCAAGAAGGCAAAAACAATGGCGGTAATGCTTGCACACAAGAATGTTTATTGGTAGACTCGGATATAGGTTTTATCTCCCATGGAACTCAGATACTTAGGAAGAAGGGCGAGAGGCAGGTCTTGCATCTTGATATTTCCGTGATTAAAGGGATTGCGTCTCCACTTTTTAAAGCAAGGTGCAATTAGTGTCAGCACCTATTTTAGGATAGAGGCAATGGAAAACGATTACCGCGAACGTTCACTAAAAATCCACGGACTCATATGCGCCAAATGCGCTCGGGAGTTCACCTACAAAAATCAGCGCTTGCTGACCGTGCATCATAAAGACGGTAACCACCTTAATAATCCCTCTGACGGCTCCAACTGGGAAAACCTGTGCGTATATTGCCATGAGGATGAGCACAGCCGCGGGCTCCTTGCTGACTATTTGAGTGGGAAATAATGATAGTAGGAAGTTAATTGGGACGGTTCTATACAATTGCCGTCTAAGTAAAAAATTGATGGCTCAGATTAAACAGGCTGATACTGATTGAAAGACAGGAAAAAAAGAAGCCTATGTGCCATGGGATGAATTGAAAAGTGTATAAGGCAATGGCAGAAAGGGAATATAGCGAATCTAGAAAATGAGGAAGAAAGCACTTAACAAGCAAATACAGCGGATGCAGATTAACCGCCTCGCTGGTTTAGGTCGTTGAGCCTGACTTTTTACGAAGCCGTCACTTTACCACCTCCAGTCTGTTCTTCACATCATTCACACCCCAAACATACCAGGCGTCGTCTTCCGCTGCTTCCTTTGCAATCTCGCTTTTTACAACGCCATTCAGGGTTACTACATAATTTCGGGTTGTAACTTTTATGTTGCTATGGTTTACCAGCTTATCCTTTTCAAAGACAAGCACCACCGCCTCTGTTATCTCTTCGTCTGAATCCTCTTCAGGCGGCTTAACCTCAAGGCTGTTTATGACATCCTGACTTCCCGGAACCCACCACGCAAGAACGCCTGCAAGACGCTTATGACTTAATGACGGGACAGTCCCTTCTAAATCAACTATCCCATCGTTTACATCAACTTCTATTGTAATATCCCTCAGGGTCGGCTCTTCAAGAAAGGCATCACATATATGATTTTTTATCTCTTTGTCTCCCATCTCCTTTGCAGGCATTACCAGCAGTCTATCAATAACTCCTGATGTGCCTGAAATACCCATTGCAACAAGGAGGGCCTTTTTCTTGTGGCTAATCCTATCAACCACTCCTCCCATTAAAATAGCATCTCCTTCCATTTTGAGGTGAATCGGGTTTTTTATAGGGTCAATATGGAGCTCTTTTTCCAGCGACGCCTTTATTGTTTTCAGCGCCTCATTTCCTTGCATGTATCCCTCGCTTTTTAGTATCAAAGAGCCAAAGAGCCATAGTTTTTACTCTGACACCCTGACACTTTGATACTTTGATACCATTTCTTTAACCGTCTTTTCTTCATCGGCCTTTGTTTTTATTTCTCCATCAAGCCTTTTTTCAAGCAATGCATTTAGTATATCACTGTAGGCAGGGCCTTCTGGTATGCCCATTCTTTTCAGGTTATCTCCGTTAAGGATTATCTTGCACCCCCTTAAATGGGTTATAAAATTTGAGATAATCCTTTTGGTATCGTCTGAGCGCGTCTTTGCCATTATATACAGGATAGCCTCCATGGGAATGGGCTTCAATAGTTTATAAACCTCGCTGTTTTTCAAGTCCTTTTTCATTTGCATCATATTTAACGCATGACGGGCATATGCCCTGGCCTGAAGCACAGACGCCCTGTGTTTCCCCACAATAGCGAACCTTTTCCCGAGTTCCATTATGGCTTCGTCATTCAACTGGGAGGAGAGCGCCAGAAAAAGCACCAGCCACCCCTCAACCTTTTCTTCCATATACAGGAGCTTGTGCCACGACAGCACATCCCTTGCCCTTTCCACGAGAAGCATTTCCTCCTTATCAAGATTGATATCGTGGTGGATAAATTTTACCAGGTCAAATTCCTTTATGCGCTCAATTGCGCGGAGGAAATTCTCCTCCTCCATGATAGCCTTAATCTCATTTAAGACCCTCTCGCCGCTTATCCTCCGCAGTATGTCCAGCTTAACCGCATTCTTTATAAGGCTCTGTGTATGCTTTGCCATCACAAAACCGTAACGTTGCTCAAACCTGATGGCCCTGAAAACCCTTGTGGGGTCCTCAACAAAGCTCAGGTTGTGCAAGACCCTGATGGTCTTATCCTTTATATCCTTCTGCGCGCCAAAAAAATCTATCAACTCCCCAAAATTTCTTTGGTTTATGGCAACGGCAAGGGTATTGATTGTAAAATCCCTTCTGTATAGGTCAAGTTTCAGGGATGACAACTCAACAGTCGGCAGGGCGCCGGGCCTTTCGTAATACTCAAGCCTTGCAGTTGCTATATCTACCTTGAATTCGCCCGGGAATACGACTACCGCTGTCCCGAATTTCTCATGCCCTCTGACCCTGCATCCGAATCTTCTTCCCAGGGCATTGGCAAAGGCAAGGCCGTCACCTTCCACAACTATGTCAATATCAAGATTTTCATATCTCATAATGAGATCCCTCACAAAACCGCCAACTGCATATGCCCTGCAGCCAAGCTCATCAGCCGCTATTCCAGTATTCCTCAGGATATCCATTATATGCCGCGGCAGACTCTCTTCCATAAGCCTTGTAACTGTTTTGTGCCTTTTCAGAGGCGCCTCTTCTGCGGAATATGGCTCTATCTTGAGTTCTTCCTGCATGAGCCTTAAAAGGTCTGTGCGGGTTATAATGCCGGCAATCTTTCCGCTCTCTATCACAGGGAGGAGTCTCTGGCGATGCCCTATAATTGCTTCCTGGACCTCTGTTATAGAGGCTGAAGGTGAAACTGTCTCAAATTCCGGAGTCATGTATTCTTTTACAGAGACATCCTTAAGGCCGTGGTATATGGCTTTTTCAATCACCTGTTTTGTAATAATACCCAGGGCATTGTTGGCTTTGACTATTGGCGCTGCATTTATTCCGTATCTGACGAGTATATCCTTTGCATCATTAATGGACGCATCGTCCGGGAGGGTTATGGGAGGGCTGGACATGATATCCCGCGCAAACCTCCTCGGCATAACCTTTTCCTTCAGGACATTTATAAGCCTCTCCTTGGCCTGGATAGGGGTGATATCCTTCAATGTGGCTGATGCAGCAGTGGGATGACCGCCGCCGCCGAGGGTCTGGGCAATCTCACCCACATTCACCTCTTTCAGCCTGCTCCGTGCAATGAGATGGATTCTATCCTCCATACTTATGAGGACAAAGAGGCAGTTTATATTTTCAATATCCTTCAGCCTGTGTACGAGGACAGCAAGGTCTCCCATATATTTATCAGCAGATGCCTCGGCAATTACTACCTTGGTACCGTCAATGGAATATGTGGTTGTTGACTGCAGGAGGTCGTTTAAGAGGGAGACCTGTGCTGCCGTGAGTTCCTTGGTAATCATATCAGATACAAGATTCAGGTCTGCGCCCATGGAAAGCAAAAAGGCCGCTGCCTCATAGTCTTTTACGGTTGTGGAAGAAAAGCTTAAAGAGCCGGTATCTTCATATATGCCAAGCATAAGGACCGTGGCCTCCTCAGGTGTAAGGGGTATGCCCTTTTCCTTGATTATGTGGGTCAGTATGGTGGTTGTGGCGCCGTAGGGATATGTTAGCTCCACAGCGCCGCGGATGTCGTCCGGAGATTTGGGGTGGTGGTCATATATGTGGATGTCGAGCCCGGGCTTGTTTATAATCTCTGCGAATTTCCCAATCCTCGTAGCCTGTCTTATATCAACAAGGATGAGCCTTGTAACTTCATCCATCCTGATATTTTTTACCTTTTCCACATCAAAGAGGTGGAATGTGGACTTTTCAAAGAAATCTCTCAGATTTTTTTCAAGGGAGCCCGGGAAGGTAAGCACAGCGTCAGGGTACAGTTTTTTTGCAGCCAGCATGGATGCGAGGGTGTCAAAATCCGCATTTACGTGGGATGTGATGACCTGCATGAAGGAATGCTAACATATACAATCAGGATTGACAAGCCTTTGACCCCGGGGTCAAAAGCAAGGGGGCTAATGTAAGCTGTAACGCCAAATTTTATTCTTTGCTGCTGTTGAAATCTATGCTAAATAATTGGCTATGCCAAACCCGATGAAAGATATTAAAAAAGAGATTGAGGAATTGCGGGATAAGGTAAATTTTCACAACTACCGCTACTATGTGCTGGATAGTCCTGTAATATCGGATGCTGCGTATGATAAACTAATGCGGCGGATTCAGGAACTGGAGGCAAAACATCCTGAACTGGTCACCCCGGATTCCCCTACCCAGCGTGTGTGGGCAAGTTGAATAAAGGTGTTACTTACATGACAAAGAAGCGCTCAAAAAACTTTGATATCAAAGTAGATAAATTAACTGAAAAACAGGCAGTTAAAGAGCTTACTGAACTGGCTGAATTGATTGCTCATCATGACCTTCTATACGAAGAAGCTCGACCAGAAATTACAGACGCCGAATATGATGAATTAAGAAAGCGCAATGAAGAGATTGAAGCCCGTTTCCCTCACCTTATTCGCTCTGATAGCCCTTCTAAAAGAGTGGGCTATATCCCACCAAGTGGATTCAGGAAAGTTCGTCATTCTATCCCAATGTTGTCATTGGAATTCGTTTATACTCTCAATAAAATCAATGATTTTATTTACGACATCCGTAATTTTATCATTGATTTAAAAGATACCTCCGTTCTCTTTGATTTTGTAGCAGAACCTAAAATTGATGGGGTGTCATGTTCTTTGCGATACGAGCATCGTAGGTTAACACAGGCGGCGACCAGAGGTGATGGTCAGGTTGGTGAGGATGTCACCGCAAATGCTATGACCATCAATGATATACCCAAAATACTTCCGCATAGTGCTCCCGATCTCATAGAAATTCGCGGTGAAGTCTACATGACTGATAAGGAGTTTATTAATTTTAAAAAACTTATAGGGCTTGCTGGCGAAAAGATATCTGACAGTCCACGTAATGTAGCAGCAGGAAGTCTTCGCCAAATAGATCCTAAAATTACCGCCTTGCGCCCCCTTCGCTTCTTTGCCTATGGGTGGGGTGACGTATCCGAAATGTTTGCTAAAACACAATGGGAGGCAAGGAACCATTTGGCAAACTGGGGTTTTAAACTAAATGAACCTTCAAGATTAGTAAAGAGCCTTGAGGAAATCAAAGCTTATTATGAAGAAATTGAGACCAAGAGGTCGCGCTTAGGGTTTTCTATTGATGGCATTGTTTATAAGGTTAATCGTCTTGATCTACAGGAAAGATTAGGGTACAAGAACCGCGCACCTCGATGGGCTATTGCACATAAGTTCTCACCTGAAAGAGCACTAACGCATATTAACTCTATTTCTATTTCTGTCGGCAGAATGGGAACTTTAACACCTATGGCAGAATTGGAACCTATAAATATTGGTGGAGTCTTAGTTGCTCGTGCAACACTGCATAACCATGATGAAATAGAGTGCAAAGATTTCCGTGTTGGAGATCTTGTTGTAGTGCAGCGCGCTGGAGATGTTATTCCACAAATAGTGTCTGTTGTAATTGAGGGGCGTCCTTTTGATGCAGAACCATTTATTTTTCCGAATCGTTGTCCATCCTGCAACAGTACTGCGATTAGGAAGCTTGCTGAAGCAGACTGGGTGTGTACAGCCAGCCTTACATGCCCAGCTCAAGCATTGGAACGTTTAAAGCACTTTGTGTCGCGTGATGCTTTTGATATTGAAGGGTTGGCTGAACAAAACATAAAAATATTTTTTAATGAAGGATTGCTTCAGTCGCCGGCAGATATTTTTCGCCTCGAAGAAAAGTTGGCGCCCTCTAATGTATTTAGCGTAACAGAAAGGAAGGATAAAGGAATATTGCCTTTGCAAGAACGTCATGGATGGGGTCCGGTTTCCGCTAATAAGTTATTTGAAGCTATTAGGAGATGCAAGACGATTTCACTCGACCGCTTTATCTATGCTCTTGGTATTAACCAAGTTGGAGAAGCTACCGCTAAGTTGCTTGCTCGTAATTATATTTCAGTGGTTAATTTCAGAAAAGCTATTGAGGCAGCCCAAAACCTGAAATCTGAGGAATATAAACAATTGAAAAACATTAATGGTATTGGCCCGATAGTAGCAGATAAGATTATAGCCTTCTTTGCAGACCCCCATAATATTGCGATTGTAGATGATATTACTTCACAAATTGAAGTGGTGGATTTTGAGGTTTCCCATACATTAACTTCTCAAATAGCTGGTAAGAGAATAGTCTTCACCGGAACACTTGAAGCAATGACAAGAAGTGAGGCCAAAGCCAAAGCTGAATCTCTCGGGGCCATCGTCACTGGAGTTGTATCGAGCAACACTGATTTTGTGATTGTGGGGCTGGGTGCTGGCGTTAAAGAAAAGAAAGCAAGAAGCCTGAACATTCCAGTTCTTTCCGAAGCTGAATGGATTGAATTGGCAAAAAATGCTTCAAGGTAAGATTTGACGATGCCCAAAAATAGTTGAAGTAGGAAGCAACCTCGATTAAGATTTTGTTTTTAATTCTAAGGAGCTAAAGTGGAAAAAGGTAAACGCCATACAAATCTTGTTGCTAATTTTGTTGATGGTTATGCTCATGGCTGGCATATGGCTGTCAAAGAATGTTATCGAAATGAGCTTGACATTAAATATACAGAACGAAAAAAACACAAACAGTCATTTTTTGAATGGACTCAAGGCCCATATTTTTCTTTTGCTGAAGGACATGTGTTCTATGACACCACAAAAGCATATAAAAAATGGGGGAAAGCTATTAAAGCTATAAAAATAGCCTGCAAAATTGTCTCTGCAACTCCGACAATGCTCGATAAAAATAAAAAACTTGTAGAAGGTATGGTTGTCTTCACAATATATAAACCAGACGCTAAACTTACATCTTTGAAAGCTGTTAAAGATTACAAATTATCTCAAACAAAGTTTGTCAACTTTTTGAAAACTGGTTTACTGAATGAAAAAACATACCGTTAAATCAGAGTAATTCTGACACCTGAAAGGGGAAGGTTTATTTATGGAAGATATCTGCTTTTTAGTTCAGGGTTCAGCCGAAGAACCATATAAAGTCACTTTTAAAAAGAACGGCAGCAATATTTTAGCATATTGCACATGTCCAGCAGGAATGCATGGTCAATATTGTAAGCATCGTTTTAGAATTCTTGATGGACATGATGATGGAATTGTAAGTGACAATAAAGATGAGGTTATGATAGTTAAGTCGTGGCTTCGTGGCACTGATGTTGAAGCGGCATTGCATGAAGTTGTTGAAAAAGAAAGAGTGCTTGAGAAGGTCAAACAAGATCTCTCAGCAGCAAAGAAAAAACTTGCACGGATAATAAATGATTGATAACTATTAATAAATTGTTAAAAATGGTGGGCGCAGCCCACCCTACAGGCTGTTTTACAACACCTTCCTTGTTAATGATATTGAGAATAAGTGGATATTGGAAGGGAAGCTATTTTGACACAGGCGGTATATTATGCGATTAGACCCTGAGGGACAACCTACAAAACGCAACAAATATCACTTAAAAAGACTTACCAACAGAACCATTGATGAGTTGATAGGAGTTTGCAAGGGCATCCTTGCAGATAAAATCCTTCATCCTGATGAGATACAATTTCTTATTCAATGGCTTACAGATAATAGAGATGTCATCCACACATGGCCGGCAACCATTTTAGCACAGCGTATAGAAAAAATATTGATAGATGGCGCTGTAGATGAAAATGAAAAAACCGATCTTTTCAAAACTCTCCAGTCATTTGTTAAAAGCACTGACGAATTGGTAAACATAAAAACAGGAGAGATTATAGTTTCGACTCATAGTTCCACTTCACTGCCTTTAGATACTCCAATGCCCAAGATAGAATTTAAGAATAAACTGTTTTGTTTTACTGGAAAGTTTTGTTATGGCCCACGAGAGAAATGTGAAACAAAAGTAATAAGCCTCAAAGGAAAAATTCAACCGCAACCAACCACCAAAACTAATTATCTGGTCATAGGCATATTAGGCAGTAGAGATTGGCTGCACTCTGCCTATGGAACAAAGATAGAAAAGGCTGTTGAATTTAAAAAGAAAGGCCATCCATTATCTATTATTTCTGAAGAACATTGGGCTAAATACCTCTAAAAACAGAATCACCGAAGAAGGACTAAAATGAAGATAAATATTTTTGCATTAGGCGCAGTAGATATGGTGGGCTGCGCCCACCAAAAAAGCCAGATGAGGTTGCTATAACCCCTTACGCCATATGAATAATAATGAAGAATGGATCGTTGTTGATGTAGAAACAAGTGGACTTTTCCTGCCAATATATACGGTGGAAATTGCAGCCCAACGCATGAAGGGTTGGGAACCTATTGGAGAACATTTTAGAATCTTACTTAATCATGATGTTGATATTGAACCCATGGCAGAATCGCTTCATGGCTATTCACGTGAATATTTACGTCAACATGGACAAGATCCAATCTTTGCTCATAAATTATTTCATGAATATGCAGGTAATCTCCCAATTGTAGCCTATAATATATCTTATGATTGGAATAGAGTTTTAGAACCCGAATATTTGAGACTTGGAGTCTCAAAAACTGGAGTAAAAGGGTTCTGTGCTATGACGTTAGCAAGACGCGTAATATTAGAAACTGACAACCATAAATTAGAAACCTTAAAGGATTACTTTAAATTGAGCGAAACTCCTTCCCACAGAGGTTTAAATGATGTCCTTACCCTTGTGCGATTATTTCAATCACTTTTCAAGAAAAGGCTTGAGGCGGCAAGTATTGTCGGTTTTGATACGATAGCACAGTTTTCTCGGAAGATACCAGTAGTAGAATGTATGGAGGTAATTAAAAAAGCCAATGGCATTCCTATAAGAATTAAACGGAAAAAATCTACCAATGCAGATAGGATTGACCCACATGAGAAAGAATATGTGAAAGAATTACTTGGCTTTTGTAAAGGGATCGTTGCCGATGGAATATTGAACGAAAAGGAAATAATATCACTTCATAAATGGCTTATGAACTGTCCTTATAAGCGTTCTTATGCTGTATATGCCATTGCTGATACAGTAGAAAAAATATACGCAGATGGTGTTATTACAAGCGAGGAACAAACCGAATTAATGAATACTATCAACAAAATTCTCTAGTAGGTAGGGTGGGCTATGCCCACCAGAAAATGACAGCAAAATGAAAATGGTGGGCGTAGCCCACCCTACAAACCGTGCATGATGTAGGGCCTGAAACAGCAGAGAGCATCTTTGACTTTTTCCAGGAACCGCACAATATAAAGGTTATTGAAAAACTAAAAAAGGCTGGTGTTGTATTTCCGCAGATGAAAAGGACTAAAGGCAAGCTATCTGGCAAGACATTTTTATTTACAGGCGCATTGGAATTATTTTCAAGGGATGAGGCAAAGGAGGTTGTGGAAAGGCTCGGCGGCAAAACAGCGCCGAGCATCAGCAAAAAGGTTGATTATGTTGTTGCAGGCACAGAACCAGGCTCAAAATACGATGAGGCAAAAAAACTGGGGCTGAATATAATAAGCGAGGAGGAGTTTAAGGGGATGGTGCAT
>Ga0209341_10004052_pt1 | contig 13570 bp, 18 predicted proteins | sample RifCSP13_2_FD_184020 | JGI IMG/M metagenome (GOLD analysis project Ga0209341, IMG submission 184020) | Soil microbial communities from Rifle, Colorado - Rifle CSP2_sed 13_2 (SPAdes) (version 2) | ecosystem: Environmental > Terrestrial > Deep subsurface > Rock core/Sediment | place: Rifle...
CGTTTGCAGGTCAGCGTCGTAGATGGTCAGCGCCAACAGTTCAGCGCGACGGATGCCCGTGGCGTAGAGTGTTTCCAGAATGGTGCGGTCTCGAATGTCGCGTGGTTTGGTTGATGGCGTGGCTTCGATCAATCGTCGTGCTTCGGCTCTGGTCAGGATGCCGCGCGGAAGACGCTGAGGTTGCTTTGGTAGTTGCAGAGTCGAGGCCGGATTGTGGGCGATCTGTTGTTCGCTCAGGAGCCAGGAGAAGAACTTGCGCACCGCGGCCAGTCGATTCGCCTGGGTGCCAACGCTCAAACGCTTTGCTTCTTTTTCTTTAGTTGCGGGCTCGTCTTTAGCTGCTGGGACTGAACCCTCCCCCACGGTCGGGCTACTACCCCGATCATTGTCGGCGTCGTGACGTTCGAAGTTGTAGAGCCAGATTTGATATTGCTGCAGCTGTGCCGGCGTGACTTCCACGATTGAGTTTATGGCAGGGTTGTCGGCCAGCCAATCGAGAAAGATCTTCACGTCGCGGGTGTAGTTGACTCTGGTTTTGGGTGAGTAGTTGATCGCTTCCAGCCACTCACTGAAGCGCTCGGCCATTATCTTTAGCCGCTGTCTTTGCGATTCATTCATCGCAGCCAACACGGACAGCTCGAGATAGAGATCTCGAGAAAGAAAGGATCAGATCAGTTTCAAAAAAAGGCTCGACCTGCTATTTGCCACAAGGCCACAAGGTAGGGCTTAAAGCATTGAACGCTCAGGCGTAAGACCTTGTGGTGCACTCACCACAACCCCACCTCAACCCCCTCGTTTTCGCCTCAAGGTCCACAAGGTTGGTCCGTGGCCAGTGGTCAGTGGTCCGTAGTCCGTTTGCTACTGACCACGGACAACTGATTACTGACAAACAGCAGCTTTTTCTTTTAGTCGCTGCTTGATTTCAGCAACATCAGTCAACCCGCGCAGCGTTTGCCGCTCGCCCTCATCGGCGCGGGCCCTCTTCAACCGTGAGCTCTGATCCAAACGCCCTGGCCCCCGACTCCTGATCCCCAATCCCCGCGCTGGCTTTCAAGCGCAAGTGCGCTGCGCGAAAGTCCACGCCGTCAGCCTTCATCACGAAGCGGTACACGTCGCCGCCTTCGTGACACGCGCCCAGACAGTTCCACAGTTGTTTCTTGACATCGACCACCAGACTCGGTTCGTGGTCATCATGGAAGGGACAGAGGCTCCACAAGCTGCTTCCCGCGCTGCGTGAGAGTGACGCCGCGTGACCGGATGAACGCCGCCAGCTCGTTAGCCCGCTTCACCCGTTCTATCTCTCGTTTGTCGATCAGCATCCCGGCTGCGCTCCGGTTTCGAGTCATTCCCAGAAAAGCTGTCAAGAGCTTTTTCGCTCTTTATCTGCCGCGCAGATTATAGGATGATTCTATATCAGTCAAGAGGAAAGTGCTGTACGCCCTTATAATGCCCAGGCACAAATTCTCAGCCCAGAGAGGTGAGGTCAGTGGCGAAACGAGCAACTAACAAGCGCGGGGTAGCGACTACGGAAGGCCTGGAAACAATTGCCCAAAGACTGGTGCACCTGCGCAAAGAACGCGGCCTGACCCAGGCGCAGATGGCCAAGCGGCTGGGCGTGTCGCAGCCGGTCGTCTCCGACTACGAGCGCGGCGGCTTGCGCTTACACGGTGAGTTGATCTTGAAAGTGGCCGAGATATTGGACGTGTCGGCGAATGAGCTGCTCGGACTGGACACGAAAGCAACGCCGAAGAAGCGCGGCCCACAATCGCAACTTGAAAAGCAGATGGCCGCCATTGCCTCCTTGCCTCGCAAAGAACAGCAGCAACTTTTGGCAGTTGTCGAAGCCTTCATCTCACAGCACGCCACACAGTGAGGCTCTTGACGCTCACGATTCGATTTCAACCTAGGATCTCAATCCCGAGCAATATTCCATCTTCAGAGAAGTCAAGCATAACCTCACAACCCTTGTAATCTTTGATGACTTCTCGAAGAGACAAAGTCTTTGATACTTTCATCCCCGGTTCGAAATCAGGTAGCCTAACGTAAGCAACATCGTCCTTATCGATTTGAATGTCGTGCGATGCTGTAGTTTCTCGTTTCATCTTCTCTCCCGCATAAAATTGGATTCTTCTCGTGCGCTTTACTTAGCTGTCAGCACGGTTTTCAGTTTTGCAGTCCCATTCGCAGCTACTTGATATACCGCATATGCTCCATTCTTCAGCGGCACCAAGACACGGTCAGCATGTGCTGTATCTGCAATAGCACCTTCCGGGAAGCCGTTCTGAGTAATTTGCTTGCTCAGCGCTCTTAGTGCGTCAGCAGCCTCGTTTACAGAGTTAAAGAAACCTCTTTCGACGGCTCGCCGTGCCGCATGTTGAAGTTTCGAGTTAACAGCCTTACTAACAGCAGGTAAGCAGTCATTGTGAACGAGCAACCCAGCTTGTCCAACGAAATAATTATGATTATCAGCAACCTCGAAGTTGTAGACCGCTGCGCCACCTTGACGGCGCTCAAGACTGAGGACTTTCACCCAGACTCCCAAAGCCGACTTAATCTCATCACCCGCTCGCAGCTTGTTCGCCTCCCGCCACTCACCATTGTCATCCTCGCTTGATGAGTCTCTCGTCTTACGCACATAAAATGGATGGCTACTTGTTACCGCTATAGACTCGGCCTCACCTTGAACTTCTATCAAAAGCAGTGTTCCTGATTCGGCAAATCTAGCGGTCGTTTGAACTACTGTCTTGTATTCGGTCCGCTTTGTGTGTTCACTGTAGCTAAGTACTAGGTTCCCTACCTTGATTCCCTCGATCGGCTTCAAACCGTTCTTGGTCAACACTGGAGTTCCTGCAACAAAACAGACTGCATTCACCACTACAGGTAAGGCTCTACCGGCGCTAATTCTTACTGTATTTCTTGCTGCTCCAAGCCCAAACGCACGTGCGATTCTTCCAAAAATGCCAGCTTTAGATGCAACTCCGGCTCCGCCGCCGAAAAGAGGCGGGGCTGTCTCAAGCGGCGCTGGCTGAAGCGGTCGGCATTCCCCAGCGCACCATCTCTTTTCTACGAACGTGAGGCGGGCGCGCTTCCTTCAACCCTGATTCCAAAGCTCGCGAAAGCCCTGGGTGTGTCCATGAAAGTACTGCTCGGCATAGACAACGGCGCGCAACGATCGAAACGCCGACCCAAGTCCCAACTTGAACCCTTACTAGACGCCGTCGCTACTCTCCCGCGCAACCAACAACAAAAGCTCCTCGCCGTCGTCGAAGCCTTCATCAATCAACACGCTGAACGCTAACAGGGATACGCTTACTCGTTGAATGACTCCACCTCCTCGATGACCTTTTGAAGCTCGTTGCTGTCTAAGCAGTTAGCGGCAATCTCGACTAGATAGCTTTTGGTTGCGTCCTTTGTCTCCATCTCCATTAGGCATTTGGCCTTGCCAACAACTGCCTCACTGAGAAGTTGCTTGTGCGAGTTGACAGCTTTCTCAAACAGCTCAACAGCTCGCTTTGCATCATCAAGGACGTTTAAGTAGAACCAAGCCAATTCAATTGTTGCCGGTGTGAAGTCTTCATCTATTTCTAAAGCTTGCTTGAAAGCCTTTTCAATATCGGACAGTTCGTAAGACGTGTCACCGTCGAGTAATTGAAGACAACGCCCCTTCCATAACAAGACTTCGGGACAAAGAAACCCTCGTCGCTCTGCAATTTCTATTAGACGAAGCGCTTCCTGATAGTTTCCTTCTTTGTATTTGCTCTTGATATCTGCCAAAACACCGATCATTACTTGCCCTTCCCCTTTCCTCTTAAGCGTTCGCCTTGTTCGATGAGCTTCTTCATTCCACGAGCCGCTTTGCCTTCCGCGCCTCTCTTCTTCGCCATTTGAAGAATCTCGCGGTAGGTTTTCTGAGCCAAATCGCTTCGGTATGAAGGAGACCTTTTTAAGCTCCCTGAAATTAAATCGTCTGCTTTCTTCGACAGCTTATCAGCTTGTGTAGAAGCAACCCCCGCTGCAGGCCCAGGGACGCTCGGAAGATGATCCAACGAGATGTTAGTCTCTCTACCAACTATGCTACTCACAAAGTCATTCAGCAGTTTCGACGTAATCCCAGTACTTTGTGAGTCTTGGCCATTTAGTAGTCGGCCGGGTCCTGAGCCAAGGTCAAGAATGCCAAACAGGGTTACGGCCTTTGCCCACTCTCCCCACGTAACCACGTGCGTAGAAACTGTTGAGGCACCGGGGCCGTCGGGGCTAAGAGTGACAGTGGTCAAAGTTTCGCCAGGCGCGAACCGACCATTTGTGTAGGAAAAATCCTTCGATTCGTCAAACGTTACTTGCGACCAACCACTTGCGAGGGCTCGGTCGTACGCGCTTTGCCCGTTGGCGTCCTGTTCTTCGTGGTCAAACCAACGATATGCGATGCCGCCATCGACAATTACCTGCGCCCAGCGAAGTCCGTCAGGATCGATGAACCTGAGAGGATTGTTGAGGGAGTACGCATATCCATTCCAACTGTGGGGATGAAATAGTGACGCTCCCGCATTCTCAGGGTCAACGCTCGTAAACCTTCCTTGCGCCGAGGCGTAGTACCTCGCGTCAAAGTAATCCAGTCCCGTTTCATTATCCCGTTCTTTGCGGGTTAAGAACGGGTAATGAGAGGCCGCGCACCCGCCCGCACGAGCGCAAATTTGTCAAAGAACTACAGCAGTTTAAGAGCAGCAGCTAAAGAGAAAAGAGCGATTCAAAAGCACCAGAAACAGCATCGAATAGCGCTCAATGAGAGAGGATTATAACCTGCATTCTGGTTTCTGTTAGAGAGCGTGGAAGCGTGAGGAGTTGCTGTGCACCTGATTTTTTCAGACACGTCACCCCTAAAGGATTTGGCGATTTGTCTACGTTGTCTACAAGATCGTCTCGTTTGTCGACAAAGCGTCTCGTTTGTCAACCTGCATTCTTGCAACAACTTCCAAGTCGTTGAGAGGAGCTGAGTTTCGTTTGTCGACAATTTGTTTACAAACGAGACGAGAGTCAATGATGCATGCAATGCAAACGCGGGGCAGGCAACGCATGCTTGTTGCATGCACAGCAAACTGAAGCCGCTAAGCATTTCACTAGTCGATTACTTTGGTTGAAGCAGCGCTTTGGATCGCTTGTTTGAGGTCCTGAAGTTCGATATGCGTGTAGATTTCAGTGGTGTTGAGATCGCGATGGCCGAGGAGTTGTTGGACGTGACGAACGCTGGCCCCGCCACGCAAGAGATGAGTCGCGCACGAGTGGCGGAAGGTGTGAACTGTAGCTTTGAGGTCAGCCTGGACTGCGTAGTCGCGGATGCGGTCGGCGATCATTTGATAGGAAAGACGATGGCCCGTAACTGAGAGCCAGAGTGCTGAAGTTGGGGGAATGATTTTTGGCTGGCCACGTCGTCGTCCTTTGCCCCACCACAGGCCTGCGGCGAGCTCCGGACGCGCGACGGTGAGGTAACGAGAGAGCCAGTGAGCGGCAGTTTCGGTGAGTGGCACCAGGCGATCGCGCTGGCCTTTGCCCAGACGCACAGTCAGAAGGTGAGCGGCTGTGTCCACGTCGTAAAGATCGAGGCGATGCGCTTCAGCGTGGCGGATGCCGGTGGCGTAGAGAGTTTCCATCAAGGCGCGATCACGGATGCCGAGTGCGGTCCCTGTGTCCGGAGTTTCGATCAGTCGTGCGATATCTGATTCGTTGAGCACGTGTGGCAATGGTTGCTCTTTGCTGGGAAGGCCAGGCGTTCAGCAGGGTTGTACAGGAGGCGACTGTTGCGTTCATCCAGATAAAGAATGAGCGAATGATTGAGAGCCACTGGCGCAGAGTTGTGGCTGAGATCGCTTTACCTTTGGGGGTGCGATGTCGGGTTGCGGCATAGACTGCGAAGTCACGTAGGTGAGTTTCGTTTACTACCCGCCAGTCGGTGACGTGATGGGCTTCGCGCAGGTAGAGCAGCAATCGTTCGAGTGTGCGTGCGACGTGATGACGGCGCGAATGAGAGAAGCGCCGGGCTTCGAGTTCAGCAAGATAGGTATCAACTACTCGATTCATTTGATTGGAGCTTTGTAGTGGCCGCTTTTGTTCGCGCTACGCGCTTATTGCGGGCGGGACGCCCGCGCTCCCAGCATTCTCTTGCGCTTTTCACGGGGATGGCAGCGGGCAATTACTTCGGCTTGAGGCCCCTGGACTTCCGTGAAGCGCATCGCCGGCTCGGTGGCAATGAGGCCGAGCCGAAGTCTGTTGCTATTGATGATCTCTGCGCAACGCGCGCCGTCCTTCAACGGGTAACTTCTTCGCCAGCGTCCCGTCTGCATACCCAACATGAAAGGTCGTGGCGATCTCCACCGCCCTCAGGCCGCGCGTCGATCAGCATCCGGTTTCAAAAAAGCTGTCAAGCGAAAAGTGTCCATCTAGCCTGCTACTTTTAGCAGTCAGGGTATAAGTAGTCGTCCCTGAACAAATCGGTTTTTGATCTGCCGAAGAAGTCAGGCAGTCGCACGACGCAGTGGAGCGATCTCCACTTCCTGATCAGGCCGGCCGAAAATGAGCCAAAAGAAAACTCGCGTGAGTTTTCTCAGGTTAAATCCGCAGCCCACCAACAGCGCGTTGATTTCGTCGCCGGCTTTGCCTTGCAAATAGTTTCGTTTCATCCGATGGTCCTGCTTCAAGTGACCGATCACCGGCTCGATAGCTGAACGACGACGGAGCAGACGCTTCAGCGTGCCGCTCAGTTTGCGGCCCGAGATGTAGACCGCGACGTTCTCCGGATGATGCTGCGTGCCGCGATAGCCTTTGTCGACGAACATCTCTGCCGGCGTGACTCCAGTGAGCCTGGTTACTTGCGCGTGCGCGCCTTTGAGCGTGTGTCCATCGTAAGGGTTGCCGTGCAGCGCCGCGATGCCTACCACCCAGCCGCGCTTCGAGGTGGTCACCACCGACACCTTGCAGCCGAACTCGTACTTCTTGTGCTCTTTCCCTTTGGCGATGCACTCCACTTCCGGCGCCTGCTTGCTGTAGAGCTTGTGCTTGTCTGCCCGTTGCTGCTGATGGATGCGGCGCGCCCGCTCCAAGTACTGAGTGAATTGCTCGTCCAATTCGATCCCGCTGGCGGCGGCTTTTCGTTCGATGTCGCGAATCACCCGGCCCAGGTAAGTCCGCAGCTTCCGCGTCTGCTGCGCCGCCCGCTTCAGTTGTTGCGCGTGCGCGTAACGTCCTTGCTTTTGCAGCGCCCGCTTACCTACGCGCCGGTAACTCTGCCGCAACTCGATCCCCGCCCGTTTCGCTTCCCGCACCAGCACGCACCGCGCCTTGTGATACAGCCGCGCGTCCGTGGGAAAGGCGATCGCTTTCTCCTGCACCGTCGTGTCCACATTCACCCGCTGAATCTCTTTGGGCGGCAGCGCTTGCTGCCGCTGGGCCGCGGCGATTGTCTCCCTGAGCAACTGCTCCATCCCGCCGGCCCCGATTCGCTTCCGCCACTTCACCAGACTCGTCGGGTCGCACGGCAGCTCATGCACGAAAAATTCTTCCCCGCAGAAGTATTGCCAGTAAGGGTTCTCCACAAACCCGGCCACCACCCCCTCGTCGCTCTCATCGTAGAGATGCTTCAAGTAGTGCAGCCCCACCAGCAAGCGCATCGGCAACCCCGGCCGCCCCTTCTGCTCCACATACAGCGACCCAAATTCATTTTCAAAGAACTCCCAATCGATCGCCTCCGCCAACACATACAGCGGATGACTGTGGTCCAACAGCCAACTCAAACGCGATTGGTAAAGTTCCCCTTGCGGCTCTCCCTGACGGCTCTCGGCTGGTTTCATGTTTTGCAAGCTTTCTCCCCTTAGTCTCGCAAAGCTTGCAAATTGTAACCCGCCTATTTCATCCTGTCGCTCAGTTTTTACCTTTAAGTTTTCACTTGTTCAGGGACGACTAAGTAGTATGCTACTCGCGATGCAAGCCCTTTCTTCACACACAACTGCCCCATCCGAAAACCGGCCTTATACTCCCCGCGTCATGCCGCGAAAGAGCACTAAGACCAGACCGCAACAGGGAATGAGACTGGCTGAGTTACGGAAGGACGCGGGCCTGAGCCAGTACGAGCTCGCCCGCTACGTTGGCGTGCCTCAACCCAACATCGCTTTCTGGGAGCAGAGCGAGAAGCCGCCACGCTCAGAGGTGTTGCCAAAGATGGCCGAAGCCCTGGGCGTAAACGTCGAAGATTTATTGATTGTGGATTCGCCGAGCGCTAAAGCACGAGCGGCTAAGGGCAACGGCAGACCGGCCGGCAAGGTCCGTGAGGTGTTCGATCGCGTCTCAAAGCTCCCGCGCCGCCAGCAGGAACACATCGTCAACTGGGTCTCTGCCTACGTCTCCCAATACGAGCAAACCAGGCAGAGTTAGTTATTTCCTCAACTCAAACCACACCCATCCTTCAGTCGCGTTGATTGCGTTAACTGAGATCGTTGTGACTCCGAGATCAGCAATATTTTCTCCGCAAGGCCCGGCGATCAGTGATGTGCCGCTGCCCGCAGTCAAGAGTTCTTCACATATCACTGTTTGTTGAGGCGCTTTATAAAACTGCATCTTGACTCGAGGCAGACTTTGAAGACTGCCATATTCTGCGCATGGATTAGCGGCGGTAATATCGACTACTTTGACACCAATCTTTCCGTTGTCGGAAGATTCACCCTCCTTGAGAACTAACGTGCCAACCGTATGGACACCGCCCTCCTGCGACTCTTTCCATCCGGCTAACGGTCCTGGATGAGCCGGTTCCGGAAGCTTTGCGGAGCAACACCCGCGGATAAAACTTCCGAAGCAAGCCAAGGCGATGCAAAGAAAAGTATTCATCATTAATGTCCTCATCGCTCCCTCCTCGGTACCGTTCCGTTCTTCTTAAGCTCTTGCCTCAACTGGCTGGGTGTATACGGATTATTGTGAGTAGAAGCTGCATCATACTGTTCGCCCAGCCTTGTCCAGTATCGATCGCTACCCTGTCTGAAAGCCGTCGATCTTCGATCCCAGTGAACATAAAACTTGTTCAGGTTACTTGGGTCGTCATTCGCAAAGTGCATGCCCGGTTCAAAAGACGTCTGAGTTATTTGACGCGCCGAATCATTTTCATGGGGAGAGAATATTTCGTAACTCCTATTAACCGCATACCCGTTCTGATCCAGCACTTTCGTAAACTGCTCCCGATCGGCAACGCTGACCGTAACCCTTCCCTCAGTTTTGCTCTGGTCAGTTGGGTTACGACCGAGGTCTATCGAGTTGACGGTTTGGATTTGCTGCCAGACCGCACTGTTGGTGTGCCCTCCAGCAGAATCGATGAAGTTCTTGATGGTGGTCACTTTATCTGCGGTGGCCTGTTTGTCAATTTTGCCCTTTGCGTCCTTGACGGTGGCCAGATTATTGAAGGCTCGCCTTACTGTTTGACCCTTTGGAACCGTGATTTTGGGAGTGATTATTTTCCTTTCTTCCTTCGTAAGCTGATCCCACGCATCCATTCCGTCAGGATCAACGTATCGTAGAGGATTGTTCAGGACGAACGTGTAACGGTTGAACGATTGCGGGTCTTGAGTCGTAGCGCTTGCCATCAAGGGATCAACTGAAGTGAAGCGGCCCTGCGTGCTGGCGTAGTACCTTTCCCCGAAGTAATCCAGGCCCGTTTCATTATCACGTTCTTTTGAGGTTAAGAACGGGTAGTTGAACCCCGAGCCCGCATCCGCGCGAAGGCAAGTTGTCAAAGATCGAAGCGCGACGCAGACGTCTACAAAGTAGACGACTCAGCTCAAAAAATAGGGGTGGCCGCTAACGCTCGTGAGCCCACCCTCGAACACCTCCTGGCTCTGATCAACTGACGGACCAAGGGATGATTATCCTGTCAACTGAATGCTGTGTAGCTGACCTTGAACAAAGCAAATGCCAACCTGGGATTTTGTTACGCGTAGATACTTTTGCTGATCAAACGTCAAATTCTTATCCACTGTAAAGTCTATCCTCTTATCGAGGAGAAACTTCTCAACATCGTCTACGAGGCACTTTTCAATCCTTATCACTCCGTCCTCAAGGAGAGTGTTCGGCAGCATCACCGTGCCGTTTTCAAAGTACAAGCCAATGAAGTAAAGCGAACCTTTATTGAACGCTATCTCCAGACCGCCGTATTTCCATATTTCTGTTTTCCCATTCCTCTGAGAATGGTCTGCTGGTTCACCCAGTTGGCGGCGAACTTCGGCTTTGGATAGCCCCAGAGAGAGACCACCGAGCTTTGCGGTAATCAGGAAACCTTCAATCATTACCGGCCTTTGCGAAGAATCTTTAACAGAAATCTAAGTTCCCCTGACTTTGCACGTGCCGCCGCTGAGCCGCTGCCCAAATGACCAACTCCTCTACCAACAGTTCTGGCTAGCCTTTCTCTAAATGCTGGATCTGCCAGTGCAGCCTCTGCCTTAGCAATCGCGGCATTGACACGGTTTTGGGGAGTTGAGCTGAACACTGACTTGAAAACAATCTCCCCCTTATTGCCGGGTAGAACCTTAAGTTCTACTCCGTCGACCTTAACATGCGCCCCTTTTGTAACCCAGTCATCAGCAAGAGGAGAGATCGTTATCCCGGCGGCCATTACAACTGTCTGCGGATCAGGAGCATCCTCCGAAAGCAAGAGCTCAGAAGCGACGCCAGCGCTTCCCAGCCCAATGCCTAACAGGCTCGCACCGCCCGTAGCTCCGGCGAGCGCTGCTTGTCCATACAGCTTAAGTATAGCCAGCGCCATCTCATCGCCATATTGCGTAGACAGGCGTGGCGGTGGCGGTGGTGAGTAGACGCCGTGATGAGTGACTGATCCGTCAGCATTGAAGGTGTAAAGGTGTCCGACGATGAATCCCGAGCCGGCGAAGGTCGAAGTTATGACTCCGCTCCTGCCGTCGATAATGCTGTAGCCCTTACCATATTTCTTCCGGAGTTCCTTGTCAGTCGTCACATCCTCGTCAAAGAAAATCTCTCCACCACGACCGCGAATCCATGACTCTCCCGAGGGGTCTATATAGGTCAGCGGGTTGTTAATCACGTATGAATACCTATTCCAGGATTGCGGAGTCTGCCGACGTGCACTTGCGATAAACGGATCCGGAGAAGTGAACCTGCCTTGGGCGCTGGAGTAGTATCTAGCTTCGAAAAAGTCCAGTCCGGTTTCACTATCCCGTTCTTTTTGGGTGAACTTCTGCCAAGTGCTATCGCTGCATCACGAGACCGCAACCTGAGTGATGGAGTAAAATTTCCAGCCCTGATCGCACTTTATGATCACAACGTGATACCACTCCTCAGCAAGCGGACCGCCATCGATGTGCACCTCAACAAGAGCTTTGTCCTGAGCACCATCAAATCCCAATAGCCGGGCTGAAGTGTTGCTCCGATCTCCTGCCGCGATAAAAAAGGCATTATCGAGAACTAGTTTGCCTAATTCTCTCTGTCCGCTTAGCAGCTTGTTTCTTTGACCTCTCGTGACATGGACAAATGCCCGACCTGCAGCGGTCGATTCATCGATTCGATCGACGCTCTTTACGAGTCGATCCAATGCCGCCTTCGCCTCTGGCGAGGCATCAAACCCTAAAGCGTACACGTATGACGCAAGCCGGTTATCCCAATTCTTCGGCTGACCAGAATAATAGTCGTTAATGTACTTGTAGTCCCATTCCCTGAGCGGCAGCGGAACTGGCCCAGCAATCACATAAGTCTCGCCTTTTCCGTATCCTTGAATGACAGCCCTCATCCCCATCTCGTTGCCAAGATAACGGATGATGACCTGAGCATTTCGGCTCACCACTCTGTCTGAATCATCCAGTGCTCGAATCAGATCTGCAATGCGATCGTCGCCTTGCCTGAAAAGCCTAACAAGCTCTTCTTCTCGACCGCGAACACCGTTCAACCCGAATAACAACTGGCGAGTAGTTTTGTATGTACCCACCGATTGGCTAAAGTCCATCGCATGATGCGCAAACATGCTGATAGCAACAAGTAGCACAACGGTTTTAGTAATCATGGAGTCCTCCTACCTCCCACCACAGAATCTCGCCACCGCAACATCTTCTCCTTGCCCCTAGCGTTTCTGAAAGGGAGCTGCACATACCCTTGGTGTTTTCCAGTTGACTGGAGAACTCCCGAATACCTGACCCGTTCAGGTAGTCCTAGCTCCCTCCGAATCGGGTTTATGTAGGTTCGTTCGAGCGGGCCGGGATCGGTTGGACCGTTAGGCCGGTCACTCCCCGTCGGCTGCCCATCGTGGAGTCCATGTTCGAATTCATGAATGAGGTTAATACCTAGTGAGAACGCTTTCTTTTCACCCTTCAGTTGTCTGAAGTCCCCGAAGTCTATGCGTGTATCGTAAACGTCGGTTCTAGCTCCAGTCGCAGCGTTGACGATGGTTTGAGTCCCCACGTTTTCCGCGAAGGCTACAGTGTGGGACAAGGCGGTGTTGTCCACAGCCACTAGATTGAAAACCTTACTAGTCGACGTAGTGGCTGCAAGGAGTTCTGTTCGTGCTGTGGCTGATCCTTTTTTGTAACCCGCTGATGTGTCGACGACTAGCTTATTGTTCGCGTTAAAAGAGATGCTCTTGTAGCCCGTCTTTTTCTTCAAGTCGTCGGTGATCTTCTTCTTCTGTTGATCGGTGAGATTTGAACTGAAAACCTCTTGACCGTTGGGGTCAATAAGAATGAGTGGCTTGTTTCTCACATATGCATAGAGATTCCAGCTGGAGGGGTCGGCAACGAACGTGTCGTTGAGGAAATCGTCCGGGCTAATGAACCGGCCCATGGTGCTGGCGTAGTACCTTGCGCCGAAGTAGTCGAGATTGGTTTCATTATCCCGTTCTTTGAGGGTGAACTTCTGGCGCACGCCATCGGCTACATACCCTTCATTCGTGGTGCGGCCGCCCATGCCGGCAAACCACTCTTCCCCAAACGCAAGATAATCATGCCGTTTGGTACCAGCCAGTGAGCCCGTCTTGTCAAAGACCATGCGCGGGGTGCCGAGATGGTCGGCCACCAGCCACTTGATGTTATCTGAACCGCTACCGCCTCCGCCAGAGATCACAACATTGACAAGCTGTGAGTTGACCGTGTTAAGTGACGTATCCACCAGCAGCGGGTAAGTGGGAGTAACGGTGCTGGTGTAAACCAACGCACCGTTCTTGCGATACTTTACAACGCCAGCTTCCACTGCTACGCGCAGCAGATCACTTGACGTATAAGTGCCAAACTGGCCTCGATATACTCCTCCTTCATAAATATGCAGTCCGCCACCACCGGCAACATAGAAGGCAAACTCGATATCCGCGTAATGATAGCTCGTGTTACCATTACCCAAGCCAATCATGCGCCAAGTCGCGGTATTACCGGGGGTAAACTCAACATAGCCGTCGCCTGACTGAATTGTCTGACTAGAAACCGCACCCGCGTCGTACCATGAACTAGTGCCACTGACTTTCTGTAAGCTGTTGCCGGTGACCTGGATCGTCGGCGCCACACTGGTCCAGGTGACATTCTGCGGGCTGGAT
>Ga0209341_10004053_pt1 | contig 13568 bp, 7 predicted proteins | sample RifCSP13_2_FD_184020 | JGI IMG/M metagenome (GOLD analysis project Ga0209341, IMG submission 184020) | Soil microbial communities from Rifle, Colorado - Rifle CSP2_sed 13_2 (SPAdes) (version 2) | ecosystem: Environmental > Terrestrial > Deep subsurface > Rock core/Sediment | place: Rifle...
AGCCTCTGGCCTCTGGCCTCTGGCCTCTGGCCTCTGGCCTCTGGCCTCTGGCCTCTGGCCTCTGGCCTCTGGCCTCTGGCCTCTGGCCTCTGGCCTCTGGCCTCTGGCCTCTGGCCTAATCCACCTGCAACACCGCCAGAAATGCCTCCTGGGGAATCTCAACGGCGCCGACTTGCTTCATCCGCTTCTTCCCCTCCTTCTGCTTCTCCAGGAGCTTCCGCTTTCGCGTGATGTCGCCACCGTAACACTTCGCCAGCACGTCCTTCCGCAGCGGCTTCACCGTCGTCCTCGCGATGACCTTGTTCCCGATCGCCGCCTGGATCGCCACCTCGAACAACTGGCGCGGGATGAGCTCTTTCAGCTTGTCCGCGATCTTGCGGCCCCACTCGTACGCCTTGTCGCGGTGAATGATCACCGAGAACGCGTCCAGCAGCTCTCCGTTGATGAGCATGTCCAGCCGCACCAGGTCGCTGGTCCGGTAATCAGACGGCTCGTAATCCAGCCCCGCGTAGCCGCGGCTGATCGTCTTCAACCGGTCGTAGAAATCGAGGATGATCTCGGCCAGCGGAAAATCCCACTCGAACTCCACCCGCGTGGTGTCGAGGTACTTCATTCCCCGGTACACACCCCGGCGTTCGTTGCCTAACGTCATGATCGGCCCGATGTACTCGGCTGGCGCCATGATGCGGGCCTTGACGAATGGCTCGTCCACGTGATCCAGGACCGCGGGCGGCGGCAGCTTCGACGGATTCTCGATCAGCTGCATCGACCCGTCGGCCAGGTACACGTGGTATTCGACGTTAGGAACCGTCGTCACCAGGTCCAGGTCCGACTCCCGCTCCAGCCGTTCCTGCACGATCTCCATGTGCAGCAGGCCGAGAAAGCCGCACCGGAAACCGAAGCCAAGCGCGGTGGACGTCTCCGGTTCGTACTTCAGCGATGCGTCGTTCAGCTGCAGCTTCGCCAGCGCGTCGCGCAGGTTCTCGTACTGCTGCGTGTCCGTCGGGTAGATGCCGGCGAACACCATCGAGTGCACTTCCTTGTATCCCGGCAGCGCCACCGAGGCGTGGTGCTCGGCGTCGAAGATGGTGTCGCCGGCCCGCGTCTCCGCCACCGAGCGGACGTTCGCGAGCACGTAACCCACCTCGCCGGCCGTGAGCTGCGGCGCCTTCACCTGCCGCAGCTGCAGATAGCCGACCTCGGCCACCTCGTAGCGCGCGTCGTTCGTGCCGAACGTGATGTGCATCCCGGGGCGGATCTCGCCATCCACCACGCGCACGCTCGGGATTGCGCCACGGTAGCGATCGTAGTACGAGTCGAAGATGAGGGCTCGTAGCGGCGCGCCCGGATCACCTTTCGGGGCAGGAACCCGCCTGACGATTGCCTCGAGCAGCTCGTCGATCCCCGTGCCTTCCTTGGCGCTGACCAGCAGGATGTCGTCGGGATCCACGCCGATGAGCTCGTGCACTTCCTGCTTCCGCCGTTCTGGCTCGGCGCCCGGCAGGTCGATCTTGTTGAGCACGGGGATGACTTCGAGCCCGGCGTCCAGCGCCAGGAAGAGGTTCGACAGCGTCTGTGCCTGAATGCCCTGCGACGCGTCGACCACGAGGATCGCACCCTCGCACGCCGCCAGCGACCGTGACACTTCATACGTGAAGTCCACGTGCCCGGGCGTATCGATGAGGTTGAGCTCATACGGCTCGCCATTCCGCGCCGTGTACTGCATCCGAACCGCGTTGAGCTTGATCGTGATCCCCCGCTCACGCTCCAGGTCGAGCGTGTCGAGCACCTGTTCCTTCATCTCGCGCTTCTCGAGCGTCCCGGTGACCTCGATCAGGCGGTCTGCCAGGGTGGACTTGCCGTGATCGATATGCGCGACAATGCAGAAGTTGCGGATCTGCTGGAGTTTCAACGTCGTGACTCGTGACTAGTGACTCGTGACTCGGCGTACTACCGGCCCGAGTGGCGCGTGGCCGAGTGAAGTATAGTCGGACCGAAGTCCGCCCCGGCGGAAAAGAGGAGCGCCCCGGAACATGGAATTCCGGGGCGCTCTGCCCGCTGCCCGTTGCCCTCTGCCCTAGTTCTGGGGCGGCTTCTTCTTCTCCGTGGTCGTCCCCTGGATCGACGGAGGATTTGCCGTCGCGCCCGTCGACTTCGTATCAACCGGACGGCTCACGCGGTCAGGGCCACTGCCACTGGAGCGTGGTTCCGAAGTGCCTGTCGATCCAAAGCCTCGCTTCGACGCCGTCTCGCGCCGCGGTTCACTGACGCCTTTCGCCTTCGTCGGCTCACGCGAGGGTGGCTGCACGCCCGTGGTTGCATCGCCGCCGGCGCTCGCGGTTCGCGTCTTCCCGGGTTTGTCCGTCGTGGCGGCGGCGCCATCAAAGCGTGTGGGCGACGCACCCGTGGTCGCGGTGCGTCCGCGCGCCGCATCCTCCTCCTTCATCTTTTTCGTCGCGCGAGCCGGAATGGACATCAGGTTCTCCCACTCGGCGCCGTCGCCCGTTCCCACCTGGTCGAATCGCCCGGTGGGCCGCTCGAGGGGTGGCCCGTCAGGCCCGCCTCCAGCCACGGGCAGCGGCGTCGGCCCGAACAATCCACCGCGCACCACGCCCTCGTTAGGTGCGCTGCCGGTGTCGACGGGCTGGCCGGGAATCGGTCCTGTCGGCCCGGTCACAACGATCGCGCCGATGTTGCATCCGCTGTAGGAGTACAGGGCCAGATACGTGTAGCAGCGGATCCCGCCGTACCAGTCGCTGCACATGTCAAGGTACGGGTACGCCATCCGGTCCCAGCTCGAGAGCTGGGACAGGTACGTGCGCCATCCGAAGGGGTACCCATAGGCGCTGCCCCCGTAGAAGTGCCCGAGGGCGCTGGTCCCGCACAAGGCGTAGGCGTTCGACATTCCCGGATAGCCGACCGGGAAGTAGTAGTCGACGTCGTAGTCGTACGGCGTGTCGACGTCCCAGAGCACCCGTGCCGCAAATCGATCCACGAACACGTCCGGCCGGCGAGCGATCGACCTGTTCGCCACGGTAAACCGGCTCCAGCTGCCAACCCGATCATAGTCACGGTTCTCGAACGACGAGAAATCGAGCGGCGCGTAGCTCGCGATCGCAAAGACGTAGCCGCCCATCCGGTCCGTATTAACGAAGGATACTTCGCCCCCGAGCCGTGGATTGCGCGCGTAGTACACCTGCCCGCCTCGCACCGCGGCTCGCTGCGTGCGCGAATACGGGAAGAGAATGGTCATGCGCCCGTCGTCGTCGACGCGCACGACCGTGACGAAGGCGTTGTCGCTGACCTCGAAGCGCACACGCATAGGGTATCCGAACGGCACGGCGTGAGGTCCTTCGATGGTCACGCGCACGCGCGGCGCTTCATCAGCCCACCGCTCCGTAGTGGCGGGCGAGGTCCGTCGGACTGACTGCGCCGCCAGGACGGACGGCGCGACGAGGGCGAACGTGCCCAACAGGATCAGGGACCTGCGCATGTGACCTCCAACCGAAAACCGCGGAACACCGGCCCGCGACACGGGGAAACGACGGCTGCAGTGGAAACTAACGACGCCGACTGTGAGTGCCAGAACCACGGTATCTTCGTGTGCGAAAGGCATTTGACCCTACTCAGCCCACCCCCTACCTTCCGCCTCCCATGCCCGTCGTAGCCCCCACTCGCGCTGACCTGATCGATCCGGCCTCGCTGGCCTCGCTCGGGCGGATCGAGATCGTCGCGCGCTGGGTTGTGGACGGTTTCCTTAGCGGGCTACACCGTTCCCCCCGGAAAGGTTTCTCGGTGGAATTCGCCGAGTTCCGGCCCTACCAGCCCGGGGACGACCTCCGGTTCATCGATTGGCGCGTTGTGGCCCGTGCCGACAAGTGGTTGGTGAAGCAGTTCGAGGAGGAAACGAACACCCGGGCGGCGCTCGTTCTCGATGTCAGCCGGTCGATGGACTGGAGCGGATCCCCCGAACGCCTGACCAAGCTGCGGTACGCCGAACAGGTCGTCGCGGCCATAGCCCTGTTGCTGATCCGGCAGCGCGACGCGGTCGGACTCGTTCGGTATGACGATCGGCTGCGCACCGTGTTGCCGGCCCGCGCCCGAACCATGCAGTGGAGGCGCATTGTCCGCGCCCTCGAGGACCCCGGTGCCGGAACCGATTCGCGCATGGCCGAAGGAATCCAGCAGGCGGCTCGCCTGATCCGCCGTCCGGGAATCGTGATTGTGATCTCGGATCTGCTCGTTGACCAGGATGAAATGGAGCGGGCGCTCCGTGTGGCGCGCGCGGCCGGCCACCAGGTCACGGTCCTGCACATCATGGATCCGTCCGAGATGGAGCTCGACACGCGCGGCGAAGCGATCTTCTACGATCCCGAAGGCACGCTCGAGGTCACGGCGACGGTCTCCGACGTTCGCCAGGCGTACGCCACGACCGTGGCACATGCGATTGAGGAATGGCGGCTCCGGCTCGCCGCGCTGGGAGCCGGCTACGAGGTGATCCGAACTGACTCGCCGTTCGGAGTCCCGCTGCGAAAGGCGTTCGCCACGCGACAGCGGCTGCCGTGAGCTTTCTCGCCCCAATCTGGCTGGTCCTGTCGGCGGCGGTCGCGGTGCCGCTCTTCTTGCACCTGCTCCGGCGACGGATCGAAATCCGGAGGGAGTTTCCCGCGGCTCGATACCTCCTGCGCGCCGAGAAGGAAAATGTCCGTCGATTGAAGCTGCGGAACCTGCTGCTGATGCTGCTCCGCACATTGACGCTGCTGTTCCTCGCGCTGGCCGCGGCCAGACCGATCGGCGCACTGCTGGGCTCCGGCCATGTGCCGACCGCGCTGGCGGTCGTGATGGACAACACGATGAGTTCGGGCGCGATTGTGGACGGCAATCCGCTGCTCTCCCGGCTCAAGGTCGCCGCGCGGCAGGTCATCGAGGGAGCGGGAAGCAACGACCAGACCTGGCTGGTAACGGCGGATGGCGTTGTCACTGGTGGCGCGCGCAACGTGGTGCTGGACGCGGTGGATCGCATCGAGCCACTTGGCGGACGGGCCGACCTCGTCGCGGCGATCACTCATGCCGCCGGCCTGGCGCTGGCCGCCGACCTCACCGCCAGCACGGTCGTGGTGCTCACCGACGGGCAATCCTCGCAATGGCCGGGAGATATTTCCCTCGGCGACGTGCGTGTGGTGGCGTATGCTCCGACCGGCAACGCGCCGTTCAACCGCGCCGTGACCATGGCCGAGCCGCGGCCGCCCCGCTGGAGCCCGAAAGGCTCAGTCCTGGTTGGAGCATCCGGCGCTGACTCCGTCACCTTTCGCGTGACGCTGGGCGGACGCACGGCGGCGCGCGGACTTCTTCGCGGCAGTGACGAGCAGGTCGTCAGGCTGGAACCCACCGAGCGCGGCTGGCTTGCCGGGGCCGTTGACCTGGCGCCTGACGAGTTGCGCGGCGACGACGAGCGCCACTTCGCCGTTTGGGTTGGCGACGCGCCTGCCGTGAATGTGCTTCCCGGCGCCGGTGGCTTCGTTCGCGAAGCCGTCGACGCGCTGGTCCAGAGTACCCTGATCACCCGCGGGTCGGCGATAGAGGTCGCGTCTGTCGATGAAGCGTCGCGACGGCCGGCGCTGCTGCTGGCTCCCGCCGATCCGGTGCGTTTGGGCGCAGCCAACCGGAATCTCGAACGACTGGGCATCCCGTGGCGCCTGGCAGAGGTGCGCCGCGATGAAACGGTGGCCCGCGGTGCGGAAGTCGACGGCATGCCCGTGCGCATTCGCTTTCCGCTCCGCCCGGTCGCTGGCGCCACGTCGGCCTCTGACACGCTGGCCACCGCTTCCGGTGAGCCCTGGATTGTGGCCGGACCCGATTACGTCCTCGTGGCGTCGTCCATGTCCACCGACGCCACCGCGCTGCCGATTCGCGCTCCGTTTCTCCCCTGGTTATCCAACCTCCTGTCGCAGCGGCTGACGCGCGAGGGATCGGGTCTTGTTCACGCTGACCCGGGTGCGTCGGTTCGCCTGCCCGCCGGGGTCACCGGCTTCGAAGGAGACTCGCAGGTCTTCTCCGTTGGCGGCGCAGCCAGGGCGCCATCCCGTGCCGGCGTGTTCTTTCTCAGGCGTGGCGAAGAAAGGGTCGGTGCGCTCGTCGTGAATCCGGAGCGTGAGGAATCGCGGTTGGACCGCCTGACCGGGCCCGAGCTCAAGGCCAGGCTGCGCGGCAGCGACGTCGCGGTGACCTCCGATCCGTCGGAGCTTTCGCGCAGCGCATTCGACCCTTCGGCCCAGCGACCGCTGCAGGCGATCCTCCTGCTGCTGGCCCTCGGCTGCCTCATCGCGGAGATGGTCGTCGTCAGGCGAGCGGAGCCTCGAGGGCTGCGGCGGGCGGCCTGATGGCGCTGGAAGGGATCCTCGAGGCCTTTGAATCACTCCCCGCGTTCCGGCGGCTGGTCGCGGAACTGCCGGGACCCGGGCTGCGGCGCGCGGTGGCCGGGCTGGCCGGCTCGACCGACGCCGTGCTCGTCGCGTCACTCGCCCGGCGCTTGCCGCGTCAGCTGATCGTGGTCGTGACGGACACCGTCAGCGACGCCGAACGCTGGCTCGCCGACCTGAACGTGCTGGCGGACGGCACGGGGGTCGCGCTGTATCCGCCGCGCGAAGGGTTCGGGGAGGTGGAGCCGCATACGGAGATCGCCGGCGAGCGGGTCGAGACTCTCGAGCGGTTGATGCGCAGCGACGTGCACGTCCTCCTGACCACGTCGCGCGCGGTCATGGAGCGGTCGCACGTGCCGCGCGCCCTGGTCGCCGCCCGCCTCGAGCTGCGCAAGGGCGACGTCCGGCGGCCCGAGGACCTCGCCGCGCACCTCGAGCGCATCGGCTTCACTCGCGTGCCGATGGTCGACGACGTGGCGCAGTTCTCCGTGCGCGGCGGCATCATGGACGTCTACGGGTTCGGCATGACTGATCCGGTCCGCCTGGAATTCTGGGGTGACGAGATCACCGACCTGCGCCACTTCGACCTGCTGAGCCAGCGGTCGGTGCGCGAGGCGGAACTGGCGCTGATCCTCCCCGCGGAAGCGGCGGCGTCGTCCGACGAGGGGGTCGAGCGCCGTTCGCTCGCCGAGCTCTGGCCGCCCGAAACTCTGCTCGTGCTGCCTGACGAGAGTCACGTGGAACCGGAAGTGACGCGGACCTGGGAGGAAGCGGCGCATCATGTCGAAGTCGCGCGTCGCCGCGGTGAGGACTCGCCGCAACGGGAGCTCCTGTTCGATCCTCCGGCCACGGTGCTGGCGTCGCTGCGTGGCTTCGCCCGTGTCTGCGTGGCGGACCCGCATAACGAGCGTGACGTGCTCGTCTTCCCGGTGCGCGAACCGGAATCGATCGGCCGCGACGTGAAGCTGCTCCGCCGCGTCGTGCGGGAAGGAACGCCCACGCTGATCCTCTGCGACAACACCGGCCAGGTCGAACGGCTCGAGGAACTGCTGAACGAGGGCGAATGGTCGCCGAGCCCCGCGGCCATCACGATCGGCGTGGTGAATGGCGGTTTCATACTGCCTCCGGGCCTCGGGCAGCGGGCAGCGGGCAGCGAGGCCCCGGCGTTCGACGATTCCCGATTCCCGATTCCCGATTCCCGCGGTTTGCGGGTCCTCACCGACCACGAAATCTTCCGCCGCGATCGCCGGCTGCGTCGCACACGCAGATATGGCGGCGGGGTTGCGCTCGAGACCGTCACGGCGCTCAAGCCCGGTGACTATGTGGTGCACCTGGAACACGGCGTCGGGATCTATCGCGGCATCGAGAAGATCTTCGTCCGAGAAAGCATGGTCGAGGTGGCGGTGATCGAATACGAGGGTGGCGACCGGTTGAACGTGCCGCTCTACCGTGTGGACCAGGTCGAGCGCTATCGTGCCGCCACAACGGCCGGTGACGATGCGCCTCCGCCCCGGCTTCACAGGCTCGGTGGCCGCCGGTGGAAGCAGCAGCGCGATCGCACGAAGTCCGCCATTCATCAGATGACGGAAGAGCTGTTGCAGCTCTACGCGCGGCGCAGCCTGGCGTCACGCCCGCCGCACGTGACCGACACGCCCTGGCAGAAACAGCTGGAATCCTCGTTCCTGTTCGAGGACACGCCTGACCAGCGCAAGGCCACCGATGACGTCAAGCGCGACCTGGAGCGCGCCCAGCCCATGGACCGGCTCCTCGTTGGTGACGTCGGCTATGGGAAGACCGAGATCGCGATTCGGGCGGCATTCAAGGCGATTCAATCGGGGCGCCAGGTTGCCGTCCTCGTTCCAACGACGATTCTGGCCGAGCAGCACGCGCGCACGTTCGGGGATCGGCTCGCCGATTTTCCCGTCCGCGTTGCGACACTCAGCCGGTTTCTCACCGCGAGTGAGCAGGCGAAGGTCATCGGCGGCCTGGCCGATGGGACGATCGACGTCGTCATCGGCACGCATCGCCTCCTGAGCCGGGACGTGGAGTTCAAGTCGCTCGGCCTCATTGTCGTTGACGAAGAGCATCGCTTCGGGGTCAAGCACAAAGAGCGGCTCAAGGAACTGCGGCTCGAGACCGACGTGCTGACGTTGACGGCCACGCCCATCCCGCGCACGCTCCACCTGGCGCTGGCCGGGTTGCGCGACCTCACGCTCATGCAGACGCCGCCGCGTGACCGTTCGCCGGTGCTCACGTTCGTCGAGCCGTGGGACGATGCGCTGATCGCCGAGGGCATCGCGCGCGAGTTGGATCGGGGCGGGCAGGTCTTCTTCGTGCACAACCGGATCGAGACGATCGTCGCGGTCGCCGACCACGTGAGCCGGCTGGCGCCGCGGGCGCGGGTCGCGGTGGGTCACGGCCAGATGCCGGAGCGCGCGCTGGAGGACGTCATGCGCCGGTTCGTGCTGGGCGAGGTCGACGTGCTGGTCTCGACCATGATCGTCGAGTCGGGTCTGGACGTGCCTAACGCCAACACGATGTTCGTGAACCGCGCCGATCACTTCGGCCTCGCCCAGCTGTACCAGCTCCGCGGCCGGGTTGGCCGGTCTCACCGACGGGCCTACTGCTACCTCATGGTGCCTGACGCGGTTGACGAGGAGAGTGAGCGGCGCCTGCAGGTGCTCGAGCATCACACCGAACTCGGGGCGGGCTACCGGGTGGCGCTGAAGGACCTCGAACTGCGCGGCGCCGGAAATCTCCTCGGCCCGGAACAATCCGGTTTCGTCCAGGCGGTTGGCTTCGACCTCTACCTGCGGCTTCTCGAGGACGCGGTCCGTCGCGTGCAGGCCGGCGATTCGGCGCCGCGCGATATCCCCGCCGACGTGTCGCTCGACCTGCCCTCGTATCTGCCCGACGAATTCGTCCCGTCACAGGAGGCCAAGCTGGACGTATACCGTCGCCTGACCTCCATGACCGACGCCGTGGGCGTCGAGGAGTTGCGCCGTGAGCTGCGCGATCGGTTCGGGCCCCTCCCGGCGCCGGCGCAGAACCTGTTCGCCGTGTCCCTGCTCCGTGCGTTGGGAGGCCGCCTCGGGATCGAGGGCATCCTCGTGCATGGTGAGGAGGCCCGTATTACCTTTCGGGACACCGCGATGCCCCGGCTCAGGGGGCTGCAGGCGGCGTTTCACGAGGTGCAGTTCCGCGCCGACGTCCGGCGTGCGCACCCGCTCTCGCTGAAGCTCACTCGGCTTGGTGGGTCGGGAATCCTGGAGGGCCTCGTGCGGGCGCTTCAGTCGTTGCAGGCAGGGCCCGACCGCACGCTTGCGTGAGTTTTCGTTTTTTGATCTTCCGGCCAGCCCGCCAGGGTCCTCACTCGCCACTCTTCACTCTTCACTCTTCACTCTTCACTATGTTGAAAGCCCGTCTCGCGGCAATCGCCGCCCTTGTTTCCGTCACGGCCTGTGAAGGCCTCAAGGAAGCGATGACCGCTCACGTGGACGTCGTCGCCCGCGCCGAAAAGCAGGAACTCTCGGTCCAGCGCCTCGCCGACATGATGGGTGGATCCCAGTACCCCCTCGCCAAGCCGGTCGCCGAGCAGATCGCGTACGTCTGGGTGAGCTATCAGCTCCTGGCAAAGGCGGCTGCCGCCGGTGACTCCATGGTTGACACGGTGCTCATCGACAAGGTGATGTGGCCCGTGTACTCGCAGAGCAAGACGCAGAAGTGGATGCAGATGGTGCAGGAGCGCCTCGCCGTCGACACGTCCAACCTCGAAGCCGCCTATAACGAAGGCACGCGCCTCCTCTCCGCGCGCCACATCCTGTTCACGATGCCGGAGGGTCAGGCAGCGACGGGAAGCGATTCGGTCTTGCGGCGCGCCGAAGCCGTCCGTCGCCAGGTGAATGACCGCAACTTCGCGGCGTTGGCCAAGCAGCACAGCGGCGATGCGAACAACAAGGACACTGGCGGGGACCTGGGCGTCTTCGCACCCCAGCAGATGGTGCCGGAATTCTCGCGCGCGGTCGCGGCCCTGAAGCCTGGCGAGGTCGGACCGCTGCTTCGCACGCAATTCGGATATCACATCATCCGTCGCAACACCTTTGCCGAAGCGCGCCAGCAGTTCGCGGCGCTCTACACCGGCACGCTTCAACAGACGGCGCAAAGCACGTACTTCGCCGGCGTTGAGAATTCCGGCAAGGTCGAAGTGAAGCCGAACGCGCCCAAGGTCGTGAAGGAGGTGGCCGCCGACCTCGAAGGACACAAGGGAGACCGGACGGCGATTGCTACCTCGGTGCTTGGCAACTTCACCGCCGGCGACGTGGCGAGATGGTTGGGCAGCATGACGCAGCGTGATGATATGCGTGGCCGGATCCAGTCGGCGCCCGATTCGGTGCTCCCCGGCTTCGTGAAGAGCCTCCTGCTCAACGAATTGCTGCTGAAGCAGGCCGACAGCGCCGGCATCAAACTGGATACGGCGGAAGTCGCGGCGGCGCGCAATGCGTTCAAGAGCCTGGTGCGGAACGCCTGGGCCGGACTCCGCATCTCACCCGAGCTGCTGGCGGACAGCGCGCAGACAGAGGCCGATCGCGGGCGGCTCGCGGCGGCCCGCATCGATGGGTATATGGGCCGGCTGCTTCAGCAGCAGGAGGGATTCGTCGACATACCCTCGCCGCTGGCCGAGGCGTTGCGCGAAAAGTACGACGGCTCGATCAAGCCGGCCGGCATCGCGCGCGCGCTCGAACTGGCTCAGAAGACACGCTCCGCCGCCGATTCGGCCAGGGCAGCGTCGCAACCGAAGAGCGCGATCCCCCTGCCCGACACCGGGTCCAAACGGTAGATGGCTCTGACGAATCCTGACCGCATGATCTGGTGTAGCTACCGGACGATGAAACGACTCGCCCTCGCAGTCCTCGCGCTGATCGCGGCTGTTCCCGCCGCGGCTCAGCAGCAGCCGGCGACGGTGTCCCAGACCACTGACGGCATCATCGCGGTGGTCGGCACTCATCCCATTCTCTGGAGCGAGGTCCTCGAGGTCATCGGGCAGGAACGCTCTCGCGGAGCGAAACTCCCCGAGGATTCCGCCGGGGCGGCCGAGTTCGCGCGCAACATCCTCACGCAACTGATCGACGAGGAAGTCCTGCTGCAGCGCGCGTCGGGCGACACGAGCATCACGGTCGCGGACGCCGATGTGTCGCAAACGGTCGATCGGCAGGTGCAGCAGATCCGAAGCCAGTTCCCGAGCGACCAGGAATTCCTGCGGCAGCTGCGTCAGGCAGGATTCGGCACGCAGGACGAGTACCGGAAATGGATGTCCGAGCAGGCGCGACGCAGCGAACTGCAGCGGCGGCTCGTGCAGAAGTACCAATCCGAGGGGAAGATGGTCAGGGTCGCCGTGAGCGATCAGGACGTGAACGAAGCCTATGAGCGCGCCAAGGCCACATTCCCCAAGCGTCCGCCGGCGGTGACGTTCCGGCAGCTGGTCCTTCCGACGACGGCAAAGCAACAGGCGCTGGATCTCGCACGGGCGAAGGCGGAGTCGCTGTTGGCCGAGATCCGTCGAGGCGCGGACTTCGAGCAGGTCGCGCGTCGTGAATCGCAGGACTCCGCGTCGCGGGAGCAGGGTGGTGACCTGGGCTGGAATCGCCGGAATGAGCTGGTGCCGGAGTTCGAGCAGATGATGTTCGCGCTGCAGCCCGGGCAGGTCAGCCCCGTAGTCTTTACGCCGTACGGCTTCCACATCATCCGGGTCGACCGCTCCAAGCCTGCCGAAGTGAAGGCTCGACACATCCTGATCAAGCCGGCGTACGTGCCCGACGACACCATTCGCGCGCGAGCCCGCGCCGACAGCGCGCTGCAGCTCTGGCGCGGCGGCGCGGTCTTCGATTCGCTGGTCAAGCGCTTTCACGACCGCGACGAGCTCGAGGCGAGTCTCGAGCCGTTCCCGAAGGAGCAGCTGCCGCAGTCCTATCGCGACGCCATCGGGACGCGTGCCAAGGGCGAGTTCGTTGGTCCGTTCCCGATCGCCGACAGGAACCGCGGCGTGCCGAAGTTCGTCGTGCTGCAGCTGACGGACGTGATCGAGGCGGGCGACTACACCGTCGAGGAAGTCCGTGATCGGATGCGCCAGCAACTCTCGCAGGAGCGGTCGTTCCGTCGCCTCATCGACCAGCTCAAGCGGGAAACCTACGTGCGCGTCTATCCGATCGAGCCTTTCCTCGCCAAGGGCCCCTGACCATGACGCCGGCGCCCCGCGCCGGAGCAGGGACGGCTCGCGTCGTCCCGGTCAGGGCAGGCGACGGTTCGCGTCCTCGCATCGCCGTCACGTTAGGCGATCCGCGCGGCATTGGCCCGGAAGTAACGCTGCGCGCGTTGCAGGATGAATCGCTGCGCAATGTCGCCGAGTTTCGTGTCGTCGGGCCGTCCGGCACCGCAATGTCGCCGGATGTGGAGACCGGCACCTGGATGCGCGATGGCGGGGCGCCCCTGGCCGGGAAGCTGGCCGGCGACGCCATTGAGCGCGCCGTATCGATGGCGCTCGCTGGTGAGGTCGACGGCCTCGTCACCGCGCCGATCGACAAGTCGGCGCTTCTGGCGGGCGGTTACGCCTTCCCCGGTCACACCGAGATGCTTGCCGCGCTCACCGGCGCCGAGACAGCGATGATGCTCGCGTCAGATCGCCTCCGGGTCGTCCTGGCCACCACGCACGTGGCGCTGCGCGACGTCCCGCGACTGGTGACCGGCGAAACGATCGAGCGAACGGCGGCGATTACGCGCGACGGACTCGCGGCGTGGTTCGGGATTGCATCGGCGCGCATCGCACTGTGCGCCTTGAACCCCCACGCTGGAGACCACGGTCGATTCGGGACCGAGGATGATACCGTGCTGGCGCCGGCGGCCCGCCGCGCGGGACTGCTTGGTCCATTCTCCGCCGACACCGTTTTCGTCCGCGCGATCCGCGGGGAGTTTGACGCCGTGATCGCACCGTACCACGATGTCGGCATGACCGCCATCAAGGTCGCCTCATTCGGGTCGGCCGTGAATATCACGCTCGGCCTTCCGTTCCCGCGCACGTCCCCCGACCACGGGACGGCGCTGGACATCGCGGGGAAGGGGGTCGCCGACGCGTCGAGCATGATCCGCGCGATGCGC
>Ga0209341_10004055_pt1 | contig 13567 bp, 12 predicted proteins | sample RifCSP13_2_FD_184020 | JGI IMG/M metagenome (GOLD analysis project Ga0209341, IMG submission 184020) | Soil microbial communities from Rifle, Colorado - Rifle CSP2_sed 13_2 (SPAdes) (version 2) | ecosystem: Environmental > Terrestrial > Deep subsurface > Rock core/Sediment | place: Rifle...
AGACCATCCTGGCCGTGGCCCTCATCGCCTCGATCCTGCTCCAGCAGCGGGGGACCGGGTTGGGTGGCGCCTTCGGTGGCGAGGTGACGGCCTATCGCAGCCGCCGCGGGATCGAGCGCACGCTCTTCCGACTGACCATCGTGCTTGGGGTCCTGTTCGTCGTCTTCAGCCTCCTGAGCCTGATTCCGGCCACCGCCTGAGAGCGGGTCCCGGGGGTCGCCGCATTCGCGTGGCTGAGCGACGGCGTGTAGAATCTTGGACGGGCCGCCGGCTTCGCATTCCGTGATCTGGATGTGATCTGGCGGCCGGCGAATCGGTCCAAAAGGCCGATTCCCGATACGGGCCGAGGTGGCGAAATAGGCAGACGCGCTAGGTTCAGGACCTAGTGACCATTACGGTCGTGTGGGTTCAAGTCCCTCCCTCGGTACCACCCCTCGTGCCCAGGTGGCGGAATTGGTATACGCGTACGTTTGAGGGGCGTATGAGGCAACTCATCCGGGTTCAAGTCCCGGCCTGGGCACCACCCTCCCACCGACCGATCAGGTCTGCATCCTCCGTTCCGCGACGGGCGGTTAGCTCAGCCGGTTAGAGCGCCTCGTTTACACCGAGGAGGTCGGGGGTTCGAGCCCCTCACCGCCCACCAGCCCGCCTGTTAGGATGGCCGCGTTTCAGTTCGCAGCACGGAGTGCGTGCGTCGATGGACCCCATCTGGTATGTCGTGATCGTGGTGGCGGTGATCGCCGCCTTCCTGGTCTTCCTCTACAACGGCCTGGTACGCCTCCGCAACCTGGTGGACGAGGCGTGGAACCAGATCAGCGTCCAGCTCAAGCGCCGACATGACCTGATCCCGAACCTGGTCGAGGCGGTCAAGGGCTACATGGACTTCGAGCAGGAGACGCTCACCAGGGTCATCGAGGCGCGCACCGCCGCAGTGACGGCCAGCCAGGCCGGAGCGGCAGGAGCAGCGGTCTCGGGCCAGGCCGAGAACTTCCTGACCGGCGCCCTGCGCCAGCTGTTCGCGTTGAGCGAGAACTACCCGGACCTCAAGGCCAACCAGAACGTGCTGCAGCTCCAGGAGGAGTTGACCACCACGGAGAACCAGATCGGATTCTCGCGGCAGCACTACAACAGCACCGTCCGGCAGTACAACACCTCGGTTCAGACCTTCCCCGCCGTCCTGCTGGCAGGCATGCTCGGGTTTGGCGGGCGCGACTACTTCCAGATCGAAGAGGCCGACGCCGCGGTTCCCGCCGTAAAACTGCGCAGCTGATTCAGCGCCACGGGGTGGCGCCATGACCGCGACACCGGTACCCAGCACCTTCTTTCACGAGATCGCCCGCAACCGGCGACGGTCGTGGGTGCTCGTCGGGCTGGTGGTCCTGATCCTCGGAGTGCTGGGCGGCGCCATCGGCTACGCGTCCGGCTATGGCTGGGGCGGCGTGACGGTCGCCGTGGTCGTCGCCACGCTGATGAGCCTGGGCTCGTACTACGGTGGCGACAAGCTGGTGCTGGCCAGCAGCGGGGCCCGGGAGGTCCCGCGTGACGCGCCGCCCGACGGCTACCGCCAGCTGGTCAACGTAGTGAACGAGATGTGCCTGGCGGGCGGACAGCCGATGCCGCGGGTCTACGTCATCAATGACTCGGCGCCGAACGCGTTCGCCACCGGCCGGGATCCCGGGCACGCCTCGCTGGCGGTGACGACCGGCCTGCTGGAGAAGATGGATCGCGAGCAGCTCCAGGGCGTGGTCGCCCACGAGATGAGTCACATCGGCAACTACGACATCCGGTTCACGCTGCTGGTAGGGGTCCTGGTTGGCAGCATCGCGCTGCTGGCCGACTGGTTCCTGCGCTTCACCTTCTGGGGCGGCGGACGTCGCGGTGGCGGGGGCAATCGGGACAAGGGGGGAGGCGGACTGGCACTCGTCATCTTCGTGCTGGCCATCGTGCTGGCGATCGTGGCGCCGCTGGCCGGCGCCCTGGTGCAGGCCGCGGTCAACCGCCGGCGCGAGTCGCTAGCCGACGTCAGCGGGGTGGAGCTGACCCGCAATCCGACCGGCCTGGCCCGGGCGCTGCGCACCATCGCGGACGACCCCGAGGTGCTCGAGGTGGCCAACCGGGCGACCCAGCACCTGTACATCGTCAATCCGATCAAGAGCTTCGAGAAGCGCTCGTCGAGCATGTGGGACACCCACCCGCCATTGGCGGACCGGATCGCCGTGCTGCGCGGGTTGGCCGGACAGTTCGGCCAGGATGAGTCGCTGATCCGATGACCGGGGGCTAGGGGAGGACCTGTTGTCATGTTTGGTTTCGGCCACTCCGGCTCGGCGCCGGCCCCCTTCGATCGCCTGAACGGATCGCGCCTGGCGGGTCCGGTGGGGTCGCATCCGCTTCACGACGTGCGGCCCGCCGAGCTGATCCAGTCCTCCGGCGCGCTGCGCGGCGACATCACGCTGGACGCGCCGGCGCGGGTGGGCGATGGGATGACCGGCACGATCCGGGTCGTGGCGCTCGAAGCGATCGAGGCCCGCGGAGCCGCCCTGCGTTTGGTCGGCCTCCGACTCGACGAGGTTCGACGTGAACACGAGGAGCGCGACAGCGAGGGGAGGGTCACGCAGCGGGAGGAATGGGTCGAGGCCCAGGGCCGGCTGTTCGTGGAGGACACCTTCACCGAACCGGTCATCCCGGCGAAGCTTGCCGTCGACGCGGCATGGGAGGGGCGCTTCGCGGTCCCGGCGCCACCCCTCGGCCCACCATCGGCGCACCTCGGCGAGTCGATCATCGCCTGGGCCCTCGAGGTGCGATGGGACCGGGCGCTGAGCGGAGACCTCCGGCTGGCAACCCTGCTCGAGGTTGCCCAGAACCGCGACCTCCAGGCCGCGGGGGTTGGCCGCCAGGGCGGGCAGAGCCTCTTGGCCGAGGTCGCCATCAAAGAGGGCTCGATCACCGTCGACTCGCCGTTGCCGGCACCCGCCGGCAGCCAGCTCACCGTCCGGGTTCGGTGGCCATCGGCGCCATCGGGCCGCGGAGCGCGGGTCGAGCTGCACCGGCGGAGCAACGCGCCGAATGCCGTGGAGGGGATCGTGGCGTCCGAGCCGGTCGACCCGGCGGCCCTGCGCGAGGGGGCGGAGGTGCGGCTGACGGTGCCGGCCGGGGCGCCGCCCTCGTTCGATGGCGCCGGCCTGGAGAATTGGTATGTGCTGCGAGCGCTGGTCGACCGCGCGTTCTTCGCCGACGCGGCGATAGAGCGGCCGGTGGCCATCGTGTGAGGGCCAGCGATCGGTTGAGACCCCCGACCCGATCGGCGCCGCAGGTGGCGCGGAGTCGGGGCTAGCCAGCAACGGCGCTGGGCAGGCCCGGTGTCTTCGCGGAGAAGCGGACGGTTGTCCCCGACCGCGAGCCGGAGACCTCGCACTCGCCGCCGACCAGTCGCGCGCGCTCTTGCATGCCCACCAGGCCGAGCTTGCCGGCGGCCACGAGGTCGGACGGGCGCGGCAGTTGGCCGATGCCTCGCCCGTTATCGGTGACCACGAGCTCGACGCCCGTGGGTGCCACGGTCATGCGCACCGTCACGCGGCTGGCGGACGCGTGCCGCTGGACGTTGTGCAGGGCCTCCTGGCAGACGCGGAGGACGGCAAGCTGCGCCTCGCCATCCAGGCCCTGCGGGCCGCCACGTTCGATGTAGCGGGCGCGAATCCCGGTACGGTGTTCGAAGGCGGACGTTTCGGCCTTCAGGGCCGCACTCAGGCCGAGGTCGTCCAGCACGGATGGGCGCAGATCGCGGCTGAACCGCCTAAGCTCGGCGCTGACCTGTTCTGCGGTTGCGCGGGCGCCCTCGATCATGGCCCGCGCCGGCTGGCCCTCGACCTCGAGTTGGTCGAGGTTCCGCCACAGGAGGACCAGGGATTGGAGCGGGCCGTCGTGCAGCTCGCGGGCGATGCGGCGGCGCTCCTCTTCGCGCGCCGCCAGCGTCTGTGCCGCGAATCCCTCGAGCAGCTGCTGGCGCTCGACCTGCAGCGTGACGTCACGGAGGAGCAGGAGGGTGAGAACCCGTCCGCTGGCATCCGCTACCCGGGTCTTGACCGGCACGAGCCACCGCGGCCGGCCACCCGCGACCACCAGCGGCCCAAGCACGTGCGGCGGTCCGGACTCCCGGGCCGCGGCCGCGATGTCCGGCGGAGCGACCAGCCGGAGCGGCTGTCCACGGAGTTCGCCTGGGGCTCTGCCGAGGAGTTCACCGGCGGCTGCATTGGCGTCAGAGATGGCCGACGCCTCGTCCAGCAGCAGGATGGCGTCGCCGGCCGAGTCGAATACCGTCCGGTACTTGTCCTCGGATGCCCGCTGTTCCCGTTGTCGCCGCACGGCGTCCGCCTGGGCGGCGCGTTCGCGGTCGATGCGTTGTCCTACGAACAACCCCACCGCGACGACCAGGCCAGCCTGCCACAGCTCGCCGAGGGCATCCGCGTCGGGATGCCAGAGCACGACATTGGGGATGGTGAGTGCCGCGCACCACAGCGCGGTCGGCCCGGACCCGCGCCGGCCAAAGGCCAATCCGGCGTACACCACGGGCAGCAGGAACAGCGAGACCGGGATGAAGTTGGCGTGCCCAAGGTCGACGGCATCGGTGGCTTCGAGCAGGGTGTGTGTGCCCGCAATGGTCAGGACGAGGGCCTGCACGATCCAGAACTGCCGATTGCGGACCGGCGGAGCCCACGTGGCGATCCATGCCCGCACCGCCCCTCGCTCGGGCGAACCCAACCGGCGGAGCGCCCCGGGAGTCATCGTCAGGCGCGGTCAAGAGAGTTCGACGGAAGGTCAAGGAACCCGCGGGCGGCGGCCTGCACGATGGCCTCGGTTCGGCTCGACACGCCGAGCTTGTTGAACACGGCGGTCAGGTGGCCCTCGACCGTCCGTGTGCTCACGCCGAGAGACTCGGCAATGTCGCGGTTTCGCACACCCCGGGCAGCGTGGCGCAGCACCTCCAGTTCGCGCTCCGAGAGGAGGGTGCCGCCGCGCGAGCGTCGAGCCAGCAGGGCGCGCGCGATCGTCGGGCCGAGGACGACCTCGCCCTGGGCCACGGCGTGGATGGCAGCGATGACATCGACCGCCCGCGCCGTCTTCAGCAGATACCCGCTGGCCCCCGCTTCAACGGCTGCCTGAACGTAGTCGAGGTCGTCGTAGGCTGACAGAATCAGGATGTGCGGCGGGTCGCTCTCGGCGCGGATGCGCCGCGTCGCCTCGATGCCGTTGAGCACCGGCATCGCCATGTCCAGCAGGACGACGTCCGGCTTGAGCTCTCGGGCAAGGTCGACAACCTCGGCTCCGTCGGCCGCTTCGCCGACGATCGAGATCGCCGCGTCCTTCTGGAGAATGCTGCGTGTCCCCTCGCGGACCACGGCATGGTCTTCTGCCAGGAGCACCCGCAGTCGTTCCATCGGCGCGCCTCCCGTCGGCAGGGTACACCGCCGATTCGCAGCTGACCCCCGTAATCCCCGCAGTGTCCGGCTGCGGGAATTACCTGCTGCGGACGCGAGGAATGCCGGATGGCGGCCGAGGCGCCCTGCGCCAACATGACGGAGGAGGTGCTGCTCCGTGGCGGATACGCCTGTCCCATCCCCGACAAAAGCCCCTTCGGTCGAAGAGGGGAGCGCGCGCCTCCACCTGTCGCGACGCCAGGCTCTGATGGCGCTGGCGGGAGCCGGGTCCGCGCTCAGCGCGGGCCCGCTGCTCGGGGCGCTCGTTTCAGGCCGAACCGGCAGAGCCGATCGCGGCCTGCTTGCCAACGGCGCCGAGGCGGAGGGCGCCCGGCGCTGGGCAATGGTCATCGACCTTCGACGCTGCGACGGCTGCAAGAAATGCACCGAGGCGTGCCAGACAAAGCACTATCTGCCGCCCGAGCAGGAATGGATCAAGGTCTACACGCTGCGGGACCGAACCGGGGTGGAGTTCAACGTCCCACGGCTGTGCATGCACTGCGAGGACGCGCCCTGCGTGCGCGTGTGCCCCGTCGCCGCGACCTTTGTGAACCGTGACGGGCTGGTGCTGGTCGACCAGGAGAAGTGCATCGGCTGCCGGCTGTGCATGGCGGCCTGCCCCTACGAAGCGCGCTACTTCAATTGGACCGAGCCCACGATCCGGCCGCCACTGCCCACCATCCCCACGCCGGAGTTCCCCGCACCCCAGCAGCGCGGCACGGTGGGGAAATGCGTCCTGTGCGTCCACAACATCGGGCACGGCGAGCTGCCCTACTGCGTCGTGGCCTGCAACATGGATGCCATCTACATCGGCGACCTCGACGCTGACGTGGCGACCAACGGCACTGAGACGGTCCGGCTCTCCACGTTCCTGAGCCAGAACAACGCCATCCGTCTCAAGGAAGAACTCAATACCAAGCCGCGGGTCTGGTACATCCCCGGGCACGGCGAGGACCTCGGGTGGTAGCGAACGCACGCACCCCGAGTTCGCGCGATGCGCTGCACGACGCGGCGTTCCGTCCCATGGAGGCGCCCGGCAGGTGGTTCTGGCCGGTCGCGCTCGGGCTGGCCGGGATCGTGGCCGTGGCTTTCGGCGCCTATGTCTACCAGGTCATCGAGGGGCTGTGGGTCGCCGGGTACAACGACAAGGCGTTCTACGGCATCTACGAAGCTAACCTGGTCGCCTTCATCGGGGTCTCGTATGGTGGCGCACTGGTCTCCGCCGTGTTGCGCCTGACCAATGCGCGCTGGCGAGCACCGATCACCCGCATGGCCGAGGCGGTGGCCCTCGTCTCGCTGGTGGTGGGAGGCGCGTTCGCGATCATCCACCTGGGCCGTCCCGAGCGGATCTGGCGACTGATCGTTGACCCACAGGCGAGCTCGCCGATCGTGTGGGACCTGATTGCCATCTCCACCTACCTGCTGGCAACGGCGATCTTCCTGTACCTGCCACTCATCCCGGACCTGGCCACCACCCGCGACCGCCTGCCGGCCCGGGCACCCCGCCTGGTGCGTGCCTTCTATCGCCTCGTGGCCCTGGGCTGGACCGGCACACCCGAACAGCGCAGGCTGTTGAACCGGTCCGTCGGGGCCATCGCCATCCTGATCATCCCGCTGGCCGTAAGCGTGCACTCGGTGCTGGCATGGGCCTTCTCGATGACCAGCCGGGCGGGCTGGCACTCCAGCATCTTCGGCCCGTACTTCGTAGTCGGCGCCCTGTACTCCGGGGTGGCACTCGTGGTCATCGTGGTCGCCGCGTTCCGGAAGGCGTACCGCCTCGAGCGCTACATCAGCTTGGATCACTTCGTGTCGCTGGCGCGGATCATGGCGGTCCTGGCCGCGGTGTACCTCTATTTCACGTTCTCCGAGATGCTCACCGCCGGGTACGTTCGCACGCGCGAGGAAGCGCCGATCGTGGCGGTCATGCTCGAGGGCGCCTATGCGCCCGCCTTCTGGGGGTTCGTGGTGCTCGGCATCTTCGTCCCCATCATGCTGTCGGTCCTGTCCGCCACGCGATCGGTGCGCTACCTGGTGTTGGCAGCTGCACTCGCGGTGGTGGGGATGTGGCTGAAACGGATGCTCATCACCCTGCCGACCGCCACGGCGCCGCTGATCGGCGACGTATGGGGAACCGTCCAACTGACCTGGGTCGCCATCGTGATCACGGTTGGGGCGACCGCAGCCATCCCGCTCGGCCTGATGCTGATCTTCCGCTTCATGCCGATCCTGGCCGTGGACGAGATGACCGAGTTGTTGCCCGGATCAGCCCCGGCAGTCGGGGGAGAGGCCCGCTGATGCCACGCCACGTTCCTCCGATCCGATCGATCGTGGGCGGCACAGCCGTGGCGGTGATGCTGCTCGGTCTCGCCTTGGCGAGTCCCGTCGTCGCAAGTGACCCGCCGGCAGAGTTGACGTTCATCGCCGAACGCCGCGCGGAGGGTGGCTGGATGCTGCGGGCCACGCTGACCCAGGGCGGCGCGGTGCAAAGCCAGCAGACCGTGGAGTTCCTGCAGGCGGTGGACTTCTTCGGTCCTCGCTGGATCCCGCTGGGTAACGCCACGACCGACACCTCGGGCGTCGCCTCGCGCCTGTACTCGCCCACCTCGAACGGCGTCCAGCGCCTGGTCGCCCGCCACGCGGCGCTCCAATCGGCGCCGGTGGAGATCACCGTCGTCGGCGCAGTACCCGCGATCCCGCGAGAGCCCGCCGACCTTCCGATCGTGCGGGCGTGGGCGCTCCCCATCGGAGCCGCCGTCCTGGTGGGGGTCTGGCTGATGCTCGCCGCGATCCTGCTCTCGGCGGTCATCGGCATCAGTCGTTCGGCGAGGAGGAAAGCAAGGGATAACCGTCTCGGGGACACCATCGGACAGTCCATCTCGGAACAGGCATAGGGAGAGACATTCAATGAAGACAGGATCGACTCCACGTACACGACCACGGCTGGGACTGATGGTCCTCACCGCGGTCATGGCGGTGTCGCTGGCGGCGTGTGCGGTCGAGCCCGGCCAGAGCGCCAGCGCCGAGCCATCCTCGGTGGCACCATCCGTTGCGGAGAGCGTCGCGCCGAGCCTTGAGCCGGTGGCGCAGTTCCTCTTCCTCGACGCTGACACGGTGCTGGGGCCCTCGAACCTGACTGCCGAGGAGCGCCCGACCAAAGTCTGCGTTCAGTGGAGCCGCTTCCTCCACAACGAAGAGGTGGTCTGGCGCGTGAAGGTCTTCGACCCGCTGACCGGTGAACCGATGGACGACACCATGCTGGCGTCGGTCCAGGTCGTGATGCCGGACCAGACGCTAGACCTGCATTACGGACCGCATCCCCGTGACAACCCGCTGGGGTACTTCTGGACGGTCGGATGGGATGTTCCGGAGGGGTATCCCGACGGGGTAATCAATTACACCATCAAGGCTACCGCCAATGACGGCCGCGTGGGTACCTGGGAGCAGTTTGAGGTGGCAGCCGCCAACCTGACCGTGCTCTCCGGCATCCGGCCGATCATCGCCGAGTAGGCGCCTAGTGCTGCGGCCCGCGGCAAGGATTGCGGGCCGCCGAAAGGGGACACGATCATGAAAGCCCTGAGTTCCGGGGCCGCCATCGCGGCCACGGTCCTGATCGCTGCGGCCTTCGTTCTCGGGATTCTGGTCAGTCCCCTGGTGAGGCCGGCGGTCGGGAACCCCGGGGAGAGCCTTCACCCGAGTGAAGGTGCCCCAACCACATCGCCGGCGCCCACCGCGGTCGCCACCCCGCCAGAGGTGAATTACGTCGGCAGCCTGGACTTGGAACCGTCTGCCGGTGTGATCGGGAGTCAGGCGACGCTGAGCGGCACCGGCTTCGACCCTGAGGCAAGCCTCGAGGTCGTCTGGCAGGCGTACTCCGGCGCGTGGGTGATCGACAACGCCGCCAAGGCCGGGGAGAACTACAAGGGACGGACCTATACCGAGGAACTCCTACCCATGGCTTCGGTTACGACCGACGCGGGTGGCGCCTTCTCGGCCACCCTTACGATCCCCGACGGATTCGGATTCACCCATAACATCCAGGTCCTCCAGGACGGGGAGGTTATCAACCAGGCCGGCTACGCCGTGCAGATGGAGGTCTCCATCTCGCCGTCGAGTGGGCCGGTCGGCACACCGATCACCTTCGACGTGCGAGGGATCGGCGTCTCCCCGCTGCATAGCAGTTGGGAGGTGACCTACGACAACAGGTTCACCGGCTGGATGTCGGCGGTCACCACCGCCGGCCACGCTCGATTCACCATCCCGGCGACCGGCGGGGTGGGACCCCACGTTCTCAAGATCCTGCACGGCTCATTCACGTTCCCATACCTCAACATGCAACAGTCGCCTGACCCGGGGCGACCCACCTTCACCTCCATCTTCACCGTCACGCCGGGCGACCCGGTGCTACCGCAACCGCCCGGCGATCAGTGGCGCCCGGTGGTGGTGGGCGCAGAACCGGGGAGCGCGGATGGCCCGACCATTTGGACCGACCCGCTCGAAACGGTCGTCGGTGACGGCGTGGTGCTGCACGGGCGTGGCCTTCCCGCCGGCGCATCGCTGAAGGTCGGGTGGCTCACCCAGGTGGGGGTGGACACGGCCATCATCGGCGGCAGCGGCGAGAACCGCCCGACCGCGGACTGGGAGCTCGGAACGGCCGAGGTTGCCAGCGACGGGACGCTTGCCTGGGAGTTCGATGTCCCGGCCGACAAGGGCGGCTGGCACGAGATCAGCCTGACCTCCGGAACCACGGTCGTCGCGTCAACCCAACTTCGCGTTCGACCGATGGCCGAGGCGCTGGCGACCACCCAGGCGGCCGTGGGTGACGTCTTGACGATACACGTCACCGGTGTCGATGACACCGACACCGGCAAGATCTTCATGCTGGTTTACGACAACAGCATGCTCGGGTACGCCTGCTCGGTGACCGGGCAGGGCGACATCACCATCTACCTTCCCGCCGCTGGCGAACCCGGATGGCACTTCATCGATCTTTACCCCGGCATCTACAAGGGCGAGGACGCCAGGGGGACGTACAACTACCGGATTCCTCAGCTGACCTACGAAGATGACCACCCGGGAGAGACCTTACCTGCATTCCGGTTTGCCTTCGAGATCCTTCCCTAGCCCGATGTTCGAGTGGTTCCTCGATTGGACGGGGGCGGGACGCGGTCCCGCCCCCGTCCCGCGTCTCCTGGTAGCGACAGCCAGCGTCGTGCTGGCCGCCTGCTCGCTCGGGGGCGCGGCGTCAGCGCCTGGGTCGACGCCGAACGGCGAGGCGGCACTCCGGGTGATCCGGGTGGATCTCCTGGACTTCCGTTTCGAACCGGCGCGGCTGGACGTAACGGTAGGGGAGAGCGTGCGATTCATCGCCGCGAACGACTCGGATCTGCCGCACGAACTGTTCATAGGAACCGCGACTGCCCAGGAGGCACACAACGCCCTGCATGCCAGCGCCGCGCCGGACGCGCAGGACCAGCTCGAGGTGAGTGCCACCGGGGTATACGTGCCGGCGCGAGGAGTGGCCCAATTCACGATGCGATTCGATCAGCCAGGCGAGTTGATGATGGGATGCCACCTGGTCGGCCACTTCGAGTCCGGCATGTTCGGGCTAATCGAGGTCCGCCAGGAACGGTGATCATGGTGCCCGCCCCGCGGTTGCCCGGGCATTCGCAGAGTGTTATCGTCGAGTTCCGAGACGCGACCACGAGTGCATGCCGCACCTCCTGACCCAGGGGCGGGCCGAGGTAGCTCAGTTGGTAGAGCACCGCCCTGAAGAGGCGGGTGTCGTCAGTTCGAGTCTGACCCTCGGCACCAGATCTCACGGCGCGGATCGGTCATCGGGCGGAAGTGGCTCAGTTGGTAGAGCATCACCTTGCCAAGGTGAGGGTCGCGGGTTCGAGTCCCGTCTTCCGCTCCATTTCTTTGCCTCGCGGGCTCTGCTAGCCTCAGGCCGGTGCCAATGCCCCGTCGTCTAACTGGCAGGACAGCGGACTTTGGATCCGTGAACCGAGGTTCGAATCCTCGCGGGGCAGCCAGCGCCGATTTGAAACGGGGCGACGTGCCCGAGTGGCCCAGGGAGCGGTCTGCAAAACCGCGTACACGGGTTCGATTCCCGTCGTCGCCTCCATAATCTGAGCCCCCGTCAATCGACGGGCATTATTGGGTGAGCTCCTGCGGGACGACCTACTGGGTGCTCAACCCCATCGTGGGGATCCGCGGGATGGTCATCGCGTGTACCTCCAATCCCGCGACGTGCTATGCGATGAAATACACCAGGATCCGGGATCTGCTCGGGTACTGGATCTACGTACCCTGACCCCGAAACGGTTTGGAGAAGCTCGATGCCGAGGCGTCACCTGAGGGTCGTCACGCTCGCGTTCCTGGCGCTCGCGCTCGCCGGGTGCGCGGTGCCCCCCTCGACCCAACCATCCTCGACCCAACCATCGCTGAGCCCCGGCGAGGCGGTGCCCCTCTTGACGCAGCCATCGCCGCACCCCGGTGAGGTGTGTCTGGCGGCGCGCATCAGCGGCGTTCTGACTGCCGACCCCACCTATGGGCTCGGTCTGTGGAGGAACGGTGCCGTTCGCGGGATCCTCTGGCCGCACGGCTACTCGGCCCGCTATGAGCTGGGTGGCATCGTGCTCATCAACCCCTCGGGTCGGATCGTGGCGCGAGAGGGCGATGACGTTGTGATGGCCGGCTTCACGAGCGATGACCGCATCAGCCATCCGTGCAACGAGCCGAATGGTGTCGAGGTCGTTCGGTGAGCGGCCCACCCACGACTCGTAGGGGCTGCCTTGATCCATGGCGTCGCCGATAACCGGATCCAGTCGGTGGCGTGGAGCGACTGCTAACTCGCCGCTTGCTGGTCATCGGCCATGCCGGATCGGCTACTCTAAGCGTGGCGGAGGCTTCGACGGACGCCCGCGGACGCTATGGCCGGGACTCGAAACCGCTTACACGGGTTCGATTCCCGTCGTCGCCTCCAACCATCGCGCCGGAGTGGCGGAACGGCAGACGCGGCCGGCTTAAACCCGGCTGCCCGCAAGGGCGTGGGGGTTCGACTCCCTCCTCCGGCACCAGGTCAAGTGCGGCGGCGGAATAGGCTCTGGCGTGCGGCGGGCGCTGCCGGCTGGGCGGGGGCCGGCGACGCATCCAGGCCCGCGACGGCGCGAGCCAGGCGGCCGATCGCCAGCGCGGCGGGCGAGGTGGGCCGCGCGGTGACCACCGGGGTGCCCTCGTTCACGCTGCGCACCACGTCCACGTCGGCGAAGGGGATCTCGGCCACCGGGCGCGCGCGCAGCAGGCCTTCGATGTCGCGGGCCTTGAGCAGCTCCTTGGGGAAGAGATGGTTGACCGCGAACACGATGCGGGCGCCCAGGTCGGCGGTCTCCCCGAGGTAGGTGAGCAGCAGGCTGACCGCGCGCAGCGCCGCGATCTCCGGGTAGATCACGACGACGACCGACTGCGCCTGCCCGAAGATCCACAGCACGCGGTCGTCGATCCGGCTGCCGGCGTCGACGATGACGTAGTCGAATCGTGGCCGCAGCAGGGTGATGGCTCGCTCGAGTTGCTCGAGCCCGATCCGGAAGTCGACGTCAGGCCGGGTCGGCGCGGCCAGCACGGCGACGCCGGAAGCGTGGCGCGTCAGGTACGAGGCCGCCTGCTCGACCTCGGCGAGCGCCTGCTCGTCGGCGCACAGGGCACCGATGTCGAAATTCGGCGTGAGGTTCAGGTGGGTGGCCACCTGGCCGGACTGCAGGTCGAGATCCACCAGCAGCACCCGGGTGGCTGCCATCCCGGCCTGGCCGCCGGCGAGCAGCACGGCCGTGTTCACCGCCAGCGTGGTGGTGCCCACGCCTCCCTTGGGCGAGAAGAAGGCCACGATCTGCCCGGTCGGCGGACCTTCGCTCGGAAGGCGGAGGTGGCCGCTGCGGATCAGGAGCGCCTGCACGCGTCCCTCGAGCTCGCGACGAACGTGCGACTCGCTGATCACCTCGTCGGCGCCGGCCTCCAGGAAGGCGATTCGGGCCTCCACATCGGCGGCCCCGGTGACGATCAGGACCGGCAGCTGGCCGCCGCCGGCGGCGCGCAGCCCG
>Ga0209341_10004057_pt1 | contig 13565 bp, 8 predicted proteins | sample RifCSP13_2_FD_184020 | JGI IMG/M metagenome (GOLD analysis project Ga0209341, IMG submission 184020) | Soil microbial communities from Rifle, Colorado - Rifle CSP2_sed 13_2 (SPAdes) (version 2) | ecosystem: Environmental > Terrestrial > Deep subsurface > Rock core/Sediment | place: Rifle...
GCTTGCCCCCTTCCCAACCTGCAACTTTCCTGACTTGAGTAATTGGTTCCGGGCGGGCTTTGTGAGGCGTTAGCCCGCCTGAAGCCATTACGACAAAGCTAATTCATCCTTCCAGTTTAGAAATAGCCTTTCAGTCCAAACTGAATGATGCGCGCATTACTCGCCGAGAGAATTTGGCCGAAGCCGCCGCTTTCGCGAGCAATATTTGGTGGTCCAAAGTTGGCGTGATTGAAGGCATTGAAGAACTCGGTGCGGAATTGCATACGCACCCGCTCCGTGACCTGGAAGTTTTTCGCCAACGTGAAATCGAAGTTCACATAGCCGGGTCCACGCATGATGCCTACGCCTGCGTTGCCAAATGCCTGCGGTTTGGGACTGAAGACCTTGAAGGCATCTGTATTAAACCAGCGCTCCACGGTTGGATTAGACAGGTTTGGGTCGCCGACGATGTTCGGCCGGGCGCGTCGCTCACCGCCAATATTGAGCACGGTGTCTCCACCCAAAGTGGCCGTCAAGCCGAGGCCACTCTGAATGGTGTGGATGCCCGAAAGTTGCCAGCCGCCGAGGACCAGATCCGCGGCCTTGTTCCACTGGCTGCCCCACCGCCGGCCGCGCCCGAAGGGTAGTTCGTAGACGTAGCTCGCCACGAAGCGGTGCTTAATGTCGAACTCCGCCAGCCCACGGTCAGCTCTCACGTTGTTGGAGTCCTGCGGTTCGCGGAACGTGCCGGTGTCGAAGCCCGGGCCGCCGCCACTGGTCGAAATGTGATCGGGCGATCCGGTCAAAGCTTTGCCCCACGTGTAACTCAACAGCGCGGACAGTCCTCGTGAGAAACGCTTCTCCAACCGCATTTGCAGCGAGTTGTAGCTCGAGTTTACACGGTTCTCCATCCACTGAATGTCGCCGAAAGCGGGATACGGTCGTTGGGATTGCGTGCCCGCCCTCTGTGTGCCGTCCGGGTTATCGAACACCGGACGCTGATTCAAGTTGCGGAAACCATTCAACTTCGTTCCCTTGTTGCCGACGTAGGCGACATCAAATAACAGGTCTTTCATGAATTCGTACTGAATGCCGACATTGAATTGTTGGATGTAGGGAGTGCGCTGAAAGGGATCCTGTGCGCGACGCCCAATAGTTGGCGAGAGCGAGTTTGGATCAAGTAACCCTGGCGGGTAGCCGTTCACCAGACGGAATGGCGCTGCCGAGGCCACAGCCAGTGCTCCGGTCACGCTCGTCTGCAACAGATTATCGACCAGGAACGGCGGGTTGAAGCCGAGTAGTCCTTCACGCCCCTGCCGCACTGTGTGGTTGTAAAAGATGCCGTAAGCACCGCGGATTACCACGCGTGAGGTCATCGAGTAGGCGAACCCGGCCCGGGGCGCGAAATTGTTCCGGTCGGGATGAATCAATGCCCGATCGAAAATGTCGCCGTCCTTGGCAAAGAACACGGTGCCGGTGACCGGATCAATATTGGCGAACTGATTATTTTTCTCCCGGGGCGGAGTGGCATATTCATAGCGCACCCCGAGATTCAAAGTCAGTTTCGGGGTGATTTTGTAATCATCCTGGATGAAGTAGAACTGCATGTCTTGCCCTTGATCCATGACTGTGAAGCTGGTGAGCGCTAACTGGGAAGGCAAGCCCAGCAGCAGATCGCCCACGGCACGATTGGTAAAGCGGTTATCGAAGTTCATGCGCCCGATGGTCGCATTCAAGTCGTTGATCTTGGTCTGCACATGCAGGTACTCAAAGCCGAATTTGAAGAAGTGTTGCCCGCGATTCCAGCTCAGCGTTGCACGCGGATTCCATGACCGCGGCGTCTGGAACTGCGGAGTGGAAGTGTGACGACCCACAGCATCGAATTCCTGGATGTTGACTTTGGGCATGCCACCGACAATCGCTGGATCGTTCGGCACGTTTTGCAGGCCAATCTCCTCCGCGCCATTGATCCCGAAGTTGGGCGGGTTGGTGAAGTAGTTGCCGCGTCCATAACCAAACCGGAAATCACCCACCACCGTAGGAGTAAAGCCCCAGGTTAAGCCAATAGCTATTCCCTGGGAACGGTTCAGGTTCGCTCCGAACGCATCGTTAAAAGATCCTTCAGCCAGTCCGGGGAGCGGTGCTGGGCGAAACGTGTTGGTATCGACGAAGCTGTAGCGACCAAACAGAGTTACAGTCGAGGCTATTTGGTGATCCACGCGGACATCAAACTGATCCTGACGAGTCTTGGTAATCGGGTTAGAGGCGAAAATAGGGACCCCGTTCACGATCGCGGTCGGATCGGGAATAAGCGCGACAATTGCTGCTCCGACCGGATCCCAACGATCCTGCGGGATCACCCATTGCCCCTGAGCATTCTGACTAAACGCTGGCCGGCCGGGAGCAAACGGATCGACAACTATCTTGCTAAATAAGCCCGCCTTTTCTGCGGCCGTGGGAACCTGGCGCACGCGCGGGACACCCTCTCTTTCGCGCAGTCCTTCGTAATCTGCAAACCAGAACGTGCGGTTCTTGACGAACGGGCCGCCAACGGCTACCCCAAATTGGTTGCGTTTCCTTACTGGCTTTTCCGGCTTCTCTTTCCCGGGTTCTGGGCGGAAAAGCGCCTTAGTGAAGAAGTTGTAGGCGTCGAGCGCGTCATTACGCAAGAACTCATACACACTGCCGTGGATGCTGTTGGTGCCCGATTTAATAGTGGCGTTTACCACTGCTCCTGAACTTCGGCCGAACTCCGCTGAGTACGCATTGGTCTGGATTTTGAATTCTTGGAGGGCCTCGATTGAAGGCTGCACGAGTTGCACGTTCTCACCGCGGAATGAGTTGGAGTAGGAGATATTGTCCACACCATCCAGCAGGAAGACGTTATTAAAAGTGCGATTGCCGTTGACATTCAGCACACCCTTGAAATTAACGCTGGCAAGGCGAGGCGTCCCGGGAAACACTCCGGGCGAGAGCAGGGCTAGCTGATTATAGTCGCGGCCGTTCAACGGCAGCTCGACGATCTTCCGACCGTCGATGACCGAGCCGCGCGCCGAGGTCTCAGTTTCCAGCAGCGGCGCTCCGGCCGTCACTTCGACGGTTTCGCTGACTTGGCCGGCCTGCAAAGTGATATCGATGCGTGTGAACTGGTTGACCTGCAGCGTAACGCCGCTGCGCAAAGTTTTGCTGAATCCGCTCTTCTCCGCCGTGACCGTGTAATCTCCCGGCTTGAGACTGGTGACTGTGTAAGAGCCCTGGTCGTTGGTTTCGGTGGTTACACTGATGTTTGTCCCGACGTTGGTGACGGTGATCGTGGCCTTGGGCACCAACCCGCCCGAAGCGTCTTTCACCTCGCCCGTGATTGTCGCCGTCTCTTGCTGCGCCAGCGTAGCCAGGGGGCAAGCGAGCAACAACACGAAAAAGATAAAGCTGCTGACGTAACGTGACATTGGTCTGAACATATCAATGCTCCTTTGGGTTAGTTAGCCCTCAATGGGGGAGAAGCTAATGACTTTCCTGCTGTCTGGCGTCTAAGTGTGAATCAGTTGCCAACCACATGAAAATTAATATTCAGGTTGGAGAACAGGTTAGGACTGTTTTCGGGCCCCTCTGGCAGCTCACGAGCCTTCTTCGATTTGCGGCGGATAGTAGCACAAGCGTCGCCGCGTAAGCGAAGATTTTTTAAACAATCCCGATTCCCCTGGATCCAATAGTTGCCGACTTAGGATTCCCGGCATATTCGAAATATCGGATTTATGCTGCAAATTAAAACAAGCCGTTTAGGCCGTTGCCGTTAGGTATGCGGCGCGGATGATAACACACCCGCCGCAGGTAGGAGAAGACCTTCACTGTTCCAGCTGTTCCAGCGTTCTGCGGAGAAAATCTCACAGGTGGGGGCGGGCAGGGGGCAAGGCAGGCTTCAGGACAGAAAGGAAGCTAGTTTCAGGCTGCCGCCGCCCCCGCTCAATATTCAAAGCCAGTCAACCTTCAATTAACAACTCACTACTGTTAATGCGAGCTCGTTTCTAAATTGCATTTAAGAGCTGTGTTGCCAGCCTGAGAGGTTGCTGCAGTGAGTGATTCATTGAGTGGGCAGTGATTTGTAAGACAGCGGGGGCGGCGGCAGCCTGAAACTAGCTTCCTTCCTGTCCTGAAGCCTGCCTTGCCCCCTGCCCCCACCTGTGAGATTTTCTTCCCAGAAGCCTGCCTTGCCCCATTTCCCACCTGTGAGATTTCCATTTTTGAATTTTAAAGTAGATAGGATTTGTGAGCCCGAGCATTTTTCCATTCGCGTCACGGAGCTCAAGTCGGAAGTAGGAGTTACGACGGCAGTCGATTTCGATCACCTGGGCCTCTTTATCGGGCCGAGCAGGCAACCTGCGAACCACTTGACCGTTTGAGATTAGTGACATCATAGCGTCGGATGGCGCCGCTGTAGTGGTTACGAAAAAGCGTACTGTATCAGGCACTCTCAGTTGAATCTCGTCACCGATGATCCATCGCAAGCGGCGATCACCTGTGGCCTCCGCCTCAAAAGTGATTACTGGTCGGGCGATGTCGTTCGTCAGGCAAACTCTCCCCTGGCGAATCGCGGCTAGTAATGACCTTTGTGAGAGACCGTTCGCCGCTACATGCGATGTCGGCTGGCCGATTGGATTGACCGCGCGGTGAGAGTCGCTGGAGCCGATGGCGGCAATTCGATGCCCCGTTTGCAGCATCTTATCCCACATTGCAAGCGCCTGCTCATCGGTTGGATCCCATTCACCATTCCACACTTCAATAGCGTCAAACACGCGCGTCGCAGCCGCATAGCTCCAGGAGCAGCCGCCGCATAACGCAAAGGGATGATTGATTGAAATGAGTGCGCCGGAGCGGTGCGCTTGTGCGGCAATATTCAGTATCCCAGGGGCGTCTCCCGGATTGACGCGAAAATCAATCCACGTTCCGGAAGGAAGACCCCAGGCGTTGGTGTGACCGCCGTAAGTAGTGATCTCTTCGCCGCGCAGAACGAGTGGTTGCTGCTCATTAGCACGGGCGTTATCGATCTCGGCGTGGTGGCTGGCCGTATTGTGATCCGTGATGCAGATAAAATCTAAACCGAGCTTGTGCGCGGCGGCGATTACCTCAGTGATGGTCCAGTCGCCGTCACTGTGAACTGTGTGCATGTGGAGATCGCCACTCCACCACGAACTTTGGCCTCCAATGTTTTGCTGACGCGACTCAACAGTTGTTACTGATGCGTTCATAGAGACGGCATTGATATTGCGCTCTGCCGCAGTACCACTCGACGATCTATTTCCCTCTGTTTCGATCTCTATTTTGAAAGAAACATCGACGCCAGCCGACACGCGGTAAAGACCAAGTATGATGCGCCAGGTTCCCGCTGCCATCTCACCCGGAAGATATCCCGGCGTTGCTTCGTTGCGGGAAACAAAGAACTCGGAGCGGCGACCGCCACTCCAGCCGCGAAAGCCTTTTGGGTCCGTGCCGGAGCTTGACGACCGCGCGTCAAAGAGTCCGATGTCGATCACATTAGCTCCCTTAGCGCGATCATATTGGTAGTTTATCTGAATGCGAATGGCATGCGGTGGCACCTCGAAAGGAACATAGGTATAGCGACTATCTTTCGGGCCTGGCGGATTGATATGAACAAGCCGCTCAACTGTCTGAACCCGTACGACCTTAGAAACCGTAACGCGAGTAACAGGATGAGACGCTGTCGCCACGTGAGCAGAACAGATCAGAGCAATGGTAACTAATTGTATCATCGATATCATGTCGCTAAATTACTTAATTGCAGGTTGGGAAGGGGGCAGTCGTTAGGTCCAAGGTTCGGGAAACTCGCGCCCCCGTTCAATTTTTCAATCGAGGCCCTATAGCCTATCACTTGATTATCTCCGTCAATTATCTTGCAAGTCTTATTCGATGATGAGGCCTGCCATACTTGAGCGGGGGCGACTTGAACTTTGCGAACCTTGGACCTAATGACTGCCCCCTTCCCAACTTGCAATTAAGTCGACTTGAATTGCCCAACTCGTGACTTGCCACCTTCAACTTGCAAATGTTTTACGGTGATGACATTGAAGGTGGTCTATCTGCGCGCCCCCAAGCTGAAGGCTCCGGGCCCATGCTGAGCACCAGTCGTCCACCACGCGCAATCTCTTCGTGCTTGAGCCACGCGCGGTCGTGGGGGCGACCGTTCAGCGTTGCAGATTGCACGTACAAATTCTTTTCAGAGGTATCCTGCGCTTCGATGACGAAGGTGCGTCCTCCGCCGAGGCTTATAGTGGAACGTCGAAACAATGGGGTGCAAATGTAGTAAAAAGGCTGCCCTGCATTTGGATAAAGCCCGATGGCTGCCCATACGTACCAGGAAGACATAGCGCCACTGTCGTCGTTGCCCGGCAGGCCGCCGCGCCCAGTTGTATATTCGGTGGCCAGAATGTGGCGCACGCGCTGCTGCGTGCGATCCGGCCGCCCCGCATGTATGTACAAGAAGGCGGCGAGGAAATCGGGTTCGTTATTGTGATTGTAGAGCCCCTTGTGAAAAGCCGGATCTCGCGTTGGAGCGTTTGTGAAGAACGTATCGAGCCATGTGACAAAGCCTTTGTCGCCACCGAGTTTATTAATCAGTCCTTGTGCGTCGTGTGGTACGTAGGTTCCATATATGTAGCCACTACCCTCGTAGAACGGCGCATCCCAGTAACTGTAATCCTTGTCTGGATAGAAATGTGCCGCCTCAAACGGTGCGAGCCAGCGCCCGTCCTCGTAGCGGGGACGAGCCGAACGCGTTTCGTCGCTCCATACGTTCATCCAGTTTTTCGAGCGTTCAAGGTACTTGCTGGTGTCGGCGCTATGTCCGAGAGCTTGTGCCACCTGCGCTACGCAGAAATCGTTGTATGCATATTCCATTGTGCGCGAAGTCGAGCGGGGATAATTCATACTTAAATATCCGAGCCGCTTGTATTCTAAGAGCTGGCGTCCTTCGTAAAGTGGTCGTGGGCTGTCAACCTCAGCGTTCTTAAGCATCGCTTCATAAGCTTTCCGGTAGTCAATTCCCGCAACGCCTTTCACAATGGCATCTGCAACAACAACATCACTGTTAGAACCGCCCTGTGTCATGCCATTGGCTCCGGCAATGCGAGAGTCAGGCATCCAGCCGGTATGCACGTAGGTGTCGACAAGGGAACGGACCATGTCGCGCTGGCGCTCGGGTTGTATTAGAGTCAGCAGTGGAAAGTGCGTGCGGAAAGTGTCCCAGATGGCGTAAAACTCTTCGTAGTGCGGCTCGTTGGAACTCCACCAGACATTCTCTCCTGTAAGGTCATGCGGCATGCAGTGTGAATGGAACAGGGCGGTATAAAATATTTGGCGCTGCTCTTCCGTGCCACCGTCAACGTTGATTTGTGCAAGCACGCTCTCCCAGACCGCTTCAGCCTGGCGGCGCATAGCATTGAAGTCCCAGTTCGGAATCTCTTGCAAGAGGTTGGTGCGCGCTTTCTCTGGGCTGATGAAAGAGACGCCCATCTTCATCTGCACGGTTTGACTGCTTGTAGTGTCGAAGCTCGCATAAGCGCCAACCTTTGCCTCACCCGCAGCCGCCGCAATACGAGGTTCAATGCGGTCATCCCTCCACGTGCCGAAGGCGCTAAACGGGCGGTCAAACTCCGCAGAAAAGTGAATTGTATAAGGCGACTGATTCCAGCCACCGACGAAATTGCCGCTGCCCTCGACCCGGTTCGGCGCAATGACGCGTACCCAGCAGTCAAGCGGGTGTGGGTTCTTGATGGCGTCCTTTCCGGACTCAGGTTGCACCACAGAACTGACATCGATCAGAAGGTGGGCTAGCTTGGAGGCCGGATACGTGTAGCGATGCATCGCGACCAGCCCCGTCGCAGTCAGTTCTGCTTTAACGTTCGAACGCGTTAACCGCACCGCATAATAGCCAGGCAAAGCCGTTTCTTCGCTCTTGGGGGAACCGAGATCTCTTATGCGCAGCCCGCCTACCAGCGGCGTAGTAAGAAAGTTTCCATACTTGCTGGCGCCACCGGTCCCGCTAACGTGTGTCTGACTAAAGCCAAGAATGTTTTCGAAGGAATTGTAGCCCGCTGAATTCGCGTTCACTGTGTCAGGGCTAACGTGAACAAACCCAAAAGGGATTTGCGCGCCGGGCACAATATTGCCCCCATTTTCCGTCCCGACGAAGGGGTCTACGTAAGTAAGAAGAGAGTGAGGGGGATTTGGCTGCTGAAAAAATGTGGGCGGATTCTGACCCAGCACTAGCAAGACAGTTAGCAGCGCTGGCGCCGATATTCGCAACCACAGGCCAGGGTGATTGTTCATTGTCGCTGCCGGACTGCTCCGTCCACGAAATCACAAGAAAGAACACGAAGGAACACTAAGTATTTTTAGTGTTGGTTGGTGTGATTTCGTGGATCAATCTGCTTGAAGTCTTCCTCGAACTCGGCCTCTGCACCCCGAATCGCAAACGAACGCTAGATCCCGATCACGTTGCGGAGGTACCGTCGGCTGCGGACGGCGCTCTCAAAGGGCTTAGCAGCCTCACCGCTGGTGTCCACGTCTTGCTCAACGATGGCCCATCCCGAGTAGCCTTCAGCAGTCATATCTTGAACGACTCGCTTGAGATCAACTGCGCCGGCACCAAGTTCGCAGAATACGCCGCGCCGTACCGCCTCAAGGAACCCGATCCCATCTCGGCGCGCGGCCTCCAGGATTGGAAGTTGTACGTCCTTTAGATGAAGATGCCGGATGCGTGCGCCATACAAGCGGACAGCGTCAACAGGGTCACCACCGCCGAAGAAATAGTGTCCGGTGTCCAGGCAGATACCGAGAAGGTCAGGGTCGGTTCTCTCGCATAGTTGCTCGACCTCTTTTGGCGTTTCGACAAACGTGCCCGCATGATGATGGAAAACGGACGACAGTCCCAGTTCACCGCAAGCCTTCGCGATACGCGCAAGGATTTGAGCCGCCCCATTCCACTGCTGCTCATTCATCCCGTCTCGGGAGTCGTCGACGCGTCCCGAAACGGCCATGCGCGCTTCGCTCATCTCATCAGCCAGCACGATCAGACGCGCGCCAGCCTGCGCCAGCAATTGAGCAACCTGCATTGCTTCTTCGTAGCCGGCTTCGTGCCGTTCGGGATGAGCCAGCGGGACCGGCACGAAGCTGGCAACTAGTTGCAGCCCGCGAGCCGAGAGCTCCGACGTCAACTGCTTAGGCTCGGTCGGCAAGTAACCATAAGGTCCGAGTTCCGTGCCTGCATAGCCTGCTTCAGCCATTTCATCAAGCAGTTGAGAATATGGAATTTGTTTGCCCCAACCCGCAACTTCCATAATTCCCCAGCTAACCGGCGCATTGCCAACTTGTATGCTCATATTTCAAATGAATTCGTCGCCTTTGATTTTTACGGGGCGATTCTCTTTGAATGACAAGGTGGCAGCGGCGCTCGCCTGTAGAGCCGCAACGCCATCCGCGCAGGTCACAGTTGGTGGTTTGCCCTTCAACACGTTATCCACGAAATCCTGGAGTTGAGTAACGTAGGCTTGCTCAAAGCGCTCGGTGAAATAGGGCACGGTGTCATGAGTGATGCCGTCTTTGGTCATTAACAGAATCGGGGTCTCCCGTAAATAACCAATCTTCAATGTGCCCGCGGTGCCCAGGATCTCGCTGCGAATATCGTAGCCGTAAACACCATTCCTGCTTAAATCAATCACGCCCAGCGCGCCACTTGTAAAGTAGAGACTTGTGACGGCGTTATCGATGTCTCCGATCTGTTTCATCTCCGGATAGGCTAGTGTTCCACCTATGCTGTACACACTGGCTATGTCGCCCATGAACCAAATGGCAAGATCCAGATCATGGATACCACAGTCGACGAACAAGCCGCCGCTGTGTGCCGGATCAAGGTATTCAAGGCTTGGCCGGTAGGGATCACGGGATGATGATTTAAAGAGCACCGGGGTGCCGATCGTGCCCTCGTCAATCTTATGCTTGGCGGCCACATAGCCTTTATCAAATCGTCTCATAAAACCCATCTGAAAAAAGACGCCTGACTGTTCCACTCCGCGCAGCATCCCTCGAGCCTCTTGCAACGAGATCGACAAAGGCTTTTCACAAAAGATCGGTACACCACGTTTCGCCGCTTCCAGCACAATCTCTTTATGTGTACTGGTTGGGCTGACAATAACTACGCCTTCGACGTCTTCATCGGCGATCAGATCCTGATAGCGAGCATACCCTTTCGAAACTCCTAACTGTACCGCCAGAGATTTGAGGGCCAACTCGTTCACGTCCGACAGGGCTACCAGGTTGGCGCCGGTTATGCGGCCCGCAAAGTACTTCGCATACGAGCTGCCGAGCCGGCCTAACCCGACCACACCAATTCCTAAACCTCTACTCATTTATTCTCCTCACTCGAATTCAGAGTTTCTTTCGTGATAAGTTTGATAGGTACAACGACCTCCTCTTTTACCTGTTCCCCTTTAATCAAACGGTAAGCATTCTCAACCGCCTGTGCACCCATCTGGGCTGAGAACTGCGCCACTGTGGCGTCCATCGTTCCTTTTTGAACGTCCTCGCGAGCCTCAGGCAAAGCGTCAAAACCAACGACGACGATCTGCCCGGTCTTGTTTGCAGCGGCGATGGCTTCGACAGCGCCGAGAGCCATCAAATCGCTGCACGCGAACAGCGCGCCCACGTCGGGGTGAGATTGAAGGATATTCTGGAATACGTTGAACCCCTGGTCCCTCTCCCAGTTTGCAGTCTGCGAGGCGACGATCTCGATCCCCGGAGTTGCCTTAAGGGCTTCGCGGAAGCCTTTGAGCCTGGAATCTCCGGTCTCATGCCCCGGTATTCCCTCGAGCACGGCAACCTTCCCTTTACCATTCAACCGTTTGGCAATAAATTCGCCGGCGAGTTTACCGCCCTCGTAGTTATCCGAGCCAATGAAGCTGGCAATCCTGGCCTTCGCTTCACTTAACGTTTTGGGATCCACGCGCGTATCAACGATGACGACGGGAATGCCGGCCCGGTTTGCCTTATCAATGGCGGGAACAACCTCCCTCGAACCACTGGGCGTAATGCACAGGGCCGCAACTCTGGCTTGAATCAGGTTCTCAATGATCTGCATCTGCTTTTCGACATCAACCTCGCGTTCTGCCGCTTGCACGATTAGATTAACGCCTAACTTCTTGGCCGCCTCCTCGGCTCCTTTTTGCATATCGATGAAGAAGGGGTTGTTTGCGGTTTTCAACACCAGGGCTATTCTTGGACCGCCATCCGCTTGTTCGCTGCCTCGCTGACAACTCATCAGAGTGATTGACAGAATCACCAAGAGAACACCGATCAGATCCTTCTTCATAGACCTTTTCTCCTTATTTGTTAGACGTTCTAACGTGCTATCTGCCGCGCCGCTTCAAAGCCATATCGATAAGTACCGCGAGAATGATCACCGACCCGATCACCACTTGTTGAATAAAAGACGAGACGCCTAAAAGGTTAAGGCCGTTTCTCAGTACTGCCATGATCAGTGCCCCGATCAGAGTTCCCACTACGGTCCCTTCGCCACCCATCAAACTGGTGCCGCCGATGACAGTGGCCGCAATCGCATCGAGCTCATACATCATGCCCGCGATGGGTTGTGCCGAATTCAACCGGGCCGTTAGCAGAATCGCAGCAAGTCCACTCAGCATCCCGGCGAGGCCATACACTATTGTCTTATATGACCTGACACTGATCCCGGAGAGCAATGCAGCCTCTTCGTTACCACCAATAGCGTAGGTATAGCGACCCAGCTTGGTGCGCTTCAAGACGAAATGCGCAACGACGTACACAGCGACCATGATGACCACTGGCGTCGGAACACGCAGTAGTTCGCCAGTGGCCATAGACCGAAACCCTTCGGAGAATCCTGATATTGGTCTTCCTTCCGTGAACATCAGGGCCGTGCCCCGTGCCACGCTCATCATACCCAGGGTGGCGATAAAAGGAGGAAGGCGTCCGACTGTGATCAGCAGTCCATTTACTAGCCCGCATAAGAGGCCCGTCCCCAATCCAGCCGCCAGCCCCAGCGGAAGAAATACGCCCTGGTGAAGGGCGCTGGCCATGACTACCCCTGAAAACGCGAGCACCGACCCAACGGATAGATCGATGCCAGCGGTAATAATGACGAAAGTCATGCCAACTGCGATGATGGCGATGATGGTCGCCTGCTCAGCGACATTGAGCAGATTTGAAATAGTTAAGAAGTGCGGAGTCAAAGCCCATAGGACGACCATCAGGCCCAACAGTCCGGCCAAAGTGCCGAGCTGTCGTCCGTAATGCAAGAAGAAATCCTGGCGAAGGGCTATTCCCCTAAGGCGCATTGCAAGATTTTTTCCTGGGTAGCTTCCTCAGCCGAGAACTCACCCCTGACTCTGCCCTCGCGCATCACCAGTATGCGATCGCTCATGCCCAGCACCTCGAGCATTTCTGATGAGATCATGATAATGGCGACGCCCGATGCTGTGAGCCGGTTCATCAGTTGATAGATTTCGGCTTTAGCGCCGACGTCGACGCCGCGCGTGGGCTCATCAAAGATGAACACTTCTGCCTGAGAACAGAGCCACTTGCTGAGCACGACCTTCTGTTGATTACCGCCGCTCAAGAAAACAACTTTCTGATTGAGGCTGGGCGTTCGGATACGCAGCTCTTTGACATAGCGAGCGGCCGCCCGCTGTTCCTTCCGTGTGTCCATGACACCCCAGCTCGAAAATCTTTCCACACTTGAAAGGCAAAGATTCTCTTTGACGGACAACGGCAGAACCAGACCCTGCGACTTCCTATCTTCCGTGAGAAAGCCAAGGCCTAGATTGATTGCGGTTTTTGGCGAGTTAATCCGTTGCGGCTCGCCGTTGATGTAGATCGTTCCCGAGGCTATCTGGTCAAGACCGAATATCGCGCGCGCCAGTTCCGTGCGGCCGGCGCCCAGGAGCCCCGCGATCCCCAGGACTTCACCCTTGTGAAGTGAGAACGTAATGTCTTTCAAGCCGTCCTTAGTAGTTAAGCCGTCAACCCGCAAAACCTCAGCGCCAATAGGGGCTTTTTCTTTGGGGAACAAATCCGTCAATTCGCGATTAACCATCAAACGGATTAGTTCAGATTTCTTCATATCACGCACGTTGTAGGTGCCGACTGTGCGCCCATCCCTCAATACTGTCACCCGGTCACCGATCTCAAAGAGTTCTTCCAGGCGGTGAGAGATGTAAACGATGGATACGCCCTTCTTTTTGAGCTTGTGGATGGTGGAGAAGAGTTCTGCAATTTCATGTTCGGTGAGAGCGGCCGTAGGCTCGTCCATGATCAGGATTCTGGCATCGAGTGAAAGCGCCTTGGCCACCTCAACCATCTGCTGTTCGGCTACTCTCAGTTCTTTGACCAACTTGTGAGGATCCAGAGTTAAGCCCAGGTCGTCTAACGCGTGATCGGCGGCTTCAAAGATTGCGCGCTGATTAATTACTCCCGGAAGTTCGGTCGGCTCACGTCCAAGAAAAATATTTTCCCCTACTGACAAATGCGGGATGAATTAA
>Ga0209341_10004059_pt1 | contig 13563 bp, 14 predicted proteins | sample RifCSP13_2_FD_184020 | JGI IMG/M metagenome (GOLD analysis project Ga0209341, IMG submission 184020) | Soil microbial communities from Rifle, Colorado - Rifle CSP2_sed 13_2 (SPAdes) (version 2) | ecosystem: Environmental > Terrestrial > Deep subsurface > Rock core/Sediment | place: Rifle...
TCCGATTGTCCCCAGGGCGTCCGCGGTGAATGTGCCGACATCGTAGGAATACACGCCGTCGGAGCTGCAGGTCCACTCGAAGCTCGTGCTGCCGCCTTCGAAGGCCATGACGAACGTGGCAGTGGCATTGTTAAGGTCGCCGCTCACCGCTGAGACCGTCCATGAATACGAGTAACCTTCCGAGCTAAAGCTCCAGGTCGCACCCTGGCGGAGCGGAAAGTACGGATGGTCGCAGGCGGTCTGGGCCTCGTAGCCTCCGGAGGCCGCGGCGGGCTGCTCGATCCGGCGTTGAATCGACCCCAGGACGGAGCGCAGGGCCGCCGCATTGGGCGCGTCGTAGTAGGTGGCCCCGGTTGCCGCCTCGGACATCGTCTTGAGCGCAGCGGCATCCTGCTCGGTGACCTGGAAGCCAACGACGTAGGTTTCGAGGCTGATGCCGGCCCGATCCGCCTCGCTGGCGATCAGTTCGCCGGCTTGCGGGTTGCAGGAGTCGGCGCCTCCGGTGACGACGACGATATAGTGCGGTCCGCGGGCGGTGTCCAGATCTCGAATGGCGGCGAGCATTGCCTCAGCCAGGGCCGATTCGGCCGCCGCGCCGACCTGCAGTCCAAGCAAGCGGTCGGAGATGGCAGACTGGTTGGCAGCGGAGAAGGGCACGACGAGGTCGGTGTCCTCGCAGGGTTGGGGGCGAGCCCCGCTGCCGAAAACCCGCAGGCCGGTGGTGTAGGTCGGGTCGGCGGGTCGCACGATCTCGGCCAGGATGGCCTGAGCGATCGAGAGGCGGGTCCCTTCCTCGCCGGAGAGGTTCATCCGGGGGGAGGTGTCAAGAATGTAGGCGACCGCCGGCTCTTCGGCGGGGCCCACGCGATCGCGCAAGTAGAGGAAGGCGCCGACGGCGCCCGACGCGAGGCACAAGAAGGCCAGCGCCGCGCCGCAGCCGATGAGGAGCGGGCGTTTACGGCGATTGGGGCTGTTGGTTTCGGGTGCAGGGGCGGGAGTGGTCATCGCTAAAGTTGGGTGGGACGGCGATTATAACCTGGAGGTGGGGTGTCTTCCACGGGGAGGGACGCGGTCCACCCGGAGGGCAGACCTGTGTGAGAAGGAGAGGGTGAGCGCGGATGGGAACGATCAACTCCCTGCTGACCGACTCTGAATTCGAAGTCTTAGTAGCGGTCTGCGATGCTTTGGCGCCGCCCATCGAGGGCGAGCCGCACGGCTTCTTCACCTCGAGCGCGTCCGAGTTGAAGGTCGCCGAGGGGGTGGCGGGCGCGATCGAGTCCGCGGCGAGGCGGGCGGAGCAGGTCAGCTTCCGGCTCGCGCTGCAGCTGATCGAGCACCCGATCGCGAACGCGCTGTTGGCCCGCACTCCAAAGCGGTTCACGCGCATGACGCCCGCCGACCGGGAGCGGGTGCTGCAACGGTGGGCAACCAGTCGGCTCGGGCTGCTGCGCAAGGCGTTTCAGACTTTGAAGCGGCTTGCGCTGTTCCATCAATACGCGCTGATCCCCGAGGGAGCGGCCGCGAACCCGCACTGGGAGCACATGGACTACCCCGGACCGGTCGAGCCGCACCAGGTGCCGAAACGGATTCATTTGAGAGCGATCTCGGAAGACACGACGCTCGATGCCGACTTGGTGGTGATTGGCTCGGGCGCCGGGGGCGGCGTGGTGGCGGCGGAGCTGGCGGCGGCCGGCCAGCAGGTGATCGTCTTGGAGAAAGGCGGCTACTTCAACGAGGCCGACTTCGATGGCGCCGAATGGAAGGGGATGCGGGACTTGTACGAGAAGCGGGGGATCCTGACCAGCGACGATGTGGGGATCGTGGTGCTGGCCGGGAGCGGGCTGGGCGGCGGGACAACGATCAATTGGACCACCAGCTTGCCGACTCCGGGGCACGTACTGGAAGAGTGGGAGCGCGACCTGGGGGTTACCGGCACGACCGGAGCGGACTGGCAGGTCAGCACTCAGGCCGTGTGTGAACGGCTGCACGTCAACACCGATAGCCCCGAGAATCGTCATAACCAGCTGCTGCGCATAGCCAGTGAGAGACTCGGCTACCGCTGGCGCGCTCTCCCGCGGAACGTGCTCGGCTGCAGTGACTGCGGGTACTGCGGATACGGCTGCCGTTTTGGCGCGAAGCAAAGCACTCTAGTGACCTACCTTCAAGATGCGTTCGATCACGGGGCCCAGATCATCACCGAGTGCCACGCCGATCGGGTCACTTTTGCAGCCGGGCGCGTGAACGGGGTCGAGGCGACCGTGAATGGACACTCGGTTCGGATCCGCAGCCCGCGTGTTGTGGTCGCGGCCGGGTCCGTGCATTCACCGGCGCTGCTGAAGCGGTCAGGCCTGACCAACCCGCACATCGGGCGACATCTGCACCTGCATCCGGTGCCGGCCGCGATTGGGATCTTCGACGAGCCGGTGCGGTCCTGGCAGGGGACGATGCAGGCCGTCGCCTGCAACCAATTCGAAGACTTGGAAGACGGCTACGGATTTGTGATCGAGGTGCCGCCGGCTCACCCCGGCCTAATAGCGCTGGGCGTGCCGTGGCGGGATGCCCGCTCGCACAAGGAGTTCATGCTGCATGCCGCGAACGCGGCGTTCTTCTTCGCGCTGGTCCGGGACCGCGACGGCGGTCGGGTGGATATCGATCGGCAGGGGCGTCCGATATTGAAGTATTCGCTTTCGAGCTTCGATGGCCAGAATGTCATCAGAGGCGGACAGGAGTGCGTCCGGCTGCTGGCGGCAGCCGGCGCGCACACGATCGGCGGCCTGTACAACAATCTGGAGCCGTACTCGGCCCGTAACGGGGGTGATCTGGACGACTACCTGGGGCGGATCAAGCAGCGCGGCTACATCGTGAACGACATGACCCTCTTTAGTGCCCACCAGATGAGCAGCTGCCGCATGGCGGGCAGCGCGGCGCTCGGGGTGGTAAACCCGGAGGGGGAGAGCTACGAAGTGCGCAATCTGTTCGTGGCCGACGCCAGCGCGCTGCCATCGGCGACGGGCGTGAACCCGATGATCAGCATCATGACCCTGGCGCATCGAGTCGCGCAGGCCGTTAAGGCGACGTTGTAGGGGGGAGACTGCTCGGGTCTGAGCCGTTCGACACGCCTAGGGAACTCGGGCTCGCATGGATTTAACAAGCCCAACGACGACAATGGCCGTGAGTATCAGAATCCCTACGCCATAAACCGCCCCGTACGTGCTCGTAGTCCTCGAGGTAGATGTTAGTGAGATCGCCTGGAGGGCCACTAGGATGCCCGAAGCTGCTGATCCCAGAATCATGAAGTAAGCGCGAGATCTCGGTATTTCCGTGTTGGCAAGCGACTGGCTCAGTCGAGGTGCCACGGCCGCGATGACGAACGCTATCGCGATTGCCACCAAGAGCCCGCCCCAGACTGCTTCTCCCTTGAATATCAAATAGACTCCGCTTGGAAGGGTCATCCAAATAATGGTAGCCAAGTACGCGTGCAGCGCTTGGTTGGAAACCCGAAAGGTTTTTCCGTCCACGGCAATTCCTCCTCTAAGGCTGGGTTGAGGCCAAGGCGTTATTGAATGCATCATTGAGATATGACTTAACCGATCGCAAGTCGCTATTAAGCCCGGCCTGAATGATCTGTTCTCTGACTGCGTTACCAATCGCAACTGCGATACCGCCAATGACACCAACTACGCAACCTCCCCTCCGGTGGCGGGACAGAGGCCGAGTCCCCACGCAAGCACTCCGACCGCGACACCCGAGCCAATTCCCGATGCCGCAGTCTCGAGCCTTCTTGTCTCAATAGCTTCCATCTGGTTGATGTAGTAGTCAAAGCCGTCTTGGATCCGGGGATCGGGTGTGCCCAGGAACTCGTCACTGGTCTTACTGACAACGATGTAGTGTGTACCTACGTTATCTGTAACCCACATCAGGATTAATCCGGGTTGACCTTTCACCTCTCCCCATCCAAACTTGTCGTTTCCGTGTACCGCCCCAACTTCAGGTCAGTTGGCGTCAGCTGCTTCGAAGTATTGCCCAGGTCCTACAGTTGGAATTGGAGTTAGGAGCGGCGGCGTTGCAGTAAAAAGAGCTTCGAAACTTGGCTGCACAGGCGGAACGGTCGCGAATGGTTGCGCCGCAAATGCCGGTTCGGGTCTGGGTTGGTAGCCCAAGGCCAAAGGACAGGCCATAATACCGACCACGATGAATAGAATCAGTCCGACGCGCATTCGGTCTGGGGTCCCAGCCATCTGTCCCTCAATGCTACAAGAAATGTCAAGTTACCCCATATCGTAAGTCCAGAAATTCGTAATTGCAACAGGCGGATTCAGATACCTGATATCGTTTCTTACTGTTCGGCGTTGGCGCCGCTACTAACGGCTGTTTGTACCAAAGCCTAGAGCCTGACTAGTCTAGAATCGAGGTCGATCTGGAGACATTACTTCTCAAATCGAGCAGCGCGACTACATCGTGAACGATATGACCCTATTCAGTGCCCACCAGACGAGCAGCTGCAGAATGGCGGGCAGCGCCGCGCTGGGGGCGGTGAACCCGGAAGGGGAGAGCTACGAGGTGCGCAACCTCATTGTGGCCAATGCCAGCGCGCTACCTTGACCGACGGGCCTGAACCCGATGATCAATCTCATGACCCTGGCGCACCGGGTGGCGCAGGCGGTGAAGGCCAGGGTTTGAAGCTCAGACGGTCAAGATCCAATTGGGGGACTGGCTCAAGACGAGTCGGCCCAGCCCGAAGTCCTTGTTGACGGAAGGCCCACGCCACTCTATGATGGTTCACTGGGGGAGTTGTTGTCTCAAATCCGTGTCGATCACGGGGAACTTGCCCAAGCTGCCCAGAAGATTGGGAACCTCGCCGCCCGCCAGAGTCAGTTGGCCGCCGAGACCGCTCAGGGAGCTGACAGCGCCTTCGAAACGGCCGACCAGCACATGAGCAACCTCAGCCGAGCGTCCGGTACGTCCAGTTCGAATTCGGCGTTCCTCCGTCCGCAACCCACCCGCATTTTGGTTTTCACGGCTACCCTCTTGGTGGCACTCTCAATTTCAGCCTGCGGGAGTGCAGCCACAGAAGTCACCTCAACCGACACCCGCCCCCCGTCGCCGACTGAGGGCGCCACGGCCGCCAGCTCGGCGAGACTCCAGGAGACCGCGACGACCCGAGAGGCCAGCCCGGCATCGACCACCCCAACCCGAGCACCGATCCCGATTCCGACAACAGTTCCATTCCTGACTCCTGAGCCAGTCCCCATCATCGCTTTCAGCTCCGCCCGAGAAGGCCAGCTTGATCTCTTCGCCATGAACCAAGACGGAACGTGCGTGTACCAGGTCACGAACGATCCGTCCGATGAGACTCGTCCGTCCTACTCGGCCCAGACGCGAAAGATTGCCCTGGTGTCGAACCGTTCCGGGAACGACGACATCTTCCTCATCGAGAGCCTGGGATTTTTCTTCGACATGATCCAGCTGACGAGCGATCAGGCGAACGACTATGATCCGGCCCTCTCGCCGGATGGATCAACGCTAGCCTTCATTTCCGATCGAGGCGGCCAAGAAGACCTCTATCTCTTGGATTTAGTCTCGCTTAGTGAAACACCCCTCACCAACGATACTGCGAGCGATAGCTCCCCCTCCTGGTCGCCGGATGGCGAGCACATTGCATTCTCATCGTCACGGACCGGCAGCGGCGACATCTACCTTATCGATCCGGATGGCGCGAATCCGGTACAGCTGACTGATTCGCCTGCCAACGATGCAGCGCCGGCCTGGTCTCCGGATGGCAAGCAAATCACCTTCATGTCGCAGCGCGACGGCAACTGGGATATCTATGCCATGGGTTCAGACGGGAGTGACCCGCGGCGCCTGACCGATCACCCTGCGGCCGATCAGTATCCAGCATGGGCTGGCGAGCAAATCGCCTTCATGTCGGCTCGGACCGGCGACTTCGAAGTGTTTGTCATGAACGCCGACGGGAGTTTGCCGACTCGACTGACATCTAACCCGGGAATGGATGGTTTCCCGATCTGGCCAACCAATCTAAGCCCGGATCGAATCACACCGACCGCGACACCGCTCGCGGTCGAATTCGGGCCAGAGCTCATTGCATTCGAGTCGAATCGGGAAGGGGGTGAGTACGATACCAACATCTTCGTGATGAATCCAGACGGGAGTGAGGTAACGCGTATTACGTACCTAAGGAATGACGTATTTGAGAACTGCCCGCCCGCACCCGCAGGAGACCCAGATTGGTCGCCCGCCTCCAGGCGGCTGGCCTTCTGGGCCGATCTGACCTCATTCCGCCGGATCCACGTGATGAACCCGGATGGATCCGGCTTCGCCAAACTGACCGACCCTCATGACACAATGGACCAGTCTAAGTCCCCAAGCTGGTCGCCGGACGGACGACGGATTGCCTTTCTACGGATCAACAAGTCTGGGACCTTTATTTACGTCGTGGACGTGAACACAGCCGAGGAACAGCTGCTGGTCTCCGACTTCGGCTATGACCCCGGGATGCAGCCAAGTTGGTCGCCGGACGGCCAACAGTTGGCCTACTCGAGGTCCGGGGTCATCAATCTGTTCGATCTAGTAAGTGAGAAAGAAACCCCGCTTATAGGAGGGGTCGAACCCGCTTGGTCACCAGACGGAAAGGCGATTGCCTATGTCCGGAATGGGGTGATTTACGGCGTTAACGTGGATAGGTCAGAGCCGCTCCGCGTCACAGAAGGCGGCGCGCCGACTTGGTCGCCGGACGGACTCCGGCTTGCCTTCGAACGTGAGGTGGAGGGGCAGTACGACATCTTCGTCATCGGCATTGACGGCACGGGATTGGTCCAGCTCACTTTTGACCCAGCCGATGACCGGAATCCGGATTGGAAGTGACCCCTAGGCGGTAATCAGGGATCTCCGCTGCAAGGCAGGACAATCTCGGAGGAACCTGAGGAGACCCGGGCCTGCGACAGCCAAGCGGCTCACGGCTTCCAGTCCGGGTCGCCGTCCAAGGTAGGGCTCGCGGTGAGGCGGGTCACGGCGAGGGTCTCAAGGTCAAGGATGAAGATCTCATAGTTCCCCTCGCGATTGGAATCGAAGACCAACAACAGTCCGTCCGGGGAGTAGTCGGGTGAGGCCTCGTGGGCCGCGTTGGCGGTAATGTTCTGCGGCTCGCCGCCTCGCAGATCTATCCGGTAGAGCTCGAAGTTTCCGCTGCGGTCCGAAGCGAATACGAGCGCGCCCCCATCCGGGTTCCAGGCCGGATACCGGGCATCCGCGTAGCCGGTGGTTAGCTGGAATACGTTTCCCCCCTCCGAGTTCATCAAGAAGATCTCGCTCTCACCCTCTCGGTTGGACACGAATGCAATTTGCGAACCATCGGGCGAGACGACCGGAGTGACGTCAAAGGCAAGGTCGAAGGTGAGTCGCTTGATATTCGTCCCATCCCGGCGCATTTGGTAGATCTCCCGGTTTCCGTCTCGGTCTGAAGAGAAAACGACAAACTCGCCATCCGGCGTCCATGCCGGAGCATCATCTGCCGCAGAATTGCGGGTCAGGTTTTGGGGGGAAGAGCCGTCGACATCCATCAAGAAGATCTCCCGATCCCCGTCCCGGTTGGAGACGAACACGATCTGCTGGCCATCGGGAGACCAGCGGGGCGAGATATTCGACCCGGCCTCCGAAGTGAGCGGCTCCGGCTCGCTTCCATCCAACCGCAAGAGGTAGATATCCTCCGCTCCCGTCGGGCCTGCGTGATAGACGATCGCGCCAGAAGCTCCCATGGGAGTAGCCGAAGGAGCTGGCGGCGATGAAGCCGTGGGGCTGCTCTCCGCCTCGGTTGGGCTCGGGGTGTCTTCGACGAGCGGCAGCAGGCGTGGGGTAGGCGAGGGCGGGATCGGGCTCGCCGGCGCCAGGGTCGCTTCCAGAGCGCTACGCGGGGCGATGCCAATCGTGCAGGCCAGCGTGACTGCGATCAGCACCGCCATGAGCGCTGAGATATGCCGCGCGCCGGACCTAACGGGGGGCAGCTTCATATGGAAGGGTGAAAGTGAACGTCGAGCCCTTGCCAAGCTCCGATTCGACCCTAATTTCGCCCCCGTGGGCGGCGATGATTTGTTGCGCCAGGCTGAGGCCCAGACCGGATCCTTCGACCGGACGCCCACCCGTCCGACGAGCTCGGTAAAGTTTGTCGAAGATGAAGGGGAGATCCTCTGCTGGGATGCCCTCGCCGGTGTCCCTGACGGCGCAGATAAGATGTCGATTCAGCGGGTCGTTTTCCAGGCTCACCGCAACGTCGCCTCCAGCCGGCGTGTACTTAAGGGAATTGTCGAGCAGGTTCAGGATCACCTGCTTCAGCCGGGCTCGGTCGGCCATCGTGCGGGGAATCGTCGGGGGAAGGCTCAGACTGACCTCCAGCTTTCGTTGTTCGGCTAGCTCAGAGAGCTGAAGGATAGACTCTTCCAACAGCGCCCCGAGGTTCAAGGGCTCGAGATCCAACGTGAACGATGGGGATTCGAGTCGAGCTAGGGTTAGCAGGTTATCGACCAATTGGGTCAGTCGTTTGGTCTCCTCGTTTACGATCCGGCCGGAGGCGATCCAGCCGTCCCGGTCGTCGGGCTGAGCGCTCATCTTTGCCACATGCCCCTGAATCACCGTGAGGGGGGTCTTGAGCTCATGACTCACGTTCTGAATGAAGCCACGGTAGAAAGCCTGTTGACGCTGCGTGGCGCCGAGGTCCTCCAAAAGCAGAAGGGTATCTTGGGCAGTTAGACGCACTGCGCGGGCCTGAAACGACTGGCCCTCGACGGCCGGTATCGTGCGAACGATATTCGCCGCTTCTTTGCGTGAGTCAGCGACTAGGTCTCGCAGCTCGAGCCGTCCATCCCAGCCTGGCGCCTCGGAATTGCGCATAATCAGCCGGTAGCGGCGGAAGACCATTGCCGGGTAGGGGAACCCGTCCACCAATCGCTGATACTGGCGGCCTAGCGAGCGCCTCCAGAGAAATCCAATTAGGGCGGCAAGGGCGACCGCAGCACCCAGGAGGATCGCCGTGAACTCAACGACGCCGAAGAAGATGACGGTGTCCGGCATGTTTACTCAATTATCAGGGCCGTTCTCGGTCCCGTAGTCTTGTTGGTAGGTGCCGGGATCAGGAAGGCTCGAACTTGTAGCCGACGCCGCGCACGTTGACCAGATAACGAGGCTCTTTGGGGTCCGGTTCGATTTTCTGACGCAAAGACCAGATGTGCTTCTCCAGGGTTTTAGTCTGGATGTCTCGGTCGTCAGGGATTTCAAACACGGCCTCCAGGAGTGCGTTTCGCCCGATGGGACGGCCGGCGTTGGTGACCAGGTGATTCAGTAGATCGAATTCCCGAGGGGTCAGATCGACGTTGCTCCATTGGCCCCCACGCTGGATGGTGACTTTCCGCCGCGGTATGTCCAACCGCAGGTACCCGTCGAATTCCTGAATTGCGGGAGGCAAGCGTGCCTTCATGCGCGCAAGCAGTTCCCCCATCTCAAAGGGCTTGGATACGTAGTCGCTGGCACCCAGGGTGAATCCCAACTCGAGATCGCTTAAGCTGTCCCGCACCGTGAGGAAGATGATGGGGACATCGTCCCCGGCGCTGCGGATGCGTCGACAGACGGAGAGTCCGTTCGGCTCAGGCATCTCGATATCGAGAACCAACAGATCAGGGTGCTTGGTCTCCCACAAGTACAGCGCCTCTTCGCCGTCCGAGGCGGTAAGCACGTCGTACCCCTCGCGCTGCAGGGCGGGTTCGACAAAGGAAATGATCTTCGCATTGTCGTCTGCGAGCAGGATCCTATGCGACATAGATCCGATTATAGCTACCCGGATTGGGGTGACAAGCTAATGACCAGTGGGCATCAACCGAGGCGGGTTCTGCGGAGCTCGACCCGGTGGACCGCCGAGGTTGAGCATCCGAATCAGCGACCGGCCACGCGGCCAACGGCCCGAATGAACTGATCGAGTGACCACGAGCCCTCGACTGGAATCCGGCTCAGGTAGTAGAGGTTGCCACTGCCTTGCAACGTGCTCATGCCCAGCCCCATCGCGGTCTGGTAGCCGGCCGACCTCACCCGCTCGGCCACCTCGGGGCTGAAGCTGCCGTACGGGTAGGCAAAGCTGGTGATCTCCACTCTGAGGTTTTGCTCGAGCTGCGCCTTCGATCCAACGACCTGCATGCCCAGTTCTCGCCCGCTAAGCGTGGCCAGATCGGCATGGGTCATGCTGTGGGACCCGATCTCCCAGCCGGCCGCCGAGAGCTCGGAAAGCTGCGCAGCGGACAGAAACCCGGTTGACCCGAGCCGGTTGGCGACCATGTACACGACCGCCTGGAAACCATACTCCTGCAAGATCGGGAAGGCGTAGGTGTAATCGGTTTGGTTGCCGTCGTCGAATGTAATCACTACGGGCTTGGGCGGCATCGGCGCCCCGTGCAGAATGGCCTCCCGCAGCGCCAGGGTAGGTATCGACTGAAATCCGCCCTTGACCAGCGCCCGGATCTGTTCTTCGAACTGCTCTGGGTCCACGTTGAAACTGCCCGCAGGCCGCTCTGGGTCGACATGATGGTACAGCAGGATGGGCACCTGGAGCGGCCCCGGGCCTACGCTGTTCCACTCCTGGTACCTCGCCGGCGCAGGCTGCCGCAGACCGGGGGTCGACGTTTGCGGCGACCATTCAGCCGGCTCTGGGCTCGGCATTGAGGCGGGCAGGAAGTTCTGTTCGCGAACGGCGCGGATCGCTTGCTCAGAGCCCAGCGCGCGGGGACCGAGATCGGTGTCGGGCTGAACATCCACTTCGTCGGCCGGGGCCGGGTGGCAAGACATGAGCGCTGCTGAGATCAGACTGATCCATAGGAAAACTTGAGTTCGCACGGTGGCCTCCTGGTGGCTGCATCCAGGCTAGGAGGCCGACCTCACCGGCAGGGCTCACCCGATTAACCGAGCGGTAACAAGATCGGTAACCTGGTTGTGCATTCCTCAGGAGTCGTTGAACGAAAACTCACCTGGCGAACTGCACCGAGGAATGTGAGGGCTGTCAGGAATGTCAGGTTTCGAATCGGGAGGAGTGAGGTCTGGCTTAATCCGTGACCTTCACGATGATTACGATCCGAAGGCAACGTCCAGGACCTGCATGGTCAGGTCGATGGAATGGACATTGGGACCGGCCCGGCCCACGTAATATGGAGGGGTCCCTACGATGGTGAGGCCTCCGGCGATGCCAACGACGAAGCTGTATTCCCAGGCAGACTGCATGGTGCGCCCGCCATAATCCATGCTGCCGTAGGGCACGATCAAGGACACTGGGCAAGCGCCAAGGTTTTCACAGATGACTCGGTAAGAACCGGAGATCTGCTCCTCAATCTCGATTCGGGTGAGCTCAGGGAGGTTGGGATGATCGAGGGTATGGCTGGCGATTTCAATGCCCAGGTCGTGCACTCCCTGCAAGTAGGTCCAGGCGCCCGGGTCCGCTGGGCCGCCCACAATTACGCCGAGAACCAGAACCAATCCGCGATCGGTGAAGGCCGCGACCATCTGCTCAAAGATCGGATCGATCCAGGCCGTCGAAATATCATCGAGCGAAACAACGATGCTGTTGGAAGGAGGACATTCTCCGCGGCTGAGTCTCTCGAGAACCTCTCGGTACGTCATCGTCCGCATATTGGCGGCAATGATTCCATCCGCGAGGGCCTCCATCCGCTCAACGCCGTAATGGGTGTGCAGCATGAGTGACCTGGGGGTGGGACAGTTCGCGCTGATCGGTCTCAGTGGAAGGTCTGGGGGTGGGGTTGAAAGCTGCCTGAACCGACAGCTCGTCGGGGATCAAGGATGGCTCTTCCTGACGGCCCACAGCGGGGACCGGGCGCACTGACTCATCGCCGCGGACTGGCTCAACGCCGGCTGCGACAGGAGCGGTTCGGACTGCCGCCGCTGACTGGGACTCAGCCGAGACGGGGAACTGGTTGGTGTCGGGGGTCTGCCTTGGCCAGGTCGCCGCGATGCTTGAGAACGCGAGGGCCAAACCAAGAGTTGTCAGAAGGAGCTGGGTGCTGCGGGTCATGAGTGACCTCCGAACTGCGGTGTGCATGACCGCATGTTCGGGGGTCGACTTCACCGTTCGGTTGGGGGCGAGTTACGGACGGTTCACGGTTCCTGTTACCTGGCGGTAACCAGTGCCCACCGTGGGGATGCGACCTAGCTAGGGAGGCTGTCCCGCCACTCATTCCGCGCAAAGACGCAGAGCGCCTGTGGATCTTCCGTGGGCGATCGTGATCCTTGACCGCCTGCTTGAAATTGGGAGGGGCGAGTGAGCCTGGGGTGCCTAGTCGAGGCCTGGGAAGCCGATGTTACGGCGCGGCCGACTCGAAGAACCTCAGATTGGTTCGCCTGTGGGGAGGTCTCCGCTGACCTGGCCAATCACAAAGCGGGGCGCATACTGGGAGCCGCCAGCCCAGGCGTGGCCGCCGCCGAGAGTGTAGGGCGTTACTGCGACGCCCTCTGCACACTCGAAGTAGGTATCGAGCCGGATTCGGGTACTGTCGTTAAGGTCGAGATCAGAGAGCGGTTCGGAGAGCGGGGTAGGGTTGCAAGTGTTGGCCGCGGCCCAGAACGCCACCATGCTCGACGCCGCGTAGGCACCGCGGGTAGCGATGGATATCCCTCATTGATCGCGATATGAATCCCACAGCGCGAGCGCTGGCTTGGGCGTGCCATCGAACTGGCGGAGGCCGAGCGCGGCAAAGAAGCTTAGAGTTTCGATGTCGCTCTCGGGGCGCCCCTCCGCCCGCATGACCTCGGCGAAAGAGTCGAGATTGAAATCCGAGAGGATCAGGTAGACCCAGAAGCTGAGCCGGTCGCCGAGCTGGTCGTGGATCGCCTGAAGGTACGCCAGCTGACCCTGCTCGTCCCCGAGCACCGGTCCGACCGGCCGTGAAGCCCAGCCTCCCTCGGCGACGGCCAGCGGCTTGGTCGTGCGCTGCGCCAGCCGAATGTAGTAGTCCGAGGGGATCCCCTCGCCATTTGGGAAAGCGAAATATGGGTAGGAGGAGATTACCCACAGATCGAGGCGCGGCTCGAAGGCTTCGACTTGGTCCCAGTTGGTCTGGCCGGCCGGGCGGCCCTCGGCGGCGCTCGCAAACATGTTGTTTAGATCGTCCCACTGGAAACTGACGAAAATCTGGGTGTCTGGCGCCTCGGCCTTGACCTGATCGTAGACCTCCTGATACAGGCTCAGGTAGTTGGCGACATCGTCCGGGTAGGCGTCCAGGTAGGTGTTGATCTCGGAGGCCAGCCCTAAATTGCGGGGCTGGAACTCGCGCACGATCCACAATGTGAAATTGGTGAATGCAGCCCGGACATCTGGGTTGCCGAAGCTGGCCTGCCAGCCCGCTGGCAGGCCGAAGAACTCCTTGCGGTTCAAGCCGTTGAGTGGATCGACGACGAAGATCCACCCTAGATTATTCTGCTGGGCAAGCACGATCTGATTCTTGAGGTCGGTCCGCTGGGTCGACTCCCCCTCGACACCGGCCCGGAAGTCCTCCCATGGGATGT
>Ga0209341_10004061_pt1 | contig 13558 bp, 15 predicted proteins | sample RifCSP13_2_FD_184020 | JGI IMG/M metagenome (GOLD analysis project Ga0209341, IMG submission 184020) | Soil microbial communities from Rifle, Colorado - Rifle CSP2_sed 13_2 (SPAdes) (version 2) | ecosystem: Environmental > Terrestrial > Deep subsurface > Rock core/Sediment | place: Rifle...
GGAGCACCACCGTGCCTCCGGACGCGAAGGTGGACAGCGTGCAGCCCACCAGCCCGTGGATGTGAAAGAGCGGCATCACGCAGAGGGCGGTGTCGAGCGACGACGTCCTCGTGAAGGTAAAGCGCGGGCGAGGGCGCGCGAAGCGCACGGCGGAGACCGAGGTCTGACCGTGGGGCGGCAGACGCGACCCGCGAGCGTGGACGCCATCGTCGAGCGCGAGTGCGCGGCGTTTCGCGCGCGCTTGCTCGAGGCGCTCGATGGGCATGCACGGGCGTTCGGCGCCACGGCGACGCGAGCACTGGGCTCCCCGAGAGCGCCCGCCCCGACCGCGCCCAAGCGCCGGAACGCCAAGCCACGGCCGACGCCGCCCCGCAAGGCGAAGCCCGGGAAGCGCCGCCCCTGCGGCTGCGCGGCGACGGGCCGGCACCGAGGGGACTGCGTCGGCGAGCCGGCGGCGGACGAGAGCCATGCCTCGCGCAGCAAGGGCAAGCGCAGCAAGGGCAAGGATCTCCGTGGGGCTCATGCGCGCGCGGTCCGGGCGCAGTTCGCGCGGCCGCTGCGTCGTTGCGTGGACTGCGGCACGCTGCTGCACGACGCTGAGGCGGAGCTGCGGCGCCACGTGATGCAGGAGCACGGCGCAGGCGGACGTGAAGCGCTCGAGCGCTGGTACGGTCCACCGCTCGAGGACGAGGAGGGGGATGTCGCCGCCGTGTCCTGAGTGCGCGCGGCTGCACGCGCGTAGGCGGCGAGGGCCGCGTCCGTGCCCCTGCTGCACCCGAGCGATGCTGCGCACGCTGGCGCTGTGCGTGAGGTGCTCGGCGGCTGAGTGCGCCCTCGTGGCCGGCTCCTGGTCGAGGGGCGCCGAGTGCCCGCGGCGGACGCGAGCACGGCGTGCGGCTCGGTGGCGGTGGAGCGGAGGAGCGACGTGATGGCGACGGCGATGATGCCACGCGCTCGACTGACTGGCCCGCTGACTGGCGTCCGGAGTGGCTCCGGGATGGCCTCGGAGCGAGGCCGATGCGCGCCGAAAAACCCAATAATATTACGAGGGGGAAGGACGGCCGGGCCGCCCAACCTCACAGATTCATTGGATTCATCGAATCGGGGGCACAAGTGCCGAAAACGCTGACTCTGCGACTGACTGAGCGGCGCGGTCGTCGAGCCGCGGCCCCGCGGCCGCGCGCGCAGGCGCGCCGCGGGCGCGTTTGGCTTCCGGTGCTGCAGGGCGCCGCCGTCGCCGCAGGGGATCGTAGCCCTCGAGCGCGGGCCGACTGCGTCGGCGCTGCGCGGCCGTGCCCGTGGGTGAGCTGTCGGTACCACCTCTACCTCGATGTCAGCGCGGCCGGCTCGCTGCTGATTGCGCACCCCGCACTCGCGCCCTGGGAGATCCCGGAGACCTGTGCGCTCGACGTGGCCGAGCGCGGGCTGCACACGCTCGACGAGGTCGGGAGGCTGCTGAACGTGACCCGCGAGCGGGTGCGCCAGATTGAAGTTGTCGCCCGACTCAGGCTGAGGGCGGCGACATGGTGAAGCGCGCGCGACCCGAGCTCGAACCGCGGCGACCGCCCGGCCGCCCCCGTGTGCGCCACGAGCGACTGCTCGCGCTCGTGGGCCCCGCACCCGACGACCCGCTGGCGCTGCCCGGGTGGTTTCAGCGCCTCGTCGCGATCGACACGGTGGAGCGCCTGGAGGGACGCGGGTCGCGGCAGCGCAGCCAGGAGATCCGCGCCGCCGCACGTGCGGCGGCGGCTGGTGTACCGCGCGAGCGGCTCTATCAGGCCGAGCAAACGATCCTGCGATCCGAGAGGCGCGCCGAGGAGGCGCACGGACCACCTGTGACCGATGTCGAGAATCTCGATCGAAAGCCGCTCCGCGGCCGTCCTCCGCGCGGCCGCCGGCCCCAGTAGGTGGGTCGACATCCGGCTGGAGCTCCGTGCCGAGGGCACGGAGGAACTGCTCCTGTCGGTCGGCGGGCGCTGGAGTCCCGAGGAGCGTGCATGGAGCGGCGACGGCGCGAAGGCTCGCGTGTTGTACCTGCACGAGGGGCAGCTCGAGGCGGGACGGTGGTGGGCGCGCTGGTTGCGCGGGTTCATCACGGGCGCGCCGGACGCGGATCTGGCGCGCATCTGGACGATGTTCCTCGGCGGCGGCCGGCGCGGCGGCAAGTCAGACCTCGCCCTGAAGTGCCTCGCGACCTTCTGCGTCGCCTTCGACGGCGCGCTCGCATGGGCGATCTCGCCGACGCAGGACGAGACGCAGGAGCTGCGCGACGGGCTCGACGAGCTCCTGCCGCTCAGCTGGATCCGGTACTACGAGGCTGACGAGGTCTACGAGTTCGCGCACGGCTCGAGGTTGTTCCTGCGCAGCGGCTTCAAGGCGAGCTCGCTCAAGCGTGGTCGCGTGGACCTGGTCGTCCTGAACGAAGCGCACAACATGTCCGAGGCGGCCTACGCGATGGTCCGGCCGGCGACCGGCGACATCGGCGGCCTGACGATCCTCACGTGCAACCCGCCGGACAAGCCGCTCGGCCGGTGGGTGGACGAGTTCTACCTCGAGGCGAAGGGCGGCAAGCGCCACGCCCGGGTCTTCGAGTTCGACGCGACGAGGAACCCGCACGTGGTGCACGAGTCGCTCGAGGACCTCAAGGACGATCTCGATCCGGTGCGCTACGCCCGCGACGTCCTGGGCGAGTTCGGCCTGCCGCTCGGCGATCGCGTGCTCTACACGTGGTCGAGCCTGCCGACGGGCAACGTGCGGCCGACGCCAGCGACGGGTTGCTGCGCGGCGCCCTTCTTCCGCCGCCACCTGGGCCGCGAGTACGCCGCGGCGGTGGGGATGGATTTCCAGATCTCGCCGCACCTGGCGGCCGTCCTGTACCTGCCGTTCGTCGATCCGTCGCTCGAGGATCCGCTGTCCGACCCGCTGCTCTGGGTGCCTGCGGGCGGCGGGATCGCCGTCGAGGGCGACGAGAACGACCTGGTGGACGCGCTCGAGGCGCTGGGCCTCGAGGGGAAGACGACGGCGGCGATCGTGGACGCATCGGGCGAGACGCAGGACGCCGCGCACAAGCCGGGGCGAACGAGCTGGGCGATGCTGCGCGCGCGCGGCTGGACGAACTTGCTGAAGCCGGACGCGCGACAGGAGCGCAACCCTCTCGTGCTCGAGCGCGTGGCGATCTCGAACGCCCGGATCCGCAACGCCGCGGGCAAGCGCCGGCTGTTCTCCGACCCGGCGAACGTGGCGCTCAACAAGGCGGCGGCCAACTGGGAGATAAAGAATAACTTCCCCGCGCGGCGAGGGCACTGGTGCCACATGGGCGACGCGATGACGTACCCGCTGTGCCGTCTGTACCCGAGGGCGCGGCCGAAAACGGCGTACGAGTACAAGCGCGTCGAGCCGGGGCGCAGCGCGCGGCGGCGGGACCTCGACGAACTTTGACGACGGACGCGGATCGAGTTTACTAGCGCAGGAGGATCGCGATGGCGTGGTGGCGCTTCTGGGGAGGTACCTCGGCCCGGCTCGGCCTCGAGCCGCCGGCGTCCGTGCCGTCGACACCACCGGAGCGGTCCGACGCGCGCTCGGTGCCACTCTTCGACCGCTGGGCCGTGCACGAGGGGCGCGGGCTCACGCCGAAGCGCATCGTGTCCCTGTACGCCGACGCCGAGGCCGGGTTCCCGGCGGGTCAGTGCGACCTGTTCGAGGACGTGATCGAACGCGACGCGCACCTGCGCTCGCAGCTCGAGGGCAGGCTCCTGGCCGTGGCCGGCAAGCCGCTCGTGGTGCAGGCGGGCGGCGACGGGGCCGAGGACGTGCGCGCAGCGCAGCTGTTCGCCGACGCGCTGGCGGGCGTGCCGAACCTGCGCGCCATGGTCGCGCACCAGCTCAAGGCGCTCTGGTACGGCTACGCGGCGACCGAGATCGACTGGGGCTATCGCGACGGCGTTGTGGTGCCCACATGGTTCCGGAACGTGCCGCACCGGCGCATCCGCTTCGACGAGCAGGCGGGTGGCGCCCCGCGCCTGCTGACGGACGCCTACTCGGGCACCGGAGTCCCGCTCGCGCCGGGCCAGTGGATCTGGGCGGAGGCGCTCGGTCGCCAGCCGGCGCGCGTGGGCCTGCTGCGGACCGCGACGTGGTGGAGCTACTTCAAGACGCTCGCCGTGCGCGACTGGATCGTCTTCTCCGAGCGGTTCGGGATCCCCTACGTCGTCGGGCGATACGAGGAGCACGCGACGGACGAAGACAAGGCGAAGCTGGCCGAGGCCGTCCAGGCGCTCGGGCGCGACGGCGCGTCGGTCTTCTCGAAGCTCATGGACATCGAACTGAAGCAGGTGGAGACCGGCGGCAAGGCGACCGACGTGCAGGGCGCGCTCACCGAGATCTGCAACCGCGAGCTCTCGAAGCTGATCTCCGGCGCGACCACCACGACGGAGACGACCGGGCAAGCGTCCTACGCGATCGGGCGCGTCCACCAGAATCGCGCTTTCGACCTGGTGCTCGCCGACGCGGCGCAGCTCGAGGAGCGCCTCGAGCAGGACCTGGCGCGCCCGTTCGTCACCTACAACGGGCTGAACGCCCGGCCCCCGAAGTTGCGGGCGCACGTCGCGCCCGAGATCGACCCGCTCACCCGGATGCGGCTCTACTCGATCGCCGCGAACGAGCTGGGCATGCCCCTCGACGGCGAGCAGCTCCGCCAGGATTTCCAGATCCGTCGCCCGGGCGCCGGGGCCGAGGTGGTGGTCGGCACCAAGTCGACCCCTTCGGCCGCCCCCGCTGAAGAAACCCCGATCTAGAAACTTGCATCCCGCAGAGACCATGCCTTTCGTCGGCATGTGACCCCTCGCACGCGCACGGGACCGATGCCGGCAGCCCACACGGCCGCCGCCGGTTCCGTGTTGGCGCTGCGCAGCGCCCCGGAGAAGGCCATCACCGTGGCGGAGCGCGAGCAGCTCATCGCCGACGCCCGCGCGGGCAAGCTCGTGCGCGTCGAGATGGACGCGCTGGTGTACGTCCAGCGGGCCACCCCGAACCGCAACCTCGTGCGCTTCCGCGAGGGGCTGCTGACCCGACTGGCGCGCTCGTTCAAGGGCGCTCCGATGCTGCGCGATCACGAGCAGGGGAACCTCGCCGCGCGCGGCGGTCGTGTCATCGCGAGTGAGATCGTCAAGGACGGTCACGGGCTCGCGGAGGGCGAGAAGGCCATCCGCCAGACGCTCGAGCTGGTCACGCCGTGGGCCGTCGAAGCGGCGCTACGGGGCACGATCGATCGCTTCAGCATCGGCTGGCACTCGACCGGCGACACGGTCTGCTCGATCTGCGGCGAGGTCATGAGCCGCGGTTGGTTCTTCGTGGCGAGCGACTGCGAGCATGACCTCGGCCAGGAGTACGACGGCCAGGTCTGCCAGCTGGAGTACACCGACGCCGAAGGGATCGAGGTCTCGGCGGTGACCGTGCCGGCGGTGGTCGGCACCGAGGTCGAGGACATCCGCGCGGCCTTGGCGGCGGCGCGTCAGCGGGGGCACACCCCGGGGAGCAAGCACATGGACGAGAGGATCGTGAAGGCCCTGGGTCTGGCCGAGGGCGCGAGCGAGGCGCAGGTCCTCGCCGAGATCGAGCGGCAGAGCACCCTGCTCGGCGCCGTGCAGGCGGCGAACAGGCGCCTCGGCGAGGAGCTGGCGACGGCGCAGGCCGAGCTGGGGCGCTCGGCCAAGGTCGAGCACGCCCGGCGGGTGGAGAGCCTGCGCGAGCGGGGTCGCGCCGAGGGCAAGCTCATCCCCGGATCGGACACCGAGAGGCGCGTGCTCGCGATCGCCGAGACGCAGCTCGAGCTGGCCGAGGGTCTGATCAAGGACCTGCCGCCGGCGACGCCGGTCGGCCAGGCGCCGCAGGCGGCCGGGCCCGACCCGACGCCGCGGGGCGGCACGGGCCTGAGCGACGTGCAGCGCCACGTGAACGCGCAGCTCGGCATCACGGCCGAGATGCACACGAAGTTCGCCCCCAAGCCCGGCGCGCTGACGGCCGGCGTCGACGAGGAGTAGGACGATGGCTCTCACCGCGGCTCGCAACACCGCCTCGCGCATGCAGGGGATGCTCGCGTCCTACCTCATGAACGCGAGCACGAAGATCTACGGCGGCTCGCTCGTCGTCTGCGACACCGACGGCTACGCGCGCGTCGGCGTCAACACCACGAACTACATCTGCCTCGGACGCGCCGAGGAGACCCTCGACAACACCGGCATCGACGGCGCCAAGCGCCTGGACGTGCGCGAGGGCGTGTTCAAGTGGAAGAACTCCGGGTCGGCGGCGGTCGCCCAGGCGCACGTCGGGCGCGTCTGCTACATCGAGGACGACCAGACCGTCACGAGCACCTCCGGCAACGGCGTGATCGCCGGGACGGTCGTCGAGGTGGAGACCGACGGCGTGTGGGTCGCCACGTTCCGGGGCATGACGGGCGCCGGCTTCTCCGGCTACCTGCCGTCGGGCGCGATCGAGACGGTCACGAGCGGCGCGCTCGACCCGGGCAAGCGCACCACGCTGGTCAGCTGCACGGGGACCGTGGCCTACACCCTGGCCGACGGCACGATCGAGGGGCAGCGCAAGACGATTCGCGTGACCGTCGCGGCCTCGACGCCGGACGGCACGCTGACGCCGGCGACCTTCGCCGACGGGACCAGCATCGACCTCGACGCGGTGAACGAGGAGGTCGAGCTCGAGTACCACGCGAGTGGCGGGTGGCGCGTCGTTCACATCGCGGGCGCGACCATCACCTAGGCGCAGGCGGACAAGGAGACACGGACATGAGCGGAAAGTTCCTCGATGCGGAGAAGATCGCGGCGACCCTCGTCGGGTTCAACACGATCTTCAACGAGGCGCTCGCAAACATGGCGAGCCAAGCAGCGCTCTTCGCCAACGTCATCGCGACGACCAAGACCAGCGAGCAGTTCAACTGGCTCGGCGCGGTCCCGGCGTTCCAGAAGTGGATCGGCGAGCGGAAGATCACGAAGCTCCGCGCGGCGAACTACGTGATCGGGGTCGACAAGTACGCGACCGGACTGGAGGTCGATCAGGACGATCTCGACGATGACCAGCTCGGGATCTTCCTGCCGAAGATCCGGGACCTGGCCGGCAAGGTCGTGGAGCACGTCGATCTCATGATCATGGACTACATCGCCAGCGGCTTCTCGACGGCCAAGTACGGCGCCGGCTACGATGGCGTCGCCTTCTTCTCGGCGTCGCACAAGAACGGCGACGGGCCGACCCAGACCAACCTCGGCACGGCGACCCTCGACGACACGGGCGCCTTCGACACCGCGATGCAGAAGATGGCGGAGCTGGTGGACGAGAACGGTACGCCCCTGTCCATCACGCCGACGCACCTCGTCGTCGGGCCGAAGCTGTGGCGCACGGCGCTCGATCTGCTGAAGGCTCAGTTCGGGGCCAACGGCGCGAGCAACGTGCACTTCGGCGCAGTCGAGCTCGTCAAGTCGCCGCGCCTGGTCGGGTCCTACGCGGACTACTGGTTCCTGATGGATCTGGGCAAGAGCCTCAAGCCGATGATCCACCTCGTGCGGCGGCCGGTGCAGTTCCGCTCCGTCGTCGGCGCGGACTCGATCGAGAAGTTCCTGCGCGACAAGCTCTACTTCGGCGCGGACGCCCGCTACGGCTTCGGCTACGGGCTCTGGGAGCTGGTGTACGGCTCCAACGGCACGACCTAGCATCCAGGGGCCGCGCGCCCCTTCGCGAGCCCCTGGCGCAGCGCGGTGCGCCAGGTCGAGGACGAGATGGCCCCGACGCGAGCTCAAGCCCTGGAGGTCCGCACCCGCCGACATCGGCGCTTCCGGCGCGTGGGCATGTGGTTCGGGCCCGAGCCGGTGAGGGTCAGCACGATGGACCTGTCGCCGGCGCAGGTGGAGTTCCTCCTGGCGTCGGCAGAGCTGGACGTGCGCGAGCTCGAGGAGCCCGCGCCCCCGCCGGCGGTGACCGTGAGACCGGAGGACCTGGTCGATGGCGCGAGGGTGACGGTGCGGCCCGAGGACCTGGTCGAGGAGCCCGCGTCCCCGCCGGCGGGACGCGGTCGCAGGGGGAGGCGGTAGGTGCCCTACAGCGATCAGGCCGACCTCGAGCTCGCCGCCGGCGGCTCGGTGAAGCTGCGCGAGCTGACCGACCTGGAGAACGGCGGCGCGCTCGACCCGGCGGCCATGACCGCGGCGGTCGCAGCGGCGGATGCGCTGATCGATGCCTACGTGCCCAGGCGCTACAGGGTGCCGCTCGCGGCGCCGAGCGCGTTCGTAGTGCAGCTCTCGGCCGCCCTGGCGGTGTTCGAGTTGCGCAAGCGGCGCGGCATCATCACCGAGATCGACGTCGCCGAGCGCGATCGTCTGGACGCGCAGCTCAAGGACATCGCGCGCGGACACCTGACGCTCGGCACCGACCCGGCGCCGCAGAAGAGCGGCCAGGTCGTGCCGCAGGTCCTCGAGCGCAGCGAGGACGAGGACGTCTCGCGCGACTCGCTCAAAGGATTTTGGTGATGGCGGGCCAGGTCGATCCCCTTCTGCTGACGGTCGAACTGGACCTGCGCGACGTGCTCGAGGGCATGGACGCGATGCGCCGGCGGGCGCTGGAGCTGCGGGAATTCTGGGAGGCCGTCAAGCCGATCGCGAAGGCGGATCTGGAACAGCACTTCGAGGATGCCGAGGGCCCGGATGGTCCTTGGGAGGGGCGAGCGGCGACGACCAAGGAGCGCCGGCCGCGACTGCGGCGCAAGCTGCTCGGCCGCCTGAAGACGGCGTGGCGGTCGGTGATCGGCGAGCACGCGCTCGTGCTCTACCCGGCGATCTTCTGGGCCGGGGTCCACGACCAGGGCGGCGAGGCGGGCCATGGAGCGCGCCTGCCGGCCCGCCCCTTCGCCTGGATCTCCGATGAGACCCAGGACGTCGTGAGGGACGCCCTCGGCGACTACATCGCGGAGGCGTGGTGACGGCGCTGCGGACCCGACTCGAGGACGGCGTGATCGCCGCTCTCACGCCGCTGAAGGCGCCGGCGCTCGGCGGGGCTCTCGGCGGCTACCTGCACACCCTCGCGGCCTACAACGGCGAGCTCGAGGGCCGCCAGTTCGAGGACGTCAAGGGCGCGTTGCGCCAGGGCGCCCCGGCGGTGCTCGTGTTCACGACCGATGGCGAGTACGATGCGATCGACATCCGACGGCGCAAGGCGACGGCACGGATCCGCGTCGAGCTGCTCGCCGTGTCGGCGAACTACCGCGGCCGGGAGGAGCGCACGCGCGGCGACGGCGGCGCGAACGACCCCGGGCTCTACCAGCTCGTCGAGGACGTCCGCAACCGCCTCCAGGGCAACGACCTCGACGTCGCCGGCGCCGGGCCGCTCACGCCCGTGAGCGAGAAGGTCCACGCCCAGCGACCCGACCTCTGCGTCTGGCGGCTCGCCTACAGCGTGGACGCCGACGCCTTCGCGCCGGAGCTCGACGTCGCCGACCCGGCCGTGACGCTGGTGCACGGCGACGTGATCCTCCCCGCGGCGGACAGCGACGTCGCGGACAGCGAGAGCGGGACGGGAGACGACCTGGCCTTCTCGGGCGGCGTGGTGACCCTGCACGACGCGGGCGCCAGCTTCGACCCGGAGCATGTCGGTCGGGTCCTGCGCCTCGCCGGGGCGACCACCGCCACGAACAACGGGAGTTTCCTCGTGGGGTCCGTGCCCGACGCGACGCACCTGACCTTCGCCAACGCCCTCGGCGCAACCGAGGCCTTCGCCGGCACGTGGAAGATCAAGCCGCTGCCGCTCGTGCAGGTGGAGAGCTGACATGACCAGGCTGGCCTGGGTCGTGGCGACCGAGCGCGGGCCGGTGTTCCGGCCTGGGCACGTGCGGCGCGAGATCGACCCGGAGACGGGTCGCGACCGGCACGCGATCTACGCGGACGCGCCGATCGAAGTGGATCTGCGAGGCGGCCCGCCCGGGCACGCCCGCTACTACCGCCGGCGGATCGCCGTCGGCGACCTGGTCGTCGTCGAGGCCCCGAACGCGGCCGGACGCGAGGAGTAAGGCATGTCGATCAAGACCTCCATCCCGAGCAACACCCGCAAGCCGGGGCGCTACTTCGAGTTCGATGTGACCTCGGCCGCCCGCGGCCTGGCGCCGATCGACCGCCGTGTGGCGCTCATCGGAGCCCGGCTCACGGCCGGAACGGTGGCGGCCGGGATCCCGACCGAGGTGTTCACGGAGACCGACGCGGACACCTACTGGGGCAAGGGCTCCGAGCTGGCGCTCATGTGCCGCGCGGCGATGAAGGCCGGCAAGAAGCTGGCGCGGAAGGGGAAGAAGCCGCCGGCGCTCTGGGCGCTCGCCCTGGCCGATCCGGCCGGCGTGAAGGCCGACTTCACCTTCACCGTGACGGGCCCGGCGACCGCCGCCGGCGATGTGGTCTTCCGGATCGCGGGCCGCACGCTGCGCGCCGGCGTGGCGAACGCGGCCTCGGCGACGGTGATCGCCGCGGCGATGAAGACGGCGGTCGACCAGATGCTGGCCGACTTGCCCGTGACGGGCGCGGCCGCGATAGGCGTCCTCACGGTGACGGCCAACAACGTCGGCGTGAACGGCAACGACATCGACTGCTCGGTGATGTCGGCGCCCGCCGGCGTGACCGTGGTGGCCGCTGCGGGGGTGGCCGGTACCGGCAGCTACGACACCACCGCCTCGCTCGACATCCTCGTGGACAAGCAGTACCACGCGGTCGCGATCGCGAACCACCTGTCGGCCGACGTGTCGGACCTGAAGGCGCACAACGACGCGGTCAACGCGCCGGGCGCCGGGATGTTCACGATCGCCTACCTCGCCGAGATCGGGACGGCGACGACCGCGAACGCCCTGGCGGTCGGCGCCAACCAGATGGACGTCGTGCTCGTGTCCGCCGAGGACTGCCCGAACCTCACCGGCGAGATCGCCGCCCAGGTCGCCGTGACGGTCGAGGGGCACGACGACCCGGCCGCGAACCTCGACGGCACGGAGCTGGACCTCTACCCGCCGCCGGCGGCGTCGGTGCCGACCGCGACCGAGATCGAGACGGCGATCGCCGCCGGCTCCCTCGTGCTCGGCGTGAACAACTCGCAAGACCAGATGACCATCGTCCGGGCGGTCACGACCAAGACGGCGATCAATTCCGTGCCCTTCTACAACGTGCTCGACCTGTCGAACCCGCGGAGTCTCTTCTACGTGGCGACGCAGGTGGACATCGCCTGGGCGATCGCCTTCGACGGGGCGAAGCAGAACGCGCGCACGCGACAGGCGTCGGTGGATGTGACGTACCGCGTGCTGAAGAAATGCGAGGATCTCGAGATCACCCATCACGTGGACGACCACAAGGGCGAGATCGTCGCCGAGACCGACCCCGTCGTACCGACCCGGATCAACGTGGCGGTCCCGGCGTCGGTGATCCAGAACCTGCACCAGATCGTGTCCGTCGTGACGCTGTTCGTCGAGGGCTAGGCGCCCGAGGAGTAGACCATGGCCCGCGAGATCGTTGACATCGCCCTCGTCTCCATCGACCACAGCGGGGGCCGCTACGAGCTGACGACGGTGCAGGAGATGACCGTCGGCAACCCAGACCCGAAGGCGCCGGTCAAGACGATGAACCGTCGCCGGCGCGCGATCGGCTACACCCGCGGCGTGCCGGACTTCTCCGTGGACCTCACGGTGGCCGTCGAGGTGGGGACGCCCGAGGTGGACTGGCGGGCGCTCAACCGTTCGGGCGAGCGCTTCGAGCTGGTCTACGAGGAGGCCGACGGCGGAAAGCGCTTCGCCCTCAAGGACTGCGTGGTCAACGAGATCTCGAAGCCCTTCTCGGAGGGCGGCGAGCACAAGCTGTCCGTCAAGATCACGGCGCTCGACGAGCTGGAGCTGTAGCCAGGGCCGATGTCGCGCGAGGCGGCCATCCAGGCGGCCCAAGCCGCGAGCCGGCTGGCGAAGCTGACCGGCGCGATCCCGCCTCGGGAGATCGAGCTGCCCGCGGGCGCCGGCAAGGCGCTGCTCGTGATCCTCGACGCCGAGTCGATCCAGGAGTGCATGGCGTCGGCGCTCCTGCGCTTCGAGGCGCTCAAGATCCCGCCCGGGCGCTGGGAGATGTACGTGGCCCAGCACCTGGAGGACGAGGTCTTCACCCAGTTGCTCGCGCGCGCCCTGCGGGTGCCCGGCAAGCCGGAGGAGTGTTTCGCCGTCGGGCGGACCCCGGAGGACCGGGCGCACGACGTGCGGGCGCACATGACCGTCGACCAGCGGACCGCGATCTACGAGCGCTACCGCGACTACGCAGTCGAGATGGATCCGACGCCCGAGGAGCTCGGGCCCGACGCGGTGGCGGCGATCGTCGAGCTGATAAAAAAAAAGGATCGAGCGGGCTTGTGCGCGCTCGGGTCGTCCACGCTGGCGAGCTACGCGCTTACTTCGGGCGGCCCGCCCGCGAGCTCCGCGACTGGGAGGTCCGAGAGTTCCTCCTCCTGAGGGAGGAGCCCGCGCCATCGAGAATCGCAGGAGAGGCGGTCGAGGCCTCGAGCAAGGTGATGAGGTACACGGGGCCGCGACAGAGACCGAGCCGATTCCGGGAGAGAGGGAGCTGAGCCCATGGCCCAGGGCACCCGCCTCTCCCAGGTCCGTCTCGGTGTCGATCCCCGGCCGCTCGACCGGGGTCTGGTCACGGCGCGCGGCAAGCTCCAGAAGTGGGGCGCGCAGGTCCGCGGTGATCTCAGTCGCGCGATGCGCGGGGCCTTCGGTGGTCTCACGAGCATCGCCGGATTCGCCGGCCTCGCTGGGATCTCCATCGCGGCAAAGCAGGTCGTCGAATTCGAGAAGCGGCTGACCCGGCTCGGCATCGCTGCCCGGCTGCCGACGGGAGAGATGGCGCTCCTCCGTCGGCAGATCATGGAGACGGCCGTCGCGATGGCCCAAGACCCCGACGAGCTGCTCCTCGGCATCGAGAAGTTCGTTTCCCTCACCGGCGACGTCGCAGGCGCGCGCGATGCGATGGCCAGCTTTGCGAAGGTGGCGACAGCGACCGGCTCCAGCGTCGAGGACATCACCACCTCCGCCGCCGCGATGTCGCAGAACCTGCACATCGCCGGCGGTGAGATGGAGCAGGCGTTCTCGATCCTCTTGACCCAGGGCAAGGAGGGCGCCGTCGAGCTGCGCGACATGGCGCAGCTCCTTGCCGGGCTCACGCCGCAGTTCGCCCAGTTCGGGAAAACCGGCACGGCGGGACTGGCCGACATGGGCGCGATGCTCCAGGTGATGCGGCGCGGCTTCGGCACCTCGAGCGAGGCGGCGACGGGCTTGCAGGCGCTGATGACAGCGGTGGCGAAGAACGCCGGGAAGATCCAGGGCGCCGGGATCAAGGTCTTCGACACCGGGCCGGGCGGCGTGAAGCGCATGCGCGAGCTCGACGACATCGTGTTCGCCTTGATCGAGAAGACGAAGGGCAACCCGCTGTTGCTCCAGAAGCTACTTGGCCGGCAGGAGGCCGTCGCGGCGGTGCTGCCGCTCATGGCGGCCAAG
>Ga0209341_10004062_pt1 | contig 13556 bp, 10 predicted proteins | sample RifCSP13_2_FD_184020 | JGI IMG/M metagenome (GOLD analysis project Ga0209341, IMG submission 184020) | Soil microbial communities from Rifle, Colorado - Rifle CSP2_sed 13_2 (SPAdes) (version 2) | ecosystem: Environmental > Terrestrial > Deep subsurface > Rock core/Sediment | place: Rifle...
CGCAAGCTCTCCAGGCCAAGCACGATGTGGTCGTGGGCGTCCCCCTCGGTGAACGGTCCGTGGCCCGGGAACAGATCCTTCACCTCGAGGTCCCGGAGTTTCTCCAGCGAACGCACGAGCTGCTTGGCGTCGTTTCGCGACAGCATCAGGCCGTGCAGCCGGATCATGCGCTTGATCGACTCGGACCAGCCTTCGGGCGACTTGCGCACGTACGAGATGCGCGTCATCAGCTGCTTGTCGTCGAGTGCGTGGCAGCGCGCGCAGTGGGTGTGCACCAGCGGATCCTCGATGGCGATGCCGCGCCGCGGGGGTTTGCCCGGCTGGTCCTTCGCGGCCTCCGGCGCGGCCGGGATTGCGCCGATGCTCCTCGCGCTCGTTCCGATCATGTTCACCTACTCGGGATGGAATGCCGGCGCCTATGTGGCTGAGGAGGTGCGCGATCCCGAGCGGAACGTGCCGCTGGCGCTCGGCCTCGGGACGCTCGCAGTCATCGTGATCTATCTCGGTCTCAACGCGCTGTATCTCTACGCGCTCCCGGTTTCGGAACTGGCGGCCATCGAAGGCGCCCGGCTGATCGACACGGTCGCCGAGCGTCTCTTTGGCTTCGTCGTGGGAGGCCTGCTCGCCGCTTTTTCAATTGTGAGCCTTGCCGCGAGCATCAGCGCGATGATGATCGCCGGCCCACGCGTCTATTTCGCGATGGCGCGAGATGGTCTGTTCGCGACCGCCGCCGGAGAAATTCATCCGAAATTCCGGGCGCCCGCTCACGCCGTCATCGCGCAGGCGATCTGGAGTGGCGTGCTCGTGCTGTCGGGCACACTGTCCCAGCTCGTCAACTACACGGGATTTGCCGTGGTCCTTTTTTCCGCTGTCGCGGTAAGCGCTGTCTTCGTTCTTCGACGTCGGCAACCACACGAGGTTCGACCCTTCAGAGCCTGGGGGTATCCATGGGCGCCGGCCACGTTCGTGATTGCCAGCGCGGCCATGCTCGGCAGCATCCTCTGGAACACTCCGCTGAAGAGTTCCATCTGGGGTGTTGCGATCATCGCTGCGGGTCTGCCGATGTACTGGTGGATGCGGCGGGGCTCACGCGCACCGTGAATGGCGGATTGATGATTATCGGCCTCGATCGGTACCACCTGGTCGTCTCGGACAACGGCCAGGTGATCGGCGGCATCACCGAAAGCCAGAACACCTGGCAAGGCGTGCTGTCGACGACCAGAACGCCGTAATCATCAATCGGCAATCAACAATCGGCAATCACCTGATGCGCCTCAGGTCGCCTTCAAACTTCGTCGTCCGGTTGAACAGGATCTGGACGTCGAAAGTGAGCGTCTCGTATCCAGGCGCTCGCACTTCGATGCGATGCGGACCGGACGGGAGGTGGAGGCGCTGGAATACCCCGTCAAAGTCGTCGACGATGCCGACGTAGTAGCCCTCGACGAACACCTGGGCATCGCGCGGCCTGATCTTCAGGCGCAGTTCGCCGTCTGCGGGATAGGAGTAGGCGGATGGATATCCATATCCATAGGGAGAATATCCGTAGCCGCCGTAACTTCCATAACTTCCATAACTTCCATACCAGGGCGAATATGGATTGTAGAAGACGTACGGATCGTAGAAGCTGCCGTAGTAACTACCGAAGCCCAAACCACTGAACCCCCACGGTGAGTAGCCGCGGTAGTACCGAACCTGGGGCCTGACGTTCACTCGCGGCGCCGGCACCGATCCGCGCGGCACGGCGGTGCCAACGGTCGGTCTCCCACCACGCGGCCTCGCACCTCGATTCTGCTGGGAGGTCGCTGTCGAATCTGAACCTGTCGTCTCGGTTGTGTGCGGAGTTGCTCGCGGAACGGCCCTCTGTTGCGCAGCCGGCGCGGGCGCCGGAGCCGGCGCAGCGGCCGGGGGTGGCGCAGGCGCCTGGTTTCGCGGAACTGCCTGTGAGCTGCCGCCGCTGCTGCCGCCGTTGTCGTTGCCGTCGCGGTTTCGAGCCTGACCGGCTGAGTTATTCGGGAGGGCCAGCAACAGGACGAGCGCAGCCATGACGCCCATCACGGGGCGTGTCGACCTGAAAAGGTGATATCGCATAAGAGACTCCGATATAACTTGCAGCAACAGGGCTGCCAGCCGGACCGTTCGGGATCGTCCAAGTATCGGCCTAAATCCTTCTCGGGTCACGGATTTCCGGCAGCGGGCTGTCCACCGGCGAGTGCAGCGCGTCCCGATTTCTTGACACTCTTCGAACGCGACCGATAGACTCGAAAAACCTGCCCTCCATGTACAAGAGCACCACAATTCTTGCCGTCCGGCACCGCGACCGGGCCGTCCTGGCCGGCGACGGCCAGGTGACGTTCGGCCAGACGGTCGTGAAACAGCGTGCCCGCAAGATCCGGCGGCTCTACAACGACCGCATTCTGGCCGGCTTTGCCGGGTCGGCGGCCGATTCGTTCGCGCTGTTTGCGCGCTTCGAGTCGAAGCTCGAGCAGTACAGAGGTAATCTCGAGCGGTCGGCCGTGGAGCTGGCGAAAGACTGGCGCAGCGATCGGATCCTGCGCCGTCTCGAAGCGATGCTCATCGTGCTGGACAAGTCGGCGACGTTCCTCTTGTCGGGCACGGGCGATCTGATCGAGCCCGACGATGGGATTGTGGCGATCGGATCGGGCGGACCTTACGCGATGGCGGCCGCGAAGGCGCTGGCAAACGACACCGATCTCGACGCGCGGGCGATCGCCGAAAAGGCGATGGCGATTGCCGCCGAGATCTGCATCTACACGAATGCCAATATCGTCCTCGAGGAACTGTAGAGTGGAGTGGTAGTGCCGATTTACCTTCCCGAGGCCACGCGCACGTCGGCCGACACGCTCACGCCCAGGCAGATTGTCGCCGAGCTGGACAAGTACGTGATCGGCCAGAAAGCGGCCAAGCGCGCCGTCGCGATCGCGCTGCGCAACCGCATGCGCCGGCAGAAGCTGGCGCCGGAGCTGGCCGAGGAAATCGCGCCGAAGAACATCCTGATGATCGGGCCGACCGGCGTCGGCAAGACCGAGATCGCGCGCCGGCTCGCCCGGCTCGCGCAGTCGCCGTTCATCAAGGTCGAGGCATCGAAGTTCACCGAAGTGGGCTACGTCGGGCGCGACGTCGAGTCGATGGTGCGCGACCTGGTGGAGCTGGGCGTCGACATGGTCCGCGGCGAGCGCCTCGAGGAAGTGCACGCGAAGGCCGGACAGAATGCGGAAGAGCGGCTGCTCGATCTGCTGCTCCCGCCGCCTCGTCCGACGGCGCCGGATGAGGACGGGCCCACTGCGCAGAGTCAGCTGCAGACGCGCGAACGGTTCCGCGAGCAGCTCCGCGCCGGCCGGCTCGACGCGCGCATCGTCGAATTGGACGTCCGCGAGAAATCGTTTCCGTCCTTCGAGATCATCGCGGGCTCGTCGATCGAGGAAGTGGAAGTCAACCTGAAGGACATGATGCCGGGCCTGTTCCAGGGGAAGGCGAAGAAGCGGCGGATGAAAGTCCCCGAAGCCCTGGAGCACCTCACGCAGGACGAGGAACAGAAGCTCATCGACATGGACAGCGTGGCGCGGACCGCGGTCGAGCGGGTGGAGCAGGCGGGCATCATCTTCGTCGACGAGATCGACAAGATTGCGGGCCGCGAAGGCGCGCAGGGGCCCGACGTCAGCCGCGAAGGCGTCCAGCGCGACATCCTGCCGATCGTCGAAGGCACGACCGTGAACACGAAGTACGGGATGGTGCGCACCGATCACATTCTGTTCATTGCCGCCGGCGCGTTTCACGTGTCGAAGCCGTCTGATCTCATTCCGGAGCTGCAGGGCCGTTTTCCGATCCGCGTGGAGCTCGAGGCGCTCGGCAAAGAGGAATTCATCCGCATCCTGACCGAGCCGCGCAGCGCCCTCGTCAAGCAATACATGGCGCTGATGGAAACCGAAGGCATCGAGCTGACGTTTACCGCCGGCGCCATCGAGCGGATCGCCGACTTCGCGACGCAGGTCAACGAGCGCACGGAGAACATTGGCGCGCGGCGGCTGCACACGGTGATGGAGAAGCTGCTCGACGAGATTTCGTTCGAGGGCCCCGATCTCGTCGAGAAGATCGTGACGATCGACGACGCCTACGTCACGAAGATGCTGGCCGACATCGTGAAGAACGAGGACCTGTCGCGGTACATTCTGTGAGCCGTAGACGACACGCCGGTAGAGGGACGGCCTTGAGACCCTCCCCTACGATGATGACGTTCTCTGCGAACTCCGCGGTTTCTGCGTTGATCGTTGTCGTGCTGTTTGCCGTGGCGTGCGGCAAGAAGGGCCCGCCGCTGCCGCCGCTCGTGAAACTACCCGTCGCTCCATCCGACCTGACCGCGGCGCGCCGCGCCGATACCGTCGATCTCCAGCTGACCGTGCCCAGCGCCAATACCGACGGCTCGCGTCCGGCAAACGTCGCGCGCGTCGAGGTGTACGCGCTCACCGGCCCGGCGGCGGTGTCGGAGGCCGACGTGCTGAAAGAGGGGACGAGGGTGGCGAGCATCGCAGTCAAAGCGCCGCGCGATCCCGATACCACCTTCGACCCGGACGACCCGGAACAGTCCGAAGCGGACATCGAGCCGCCGGAAGGCGAGGGGCTGGACCAGGGGGCCGTGGCCCGGGCGCAGGAACACTTGACCGCGCCCGCTGCCGCAGGCTCCGTTCCCGCGACGGCGGTCGTACGAACCTACGTCGGCGTCGCCATTACGACGAAGGGGCGCCGAGGTCTTTCGTCGCGGCCCGCGGCCGTGCCGCTGGCGCCGGCGCCGCCGTCGCCGCCGAAGCCGGACGTCACATACACGGAGACGGCGGTCACGGTTACCTGGCCTCCAGGACCTCCCGTGGCGTACCACGTGTACGAAGTGACGGGGTCATCCCACACGCCACTGACCAAGTCGCCAACGAGCGAGACGCAGTACGCCGACGCGCGGATGACGTGGGGTGCGACTCGCTGCTACGCCGTGCGATCCGTCGAGACGGTCGAGGCGCTCGCGGTTGAAAGCGAGGCCACGCCACCGGCCTGTGTGACGCTGGTCGACATGTTTCCTCCCGCGGCGCCGAGAGGGCTGCAGGCGGTGACGACGGAAGGCGTGATTAACCTGATCTGGGACGCGAACACCGAGACCGATCTCGACGGGTACATCCTCTTGCGGGCGATTGCCCCTGGCGACGAGCTGGCGCCGATCACGCCCTCGCCGATTCGCGAAACGGCGTTTCAGGATCGTGTGCCGGCCGGCGTGCGGTACGCTTACGCGCTCAAGGCCGTCGACACGGCCGGAAACGCCAGCGAGCCATCGGAGCGGATCGAGGAAACGGCGAGGTGAGATACCATGAGACTGCTGATTGCTGATTGGAAAATCAACAGTCACAATCAGCAAATCAGCAATTGTGAGGAGTTCCCCCATGAAGCTCTTCGTGGACACCGGCAGCATCAAAGACATCGAAGCGGTCGTCGCGCTCGGCATTATCGACGGCGTCACCACGAACCCGTCGCTGCTGGCGAAGGAGCCGGGTGATTTCCGCCAGAACCTGAAGCGCATCTGCGAGATCGTCAACGGTCCGGTGAGCGGCGAAGTGACGGCGACCGACACCGCCGGCATGCTGCAGCAGGGCCACGACATCGCGAACATTCATCAGCACATGGTCGTCAAGGTGCCGTTGACGAAAGACGGCATCAAGGCGTGCAAGGCGCTGTCCGGCGAAGGCATCCGCGTCAACGTGACGCTCTGTTTCTCGGCGGCGCAGGCCCTGCTGGCGGCCAAGGCGGGCGCCACCTTCGTCAGCCCGTTTGTCGGACGCCTCGACGACATCGCGACGAACGGGATGGAGCTCATTGGCGACATCGTCGAGATCTTCGACAACTACGAGTTTGCGACCGAGGTGCTCGTCGCCAGCTGCCGCCATCCGATCCACGTCGTCGAGGCCGCGCGGATGGGCGCCGACATCTGCACGTGTCCGCCCGCCGTCATCGATCAACTGTTCAACCACCCGCTGACCAATATCGGGCTCGAAAAGTTCTTGAAAGACTGGGAAAAAGCACAGGCGGTGAAGGTCTGAATCCTGAAGAGACTCTTGCCGATCTGGAGCGCCGCGCGGAGCTCGGGGGCGGCGAGGCTCGCGTCGACCGGCAGCACGCGGCCGGCCAGTTGACCGCCCGCGAACGAATCGACCTGCTGTTCGATCCCGGCTCCTTCGAGGAAGTCGACAAGCTGGTCACGCACCGGTGCCGCGATTTTGGCATGGAGAATCAGATCATCCCCGGCGACGGCGTCGTCGCCGGCCACGGGTTGATCGACGGGCGCCAGGTGTTCGCCTTCGCGCAGGACTTCACGGTCTTCGGCGGATCGCTCTCGGAAACGAACGCCGCCAAGATCGTGAAGATCATGGATCTGGCAGTCAAGCTCGGGTCGCCGATCGTCGGCCTGAACGATTCGGGCGGCGCGCGCATCCAGGAAGGCGTTCTCTCGCTTGCCGGTTACGCCGATATCTTTCTGCGGAACACGCTGGCGTCAGGAGTCGTGCCGCAGATTTCCGCGATCATGGGTCCGTGCGCGGGCGGCGCTGTCTACTCCCCGGCCATTACCGACTTCACGATCATGGTCAGGAACACGAGCTACATGTTCGTGACCGGTCCGGACGTCCTGAAAACGGTGACGCACGAAGAAGTCACCAAAGAGGAGCTCGGCGGCGCCGCGACCCATAACGCGACGAGCGGCGTCGCGCACTTCGCCGTCGACGACGACCGTGAATGCCTCGCGCTCGTTCGCGAGCTGCTGTCGTTCCTGCCTTCGAACAACCTTGATGACGCGCCACGATCCCGATCCGGCGATTCGCCGGACCGGGAGGACGCCGCACTGGATCGTCTGGTGCCGGCGGCGCCGAATCAGCCTTACGACATGCTCGATCTGATTCACTCGGTGGCCGACGATGAAAACTTCCTGGAAGTGCATCAGCACTACGCGCGGAACATCATCGTCGGTTTCGCGCGACTGGACGGACGGCCCGTTGGCATCGTCGCCAACCAGCCGGCGGTGCTGGCGGGAACGCTCGACATCGACGCGTCGATCAAAGGGGCGCGGTTCGTGCGATTCTGCGACGCGTTCAACATTCCGCTGGTCACGTTGGAAGACGTGCCCGGGTTTCTGCCCGGCACGGTGCAGGAGTACGGGGGCATCATCAAGCACGGCGCGAAGCTGCTGTACGCGTACGCCGAAGCGACGGTGCCCAAGGTCACCGTGATTACACGGAAGGCGTACGGCGGCGCGTACTGCGTCATGTCGAGCAAGCACATCCGGACTGATTTCAATTACGCGTGGCCGACGGCCGAGCTCGCGGTGATGGGACCCGAGGGCGCGGTGAACATTCTCTACAAGCGCGAGCTCGAAGCGGCCGCCGACCCCGCGCGCGCGCGCGCGGAGAAGGTCGAAGAGTTCCGCGAGAAGTTCGCCAATCCATTCGTCGCCGCGAGCCGCGGCTTCATCGACGAGGTCATTCGTCCGCGCGAGACGCGGCGAAAGCTCGTGACGACCCTCAGGAATCTCGAGAACAAGCGCGATAAGAACCCTCCGAAGAAGCACGGCAATATCCCGCTCTGAGACGGCCCCGGCGAGCACTACAATAGATGAGTCTCCGTGAAGAAGATTCTGATCGCCAACCGCGGCGAAATCGCCGTCCGGATCGGTCGTGCGTGCCGCGAGATGGGTATCTCACCTGTGGCGGTGTACTCCGAGTGCGACCGGACCGCTCTCCATGTGCGGCTTGCGGACGAGGCCTACGCGATTGGCGGCAGCGCGCCGCGCGACAGCTACCTTCGAATCGATCGGATTCTCGAGGCCGCGAAGAAGTCCGGCGCTGACGCCGTACATCCCGGGTACGGCTTTCTCGCGGAGCAGGAGGCATTCGCCCGCGCGGTACGGGACGCGGGTCTCACGTTCATCGGTCCGACGCCCGAAGCCATCGCGGGGATGGGAAGCAAGACGGCCGGCCGCGCGGCAGCGGTGCGCGCGCGCGTGCCCGTCGTGCCCGGCACGCCCGATTCGATTCCTGCGGCCATCTCCGACCGCGAGCTCGAGGAGCTCGCGCGCGCACTCGGCTATCCGGTGCTCGTCAAGGCTGTGTCGGGGGGCGGCGGAAAGGGGATGCGCACCGTTCTCAATCCGGAGGACCTCGTCGACGCCGTGCGCGCTGCCCGGTCGGAAGCCGACGCGGCATTCGGCGACGCCGCCGTGTACCTGGAGCGACGGTTGACGCGGCCGCGCCACATTGAAGTACAGGTGCTCGGCGACCAGTTCGGCGCCGTGCTGCCGTTTGTCGAGCGCGAATGCTCGATCCAGCGGCGGCACCAGAAAGTCGTCGAGGAGACACCATCGGTTGCCGTCACGCCGGCGCTGCGGCGGTCACTTGCCGCGGCGGCCGCCGCGGTCGCGCGTGCGGGCGGATATACGAACGCGGGCACCGTCGAGTTTCTGCTCGACGAGGACGGGCAGTTCTTCTTTCTCGAGATGAACACCCGGCTGCAGGTGGAACACCCGATTACCGAGATGGTCACCGGGCTCGATCTCGTGCAGTGGCAGATTCGCATTGCACGGGGCGAGCGGCTCGATCTCGATCCGGATGCGTTCCTCACGCCGAGGGGCCACGCGATTGAGTGCCGGATCTACGCTGAAGATCCGGACAACCATTTCTTGCCGTCGCCGGGCCGGATTGTCGCGCTGCGCGCGCCGGCCGGACCTGGCATCCGCGACGACAGCGGCGCCACCTCCGGACTCGACGTCCCGATCTTCTACGACCCGATGATCTCGAAGCTCATCGCGTGGGCCGAGGATCGCCCGCATGCGATTGCGCGCATGCGCCGCGCACTCGGCGAATATGTCGTCGCCGGGATCAAGACCACGCTGCCGTTCTTCACGTGGCTGCTCGAGCAGCCGGAGTTTGCCGCCGGGCGGTTTCACACCACGTTTCTCGACGAGCTTCTGGCGTCGCGGAATGGGCGGCCTTTCGTCGAGCCGACGCCCGCGGTCGAGGAGGTCGCGGTGATGGCCGCCGCGCTGCAGGCGATGCTGTCGCCGGGCGCGCGTGCGGCCGGGACCGCGGGATCGACCGTCGAGGGAGGGATGGCCCGCTGGAAGGATCAGGCGCGTCTCGAGGGCCTGGAGGGCCTGGAGGGATTGTCCAGACTTGCACTACGAGATTGAGGCGAGCGGGCGCGTCCGGCACGTCACGGTCACCCGCCTGGGCGGCGGTTTTGCAGTCAGCGTCGATGGACGTCTCCATCAGGTTGACGCGGCGCGCATTGACGCGCACACCTTGTCGCTGATCGTCGACAACATGTGGCAGCGGGACACAGTCATCACCCCGGAAAGCAGCGGACGGCTCGTGGTCCTGGCTGGCGCTGTTCCCGTAGCGGTCAGGCCGAATGGCCGCCGCGGCGGCGGCAGACGGCAGGGCGGCGGCGCTGCGGGATCGGGGCCGCTGCGAATCGTGGCCCCGATGCCCGGCAAAGTCGTCCGAGTCCTCGTCAAGGCGGGCGACGCCATCCGCGCGCGTCAGCCCGTTGTCGTCGTCGAAGCCATGAAGATGGAGAACGAGTTGCGCGCGGACCGTGATGGGACGGTTGCGGAAATCCACACCCGTGAAGGGATGTCGGTCGAGGCGGGCGCGCTGCTGGTCGTGATTCAGTGAAGCGATTCAACCGGCCGGGCGTCCGGAAGAGCCTTCGCTACATCAGCGTGTGTCTGATGCTCGTCGCGGCGGTCCTCGCCGTGGCGATCGTGGTGTCGCTGACGGTCGATCTCGGGCCGGTCGCGCGGCGCGCGTTGGAGACGCAAGGGTCGAAATATCTGGAGCGGCCGATGCAGATCGGCCGCCTCTCCGTTCACGTCCTTACCGGCAAGTACGTCATTGAGGACATGATCATCGACGGTCTGCACTCAGGCGACAGGCCGTTCTTCACCGCGAGACGCATATCGATCGCGATGGACTGGGCGACGGCGATGCAGCGGCGTCCGGAGTTCCTGATCACGTCGGTCGACATGACTGACTGGCAGATGCTTGTCGAGAAATGGGAGAACGGGCACAACATGCCGCGGTTCACCCCGGACGATCAGCCGCAGGGCCCGAAGCGTTTTACGACCACCGTCCAGTATCTGCGCGCGTCGCGCGGCCAGTTTACCTACGAGGATCACCAGACGCCGTGGAGTATCGTGTGCCCCAATCTGGACTTCACGCTGGGGAATGTGCCCAATTACCACGGCGAAGCGGCGTTCGCCGGCGGCACGGTGCAGATTCAGAACTATAAACCGATGTGGGCCAACATGCGCGCGAGCTACAGGCTCGATGGCCCCCATGTGGACGTCGATCGGATCGAGATCGACACCGACGGTGCGAAGACCGTCGCGCGAGGGAGCGTTGAACTCGGCAAACGCTGGCCGGAGCAGAGCTACGATTTCGAGTCGCGCGTGCAGTTCCCGCGGATGGGCGACATCTTCTTCTCCGACCAGGATTGGAACCTGACGGGAGACGGCGACGTTAACGGCAAGTTCCATCTGTTCAAGGGCGGACACGACCTGGGCGGCACGTTCAAGAGCGACGTGCTCGGCTGGAAGGACTATCGGTTCCCCTTTCTGTACGGGTCACTGCACTGGACGCCAACCTCGTTCGACGTGTCGAACGCAGGGGCGAAATTCTTCGGCGGTGATGCGCAGTTTACGTATTCGATCAAGCCGCTCGGCCGGAAGAACGTCCGGTCCACTTCACGCTTCGAGGCCAGCTACGAGAACGCCGACCTCGCCGCGTTCACCGATTTTCAGAACTGGCGCGGCCTTCGGTTCGCCGGCTCGATGTCCGGGCACAACATCCTCGAATGGCCGACGGGGCGGTTCGTCGAACGCCGCGACGAGGGATCCGCCACGGTGATCCCGCCGCCCGGCGTGCCGCCGATGACGGCGCACGCGATCGGCTCCGGCGAGGGACCTGCCCTGAGCGGAGTCGAAGGGTCCAACTATGAGTGGGGGCCTTTTGCGCCGGTGCCCCTTCCGGCGCACGTGCCGGTCGCCGCGGAGTTCGCGTACCGGTTCACCGCCGACGACCTCGAGCTCGACCCGAGCTATTTCGCCACCGATCGGACGCACGTGGCGTTTCAGGGCAGCACGGCGTGGGGCGAGGAGTCGCGCTTCACGTTTCACGTGACGAGCGGCGACTGGCAGGAGAGCGATCAGGTGCTGGCGGGCCTCATCAAAGACTTTGGATCCTCGAGCGACGCGGTCGTCGCGATCGGCGGGCGCGGCGAATTCGATGGGGTGATGACCGGTCCCTTCCGCCGCGCGCGCGTCGAAGGCACATTCAGCGGCGAGGACCTGCGCGCCTGGGACACGACGTGGGGCGCCGCCAGCGGCCACATCCTGTACGAAGACGACTACATCACCGTCACCAACGGCGTCGTGCGTCTCGGCGACTCGGAAATCCGCACCGACGGTCTGTTTTCGCTCGTGACCCCGCGTCCGGACGGCCGCGACGAGATCGACGCGCAGTTTCGCGTCACGCGGCGCGATCTCGAGAGCCTGCGCCACGCGTTTCAAATCGACGAGTACCCGCTGTCGGGCCGCATGTCCGGCGAGTTCCGCCTGAAGGGTGAGCAGCGACGGCCGATGGGCGTCGGAAGCATGAGGATTGACGAAGGCGTGGCCTACGGCGAGCCGCTTCAGAACGCCACCGCCTCGCTGCGCTTCGACGGCACGGGCGTGCGGCTCGACGGCATCGAGATCGCGAAGGGTGCCGGCGCCATCACCGGCGCCGCATTCATCGGGTGGGATTCGACCTACTCGTTCAACGCCGCCGGCCGGCGGATACCAGCCGGGCAGCTTGCGTTCCTGACGTATCCAGGCGTTCCGTTGTCGGGCACCGTCGAGCTGTCGGCAAGCGGCAGCGGCACCTTTGATGTCCCGCGGAACGATTTCAAGTTCCGCATCGGCGATCTGGCGGTGGACAAGGAAGCCGTGGGGCAAGTCACCGGCGATCTCGCGCTGCGCGGCACGGATCTGAGCGGCCAAATCGATGCCGCCTCGCCCCGCCTCTCCGTCACCGGCACCGGGCGAATCTCTCTGTCGCCGGACGCCGACTCCGAAGTCAGCCTGAGATTTCACGACAGCTCTATCGATCAGTACGTCCGGCTGTTCGTGCCCGACATTCCCGCGTCCACGACGGCCGTCGCCAGCGGCTCGATGCATCTTGTGGGAACGCTTACTGATTTCAACGACCTTGTCGTGGACGGCACGGTCGATGCGCTCGACATGCGCCTGTTCGATTTCGCGGTGAAGAACGCGGCGCCGATCCGCCTCGCGCTCGATCACGGACAGGTGAAGGTTCAGGATCTGCAGCTTGTCGGCGAGGAGACCCGGCTGCGAGTGACCGGTTCGATCGGTCTCCGCGAAGACCGCGTCGGCCTGAACGTCTCGGGAGACGCCAATCTCGGCATCCTCCAGGGCTTCTTCCGCGACGTCCGGGGTTCGGGGCGCGCGGAGCTGAACGCCGTCGTCGACGGCCCGCTCGGCAAGCCGGTGTTTTCGGGCAGCGCGAAGATTGCGGAGGGCCGCATCCGCCACTTCTCGCTGCCGAATGCGCTTGATGCGATCAATGGTGCGGTGACCTTCGACGCCCGCGGCATCCGGCTCGACGGTGTGACGGCGACGATGGGGGGAGGGCAGGTGCAGTTCGGCGGCCGCGTCGGATTCGACGGCTACCAGCCCGGGGATCTCAACGTGACCGTGAGCGGTCAGGGCATGCAGTTGCGCCTGTTCGAAGGGGTCCGCTCAACCTTTGATGCCGACCTCGCGCTGGTCGGTACCGTCCAATCGCCGACGCTGAACGGCACGGTGATGGTGAAGAGCGCGCTGTGGACGCGGCGCATCGACGCGCCCGGGAGCATCTTCGATTTCGCGCGCCGCGCGTCAGAGGGCGGATCGGTCATCGTCGGCGAGGCGCCGACGACCTTCCCGCTCCGCTACGACGTGAGGATTGAAGTGCCCTCGACCCTTCGGGTCGACACGAACCTGCTGCGCCTCGTGGCCAGCGCCGATTTGACGCTGCAGGGCTCGTACGACCGGCCGGTGATCGCGGGCCATGCGGACATCGAGCGCGGCGACGTGAATTTCGAAGGCCGGCGTTATCGGATCACGCGCGGCGCGATCGATTTCAACAACCCGACCCGCACCGAGCCGTTCTTCGACATCGAGGCGGAGACCAACGTGCGCGTGCCGGGATCATCCGGGTCGGCCTCTCAGAACTATCACATCAATGTGGGATTCGCCGGGACGACCGACAGGTTGCAGCCGACGGTGAGCTCGGATCCCGCGCTCCCGACCGCCGACGTGCTCGCGCTGCTCTTCAGCGACGTGCGCCGCAAGAACCAGCAGGACGTCGAGCTGCGCACGCTGCAGAATCCGAATCAGGCGGAAACCGACATTCTGGCGGCCCGCGCCACGCAGGCGCTGACCGCCCCGATTTCGGCGGAGGTGGGCAAGG
>Ga0209341_10004066_pt1 | contig 13552 bp, 11 predicted proteins | sample RifCSP13_2_FD_184020 | JGI IMG/M metagenome (GOLD analysis project Ga0209341, IMG submission 184020) | Soil microbial communities from Rifle, Colorado - Rifle CSP2_sed 13_2 (SPAdes) (version 2) | ecosystem: Environmental > Terrestrial > Deep subsurface > Rock core/Sediment | place: Rifle...
CTCATATAAAATTTTATCATGAAAAATAAAATGAGTAATACAACAACAGTATGGATTAAACTATTGCCCTGAAAGGCGAAATTCGTATAATTGCATAAGTTGACGGAAATGATCTCGTCCCTATTTTCCGATACAAAAATTCCTGAAAATATTACCCAGCACCTCATCATTGGTGATCTCCCCTGTGATTTCACCCAGGTAATGCAGGGTTTCACGGATGTCCTGGGCAAGGAGATCGCCGGTAAGTCCACAGGCCAGTCCATCGCTGGCCCTTTTCATGGCCGACAAGGCCTTTTCCAGTGCCTCGTAATGCCGCACGTTGGTTATGATAACATCGTTCTCTCCGGCAACCGCTGACCCTGAAACTTCCACGAGGGCCTGTTCCAGCCTGGCCAGGTTTGTCCCTGATTTTGCCGAAAGGGCGATCAGGGGTTCACTGCGACTAAGCAGCCCGTTAAACCCGGTCATTATTTTTTCAAGCTTTTCGGTGGTAACTGTGTCCATTTTGTTCAGCACCACGATCCGGTGTTTTTCTTCCGCACCGGGAGCGGCCTTCATCTGTTGGGTGAGATGAGTTATCTCTTCCGGGTTGCTGGCCGTATCCAGCACCTGGATGATGACCGCTGCCTGGTCAATTTTTTGCCAGGTCCGCTCAATTCCCAGCTTTTCGATGGCATCCTCGGTATGCCGCAAACCGGCTGTATCGATTAGCCTGAAATGCACCCCCCGGATGCTGATCAGGTCTTCGATGGAATCGCGTGTGGTTCCGGCAATATCTGAAACTATGGCCTTTTCCTCACTGACAAGCAGGTTGAGCAGGGTGGATTTTCCTACGTTGGTCTTTCCTACAATGGCCACCGGAATACCATTTTTTATAACATTTCCCAGGGCAAAGGAATCGCTGAGCCGGGACAGGGTATCGGTGATCTTGTCCAGTAAAGCTTTAAGCTGACCGCGATCGGCAAATTCAACATCCTCCTCGCTGAAATCAAGTTCCAGTTCTACCAGGGAAGTGAAATTCAGGAGTTTGTCGCGCAGCTTTTTGATCTCATGGGTGAATCCTCCCCGCATCTGCCTCATGGCAACCTGATGGGCTGCGCGCGACCCGGATGATATCAGGTCAGCCACGGCTTCCACCTGGGTCAGATCGAGCTTGCCGTTCAGAAATGCCCGCATGGTGAATTCACCGGCGGTTGCCATTCTGGCGCCTGAATCCACGAGCAATTCAAGGATCCTCTTCTGGATATAGGGTGAACCGTGACAACTGATCTCCACAATATCTTCACCCGAATAGGAGTGCGGACTTCTGAAAACCGCCACCATTACCTGGTCCACAATTTGCGAATCATCATATACCGTTGCAAAATGTATGGTGTTCGGTGCCTGTTCAGAAAGTGCATGCCTGCCGTTTGGAAATTGAATGATTTTGCCTGCTGTTTCAAGGGCACCGGCTCCGCTGCAACGGATTACTGCAATTGCACCGAGACCGGGCGGTGTAGACAGGGCACAAATCGTATCGTCCTTTGAATACATGGATAAAATTTATAAAACGGTCATTCATGGCAAAGGTAATGGACGGAATCGATTTCACAATATATACCATAAACAGGTTACGCAAAATACCGCAAAAGCGGGATATTATATAGACAAAAATGTTGCCAACTTTGGGCTGTATTTTCAGGATATTGTATTTCATCCATTTTGTTTGCTAAATTATTTGATGCATGCCACCATTTTATTGTTGTTGCTGTTACTAAGCCCATCCTGATTTCTGCTTTCCGGATTTTAGAAAAGCTGGACCCTTGTTTCTGTCATACCCCAAATTCATCTGATTTTAATATTGACTTATTCACGCAAGCAATGAATAAAACTGATTTAAACAAAGAATTCATGCCGATAGCCATTGATGTGCAGGACAAAACAATATTGCTGATAGGCGGCGGCCGGATTGCAATGCATAAAATAAAATCCCTTCAGCAATACAGAACAAGTATAAGGGTGGTTGCAACCGAAGTAATTGGGGAGATCAAAAGCCGGGGAATCCACAGTACCGAAAAACCCTATGAAAAGTCAGATCTCAGGGGATCATTCCTGGTGTATGCGTGCACGAATATCAAGTCACTGAATGAACAGGTTTACCATGATTGCAGAGAGATGGGAATACTGGTAAATGTCGTGGATAATCCCCCGTTGTGTGATTTTGTTTCTCCTGCAATCTATAAGCAGGACTATATAAGCGTGGCAGTTACATCCAATGCAAGGTCAGTATTTAAATCAATTGAAGTAAGAAACAGGATTAAAAACTTTCTTGAAAATGATTACACATTGCAATTATAATATCAGGGAGATTGCAGATGTTGAGGATTTTAAAAAGAAAATTCAGATGCAAACCACAAATGATATTGTAATAATTCAAACCTGCAAACGACTGGAAATATATTCAGGCTATGGAGAAATGAATGAGGAAACCGCCCGGCATTTGTTCCGGCTGGTTTGCGGCCTTGATTCGGTCTTTATAGGGGATACAGCTGTGAAAGCCCAGGTAAAGAAAGCATATATCGAATCTGCGGGCAAAGGAAAGCTGTCGAAAAACATGCACAGGCTTTTCCAAGTAACGCTTGTGGAAATTAATGATATTACGCACAAACTGTTTAAATGGCTAGTACAAAGTGGCGTTTCAGGTCTGAATATTGTTAACAGGACCCGGTAAAAAGCTCTGCATAATAGATCTTTCATGGCCACGCAATGCAGATCCGAAAATTGGCGATATAGCTGATGTCCGGTTATTCACGCTTGATAATATTGAAAAGGGCATTAATCAGAATCTGCATAAACGCAGGGAATCATTGCAAATGGCTGAAATGATCATTGAATATGAACTTGGTCGGTTAATGGACTGGCAAATGCAACAGGAACCAGCTTTACAGCAAGTTATCATTCCATAAAACAAACGAATATGAATTCATTGCGAATGATCTTTCGAAACAGCCGGCTTTCTGCCATTCAATTGGAGGAGATTAAACAGCACTTCCCCGATTTGCCCATTCGCAAAATTCCAATTGCCTCTTATGGCGATAAGCATCCTGAAATATCCCTGCTTGAAAATACCCGTGCCGATTTTTTCACCTTTGAACTTGATCAGGCTATTTTAAACGATGAGGCGGATATTGCGGTGCATTCCGCAAAAGACCTGCCTTATCCGCTGCCCGAAGGCCTGGAAGTAATTGCGCTTACGGAGAGATTGTATCCTGAGGATGCCCTGGTTTCTGTCGGCAAAAAAAGGCTTTCCGAATTGGCCCCGGGAGCCAGGGTAGCCACGAGCTCCAGGCTAAGAAAACAACAACTGCTGCAGCACCGCCCCGATTTATCCATCGAATCTGTCCGTGGCACAATTGAAGAGCGTATCAGCCTTGTGCAGCGCGGAAAAATGGACGCCCTCGTGGTAGCCCTCTGTGCGCTGAAACGCCTGGATCTGTCCTATATCGTATCAGAAATTCTTCCCTTTGAAACACATCCATTACAGGGCAGCCTGGCCCTTGTCGCCAAAGCAAATAACGCATATCTTAAAAGCCTGTTTCATAAAATTGATATCCGGAAAAATTTCGGAAAGGTTTATCTCACTGGTTTTGGTCCCGGGAGCGCTGATCTGATCACTGTTCAGGGACTTAAGGCATTGAAAAGGGCTGAGATCATTTTTTATGATGATCTGATCGATCAAACCTGGCTGAATAATTTCACCTGCAAAAAAGTATATGTGGGCAAAAGGAAAGACAAACACAGTTACAACCAGGATGAAATAAACGCAATGCTTTATAAATCGGCCCTGGAAGGGAAACAGGTGGTCCGTCTGAAAGGCGGGGATCCGCAGATTTTTGGCGGAGGAGGGGAGGAGTTCGATTACCTTCGGGAAAGACTCATTCATGTTGAGATTATACCCGGGATTACCTCCGCATTTGCTGCGGCCTCATTTACAGGAATTCCGCTTACACAAAGGGATGAATCATCTTCAGTGGCCTTTTGCCTTGGCTATTCCGAAGACAAAATAACAGTGCCTTCGGCGGACACCCTGGTATATTACATGGCTGCATCCAATCTCAGGCTGATAGGCCAGAAAGTAATCCAATCCGGAAAAAATCCGGATACACCTGTCGCCCTGATCAGCAACATTTCCACACCTCTTCAGAAAACACTGTTTACAACGCTTTCGGGCATCATAACCGGCGATAATGCATTGCCTCCGCCCCTGGTAATGATCATCGGTAAAACTGCACACAGCCGGAATTACCCGCCCGCTTCAGGTCAACGCAATAAAATACTTGTTACGGGAACCAATTCAAATAAATACGAATACCTTGGAGAAATAGTACATACACCCATGGTTGAAATTCTTCCATTGAGGGATTATCAATCCATCATCGATCAGTTGCCGGAAAAGAACGATTTCGACTGGATCATTTTTACAAGCAAACATGCTGTCAGATATTTTCTCCAGGCCTTCTCGGACAATGATATTGATATCCGCTGGCTGACAGGCAGCAGTATAATTTCAATCGGCGCTGCCACTACGCGTGAATTAAGGGCAAACAGACTTATATGTGAACTTGAGGCTGAGAAGGAATCCACATCCGGAATTATTGATCTTTTTATAGAACGGAACCTGACAGGGACTAAAATATTACTGCCCTGTTCTGAACTCACACCGGATTCGCTGGCAGCCCATCTGAATAACATGGGCTTTGAGGTCCTTTCGCTTGCAGTTTACCGGAATGTTCAACCGCAGGAACCGCAGGTTGTGGATCTGAAGGATATAGATATCGTTGTGTTTTCATCGCCTTCAGGGGTTAAGAATTTTAAATCCATGTACCAAAAACTGCCGGGCCACATACATGTAATTTCTTCGGGTGAAATAACAAATAAGGCTCTGTATAGTACAGGATTGATTGAATATAATGATTGGGTAATCTGAAAGAAATGGATTCATGAAACGATTCAGGCATTTAAGAAGCAACCAGGAAATAAGAGATCGTTCTGCAGAAGTTGTTTTGTCAGCAGATGAGTTCATACTTCCTCTATTTATTGTAGAAGGAACAGGTCAGCTTGTCAGGGAATTGAAGAAGCGGAGGCCGATCTGTCTGAAGGAGCAGACTGGATTATGGTAAAACCCGCCCATGCATACCTTGATATGATCCAGCGCATTAAATCGAAACTTGGCGGTTCCACATTTGCAGCCTACCATGTATCGGGTGAATATATGCTGTTAAAAACCGCCGCCATGCTGGGCCTGGTGGATGAACTCACTGCATTTACAGAGGTTACCATGGCCATTAAGCGCGCAGGTGCCGATTATATCATCACCTACTATGCCGGCGAACTGGCAGATTCAATTCATCAATTTTAACTCTGGTCCATGAACAAGCCCGTCAATTCTGAAATTGCTTTTCGTGAAGCGCTTAATTTGATGCCAGGAGGAGTCAATAGTCCCGTAAGGGCATTCAAGGGAATTGCCAGGCATCCCTTCTTTATTTCCAGTGCACACGGCAGCAGTATGGTTGATATTGATGATAATGAATTTACCGATTATTGTCTTTCATGGGGTGTATGTATCCATGGGCATGCACACAACAAGGTTTTAGAGGCCGTACATAAGGCCGTTGATAAAGGATCTTCCTTTGGGGCACCGACATTGAATGAAAGCCGTCTTGCCAGCCTCGTTATATCAATGGATCCATCCATTGAAAAGATCCGGCTTGTCAATTCGGGAACCGAAGCTGTAATGAGTGCGGTAAGGCTGGCCCGGTCATATACAGGCAGATCCGCAGTCCTTAAATTTGACGGATGTTATCATGGACACAGCGACGGGCTGCTTGTTTCAGCGGGATCGGGACTGTCAGGTATCTATGGATCACAAAGCAGCGGCATTCCTGAAAATATCCTTAAGAACACGATTAGCATTCCTTTCAATGATACCGCATCATTCGTGCAAACCATTGAAAAGCATGGTAATGACATTGCCGCTGTAATTGTGGAGCCTGTTCCGGCCAATATGGGACTCATAATTCCCGAAGCCAATTTCCTGACAGCACTTAGGCAGATAACAAGGCATTATGGCATTGTCCTGATATTTGATGAGGTTATAACCGGTTTCCGGCTTGCAATGGGAGGAGCCCAGGAATATTTTGGCATCAGTCCCGACCTGACAGTCCTGGGAAAAATCATCGGGGGAGGATTTCCAATGGCAGCCTATGGTGGATCAGCCGCAATCATGGATCTCGTATCACCATCGGGGGATGTTTACCAGGCCGGAACATTATCCGGTAATCCGGTTGCATCAGCAGCCGGTATAGCCACGCTTGAAATTCTCAAAGAACCGGGTTTCTATGACCATTTTTTTGAAAAAACCCGGCTTTTCGGGAAAGAGCTTCTCACTTTGCAGGAAAAATTTCCGGTCTCGGTGAATAGCCTGAATGGAATGTTCTCCGTTTTCTTCCACAAATCAGCTCCCAAAAACTTCGAGGAGGTAAAACAAACGGACCAGTTTAAATTCCCTGATTTTTATAATGGTCTTTTATCCGGTGGCGTTTATCTCTCACCCGGGTATTTTGAAACAAGCTTTATTTCCTCAGTCCATTCAAAAACCGATTTTGAAAAAACATCAGAAGTATTATACAATTCATTGAAGAGCATTTATTAATATTAATTCTACATATTTTGAAAGCAAATGATTTTCCGTTTGACAGCCAGCAAAGCCTGATTATTGAACAGCTTTTTGAATCCCTGGATGTTTCAAAACTGTACTGGTTGCATGGATATATCCAGGCGCTGATCCAATCGAGGGTGGATAAACCGGCAAAACAAATCCCTGAAAAGCCACAGATCACGGTGCTTTTCGGAACGCATACCGGCAATTCCCGGAAGATTGCCGTAAAATTGCACCAGCAACTTGAAGAAGCGGGACATGCCGCCCGCATAACGGATATTGCAGATTTCAAAGGACGGGATATTAAATCGGAAAAAGTCCTCCTCCTCATCATCAGCACCCATGGAGAAGGACAGCCACCCCTGGCAGCGGAAGATTTTTATGAATACCTCCACAGCAACCGGCCTCCTGCACTTTCCGATCTGTCATATGCAATTCTGGGCCTGGGGGATAAAAGCTATTTCCACTTTTGCAAGACCGGTGCCGATTTTGATCTCCGTTTTGAACAGCTGGGTGCCAATCGTTTATTGCCACGCCTCGAATGTGACGTTGATTATGGCAAAGCTTCGGAACAATGGATGAAAGACATTTTACAATCACTCAGTCATTTGGCATCAAACGTTCCGGTGACCGGCAAGTCTGAAATCATCCGGCCCTCCGTCGTTTTGCCAACTCGCGAGAATCCCATAGAAGCGATTGTACTGGATAAAATAAAACTTACCGGACGAAACTCGGAAAAAAATACTTACCATATCGAGTTGCAGTTGCCCTCGGAACAGATGATTTATGAACCCGGCGATTCGGTTGGAATTATTCCGGGTAATAACCAGTCACTGGTAGGAGAAATAATTCATTTACTGAAGGCTGTCCCCGAAATGCCTGTGGTTTTTGAAAATTCATCAGGTTCCCTGGGCAATATTCTTGCCCAGGAAGTGGAACTGACAAAATTAACAAGGGAAAATCTGGAAAAGTACAACGAAAAGGCCGGGAATAAGGAGTTAACACTTCTCACACAGGATTTAAATCAATTAAGCAGATTCCTTTTCGGGAGTACATGGGCTGATGTATTGCGGCTTTATCCCGGCAATATAAGTGCGGAAGATTTTCTTTCCATGGTACGTTCCATTCAACCCAGGTTGTATTCGATTTCCTCCAGTGCCAGGGCTAATCCCGGTGAAGTGCATTTAACAGTAAGCCAGTTAAATTATCATCTGCATGGTTTGTCCCACCAGGGAATCTGTTCCACCTACCTGTCAGAACTTCCCGAAAACCAGGAGAAAATCAGGATGTTTTTTGAGGCGAATGATGTGTTCAGGCTTCCTTCCCATGATACCGATATTATAATGATCGGTCCGGGAACAGGGGTGGCTCCATTCAGGGCTTTTATGCAGGACAGGGAAGATGCAGGGGCAACTGGTAAAAACTGGTTGTTCTTTGGCGACCAGCGTTTTACAGCGGATTTCCTGTATCAAACTGAATGGCAGGAATGGCACCGGAAATCATTGCTTCACAGGATTGATCTCGCTTTTTCGAGAGATCAGCAACATAAAATCTATGTGCAGCATCGCCTGCTTGAAAAATCGCGCGATGTATATGGCTGGCTGGAAAACGGGGCCAAAATATATGTATGCGGGGATATGAAGAGAATGTCGCCCGACGTTCACCGGACATTCGTCGAGATTGTAAGCAGGGAAGGAGGAATATCCATTGAAAAGGCACAGGATTATGTTAAAACGCTGCGCAAACAAAAAAGATATCTTGAAGATGTATACTAGTAAACTCATACACCATGGATAATTCCAACAAGAAAGATCTTCCGCTCACTGAAGTTGAAAATATTAAGGAGAAAAGCCGGTTCCTTCGCGGAACCATCAATGAAAGTCTTATAGATAACATTACCGGCGGCCTGCGTCCGGCTGATACCCACCTTATTAAGTTTCACGGATCATATCAGCAATCGGACCGGGATGTGGAAAGCGAACGGAAGAAGCAAAAACTGGAACCGCTTTATTCCTTTATGATAAGGATCAGGGTTCCCGGCGGGATTGCCAGTCCTGAACAATTTAAAGACATTTGTGCACTTGCCGGAGAATATGGAAACGGCACAATTAAACTGACCACGCGTCAGGCATTTCAGCTCCACGGCGTATTTAAGCACAATCTGAAACTCACCATCAGAAAAGTCAATGAAGCATTGCTTGATACAATTGCTGCCTGCGGGGATGTAAACCGGAATGTGATGTGCAATCCGCTTTCCGAGGTTTCCGGCATCCACAGGGAAGTATATGAGGATGCCATTTCCGTGAGTGATCTCCTGACACCGCGTACCAGTGCCTATCACGAAATATGGCTTGAAAATCAGCTTATATCGGATTCCAGCGAAGACGAAGAACCTATTTACGGGAAGACATATTTACCCCGCAAATTCAAGATGGCATTTGCAATTCCCCCGGATAATGACACGGATATATATGCCAACGATCTGGGTTACATTGCTGTCAAAGAAAATCAACAATTAAGCGGGTACAACGTGGTAGTTGGCGGAGGCCTGGGCATGACATTTGGAAACCCTGCAACTTACCCACGGCTGGCAAGTAATATTGGCTTCATATCCAGGGACAAGGTTCTGCAGGTATCCGAAGAAATTGTAAAAATTCAGCGTGACAATGGCGATCGTACGGACCGGAAAACCGCACGTCTTAAATATACGATTGACAGGCTTGGCCTGGATTGGTTTGTTGATGAATTGCAATCAAGGCTTCAATGGAAGCTATTGCCTTCACGGCCGTTCAATTTTGTCTCAAATGCCGACCGGTATGGATGGATCAAAACCGAAACCGGTCACTGGCATTTAACATTGTTTATAGAAGGGGGGCGAATATCAGATACCGAAACAATGTCTTTGAAAAAGGCGCTTGTCGAAATTGCCCGTATTCACACAGGAGATTTCCGACTGACAGGAAACCAAAACCTTATCATTGCCAATATTTCTTCCGGAAACAAACCGAAGATTGCTGCTATTCTCAAAGAATATGGTGTTCTCGGAAATAATTCATACAAGGGCATGCGCTTAAATTCACTGGCCTGTGTAGCCCTGAATACCTGTCCTCTCGCATTCGCCGAAGCAGAACGCTATCTTCCGTCACTGATAACCAAACTGGAAGAATCCCTTCAGAAATACGGGCTGGAAAAAGAATCGATCAGCATCCGGATGACCGGGTGTCCGAATGGTTGTGCAAGACCGTACCTGTCAGAAATCGGTCTTGTCGGCAGATCGCTCGGGTATTACAACCTGTATCTCGGGGGAAATGCAATAGGAAGCAGAATCAATATACTTTACAGGGAAACAATCAATGAAGAGCAGATCATCGCTTCCCTCGATCCGCTTTTCATGTCGTACTCCAGGGACAGGAACGGCAACGAGAAATTTGGTGATTTTTTAATAAGGAAAGGTATCGTATAATCCGGCATAATACATTGTGTATTTTCTCATATTGGGCATGCCGGACATCTTTATCAATATTTATTATTTCGCTTATCAATAATCTGCGATTTTATTCTATTTTTGATCCCTTCTGAATTAAGCTTTTATGAGTATTTTAATCAACAGGGATTCCCGGGTTATAGTTCAAGGCTTCACGGGCGGTGAAGGTACATTTCATGCACAACAGATGATCGAATACGGTACCAACGTAGTAGGCGGTATCACTCCAGGCAAGGGCGGACAAACGCATCTCGAACGGCCTGTATTCAATACTGTGGAGGATGCTGTCAGACATGCATCTGCCAATACATCTGTGATCTTTGTGCCAGCAGCCTTTGCCGCGGATGCAATTATGGAGGCAGCTGATGCGGGCATCGGTGTAATCGTTTGTATTACTGAAGGGATACCCACCCTCGACATGGTGAAAGTAAAGGAGTACCTTAAAGGAAGGAATTCCAGGCTGATCGGCCCCAATTGTCCGGGCATCATTACCCCCGGTGAGGCCAAGGTGGGCATTATGCCTGGTTTCATCCATAAAAAGGGTGGCATCGGCATTGTTTCCCGCTCCGGAACCCTCACTTATGAAGCTGTGGACCAGGTTACCAAAACCGGTCTGGGTCAGTCCACCTGCATTGGTATAGGGGGTGATCCAATTATCGGTACCTCTGCACTCGATGCCATCAAACTGTTCATGGATGATGCGGATACGGATGGCATTATTATGATCGGTGAAATAGGGGGAAGCATGGAACCCGATGCAGCCCGGTGGATTAAGGATCATGGCACAAAACCGGTAGTCGGATTTATTGCAGGCCAGACAGCGCCCAAAGGAAGAAGAATGGGACATGCCGGCGCCATTATCGGTAGTGCGGAAGACACAGCTTCAGCCAAAATGAAGATCATGCGTGAGTGTGGTATCCATGTGGTTGAATCACCTGCCCATATAGGCATGACCATGTTTCAGGCAGTTAAAAAGTAAATGACATGCAGGTTAAAGGGACCGCATTAAAAACTACCCGGGATTTTGTAAAAAACTGCTTTCCATCCGTTTATGATGAATGGCTGGAATCATTACCGGCTGAATCCAGGAAAATATTTACCTCTGTTCTCGATGCAACGGCATGGTATCCGCTAAAAGAAGGCTATTCCATTCCCGTGGCACGGATCATGGAATTATGCTTTAAGAACGATTTCAAATCCGGAGGCAACCAGTTGGGAAGTTATAGTGCTGAAACTGCCCTGAAGGGATTTTACAAGGTTTTTCTTCTTATTGCATCACCCCAGTTTCTTTTGCAGCGGGCATCCAAGATTTTCACAACATATTATGAACCCAGTCAGATAGAAGCTGAAATAACCGGACAATACAGTGCCCTTCTTCGTATTCTGAAGTTTGATGAAATTGATGAATCCATTGAAAACCGGATAGCCGGCTGGATCAGGAAGGCACTCGAAATGGCAAACTGCAGGGAACCCGGTTATGAGATCAAAAAAGCCATGTCAAAAGGGGATAGCGTCACCGAGATACATTTTCACTGGCTGTAGGGTGTAGGCTATAGGCTTTAGGCATTGCCAGTCACTGTTCCAACGCCTGAAAATTCCACTTTCCGAAATCCTTGCTGCTTTCTACCTCATTTTCAATATCATCCTGTAATTGCGGGAAGAAGTCGAGACCGGTGATCTTTTCCAGTTCATCGATTGAAACAGCGAATGATTTTGGAGTTCCGGTGGAAACGTTGTTGCGGAATACAAAACCAATAGCCCTGGTGCCGTCCGCATCCAGGACAGCTTTATAATAGCGGACGGGTATGCTGACCTTGTTGCCGCCGAATGTTCCGAACGGGGCATCAGCAAGCACCGGACCGGCTACCACATAGAGTGTATGGCCTTCCTTTGCCCATTCCCGGATGAGCTTTTCGTTGGTCTTCCAGATGTATTTGTTGAATGCAGGTTTCTGCGGTACCACGTTCGACATCAGGAAAGTCTCTTCCACTGCCTGCTGAGATGTGAACATATCTGCTGCAGGCGCCAGTTGCGCGATGATAAACCCGGCATCCTTATAATCCTTTGGTTCAGAAGTTCCGGTGGTTACCAGGGGATCCGCGGTATATTTCTCCTTAAATATCCCGGTTGCTTTTGCCTGTTCCGGGGTCAACTGCCATGCCACCCAGGAAGCCAGTTCATATCCCTCGTGATACGAAAGGGTGAAAAGCAAATGCTTCACCTGTTGTTCGCGCGATGCCTGAGCCGGCAGCTCGTATTGCTGGGCGAATGAAGCAATACCGAACATTCCGGTCAATAAAAGCAGTATTTTTTTCATGACAATATGTTTATAACATATGAAAATACGTAAAAAATCATCAAGGGTTATTATTAATACCACCCTCAATGTCTTTAATCTTTGATCTTTGATCTTTCATCTTTTGTCTAATACCTCGGATCTTTCTTAAACGGCATCTTCGCCATTTTCTCCACGGTTATGCTCGGGAAGCCGAACTCCTCAGTAACCACACCCAGTATCAGGTGTACCCCATAGCCGCGGAAAGGATAGGTCTTCAGGGAATTTGGAAAATTAACGGTATCAAAGAACTCGCCGTGAAGATCAAAAAAACAGCCAAAATGCATCCATTCTCCCTTAACGGTATGAACGTACTTGATAGTGACCAGGTTACCGAGTATCCGTATCTTTTTGCCCACCTGCTGTGCCAGGTCCGTTGCAAATACCCCGCCCCGGAATCCGGTTTCCAGCATGTCGAAGCTGCTGAGGGTCACCGGGAATCCAAGAAGTTCTATTTCATCATAGGCATCTTCCAGTCTGCTTTGTTCGAGTTCCGGCAGTGCAAATTCCACGGGCTTTTCCACGAAGAGCCGCGGCACATGGTTTTCACGGCTGCTTTTTCCAAGCAGGAGATGGACTTCCCAGAGCAGCTGCTTTTTTGTTTTAGTGGTAAACCGGAACGCATCCAGGCGGATAAGGATGATCAGCTGTTCGATACCGCAGGGTACCCGCCGGATGAAATCTTCGAGACTGCTGTAGGGGCCGTTCCTTTCCCGTTCGCTTACGGTGGTTTCGGCCACATGCTGTTCCAGGTTGGCGATATGCACAAAGCCGATATAAACGTCGGTGCCGTAAATGCAGGTCTTGTAAGCGCTTTTGTTAACACAGGGCAGGGAAATGGCTGATCCCGACCGCCTGGCCTCGTTGAAATATACCCAGGTATGGTAAAAGCCGCCAAAATTGTTGATCACGGCAACCATAAATTCCTGCGGGAAGTATGTTTTCAGGTACAGGCTCTGGTAGCTTTCCACGGCGTAGGAGGCGGAATGGGCCTTTGAAAAAGCATACCCTGCGAATGAGGCAACCTGCCGCCATA
>Ga0209341_10004067_pt1 | contig 13551 bp, 12 predicted proteins | sample RifCSP13_2_FD_184020 | JGI IMG/M metagenome (GOLD analysis project Ga0209341, IMG submission 184020) | Soil microbial communities from Rifle, Colorado - Rifle CSP2_sed 13_2 (SPAdes) (version 2) | ecosystem: Environmental > Terrestrial > Deep subsurface > Rock core/Sediment | place: Rifle...
GGCCGCCGCATCGGCGACAATCCCGTATCGGCGTTGAACCAAGCGAGATGAGACGATCTCATCCATCAGCGTCGCCGCCCTGATGGTCAGACCTTTGGCACTTGCTTTGATCCCCTGTAGAGCGCGGATTTTTTTGAGGTCAACGAGGATGCCGGGCTCGACGACCCGCCGCTCCAAACGGATAAAAAGATCGGTGCCCCCGGCCAACAGTCGAGCCTTGGTCCCGTAGCGGCGCAGCAGCGCGGTCGCGTCGCCGAGGCTTTGGGGAGCAAAATAGTCGAAGCTTTTCATTCTTATAGAGAAACCGCGCCAAATTGCCGCGGTGGTTACGTCTTACAAAATTTTTCCCCGAATTCCAATAGCAGGATGGCAAAAACTCTCTGTTCGACGGCAACGACCCGTAGGGTGCGCCTGCGCACCTTTAACCACTCACCACGAAGGACCCAGCGCGGCGGGGCCGCAACCAAAAGGGGACAGTCCCCTTTCCGGAAGGGGGACTGTCCCCCTTCTTAGGCGAAAAATTTACGCAAGCGGCAACCATTTCCAGACATCGTCGTCGGCAGGGATAGACATTTTCTTCCGCTTGGGCTAAGCAGGCCTTTGAACCCAACGGCGCCAAGGAGGTGGACCATGAGAAAACTGCTGGTGATTTTGATCGGCTTTTTATTGACATCGTTCGACATCACCGTCGCCCAAGACAAGTACCCGAGCAAACCGATCACCATGATCATCGCCCTGGGACCCGGCACGGTACAGGATTTAGTCGGCCGGGTCGCCGGCGAGGCGTTGCGCCAGGAGTTTAAGACCGACATCCTCTTTGAGTACAAGACCGGCGCGGTCGGCGTGATCGGTTCCGACTTCGTCGCCAAATCCAAACCGGACGGCTACACCCTCGGCTCGCTCAACGGTCCGTCGTTTACCAACGCGGCGGCCATTACCTCGAATCTCCCCTATGACCCGCTCAAGGATTTTACTGCGCTCGCCAACGTGGGGATCACCACCGCTTTGATCGCGGTGAATGCCAATTCTCCCTGGAAAACCCTCGACGAGTTCGTGAGCCACGCCAAAAAGAACCCCGGCAAGGTAAGCTGCGGCACCTCGGGCGTGGGCAGCTCGGGCCATTTCAACCTGGAGCTTTTGAAAATCGCCGCCGGTGCGCAGATCAACCATGTTCCCTATAAAGCGGGATCCCCCGCCAACATCGCGGCGCTGTTGGGCGGCCACATCGATTGCGCCTCGCAGATCTGGCCCGTTGTGTCGAGCCACGTCAGAGCCGGCACGCTCCGCATTCTTGCCGTTACCGGCACGATTAAAGAATTCCCCCAGTTTCCAACCTTCGCCAAGTTGGGTTTTGCCAAGGTAAACTTGGACGCGTGGTTTGGAATTTTTGGGCCGGCCAACCTGCCCCGCGACGTGACCGGAAAACTGGTCCCTGCCCTCGCGAAAGCGATCAAGGACCCAGCGAGCGTAGCCAAGCTGGAGAAAGCGGGATTCACGGTCGCCTATGAGGATCCGAAAGAACTGATGGAGCGGATAAAACGGGAGCACGCCGTGGTGCGCGACGTCGCCCAGAAGGCCGGGATCAAACCGGAATGAAATGATCACCACAGACCGCTGGACCGGACTTTTTTTCATTCTCTTTTCTCTCTATGTCTGCTTTGAAAGTTGGCGCCTCGGCGTTGGCAGTTTTTTTCGTCCGGGCGCAGGCTTCTTTCCCTTTTATTCGAGCGCTCTGCTCGGCGTATTGTCATTGATCCTGGGGTTTCTTACTTGCCGCGGGAAGGCGGAAAAAGCCGATCCCTGGACGGACCTGGGCAATACCGTCACAGTGTCGCTAGCCCTGCTCGGCTTTGCGTTGTTGCTCACCTGGCTGGGATTCGTCGTCACCACATTTCTTTTCAGCATTTTTTTGCTCCGCGCCGTCGAGCGTCGAGGATGGCTGCTTGCCGCGGGCGCCGCTTTCTTCATTTCCGCCGCCTTTTACGTTGTCTTCGGACTTTGGCTTAGAGCGCAGTTGCCGGCGGGAATCCTGGGAAGGTAGCAAAAAAAATGGCGGCGTTTGACGGAATCATCCAAGGCTTCGCCGTCGTTCTGACGATCAAAGGTCTCGCCTTTTGTTTCATCGGCGTGCTTTTGGGAACCCTGGTCGGCGTCCTTCCGGGCATCGGTCCGGCGGCGGCAATCTCGCTCCTTCTTCCAACTACATTTCGCACCGACCCGGCATCCTCCATGATCATGCTCGCCGGCCTTTATTATGGCGTCATGTACGGCGGCTCCACCACATCGATTCTCGTGAACATTCCCGGCGAGGCCGCCTCCGTGGTCACCTGCTTCGATGGCTACCAAATGGCCAGACAGGGAAGAGCCGGCCCGGCCCTGGGCATCGCGGCGCTCGGGTCCTTCTTCGCGGGCACCGTCGGCGTCATCGGGCTTATGTTCTTGGCGCCGCTGCTGGCATCCTTCGCGCTGCTGTTCGGCGCCCCGGAATACTTTTCGCTGATGGTAATGTCGATGACGCTCGTGACCTACCTCTCCCGCGGCTCGCAACTCAAGGCGCTGATGATGGCCGCGCTGGGCTTGATCTTGGGTTCCATCGGACTGGACGCGGTCACGGCCAAGCCACGCTTTACCTATGACATCCTGGTCCTGCGCGACGGCATCGGCATCGTTCCGGTGGTGATGGGCCTGTTCGGCATCACAGAGATCCTGCTAAACGTCGGCGCGACCATGGATCGAGAAATCCTCAAGAGCAAGATCACGCATCTCCTGCCCACCCGAAAAGATTGGCAAGATTCCGCCATGCCGATTGCCCGCGGCTCGCTATTGGGATTTTTTCTCGGCGTGCTTCCGGGCCTCGGCCCGGTCATCGCCACCTTCCTCTCCTACGGCATGGAGAAACGTCTCTCCAAACATCCGGAAAAGTTCGGTACCGGGGCGATCGAAGGCGTGGCGGGACCGGAAGCTTGCAACAACGCCGTGGCGAGCGGCAACTTTGTGCCGATGCTTTCGCTGGGGATTCCCGCCAACGCCGTCATGGCGATGCTTCTGGGCGCCCTGGCGATTTACGGCATTCAGCCCGGCCCTCTGCTGATCAAAGAGCATCCGCAAATCTTTTGGGGACTCATCGCCTCGATGTACGTCGGCAACGTCATGCTGCTGATTTTGAATCTCCCGTTGATCCCGCTCTGGGTGCAGGTGCTCAAGATTCCTTACGGGATTCTTTACCCGGTCATTTTGCTCTTCTGCTTGATCGGCTCTTACAGTCTCAACAACAACATCGGTGACGTGATCATCATGTGGTTCTTTGGAGTCTTTGGCTTTTTAATGAAAAAGTTCCAATTCGAGCCGGCCCCTCTGGTCCTCGCCTTGGTTCTGGGACCCATGCTGGAAGACAACTTGCGTCAGTCCCTGATCATTTCCCAGGGAAACTTTTCGATCTTCATCAGCCGCCCTTTGTCCGTCGCCTTTCTCGTAGTCTCCGCATCCGCCCTCCTCTTCCCGCTTCTCAGCTTGCGCCCGCGACTTCGAGAGACCACGGAGTGATTTGCTCAGTTCTCGTACGGCTCCTTGTCTCGCAGTGGTAAAAGAGGATAACTCTGCAGTGAAGGCCGCGGGCCAGCATCTAAACTCTCGCCCGTTCTTCTAGAAGCGGGAGAGCAGGTCTCCTGCGCTAACGTCCGGCACCATGGTTTCTCGTGGGGCCGCAATCAGAGTTCTTAATTGACGATTTATTTTTCCGGGTAGCTGATCTCCGGGTGCTCTCGATAGCGGTTTTCCGGATCTGCCGCGGAAAAAGCGCAGAGCAAGATCAGTGGTTTTTTGCCGGTGTTGATCATCATGTGACGCACGCCGGAGGGGATAAGAATCGTATCTCCAGTTCGAATCGTCGTCACCTCTTCATCCACCCAGGCCTTTCCATAACCTTTTTGGACGTATATTACTTCTTCCATAGCGCGATGGCTGTGAGGATGGCGCGGGCCCGCCTTTTTAACCGGCGCTACTTCCACCAGTCGCAAAGAAATCCCCTTGGATTTGAGCTTTCTGTGAGAGACCAGCTCCCGGATCAGCCGGCTTGGGGCTTTTCGTCGGGCGACGTCGCGCTGGTTTATTTTTTTAACCACTGCTTTGTTCCACCAAGATTTCCTTCACCGCAATGGTCCGTCCTGTGTCGGCGGAGCGAATGGCAGCGTACACCACGGCTAGAGCGGCGATGCCCTCTTTGCCGCTGACTTCGGGTTGTTTCTTCTCGCGGATACACGCCGCAAAATCTTCCAGCTCTTCGCGGAACATATCGCCCCGGCCTAATGGGATGGGCTTATGCTCAGAGGAGCCGCGCTGCTGAATCTCCAGATGGCTGTGCTGATCGACGATGTTCGACTGTTGCCAAAAATTGAAGTCCAGGGTGAAGTACAAATTAGCGTCCATTCCATAGATATAGGTGTAAAAAGTTCCCTGGGACGCCCAGTTTGAGCCGATGTAGCACAACTGGCCGCTCTCCATCTCAAGCAGGGTCATCGTCACGTCCTCGATCTCGGCAGGCGTGTAGAGCCTTCTTGCCAGGGCCGTAACATTCCTCACCGGACCGAACAGATAGTGCAGCGTGTCTACGTGGTGCACGGCCAGTTGGATCAGCGGCCCACCTGGACTCTTGTCTTTGTACCAGCGCCACTTGTCCGGTGTCAGCTCGAGACTTCGGTCATTAGAGAAGTTGCACTCCGCCATGACCAGTTTTCCGAGTTCTCCCTGATCGATAATGTCTTTGATCTTCCGGCTTCCTTTCAAGCGGCGGGCGCTGTGCCCCACGGCGAGAATCACGCGCGCGTCATGGCAGGTCCGATCAATGGTCATGGCCTCAGCCATCGTGTTGGCAATCGGCTTATCCACGTAAACATGTTTCCCCTGTGCCGCGGCTTCCAAGATCGGCTCGGCATGGGCATCGTTAGGAGTGGTAACAATGACCCCTTCAACCTCGGGGTCCTTGAGCAGCTCCGCGTAGTTTTTGGCGGCCCGACAATGATACTGTTGGGAAAACGACTCGCGGCTCTTCTCCGAGCGGCTATAACAGCTCACGATGCGCAGGCGATCGCTTCTTTTGACCGTATCGGCGAGAACCTTTGCCCAGCGTCCCAGACCGACGGCGGCTACTCTGACGGGATCTTGTGCCATGCTACTTCAACTCCTTGAACGTTTTTTCGATATATTCCGCGGCGGCGTTGGCGACGCCTTCCAAAAATTCCTTGGCTCTCTCCGGCGTGGCTTTTCGGGGCTCTCCGTACCACCCGGTCGGCGCGATTTCTCTGATGTCGCGCAGGAACGGATAGGCAGCCCGCCCACGCCGCAAGTTGTCTATTTGTTTCGCGCGTTCCGGCGGCGATGAATTCGTGGCACGCTCCAGGTGGACCAAAGACGGCTCATACGCGAGAATGGGCAGAACCTCGAGCTCGCCGCCGTGAGTAAGCCCACACTCCTGGCCGAACAATTCAAAAGCCATATAACAAGCTTGGACGACGAGCACGCGCACCGGATGGCGCTGTTGGACGGAAACTGCGGCGAGGTTCATCGCTGAGGTGTTGCCTTCGTGCCAGTTGAGGAAGACAATTTTTTCGGCGCCGTGCCGGATGATGCTGTCGCAGATGTCTTCGGTCACAGAAATAAACGTCTGTGGCTTCAGTGTCAGCGTGCCGGCGAAGGACATATGAAAAGGAGTCACCCCGACGGGACAGAAGGGCAGGAGCAGGCCATCCACTTTTTCTGCTACCTTCTGGCCGATCACGAGCGACGCCAAATAATCGGTGCCGCAGGGAAGATGTGGACCGTGCTGCTCGACGCTTCCCATGGGTATGATAGCGAGGCCGCTCCGCTTTAAGATCGCTTCGGCCTCAGGCTGGGTCATTTTAAGTAGAGATTCTCTCATGGGCTGTCGGCTCCTCTTCTTTCATTAACGCCCGCAACGTTTCGTGTGTTTTGTTCTCAAAAGTTTTTCGCTGCCTTATTGTTGCCTTTAGTTTCTTCAGGGAACTTGCCAAAAAGGCTTTCCGCTGAGGTTTGGGAATGAAGCATTTGCTGAGGGAACACGATCTTGACGGCGTCGGTGGGACAGTATTCCTCGCAGCTCCCGCAATACCAGCACTCGTCCTCATATCTTATCTCCGGGATCTTTTGGGGATCGAGCCGATAGATGATATCCCCGGGGCAAAACTGGTCACAGAGAGTACAACCTTTGACGCAGAGGTCTTCACTGATCAATATGGGCATCGCTTTTTCCCTCTGACGGATTCCTAAGCTCGATCGCTCGGTGACCGACTTCGTAACCTGAATCCTGCTTTTTGAGAACAATCATCTTGCGCCAATTGGCGTCGTCTCGGTTCGGGAAGTCTACGCGAAAATGGGAGTAACTCCCACGGCTTTCGCGCCGCTCCAGAGCGGCCGTGGCAACCATCTCGGCGACCTCCCGAATGTTGCGCGCCTCATGCGCCCGCATGAGATCATGATAGTCGCGCGCGCAGAGGGCTGATTCTTCCGAGCGCAATCTCCCCAGCTCTTCGACGGCCTTGCGGAGTTTTTCTTCCGTTCGCTGATAGCCGATATAATCACTCACGACCCGACGAATCTTTTCTTCGTACTCGCGGGGGGAGGCGCCATCCGTGTTGCGGCAAGGGTAGAACAGCCGCTCTTTCTCGGCCGCGATTTCTTGATCCTGGAATCTTTGCTCGGCGCCATTGTGCCGGCTGAATCTCGCCGCCTGCTTTCCCGCTTCGTAGCCCATCACCGCCGCGCCCGAGATGCCGCCGCTGACCGTACTACAGTCCCCGGCGGCGAACAGCCCGATGACGTTCGTCGCGGTTTTGTCGTCGATCAAGATCCCGCTGCCGCGAAAATAGACGCCGCCGCGACGGGAAGAAAATTCCGACACGGTGACTTCAAAGGGTTCTTTCTTGAGATCGATTTCTTTTTCTTTGAACCAGCGCGGGAGAGAAGGACGATCGACACCCAGTGTTTCTTCCAAGCGCGCGAGAATATCCCCGGGAAGATGCCGGCAATCGCAATAAATCGGCGCGTTGCCGGCCAAGGTCTCGGAAACAATGGCGCTGGTTAGAATATCACGCCGCGCACGCTCGCCCGCGGGGTCGTACTTCAGCATGAAGCGTTCTCCTCTGGCGTTGATAAAATGGGCGCCGAGTCCGGTGAGCGAATTGGTTCCCTGAGAAGAGATTCCTTTCGGCGTGATCGTGTTTTCAGTGAACTCCATATTGGCCAGCAAGGCGCCGCTACGCGCCGCCATAGCCTGCGCATCGCCGGTGTTGTAGGGACAATGCCAGCTATCGAATGCCAGTCCCGAAGAGTTGCGCGACAGCCGGTTGGTATCGCCGGTGGCTAAGACGACCGCCTTGGCGCGGAAAAAATGAAATTCTCCGGTGCGGATATGAAACAGCGACGCGCCGACCGTCTGATCTTTGTGCGCCAGGAGATTGACCGCCATCGTGCGGAGAAAAATCTGCGCGTTGGAATCGATAACGGCCCGGGAAATTTTCGGTTTGAATTTGCTGCCGTCGAAATCGATGTGATACTCGCCTGGCAGGCCGAACGTCCGGTGGCGAAAATATTTTCCCGTCGAAGGGTCCTTGAACGGTACTCCCAGCCGCTCGAGCTTTCGCAGCATCCCAGGCAAACCACGGATAAAAGTCTCCACCGACTTCATGTCGACGATGTAATCGGTGAGCTTGGGAATATGCTGTAAAAGATAGTCGGGTGTGTCCCACTCCGGCCCGTCCTCCGCCACCGCCAAGATCTGGTCAACGCCCGCCGCGATGCTGCCGCAGCGCTCGAGAAGCCCGCCCTTGTCAATCACCGCGACGCGGGCGCCCAACTCGCTGGCGCCGATGGCCGCCAGGCAACCTGCCACTCCCCCGCCGATGACGAGAACGTCAGTGTCCAATATGAGTCCCGGTTTAGAGTCCGTGGTCAATTCCGTTTCCTCAAGCCTGGCCGTTGCAAAGCGAGGGATCGATTGCTCTCATCGCACATTGGCCGAGATCACGCTGATCTTGTCGGGCGGCAGCCTGACGCTGACCTTAGTCCCCTCCGCATACACGTCTCCGGGCGGCGTCTGAACTCTGAGAATACTCTCGCCTACCCGCACCTGATAGTCCACTTTGTCGCCGAGGTACGAGCCCTTTTCCACAAAGCCGTGAAGCTCGTTTCTTGTCCCATTTTCCTCTCTGTTGATCGCAATGTTATGCGGCCGTATGGAAATGAGCACGTTTCCGCTCGTGGGCATCGCCTTGCATCCGTCGATGTCCAGTTCCTGCCGGCCGGATAAGCAAACGGTCTTTTCACCCGTAACTTTTGCTTGCAAGAAATTGGCAAGACCTATGAATTCGGCGGTGAACGGATCTTGCGGGCTGTCGTAAACTTCGCGCGGGGTCCCGATTTGCTTGACTCTTCCTTGGGCCATTACCGCGATGCGATCGGAGATGGCCATCGCCTCCGCTTGATCGTGAGTAACATAGATCGATGTGACTCCGATTCTCCGTTGAATCTCCTTCAACTCGAACCTCATCTCCTCTCGCAGCTTGGCGTCCAGATTGCTCAGCGGCTCGTCGAACAACAAGATGTCCGGCTCGACCGCCAAGGCGCGCGCCAGCGCGACTCGCTGCTGCTGGCCGCCGCTCAAGTGCGACGGATACCGGCCTTCCATGCCATCCAACTTGACCAGTTCCAATGCCGCATGTACGCGCCGGTGGATTTCATCCTTGGATTTTCTCAGGTTGCGCAGCGGAAAGGCTACGTTCTCGAATACACTCATATGGGGCCATACGGCGTAACTTTGGAAGACCATCCCCATATTGCGTTTTTCCGGCGGGACCAACTTGGCGCCGGGGGAGGATAATAACCTGCCGCCGACTCTAATTTCCCCATCCGTCGGTTCGATAAGACCCGCGATGATTCTCAGTGTGGTCGTTTTTCCGCAGCCGCTGGGCCCTAAAAGGGTCATGAATTCGCCCTTGCCGATTTCGAGATTGACCCCGTCGACGGCGACCGTCTCGCCGTACGTCTTACGGAGATTTTTCAGTTCCACGTGTGCCAAATGTGACGTCGCCTCTTGATTAACTTCCCGTTTCACGAGAGCGCAGCTTCATAATGACCGCCGGCAAAAGCGTCGCCAGAGAAAGCAAGGTCATGAGCGCCGCGGCGTTGGTCATCTGAAAAGCTCCCTCTTCAAACATTTCGTAAATCGCAACCGAGATGGTTTCGTTCCCCGGTGAGAACAGCAGCAACGAGGCCGGCAATTCTCTTAGGGAGTTGATGAACGCGATCATCCATCCCGCCATGACGCTGGGAATCGTGAGCGGCACGATGATGCGAAAAAAAGTCCGGCGCGCCGGCGTACTGTGTATTCTTGCGGCCTCTTCGAGCGCGGGGTCGACTCTAGAGAGGCCCGCGTAGGCCGCGCTGTAAGCGTATGGCAGATTTCGAATCAAGTAGGCGAGCAGCAGGATCCAAATCGTCCCAACCAGTTGAACGGGAGGTCGGATATAGGTGTAGAGGAGCGACACGGCAATCACGCTGCCGGGTATGGCCACAGGCCATCGGATGAGATAGCCCAGCAGGCCCCGTGCCGGAATTTGTGTTCGCTTGACAACGACCGCTACGGCCAGCGTGAAGATGGCGAGGAAGGTCGCAGCAAAAAAGGCCAGGAGAAAGCTGTTTCTAATCGCGCGGAACACAAAGGGATGCTCCGTGAAAATGTCTGCGTAGTGCTTGAAAGTAAAATTATCCCAGGTCAACTCGGAGCCCAAGGAGGGGCTTAGCGACACCATGATCATCCCGACGTAGGGCAGGACGACCGCCACGGAGACAAAGACGAGTGAAGCGGCGCAAGCTACCCAACGCCACTTACCCAGCCTTACGCGGTCCATGGTCTCTCTGCCCGTCACCGTCGCAAACGACTTCCCGGCCAGAAGTTTGTTTTGTCCATAGATAAGCAGGCTGGTGATGCACAGAAGCACCACGGACAGCGTGGTGGCAAATCCCCAGTCCGGAGGATAGACGGCGATGGATCTGTAGATTTCCACCGGCAGGATGGGGATTCTCGCGAGCACGCCGATCGTCCCTCCGATGGAGAACTGTTCAATGGATATCGCAAAGACCAGGATAAATGCCGCGGCTATGCTGGGCGCGACCAGGGGCACGGTGATCTTTCGAAAAGCCTTGAACTCGCTCGCTCCGCTCAACCGAGCGGCATCCTCAAGGGAGCGGTCCATTGTAGCGAAGGCTCCCGCAGTGAACAGAAACGCCCACGGGTATAAGTGAGTCGAGAGCGCCCATATCATGCCCGGCATGCTTAATATATTGAAGGGCGCGTTTTCCAGCCCCAGAAGCCACATAAGGAATCTGTTGAAGAGTCCGGCCTTCGGAGTGAGCAGGAATATCCAGGCGAGGGCGGCGGCAATCGTCGGCAGACCGTAAGGAGCGATGTGGAGTATCGTGAATGTCTTTCTAAAGGGCAGATCCGTGCACACGCAGAGCCAGGCGAAGATCGTTCCGGCAGCCGTGGCTAGAACGGCGGCGCCGAGACCCAAGGTCACCGTGTTGATCATGATCTTCAAGAAGCGCGGAGCCAGGAGCTGCGTGTAGTTAGCCAGCGTAAAGCCTTTGTCGCCGAAGAAGCTGGAGCCGACCAGCCCGGCGACAGGATAAAGCACGATACCCGCGAGGATGAGAAGGGGAAGAGTAACAGGAAGACCGCGCGAGAGCCCGAGGACAGCGGCTCCTAATCCTCGCCTCGCCAGCGATAGCCCGTTGTTACTCCATTCCCCCATCGTGATCGTCCGGTTCGCGTTCTCCGCCATAGGACCCGCCAAACCGTCGCGCCTATTGCCCCATCCTCTTGCGAAACTCTTTGGTTACCTGCCCAGCGTCGAGGTTGCCCCAATCGATTTTAGGGTAGCCTTTGACCAGATCATTCATAGGAGGCAGCACTTTTGCCATCGGAGTGTCTTTGTGAAGATAAGCCACGTAGCCGTGACGGCCCCTGGAGGCTGCAGCGGCGCCCTCGGCGCTCATCACGAAGTTCGCCAGGAGCATGGCTGCATTCGGATGGGGCGCAGCCTTGGGAATCGCGAGCCCGGCCCACCAAACCCCGAGACCATCTTTCGGAAAGACGTTTGCGATCGGGGAGCCCTGCGCCTCGGCTTCGAGGATGTCGAAGCAATTGACGATGGCGACCGGCCTCTCCCCTGTCGCCAGGAGGGCAACGGTCTGATCGCTGCTCGGCGTGACGATGGGATTATTGGCGTGCAGTTTGTCGAAATAATCCCATCCGTATTTATGGGACATGAAAACAATCCAGCCGAAGGTTGGCCCGGCTTCCGGGCCGGCGGTGACGACTTTGTCCTTCCACTTTGGCGTAAGGAGTTCCTGCCAGGTCTTCGGAGCATCGCCCTCCTTGACGACTTTTTTATTGTAGCCGATGCAGGTGATCAGCAACCTTCTCGACCAGATGATATCCTCCCCGTCTCTGAACAGGTCCGAAACCTGGTCCTTGGCATTGCTTGCTTTCCACGGCCTCAGATAGCCCTTCTTTTTCCATTCAAAGAAAACCAGGGGATTCGTGATGTCTAATACATCGCCTTTAACCGTATTGGTCTCGAACTCGGACTGGGCGACCTTGAGAATCCGTCCGGTCGATTGCCTGTTGAGCTCGATGGGGATGCCATACTTCTCCTGAAAGGCCTTGACAGGCTCCGCAAGAGCCGTGCGATCTTCCGAGGAGTAGAAAACGACTTTGCCTTCTCGTTTGGCAGACTCAGCGAGCGAGTCTTTTTGTTGTGCTTGCGCTTCACGCAGGTAAGCAAACGCAAACACAACGCACGCCAGGATAAGATATTTGCTCTTCATAGTATCCTCCTTCTCTCTTTTATGAATTCAGCCTGAAAAACCATTCATTTCGTCTCCCGGTAGGTTCCCCCGTGGCGCGGGAGAAAACTTCGATCCTCTTTACGGATGGCGACATCGACATCGCGCCGGTCTCAGCAACTGCGCTATGCGCTACGATAGAGCTTCGTCAAGACGAACTCTCGATGGCCGAGCACCTCGGCCGCGGTGAGCCGACCGTTGGCCGTGCGCACCATCATTCCCATGATTCGGTCCCCGGCCTGGGAAAGCGTCATCTCTCTTCTCAGCACGCCACTGATGTCCACATCGATGTGCTCGGACATCGTCGCCACCGTCTTCGGGTTGGCCGAGATCTTGATAACTGGAACAATCGGGTGACCGATAATATTTCCTTGCCCAGTCGTGAAGAGATGAAGCACAGAGCCGGCCGCGCCGAAGAGCGTAACGCACTCCGCCGCCGCCGAGGAGGTGTCCATAAAGTGGAGCCCGGGACCTGCGGGGGCCTCCGCAGGCTCGAGCACGCCCACAACAGGGCTGGTCCCGGCCTTCTGGATGTTGCCCATAGCTTTTTCCTCAATCGTTGTGAGACCGCCGGCGATATTTCCTTGTGTAGGCTGAGAGCCAAAAAGATCGACACCCTGATCCTCGATGAACTTCACGTAGTCTCGATGAACTTTAAGAAACTTCTCCCGCAGCTCCGGTGTCGCCACGCGGCGGGCAAGAACGTGTTCGCCCCCCGTTACCTCGGAAGTCTCTCCGAACAGCATCGTTCCGCCCATTTGCACTAATCGGTCGGTCACGACCCCTATCGCGGGGTTAGATGCCAATCCCGAGGTCGTGTCGGACTCTCCGCACTTTGTGCTGAATGTGGGATCGAACAGGCGCACAGGCTCGCGCTTAAGCTCGCTCGCCCAGTGAACGAATTCCTTCGCGGCGCGTGAAGCCCGCTCGATTGTCTTGAGATCACCATAGCCTTCGATGGCGAAGCCCTCAACCGGTTTTTTGGTCTTGGCAATCCCCTCCACCACCCGGTTAGTCCAGTTGGGCTCGATGCCGATGACAACGGCGGCTGCGACGTTGGCATTGCTGCCCGTGCCAATCAAAGTGCGGAAGAAAAGTTCCAGATCGGCGCCGAACTGGAGGCGGCCATAAGGGTGAGGCAACGCCAGCGTTCCCTGAATCAACTTGGCTACGCCTTCAGCGGCCGCATTGGAAAGATCATCCAGCGGCAAAATCACAACGTGGTTCCGGATGCCGTATTTTCCGTTTTCGCGTCGATACGCGTAAATCGTACGTTCCATTTTACCACCTTGCGCTCTTAAGATTGTGGACGTGTACGTGTTCACCCGGCTTGATCGTCGCAACCACCTTGCCGATCAATTCGCCGTATTCTTTGACCGCTGCGCCCTCTGCAAGAGAAGTGAGCGCGATTTTGTGTCCCAGCGGGATATCCTGGATAGCTTTCACGGTGACGGTCGATTCGTCGTCGAGGAACACTCCCTCCACCGCTTCGCCAGCTCGGATATCCTCGATCGCTACGCCGACATCGTCTTCCTTCGCGTGCACCAAGAACTTATGGGTCATGGTTTCCTCCGCCTTTACTTCGTCTACGCCCGTTGAGCCGGCCTTCGATGCGGCGCTCCGCGACCGTCG